>Ga0157369_10000211_pt1 | contig 81310 bp, 51 predicted proteins | sample C25metaG_FD_113461 | JGI IMG/M metagenome (GOLD analysis project Ga0157369, IMG submission 113461) | Corn rhizosphere microbial communities from Kellogg Biological Station, Michigan, USA - C2-5 metaG | ecosystem: Host-associated > Plants > Roots > Rhizosphere > Soil | place: USA: Michigan... | reverse complement strand
CCCAGCGGGTTGCCGGTGATGACTTGGGGTTGTAGTTCAAGGGCGTGGGCTTCGGAGCAGATCAGCAGGGCGGCAGCGAGCGGGGACAGGCGCCACAGAGAAGAGAGGGACATCGGACATTCCTTGGCAGATCGGGCAAAGAGATTGGTTAACTATAGTTACAATATAACATCTCTTTTTCGCTGGGAACGGGAACTTTTTATAACTCGGCAGGCGGGTGATAAGGTGTGCACCTTCGTGACCCTTTTTTGATAGGCCCGGCATGACCGCGACAAGCAACGACCCCCTCCACGGCGTGACCCTGCAACACGTTCTCACCACGTTGGTGGCGCACTATGAATGGGAAGGCCTGGCCGAGCGCATTGATATCCGCTGCTTCAAGAGCGACCCGAGCATCAAGTCGAGCCTGACCTTTTTGCGCAAAACCCCGTGGGCGCGGGAGAAAGTCGAAGGCTTGTACGTGAAGCTGATGCGCACCAAACGCCCGCTGGATTGACCCCATGAAGCGGTTTGTTACGGCGGCAGCGTTGGCCGGTTGGGTGGGCTTGGCGATCCAGCAATACCTGATTTTCTATTCGCGCTGGTCGACCGGCGCCAGCCTGCTCGGCGGGCTGATTAACTTTTTCAGTTTCTTCACCGTGCTCACCAACACCTTGGCGGTGGTGGTGCTGAGTTATGCGCTGGTTGAGCGTGAATCAGCGGCAAAGCGGTTTTTCCTGGCGCCCTCGATCAGCAGTGGGATTGCCACGAGCATCGTCGTGGTGAGCCTGGCCTACAACCTGCTGCTACGGCATTTATGGACGCCCACGGGTTTTCAGTTCATCGCGGATGAGTTGCTGCACGACGTGATGCCGGTGCTGTTCTTGATCTACTGGTGGCGGTGTGTGCCCAAGGGCAGTTTGCGGCTCAAGCACATTGGCGCGTGGGTGATCTACCCTCTGGTGTACTTCGCCTATGCCCTGCTGCGCGGGGACTTGCTCGGGCAGTATCAGTACCCGTTCATAGACGTGAGCACCCTGGGTTATCCACAAGTGTTCGTGAATGCCGGGGGGATTCTGGCGGGGTTTGTCGTGATCGCGCTGGCGGTGGTGGGGATGGACCGTTACCTCGAGCGGGCACGGTAAAACCGAAGGAGCCGGCAAACCGGCTCCTGCAAGGTCTGGGTTAGGCTTGCCAGTAACCGACGGCCTTGAGGAATTCCTCGTTGACCTTGTGCGTGTCCAGCAACACACGCCGCACCTGGCGCGACCGCTTGCTTTCCGTCGCCACAAAACTGTACAGCGAGCCGCTCGGCAGGGTCAGGTTTTGCACGGTTTCGAGCAAGTCATCCTTGCCGCGCACCACCCATTTCACTTGCACATCGGCGGCACTGTTGAGGGCCTGCTGTTCTGCTGCGTCGGCGATTTCTATCACCGCCAGCACGGTGCGCCCGGCGGGTAATTCTTCCAGGCGGCGGGCGATGGCCGGGATCGCCGTTTCATCACCGATCAACAAGTAGCTGTCGAAGATATCCGGCACGATCATCGAGCCCCGTGGCCCGCCGATGTACAGGTGCTGGCCGACCTGCACTTGCTCGGCCCAGGTCGACGCAGGGCCATCGCCGTGCAACACGAAGTCAATATCCAGCTCGCCGATGCTCAGGTCGAAACGTCGAGGCGTGTAGTCGCGCATGGCCGGCTGTGGGCCGTCGCCCTTGATGGTGAAGGTCGGGCTTTCCAGCGCGGCCTGTTCGGCCGCGTTCTGCGGGAACAGCAGCTTGATATGGTCATCGCTGCCCAGGCTGACAAACCCTGCCAGTTCCGGCCCGCCGAGGGTGATGCGGCGCATGCGCGGGGTGATGTCCACCACCCGCAGTACTTGCAGGCGGCGACGTTTGATTTCGTGGGTAACGCGATGGATGGCTTGAGTATTCATTGGGCTTTCCCGTCGGCAATGGCTTGGGCGGTGCTGTTGAGCAGCGCCGCGACACGAACGATTTCTTCCGGGCTCCAGCGCCCGTGGTGCGAATGCAGGGCGTGGCGCAGGTTGTGCACCGCCTCGTGGATTTCCGGTGGGCGGTCCTGGCCGCGCAATGAGCGCTTGCTCACGTCGATGCGCACGCGGATGCCTTCGAGGGCAACCGCCTGTTCGCTTAAGAAGAGACGACCGGTGTCGGTGATTGTGTAGCGTTTTTTTCCGCCTTCGGCGTCGCCGCTGATCAACTCACTTTCTTCGAGGAAGGTCAGGGTCGGGTAGATCACGCCGGGGCTGGGGGTGTAGGCACCGTCGAACAGGCTTTCGATCTGGCGGATCAAGTCATAGCCGTGGCAGGGCTGCTCGGCGATCAGCGCCGGCAGCAACAGTTTCAGGTCGCCTGGGGCAAATACCCGTGGGCCACGGCTGCCGCGCTCGCGGCCAGGCCGCTTGTCGAAGCCGTCGTGGCTGTGGGGAGGGTGGGGGTGGTGCTCTCTCATTGCTTCGCTCTCCGTCATGGTTAGATACAACGTAAGATATATCTTATGGCGTGAGCAAGCTTTTCTGACCAATGGCACGCTATGCGCGGTGACTACGGGCGTGGTCTGCGACGGAGGCTCTATAACGATTAGAGCAACTACTCAAGTTTATCTTTGGCGGTGTCCTACACAACTTTCAGCGGCATGTTATTACCTGAATTAAAGGGCGTGTAATACCATTCCCTCAGAGAACTTCGTCAATAAAACATTCTCATTTAATGAATGTAGCCTGTTTCTTACGGATGTATTTTAAGGTTTGGCCACAGGCCATCTTATTCCTATTAAGTTGATCGGCGACTGGCTACGCAATACAAAGAATTCGCCTGCTTACTTGCCATTACAATCGCCGGATACTTGTCGGGCATTTGAGCGCGGACAACGGTTCGCCTCAATGCAAGTAATTGGAAAGTGCTAACTCCCTACTTTCTGGTTATGACGCACTCTCGTGAATTATCAACAAGACAGGTATTAATCTATGTTCAAGAAAATTGCCGTAGCGGCACCGTTGGTTGCGGTCGCTCTGGGTTCTTCCATGGCCTTCGCTGCGGATGACGCGCGTACCGCCATCAACATCACCGCCAAGATCCCGACCAAGCAGTTCCACGCACAGCCGCGTAACCCGGACTTCGGTAAGGACGAGGTCATGAGCTACAACCCAGTAAGCGGTGAACTGACCGGACTGCGTGCAACCTTCGATGTGAAAAACACTGAAGGCTCGGTGCATGCCTATATCGAAGGTGGGGCTGCCTCGCTCTACAACGGTAGCGACAGCATCGCGCTGACCAACACCTTCAATGGCATCGTGCTGACGGCCACCCCACAGGAAGTGGTCGACGATCCGCAATCCACCCCCGGCACCCAGGCCGACCTGGTCGTCACTCCCGCCAAGCCGCTGGACACCCAGAACGGCCTGTATACCGCCAGCTACACCGTGATCTTCGACGCCGTGCCACGTGCTCCGGCGCCTTAAGCACCTTCGTGTACACCACCGCCTTTGATCGAGACGATCAGGGGCGCCAGGTGTAAGGCCGGCCAGCCGTTCTGGCTGCCGGCCTCGTTTATTTCGTGCCAATTTTCAGCATTGACGAGTATTGCGCTCATGTTTTCGAAGACGTCGATTGCAGGCGTGCTGGCGCTCATTGTGAGCGCCAGCACGTTGGCCGCCACTGCGCCCGGTACAACGCCGGGAAGTTTGTTATCGCAGTCCAAGGGGTTGCCAAAAGATTTCGAAGAACACTTTTTCGATGTGCCGCTGGCCGTTCGGGTGGAACTTGATCAACAGTCACTGGGCGAAGCGATGATTGTGCTCGGCCGGGATGACCGTATTACCTTGCTGGAGTTTACCGATACCGGTGACAGTACCGTATCCGCTGCCGAGCGCGGCCGTTGGGAGCAACTATTACAACAGGGCATGCCCCTGGGTAATTGCGAGCGTAGTTGCCCCGCGCAGTTACTGGCGGTGCATTATAACTTGCAGGAGTCCCTGGTCTCGATCCTCACGGAAAACGTGGAGCGCAGCGCCCAGCTCAAGCGTTATTACGACCAACCCGAGAGCGGCAGCCTGGGCTTGATCATCAACAACCAACTTAATCTCAACGGTGGCCAGGACGAAAATGTCGGCGGCCGTTACGGCCTGGAAGCCAGTGCCAGCCTCGGCAACTGGACCCAGGCACTGAACCTGCAGGTCTCACGTTTTGGCGGGGATGACACGTCACTGCGCCATGCCGTGCATGAGCTGTATACACAACGCGAAATGGAAGGTCGCTTCCTGCTGCTGGGTTATTTCATGCCCGGCTCCAATGGCCTCACGCGCCAGATCCGCTCCTTCGGCGCCAACCCCGACACGGCCGTAGGGATGATGTTCGGCAGCTCCGACAGCTTGCTGATCAACAACCCCAAGCCCAGCGTCTACCCGATCTACGTCACCGCCAGTCGCCAGGCCTCGGTGGAGATCTACCGCAATGGCCTGCTGATCAACAGCCAGCCGGTCGCAGCCGGGTTGCAGTCCATCGACACACGGCCGCTGCCCGGCGGCATCTATGACGTGGAAGTGCGCCTGGTCGAAGATGGGTTGGTGACCTCCACCACTCAGGAGCTGGTCTACAAGCCCAACAACTGGCGCAACGCCGACGAACGCTGGCGCTACAGCACCTTTGTTGGGCGTGAAACCAAGCTGTTGAGCAACTGGGAAGAACAGTCCACCGGGTTCATCACTTATGGCGCCGGTATCAATTACCTGGCGCACCCTCGGGTGATTCTCGGGCTGTCCACGCGCAAGGTGCGCGAAAAGATGCAGTTTGGCAGCTCCATCGACTGGAGCCTGGCCAACAACTCCAGCCTGTACGCCAATGTCTACCAGACCCAGGACCACGGCACCGGCATGGACGTGCAAGGTATGCACAGTTACGGCCATGGCAGTGTGGTCGTCAGCCACAACCGCAGTTGGCTCGACACCCGTCGCACCTACGAGACCTTGCCCGACGGCACCCGGCTGCGCCCCACGCGCGTGTTCAATGGGCGCACCAGCAATTCCTCGGTGTCGGTCAACCATCGCCTGAGCAACAAGAGTTCGATCAGTTCGCGTCTGGCCTACAGCGAAGGCAATGTCGAAGGGCTGGGCCTGGACCTGGGTTGGAACCAGCGCGGCAAGTTTCTTAACAGCGACGCCAACTGGCGTTTATCGGTGTTCGATCGTCCAGCAACCGCCAGCACCGGCGACAAACGCAACCGCGGGGTCGACTTGAGTGTCAGCGTGGCCCTCGGTGCGCCTGGCGAACAATGGTCAGCCAGCCTCGGCAGCCGCACCGCCCGCGATGGCAGCCGTGACAACAACGGCTCGCTGACCTACCAGCGCACCCTGGACAACCATGTGCTGCAAAGCGTATCGGCCACCGCGATTACCGATACCTATGGCGTCGGCTTGTCCGGGCGCGGCAGTTTCGCCACTGATGCGTTGGACGGCGATGGGTTTGTGCAGCGCTCCTCGTTCAATGGCAACCTCACTGGCGGCCTGAACCTGAGCAGCACGGTGGCGGTGGGCGGTTCGAAGATGGTCATGAGTAGCCAGCCCCAGGGCCAGGGCGCCGGGATGATCGTGGATGTGGAGACTGACCTGGATGACATCCAACTGCGCGCCGACGACTTGACCGGCGGCAGCTCGACCTTGCGTCCGGGCCGCAACTTCGTGCCGATCACCGCCTACAAAAGCAGCACGCTCGCGTTCGATTTCGACGGCAACCATCCGCCCGCCGCGAGCATCCAGCCGGCGCGCAGCAGTTACCACTTGAACAAAGGTGGCGTGGACTACCGCCAGATCCGTGTGATGAAAACCGTAACTGTGCTCGGTCGCCTGCTCGACGCCCAGGGCAAACCGCTCAAGGGCCATCACGTAATCAACCACGCCAGCCGTGGGGTCAGCGAGGTGGACGGGTTCTTCTCCATGGAAATGAGCGCCAATTCACCGACCCTGGAAGTGCGCTACGCCAACCAGTTGCTGTGCCAGTTCCGTCTCGACCCGAGCCAGGGCCGGCGCGAAAGTGATGTGCTGATGATCGGGGACTTGCGCTGTACACCGGACTCCCTGGCCGAAGCCATTTCCCGCGCCGGAACTGCGGGTTGACGGTTGCGTATGACTCACGGGCCGCAGTCGGCCTCCCTGCACTACATGAGGTAGCAAGTAATGAAACGTTTAGGATTATTTGGGGTGTTGTGCCTGTTTTGCCTGGGTGGCCAGGCGACGCCGAAGATCCATGTCGGCGTGGTGTACGACTACATGGACGCTGGCAAAAGTACCTACATGAAGCGGGTGTTCAATGGCGGCACGTCCACGGCGTTCGTCAAGGTCAACATCCTGGAGATGATCTACAACGACGACGGCACCTTCCGTGAAGTGCCGTTGCAGAACCAGGCCGACGCCACCGCCCGCGACGGCCTGGTGGCCAGCCCGGCGCGCTTGATCGTACCGGCCAATGGCACGCAGGGCACGCGCTTGTTGTTCATGGGCAACCGCGACAAAGAGCGCTATTTCCGAGTGCGCTTCGTGCCGGTGGTGCCGCAGACCGAGGATGAATTTGCCGTCAGCGAACAGGAGCGCGAGGAGTTCAAGGACAGCCTGGCGGCCGGGGTGCAGATCCTGGCCGGCTACGGCACGGTGTTTTTCGTGCGGCCCGCCCAAACCCGCTTCAGCAGCGAGATCCATCATGATGCGCGCCGCTACGCCTTGCGCAACAACGGCAACAGCGTCGTGGTGATCGACGAGTTCAGGGATTGCGCCGCCAATGCCCAGGACTGCCGTCCGACCACCAAGCACCATGTGATGGCGGGCCGCTCGTTCGGCTTCGACAAGGAGCCGGGGCGTGAATACCACTTCAGCGTAATTGAAGGTACCGAGACCAAAAAAGTCGAGATCAAAGGCTGATGCTGCCTCGATCACCACAGGTGAAAACCATGATCAACGCACGGGCGCTTGTCGCTTTCATCACCGTCGGCCTGCTGCCCACCCCAGGGTGGGCGGCGGTCGAGCGGGAAACCTTCGAGGTGTACGTCAACATCCCCACGCCGCAGTTCTACGTGCTGCCCGTGGACCCGCAATTGGTGCAACGCGAGCAACCGCTGCACTACAACCCGGTTGCCTCCGAGTTGAGCTCACTGCGCGCGCCGTTCGATGTGAAGAACGTCGGTGGTGCCATTGGTGCACGCCTCGACGCCGAGCCTTACCTCTACAACGGCACGGATCGGATCGACCTGCGGGTCACCTTCAATGGCCAGCAATTGAGCCTGGACCACACCGAAGTGGTCTCCACCCTCGAGGCCAACCCAGGTCAGCGGGTGCAACTGGAAATTGCCGCCATCAAGCCCGAGGACGATTACCGTCCGGGGCGTTACTTCGGCACGGTGCACATGGTCTTCGATGCCATTGCCCCGCGCTTTTAAGGATATGCCGTGATGAAACTCGTATCGTTGTTAGACGCACTTCGCGGGTCTGGCTTGGCCGCTGCGGCCTCATTACTGGTGGTGATGCCAGCCCATGGGGTGGTGCAGGACATTACCGCCACCTTCCGCCCCGACCCCAGCACCCCGATGATCAACAAGTTCGTCAATACCACGCCGCAAAGCGGATTCTGCCCTGGCTTCGCGCCCGAGACGTGCAAATCCCTTGGGATCTTCAGTATTCGTACCACCGAAATCAATTTCTCATCACTGGCGCCGATGCTCGTCACACCAGATGACGCTCGGAAAAACGCGATGTTCAAAGTGCCCTCCGACTGGCGTGAGTTGATGGTTACTCATACCGATAGCGGAGAGCGTGTATCGGTCCAGATGCGTATAGCAGGCATTGGCGGTCGATACACGGTGCCGAACGGTGTGGGTCACAACATTTGGAACAGCGGGCGCTGGAATACTCCAGCTGCTCCTTGCTTGGGTACAGGCATGGGCGTTATCAGTGCTAACTACTATCTGTGGTTCTGGCGTGTTCCCGAAGGCATCGGTGCCTGCACCAAGTTCACACGGGTTGATCTTTCCAGACTGACTTACGACGTCCTTGACTATGCCTATGAACTCAAAACCCCCGATCCACTGCGCATGTTTGCAGGCACCTACACCGGTAGCCTGACTTACAGCATTGGCCCCGGCGGGGATTTTGACATGGGCGATATCATGATCCCCAATGACAACGCACTGACCTTCAACTTCACCCTGACCGTCGACCATCACCTCAAGGTCGAAGTCCCCCCAGGCGGCCATCGTATCCAACTGGAACCCCAGGGTGGCTGGCAGGGTTGGTTGCAGAGCGGGCGCAAACCCACGCGCCTGTTCCACGACCAGACCGTCAACCTGTGGACCAGCACCGCTTTCAAGATGAGCCTGGAGTGCGGCGACCCGCTGGGCAACACCTGCAGCGTACGCAACGCCGCGGGTCACCAAGTGCCGCTGGATATCGCCGTGACCTTGCCTGCAGGCCTGAGCGATAGCGCCGGGCGCCCGGTCAGTCGCCTCCCGCTTCGCCTGGATGGCAGCGGCACACAGCTGTTCCGGCCGAGCCGTTATGTGGATCGCAAGCCCAGCACCCTGCACTTTGAGATACAGGCCGACGGCGTGTCACAGATGCTCGACCAGAACAGCGGCAATGCCTATTCCGGTACGGCCACGGTCGTGTGGGACTCTGAGGTCTAGGGTTCCAGCCCCTCCGGTAAGATGACCAAGGCGTTCGATGTGAGCTGTCGGCGCAGTTCTTTTTCTTGGTGGGCCAACTGTTCGAACAAGCGCCGGTAAGTGCTGTGGGTCATGGATGACCCAGTCAGCACGTCGCTGTGAGGCACGCCCAGTTCATCGGCCAGGTCGGTGAGGGTCTGCTTGAGATTCGACTGGGTCTGCGCCTGGGCCCAGGCGTCTTGTGCATCGCGCAGGTCTTCGATACGCAGGGCTTTTTCCTGGAACTGGCGGGTATTGAGCGTCAGCTCATCGCCGTAAGTATCCTCCAGGTACTTATCCCAAAAGCCCACCGCAAGGGTACGGTCGACCAGGCCATCACGCCGTTCGGCATTGATGATGCTCTGGTGCACGCGGGCGATCAGCGCGTCGTCTACACCGGCGGTTTGACGATAGACCATGTGTGAAGACAGCCAGGGCAGGTGCAGGTCGTGCTTGAGAGCGGTCTGCAAGGCCGCGTACACCTGCACTTCATCAACGCTGCCCGGCACGCCGTCAACCACGTCGGTGGTCAGGCGCAGTCCCAGCCCCCCGCGCTCGGGTGGTGCAAGGCGGCGGGCGACTTCCTTGCGGGCCGCTTCGTTGACCAAGTCCAGACGTGCGGTCTGGCGGGCCAGCAGGGCCAGGCGTCCGGCAAATTCTACCGACGTCAATCGTGGGCGAGCGCGATGCAGCTCGTGCACCAGCGTCTGGATCCCCATGTTATTGAAGATTTGCGCGCTGGCGTCGGCACAGTTGCCGGGGGTGCTGGTCATGCTGAAAAAGCGTGTGCGCAAGGCGTCGTCGGCGTGCATGGCCTCGAGCATGCGCCAGACGTTTTCAGTCAGTTGCGGGAGGTTGCGAATATAGTCCAGGCCGTCTTCCTGGGTTTCGAACGCTTCTGGTGGCTGCAAGCTGCGGATCACCTCGAAAAAGCCTTGTGAACCGTGCTCCTGTTCCAGCTCGTCCCATAGCGCCTGGCGCCTGCGCCGTTGGGTAGTGCTCGTCATTTCGTCAATCCAGAAGCGGCTGTCTTCTTTGCCTCTCGGTGGATACGTCCGATAGGGGTCAAGGCCTGCCCCCAGGCGATAGCTGACCATGCGTTCCTCGTCGTCCAGGTGCAGGTGGTTACGGTCTAGCCGGGTACGCGCCACCACCTCGGCCTCGGGTTGCCAGGGCAGGAACTGCGGCACGTGCCTGACCTGAGTATTTTGCAGGTCGAGTACGAAGTGCTCGGACCGTGGGTGATCAAACAGGCCGGTGGGCCATTCGGCAATGCCGGTTCCGGCCAGGTGCAGCTCACGCAGGTGCGGCATGCCGCTGATGTCGGGGGCGGTGGTCATCTGCCGGTGATGGCTGAGGTCCAGGGCCCTGAGGTTACACAGGCTTTTGAGCTGCTCCAGGCTGGCGCTGTTCCATTGCATCGGGTTGTCACCCAGGCCCAGTTGGTTGAGGCGTGGCATGCCGGTCACCGCCTTGGGCAGCCGGGTCAATTGGTTTTGGCTCAGGTCAAGTACCCGCAGGTTGGGGAACAAGGCCAGGAAGCCGTCATGGGTGTCGTTCAGGCCGCTCTCGTTCAGGTTCAGGCCGGTGATGAATTCAAATGGCAACTGCGGGTTGGGCGACCCATGCAGGTGCAGGCCCAGGGGCCAGCCTTCGAGGTCGAGGATGCCACCGGTATGGCTTTCGCCAAAAGTGTCGGTAAAGCCGCCGGACACATTTTCCCAACTCTTGCGAATCGCCCGAGACAGGTGCGAGCGCATCAACCGTTCGCCTTCCTGGGCTTCGCGGTCGCCGCCGTTGTAGCGCGTGGGGGATTGCACCCAGTTTTCCAGGTGTGCCAGCAGCGCCTTTTTTTCACGTTCAAGGTCTTTGAGGGCCTGCTCGCCTTCGGGTGAATTGTAGGCCTGCACCCGCTCTTGGATGGCCTCTTCGTGCATCCGGGGGTAGAGCGCCTTGATACGGTCTTCCAGGGACGGCGGCCCGATGCCCAGCAGTTTGCTCGCCCAGCGGAACCTGGGTTTTTGCAGCAGTTGCTCGGTGGTACGGGCCACGGCGGGTGGCGTGGGCGGGATGTCCAGAGCGGTACGACGTTCCTGCAGCGTTGCCAGGCGCTCCGTCAGCCAGGTTTGCAACGCGGGCGCGTCCTTCCATGCCGTAGGGTTCGGCAGCGCATGCAAAAGGGTCGCGTAGAGGTCGCTTGCGGGATTGAGCAGGTGGCGATCGTTGTCGTAAAGCGTGTAGTGGCCTTGGGGATCGCGCACCAGGACACGCACCTGCCGAGCGTCATCCGGGCCGGCCGCACAACGAAGCTCGCCGAGGGCGCTGTGTTCGCGTATCTCCACGCGCAAGTCGGCGAAGGCATCGCTGTGAAACTTCAGGGTGTTGAGCAACATGCGTTCGGTGTCGAGGGTGAGGTGGGCCGGGTGGTAAAGGCCTTCGTGGGCATGGCTGGCACGTGCGTCAATGGCCAGGTCGCGGGCCAGGTTTTTCATGCGCAAAGGCAATTGGCTGTGCTCGTCCATGCGTTTGAGCTCTGAGGGCCGAGCCTGCTCCAACAGCGTGTGAGCCAGGGTTTTCGGCAGCGTCGGCACTGCTTGGCGCACCACCACCTGGCGTGCGCTGGCCGCGTGTTCGCTGGCGTTGTACAGGTACTCGAATACCGAACGGTGGCGGCGGGTGAGCAGGTCGGCCAGGTGATTGCGCAGGACCGTCACCCGCTCCGCGCGCGTGGTCGGTAGCGGGCCCAACAGCGCCTGCAACTGGGGTTCGTCAAGAACGTCCACGATCTGCTCCGCCAGTTGGCCTTGGCTGAGTGCCTGGCGGCTGATGGCCAGGGTGTCGGGTGCATCGGCCTCGCCGTAGTGCAGGTGCGCGCCCGTCAGGCTGGTGTCTTCGTACACGCGGATGGCCTTGCTCGCCGGCCAGCCGGGCAACTCGGTGGCCAGGTAGGGGCTCCAGTAGGTGGGGGAGTCGACAGCCTCGCCGGTGCGCAGGCGCTGGGCCAATTGCTCGGTTTCGCGGTTGAGACGAGAGCGTTTCACACTGTCGAGCAGCAGTGGCGGCGGGGAGCTGTTGTCCACATACAGGCCACGCAGCACCCCAGGCTCAGTGCCGCTGTTGCAGCGGATTTGCTCCAGCTGCGGATCGTCCAGCGCGTCGGTCCAAGGGCCCAGGCGCCGCATCAACTTGGGTGCGTCCCAGGCTCTGGGATTTTCCGCCTCGTGGGTCCAGGCGCCGTGACCATTGTGTTGCACCCGCGGTGCATAGGCGTCCTCGCGGCTGAGGTGGCGGATGCGGTGGGCGCCATTTGCCGGGTCGACCGTCACCGCGTAGTGCTCGCCATCGAGGGGCAGCAGGCGCTTGCCGTCATGGGTGTGCAGGCCGAGCGTGTCGGGTGAGGAATCGGCTGGCAGCGCCAGGTTTTTTTGTGCGTAGGGGCGCAGGTCTGGGTGCCACAGGCGGGTCTTGCCCTGCACCTGCACTGGCTTGAGCTGGTTGACGAAGGGCGAAGGGATCAGCTCGACCAGTTTACCGGCGGCGCCGAATGTCGCCAGCTCCACCCCTTCGCTGAGTATCCCGAGAAAATGGCCGGCCGCTTCCAGTGCCTGGCCCTCTGCCAACTCAACCACGCCTTCCACCACTTCATCGAGCAGTTGGTAGACGGTATAGGCCATCATCAGTTCCCCCAGGAACGGTACGAACGGGGTGATCACCATCAGCGCCGCGTTGAAGATCTGCGTCACCATCTTGCTGACATTGTCCCACCAGGCCCAGCGCGCGCGGCTGTCGACATCGTTGGTACTGACGGCGAGCTGTCGCGCATCGTTGAGGATCTTGTTGAGTTTTTGTTGGTAAAGCTGTTCCCACAGGTCGCCCGTGATTGGCAGCGCCGCGTACTGCAGGCGTGGTTGCGTCACGGGTGTGTCGCGCCAGCTCGGGCTTGGGTCGAGCGGGTCCTGGCGACGATGCCACTGCACGCGGCTCAAGCGTTGTTCGAGGTTGGCAAAGAACGCCCCGCGTTGCCCGTGGTCGACAAAATGGCTGAAAAACTGGCGATAGCTGGGTGTGCGCAGTTTGTCGGTCAGCTCGGTCATGAACGCCTGGGCGTTGGGGTAGTCCTTGACCGGGCTGTGCGGGTCGTGGGGGATATACACGATCACCCGCGCCACTTCGCTGGCCCGGTCGAGGTCGACAGCGATCAGCAGGATGCCGGTGAGCAGGCTGTCCATCATCTGCAATCGATACGACTGCATCACCCCGCGCTGGCCCTGCGCAATGCGTATCAGCAGGTGAAAGGTGGCCTGCGTGATGTCCTTCCTGGCTAAAGCGATATGGACCGCGGCAGCAAACTGCGCCTGCTGGCTGGCGACGACCTGGGCCTTGAGGCTGTCTTTGTCCGCTTGTTTAGGCGGCAACAAATGCTGCTGCAGGTGCCGTTGATACTGGGCGCCCAGGTCCAATTGTCGGCACAGGGCGGTGAACTGCGCAATGCTCATCTGCTGTTTGAGGGGCTTGAGGGTGAAGTGGCCGCGGGCGTCGGGTGGGCTGATGTAGCTGGAGTCGTCGGTGAAGTGCTCATCCTTTGCAAAGTTTTGCAGGGCAGCTTCCAGCAAGGACACACTGCGGCTGGTGACGCCCTGGATGAACGTGCCCTTGACGCTGTACAGGAACAGGAAGGTGTCCCGGACGCTGGCGTCCACGCCGTACTCTGTCTTGAGCGCCTGGGTCAGCAGCGGTTCGGCGAAGGCATATACGTCCTGGACCTGTTTGAGGCGCTCATCCACCGTATTCTGGGTGACCCATGCCTGGGCGTTGGCCGTCTTGAGGCTGGCGTGAGCCTGAGGTGTCCCGCTATGAGACCAGGGCGCGAGGTCCAGGCGGGCCTTGCGCAGTGCCTCGACCCTGGCCGGCGAGGTGGACAGCAACCAGGGAGGAATCTTGTGCTTGATCAGTTCGTAGTGCGGGCCTTTGTTCTCGGAAGGAGTGGCGCCGGGTGCAGGGTTAGGCAGGTGGGGCATGACGGATGACCTGATGAAGGGAGACAAGGTCATCAGGCTATGTCGCCTCAGGTCAGGACGGGGCAGTAGATAAATCTGGTGCTGCGGGTTTTCTGGGGCGTGCGTGGTAACTGTCTAGGGCCTTGGCGGCGGTACGAGGGGCTAGCGTGGGGGATCAACCCGACGGAGATACCCGGATGCCCCTCGCCGCCAGTGCCCTGCGCCAAGCGCATATCGAACAGATCGAAACCTTGTTCAACGCCCCACCGTCCTTGTTGACCGTGGCCCTGGACAGTGCCCAGGCCTACCTGGACCGCTATTTCAGTGGGCGTAACGAGCACGCCGGATTGCTCCATATCGCGACCCCCGAAGATCAACTCGACGCGGGGGCCTGGCACTATGCCTCGTTACCGCAGATGGTGGTGGAACGCCTGGCGGCTGCCCGGCCCGTGTTGTTGGTGCAGGACTATCACACGGTGGTTCGGCGCGTACGCGAGGTGTTTGAGCCCGGCGGGCCTAGCCTTGCCGAGCTGGAGGTAATGATCAACGAATGCGGTACCTTTCTGCTGGAGGCTTTTGCCCAGCGATTGCAGGCGTGGTGGCACGAGGCAATGCCCGTGGACATGGTGCGCTGGGGGTATTTGTCCGACGAATTGCTGGCGCTGTTCTACGATACCCCCATGCCGCCCGGCATGAGCCCGGCGCGCTTCGCCGAGCTGTTTCCCAAAACGATGCTGCGCCCGACCCGGCCCGACCGTCAGTGGAGCCTGCACAGCGCGGTATTGCGCGTGCAAACGCTGCACCTGTGGCAAAACCAGTTACGCACGCTGCCCTGGCTGCTGTTTGAGCGGACCCTGGCGCAGGGGGGGACGTCTTCGCTGCTTTACAACCCGGCCTTGGGAATCACCCCCATTGAGGACATAGACGATATAGGGGGGTTGTTGGCTGCCGAGGTGGAACCGTCACCGGCAGGGCAAGTCGCACATTGGTTTTCCCGGCCGGTGGAGGGTGACCCCTTCGACGCCTTGGCAGCCAGTTACCTGGAGCGGCAATTGCGTGACCTCGACCGCATCGACCGCCGGTTGCCACGAACAGCCCAGGCTTGGCAACAGTTGCTGAACGACATCACTGACCCCCTTCATTGGTTTGTCGCGCGCCTGAGTCCGCTCCAACAGAAATTGCGTGCAGGTTTGCCGTTGTGGTTGAGCCAGGCCGATGCCACCGACAGTGCCGCCTGCGCTCAATTGCTGCGCGGCTGGGTGCTGACCGGTCATGCCGAGGGCGCACACGACTACCTGGAAGGCATCCCGACGATCGAGCAGTTTGCCGTCGAGCAATTGCAGGGGTGTTTGCAGCAGCAGCCGGTGACGGCCAAGCTGAAAGCACAAGAGATCAGCATCCGGTTCAATCGCGTGATTGGCGCTGCCGTACCGCTGCCGGGCGGCTTCATCGCTGGAGAAGTCGAACCCGTCACCGTGACCCTGGTGCAATTGGCCCTGGAAAACCTCGCCGGCTTTCCCCATACGCCCAAGTCGATCAGCCTCAAGGGCGAAAAGGCCCCGCCAGGGCTGACATATAACCTGCTCAGCGCCTGCATCAAGCAGGTCGATATCGGGCAATCCTATCCGCTGTTGCTCAAGCGCAAGCTGGTGGACGACGTATCTGAAGCCACTCGACGCCAGCGGTTGTTCAGCCGGCAGCTGCGTAGCCAATTGCCGCTGCTCGCTTTGGAATACAAGATCCAGGGCCTGCACGGCCTGACTCTTAACGGTTTCCTGCGCTTGCAGGCTGCGTTGCAGGCTACCCCGGTCCAACGCCTGCTCGATGGACAAGCCATGGCCCTGTGGCCGCTGGCGTTCCGGGCTGCGCCCGATCAGGTGGCGGACGTGGTTGCCAACCAGTTCATTATCGGGCCACAGGCCGGGCACGAAGGACCGCACCTGCTGTACCGGCCACTGCTGAGTCCAACGCTGCAGGAGTATGAAAGCCTGGCGGCGTTGTTAGAGGCGATCAGGGCTACGGGCGAATTGCAAGATCAGGTGCTGAGCTGGATAGATGCGCGGCGCCAGGCGATCTATGCCAACGGTGGTTTCATCGAGCCGCACATCCGGCACTTTTTACCGTCGGATGAGTTCACGGTCTACACCAAACCGGCTCCGGCACACCTGCACAAACAGGTGGCGGACGGCGATCCGGCGCAACAGGTCTTCGTTGCAACCGCTGAGGCACTGGTAACCCTGGCCGACCGCCAGTCGCAGTCCAATACCGAACAGCGCTGGGCCTCCCTGAAACAGCTCGGTTGGCTGCTGTTCACCAACCTGCTGCCGCTCTTGCGTGGGCCGGCGGCGTTGGCCGGTTGGCTGCTGCAGTTGACCGACAGCGTGCGAGAGGATCTTCAGAGCCTGCACAGCAGCGACACCCAGGCGCGAGCCGCCGCGGTCACGGACATGCTGGTCAACCTGATGGCGGTGATGGCGCATCAGGCTGCCCCCCATGACGTGCAGCGCCATCTGGACCTGGAGCATCCGGCGTTTGCGCCATTGGCCCGCGCGGAACCGGTGCCTGCCGCGCCAGTGCGGGGGAGCCCTCCGGCATCATTCAGTGCGCCGCTTGGCTGGGCCAATGCACGGGATACCCTGACCCCGGCCATGCAGGCGCGGCTGACGGCCTTGAGCCTCAAGTCGCAGCCCACGCCCGACTACCTGAAACAGGCTGAAGCCAGCGGCCCTTTGCAGGGGTTGTTGAAACCCGCATCGGCTGTCGGCGGGTACTGGCAGGCGCTGGTACGCGGGCGGGTCTATCGCATTCAGATCCAACAGGGCCGGGTACGGGTGGTCAGTGCCACGGGCGAAATCCTCGGGCCCTGGCTCAAACACCTGGGCAACGGGCGTTGGGACATCGACCTGGGCCTGCACCTGCGTGGCGGTGCGGCCGACTATGCCCTGCAGGACGCTCGCCAGGCAGCGAGTACACAACGCGAAAGCCTGAACCGCGATTACCAGCAGGCGCGCCAGGACCAGATGCGGGCCCGCCCGGCGATGGCGGTCGCCCGTGCACTGGTCGAACAGCCTGAAGGTGCTATTGATGAGCCACGTCGGGTGCAAGCCCGGCAGCGTTATCATCAGGAAGCCGAGCACGCCCTTGATTTTGCCCAGAAGGAACTGCGCACCCTGCGCGCGTTGCGCGAATTGGCGCCGCGACCGCGTTATGAAGAAGAACTGTGCAGCGCCCTGGAGTCAGTCGTGCTGGGCACGCAATTGCTCAGTTCCCTGACCCGCGAGCAGATGGTGGCAGTCAATGCACGGCTCGATCCGGTGTTCAAATTGTTGGAGGACGAAACCGAGGAAGAGGCTCAGTCGGACATCAACCGCCAGGCCCACGAGCAGTTGGGACAGGGCCTGCGCGAGTTGGCGACGCTGCATGACAACGCCATACACTGGCGCACCCTGGAGGACCGTCACCTTGACCAACTGCTGCGTGTCCCCAGGCTCGGCCGCGACAAGGCCGAGGCCTTGACGGCAGGCTTGCCCCCACGGCCATCGGTGCAGGACCTGCAAGCCCTGCAGTTCACCACGTTGTGGAGCATCGCCATCGATGTGGCAGGCCCGCCTTTGGAGGACGCCTTCTTCGACAGCGTCAGCGAAACCATCAACCGGGCGCGCCGGGCCAACCGTTCCATGGCGGACTTGCGTCACGTGCAGGTCACTGACCAGGAGCGCGTCGAATTGCTGGAGAGCATTGACCAGGTCTACGCGCAAACCGACGATCAGATCGAATTCTGGCGGGCCATGGAGCCGGACAAGTTCAACGTGGATTATCTGCAAAAACTCCAGGCATTGCTGACACAGCTGCATCTGCACATCGAGGGCCAACTGAGCGACCTGTCGCAGCCGGCCGCCAAGTCCAGGCCACGGACCAAGCCGCCCGCACCCGTGCCAGGGGCAAGGCGCAAGAAGATCATCCGCACGCGTAACCGCGACCTGTATGTTGCCCAACTGAGCGACCTGCCGTCCGACCAGCCAGCGGCCGAATTGCGTGACCCTTCGGGCCAAGTCATCGCCGCTTTCACCGAAGCCGAAGACGGCGTGTGGGATGCCCAGCCGACCCCCCCCACGGCGCCACCCCAATCGGGCATTGAGCAGCCTGATGGAAAAGGGCGAAGCCTTGGTGGCCACGGTCGATAAAGCCATCAATCAGGTAAAGGGCATGATCCCTAGCGTCAACCAGCCGTCGAGCCTGCAATACCTGCTGGAATCCCAGGCCACCCGTCGACGCTGGGTGGCCGAGGACATCAACAAGAAGCTGAGTATGCTCGACAGTGCGCGGCTGGCAGTGGTGCAACAGGCCAATGCCCGGGCCATGGTCAGCCGCTTGCACGCCTCGGTGGCGAGCCTGGAGGCAGCCGGCCTGGAGGCTCGCATACGGGCGAGCAAGGCACGGCCGATCACCCAGGACACGCTGGAGTTCCTGCATCGCCACCACGAGGTTCGGATAACCCGGCGCGGCGGGCGGGTGGCGCTCAAGGGGCACCGCGACGACTACCTGCAGGTCTATGCCGTCGCCGATGCCGCGAACGGCGAAGCGCTGTGTGTTGCCCATTTCCATTACACGACGCAGAAGGCGTTGGACGATCATTTCGTGGCCGCCCACCTCAAGCGTCCCGAGCAGGAACACCTGGGCCGTCAGGACCAGGCCGAAGTCGAGGCGGACAGGTTTGCGCGTATTCGTCGCGGGCAGACTGGCCAGTTGGAACCTGTGCTTCAGATCGAACGTCAAGCCATCTCTCTGGCCGTGGCCAGGCGTCTGTTTTTCAGCCTCGACTGAGGCCCGGGCCCGCCACGCACAGGCTTTGGGTGCCGGGCCGTTGACCAGATTGGGTTCTTATGGGGGCCACTGGCAAACAACAGACTGTCGGTACGCAGCACCCTGGGGCGCACGCGGTCGTTGAGTCACCGTGCGCGGTCGCCTGATCGACCCTCCAGGCCAGCAACTCAAGGGGCATCACATCTTCAGCCACGCCAACCGGGGCGTAACCTGTTCAAGAACCTCACCGCCCGGCAACCTACGGCCTGGTGAGGCCTTTATTTATGAAGGCAGTGTCACGGTGATCCGGAATTCAGAGGTTTAGCCACAATCAGCAGGAGCGAGCACCCTCGCTCCTGCATTGGCAGCCGAATGCGATTCAGCTGGGGGGGAGGGACGGGCCGGGTTGGCTTAAGTCACGGGGGAATTCAAGCTTTAGACGATTGACACGCTCTGCGACTGTCGGAATGGCCGTGTTGAAGGTACCGTTGGCGTTCACGTATTTCATCCAGGTCGACGGGTGAAGGCCACGATCAACGGCGAATTGCCAGGCGGCCGCTTTGTTCTGGTTTTCCGGTCGAAGGGCCAACTGATACCAGTCTAAAAAGTCCTGGTCGAAGATCCGGGTGTAATAATTGTTGAAGGGCTTCGTCAGTTTTGCCTTGCGGGCCTCGCCAGCTTTGTTCAGCTTGCCCCTGCTGACGAACTGGCTCCAACGGTCAGGGTTAATGCCATGTGTTTTTACAAATGCATCCGCCGCTTCTCTGGTCGGCTGCTCCATGTTTACCCATTTCATGAACAGCTCGTCTGACAGCTGTGTAGCGCTCTCAGGGTTGAGTCGTACCAAGCCTCGTTGGGTTATTTCGCCGCCTGACCTGACTAGTTTGTTCCATTGTCCAAGCTTGAAACCGCGACTTGTGAAAAAACCAGTCGGGTCCAGCGTGTTCTGTGGGGTGGTCGGTGCCGCATTGGCTTTGACGAGTTCATCCCATTCCCTGAGTGCTTGGGTGATGGCGTTGTCGGTTTTTGGCCCGGCGCCGGGCAGGCGTTGCCAGGTGTCCAGCTCCCAGAACTTGGTCGGCAGGCGCCGCAACCGAAACGGGGTCACGCCTCCAGAGGGTGTGAGCACCGGCGCGACCAAGCCATTGTTGTCATAGAGGTTGAACGTATTCTGAATGCGGAACACCTGCTCTTCGCCCTTTTCACCGACGCTGCGTACCAGGTAGGTACTGGATGTGCCGGGGACGCGATAGATGCCTGTGCCTTCGGCCAGTTCTGCACCGGCCGGGATGCCGCCCTTCACCACCAGGCGGGCGCTTTCTTGCAGAAAGTCGTTCTGGTATTTCAGCAGATCCGGGCGCAGTGTATTTCTCCCAGGCCGCAGTAGCATGGACAGGGGCTTGATACCCAGGCCTATTGTTCGCGTCACCCCGGCCATCGTAGTGGTGACTCTTGCGAGTTCAAACAGCGTTTGCGCACGTGGCCCGCGACGCACGACGAGCCCCGCCACGGTTTGCCCAAGGCTGCGCAGAGCATGGACCGTTGTGCGCCCCACCCGGCCGACAAACCGGGCGGCCGAAGAGGCCAGCTGGCCGCTCCAGGGGAGACCGCCCAGCACGGTCAGCGCTACCTCAACGCCGAACAGTACCTTGTTGAGGGTCGACTGGGCCTCCAATTCTTCATTGGTCACGCTTTCAGTGTCGGCTTTGTCCAGCAGGTACAGGTAGTTCTGCCGGTACAGCCCGACCAATACATCGCCTTGATGCGCGGCCAGACGATGATTGAGCAAGCGTGTACCGGCCGGCAGGCGTGCGCGAAGATAATCCAGCCAGGCCGGCCCTCGCATCAGTTGCACCAGTTCGGTCTCGTTGACGAGTTCCCTGAGTTCCACACCGTCGGGTGCATTCGGGGTATACAGCACCCGCATATCATCGGCGTCAGTGGAGAGAATCAGCACGCCGTTCACGGTCTGCCCGCCAGATCCTTGGGGCGCGTAATTGGTCGGGTTGAACATCAGCGCGTTGGCGATCACGGTCTGCCCGTCGACCCGTAGGCGTGTCGCGGGGGATGGCGAGGCCAGCACCGCCCCCACCCAAGCGTCAGCTTTTTTTTGCCCGGTGCCACTGGGCATTTGCCTGCGGTAGATATCAGGATTCAACCGGGCCGCAAGGGCCGCGTAATTCAGAACAGCCGTCTGGCAGGCGATCCAGGCTTGTTTCAAGGCGTGGGCTTCGGCTGCCGTAGCCTGCGGGGCGAGGTATTTATCGAGCACGTTTTGTGCGTACTGCTGGCCAACATCCAGGTCCTTGAGCCACTGCTCAAGGCGTTCTTTCTCCAAGGTGATTATGGCCCCCTTGGCATCGCGCACCCATTCTCCCTGGGAGGTGGTCAGTTGGGCCTTCAACAGATCGTCTTCTTCCCAGTTGAGGCCCCTTTGCCACGGTTTGGTGTTTTTCAACAGCAGGTTGGTCAGGCTCATTCTGCTGCTCTTGACCCCTTCATGCACAGACCCAAAACCGCCACCGGATGAAATCCGTATTCGGGTAGTACGGACGACCATTATTTTGTCCGGGTCGATGCCCTGTACGGGATAGTCTTGGCCTGCTTCGACCAGTAAGGCGCGAATCTTTGTCAGTACCTGTTGCTTGGCATACTCGGCCAATGTGGGGATCAGCGCTTGCCACTGTTTGGCCAGTTCGTCCTGTGTGGCCAGGGTGGTGTCGGCTTGATCTTGCAGAGCCTTCTTGTCCGCCGCGCTCAAGCGCTTTTCCCAGTCCGGCCGCCAGTGTTCTGTCAGCAGCCGGTTGCGCGCCAGGAACGGTCCGGCCATATCCACCAGCTCCGCCAGCTCCACGCGGCCATTTTTTTCGCTGTCCGATTCATCCTCAGTCAGGCCCAGAATGGTTTCGATGTCGGATTGCTGTTTGTCGAGCAAGGCCTGAATGCTGTCCGCGACAAAATCGTCTGCGATCGGCGCGAACGTGCTACTCAGGTCATCGCCCCACAACCCGGTTTTTCCATGCTGAACCAACAGCGGTAGGCCGCTGGTAAACAATCTGCCGGCGTCTTCACCGGCATTGATGCGGGCCTTGAGCCTGTCATGCAAAGCTTGCAGAGACGCACACTCTTCAAAGCCCATGTCCGGGGTATATAACACTACCGGGCCAATGCCAGCCGTCTGGGGACTCAGGTTTTTGTGCCCATGGGGCCAATGAGGGGCGACCGGGCTGGAGCCGTCATTGAAGGTCAGGATGAAGCTGCCGGCCATACGCGCCACCTCGGTGCGGGCGGTGGCCACGGTCAATTGATAGATGCCGGGGCGGTTGCCATGACTGAAGCTCGCTTCGCGCCGGGCCTGAGTCGGGTAGCACAGTGCACGGTCAATCAGCAATTTGGCCTGCGGGCTCAGGGTATTGTCGGCTACGCGCAGGCGTGCCTGTACATCCAGGGTTTGGCGTTGGACATCAATCAGCCGGACTTGTGGGCAGACCAGCTCGGGTGCTATTGGCGTACGCCAGTAGGCGGTGACCCGTTCGGCCAGTTGTATTTTCAGCGTGTGAGCCAGGTCCGACAGTGTGCCGGTCTGGTTCAGTTGGTCGGTTTCGCTGAACGCGGTCGCGCTGCGAAAGACACTTTCGGCGAAGGTCTCGACCGGTTTGGCGTCATCTTTTTGAGTGGTGTGATCCTCATCCGTTTCCACTGCGGTGTTGCCCCACAGCAATAAGGTACACACCGCCTCGAGTAATGGGCGGGAGGATTCAAAATGGCGCGCGCCCATGCTGTCGATGCGGTAGCGGTTGACATACAGGCTGTCCAGCCCTGTGCCGTCAGGCAATTGTGCAAAGGTCTCGTTGAGCAGCGACGTCAGCACAGCGTCCAGCGAAGGGTGTTTGTGCTTTTCCAGAACCTGGTCTAGTTGTTGGTTAAGCGAGTTCCACTGCTGTATCAGATGCGTTTGCTGCGCAGTGGTTGGCTGGGTGAGCGGGTCGGGAGATGCCTGCGTCAAGTCAAGGGGCACAGGCATGCGGGCGATCAAGCCCGGGTTGCCCTTGAGCGGCAGTGCCAGCGTGGCACGTACGCCGGCTGCGAGGGTTTCGAACGTGGTGTGGGACGTCTCGAAGGCCTGGTCGATATCGGCCTCTTGCTGGATGAGCTGGGCGTGCAGGCACGTATTGAATACCTGCCCGGTGATCGGCGCATAGCTCAATTTCTGCTCGTTGGGTAACACGCCTCGGGCATGGGCGTGTTCCTTGGCGGCAATGTTGGCGAACAGCAGGTCTCTCTCGGCGCTTCTCACCAGGCGTAGACGCAAGGCATTTTCCATGGACGAGAAACTCTCGAAAAATTCGCCCCCCCATTGTGGGGTATAGAGGACGGTCGGTCGGGGCCCATGCAGGCGCTCGGTGAGTACGAAGCAGCCGTTGAGCGTCGTGGTCCAGTCAGGCTGGCCCGTAGCGTTCAGCGCAATACTGAGTGTGAGCGGCGGTGTGGCGTTGTTCGTGGTTTCATGGAGTACGCGGTTCTCGATCAATTGCCGGCCTTCGATCAGCACCTGCAGGTGTGACTTGGCCGTGGCCACAGCCGCTTGAGTCTGGGTATCTTCGGGCGCTTTCTTCAGGTTCTGCTCGGCCTTTTCGACCTGTTGCCGTGCATCATTCACCTTCAGGTCCGCCTCCAGCGTAAATACCTCTCGCTGCTTTTGACTCACGGCTGCCAGGACGCTCAGGGCACCGGTGCTTGCGTGGGGCGACGACCAGAACGCCCTGAGCGCGTTCACGTAGAGCGTCTGGCTGTTGAGTTGCAGGTCACTGATTAACTCATTGACTGCCGAGACTTCCAAATCCGCCAGTTCAGTGTCACGTCCGGTGCCGTGGGCCGTTGGATAGAACCCGACGGCTTGGCTGACGCTGCCGGTTTGCGGCTCTTTGGCCAGCTCGGTCGGCAGGTTTTGGGTAGCAATCGTTTCTTGCAGCACCTGTGTCAGGTTACGTGTTCGGGTGATGCGAGGTGCGCTGTCTTGCTCTGTCTGCGAGGGAATGTCGTACTCGTTGAGATAAACCGTATCAGGATTCGGCGGGTTGGCGGGTACCCGTTTCGCTAATCCCTTGCGCAGTTCGGTGGCCATGATGGTCGCCAAGTCCGGCTGGGCGTCCAGCAGGTGCTCGATGGCGGTGATACGGGGCGGCAAGCGGCGTAGCAGGTCCTCGGTAGAGGTCTGGGTTTGTGTAGGCATAGCCTGGGTGTCCTGTAGCGATAAGGTAAACCATACAGAGCAGGGCTCTGCACGCGGATGCCCACACTATTGGCCGCCGAGGGAGTGACGGGCCTACATAACCACTACATGACCGGTTTGCCCAGGCCTGTAGCGCGATGGCCCTTGCATCAGTGAGTCGCGGCCAGGCACATGGCTGGGCTCCCCGGTTGCAGTAACGGGTTGAGCAGCGGCGCCATGCCTTTGAGCACCTGCACCGGCAGCGCTGACGTGAACGTGAAATGTTGAGCGGAGGCGCCCGGCACAAAGGCCGTCAGGGTGCCGAAATGATGTTCGCCGATGTAGAACACAAAAGTGGCAGTGCGGTTGATCGACTTGGAACTGAGGATCCGTCCACCGGCGCCGATGGCTTCGATGCGGTTGTCGCCCGTGCCGGTCTTGCCGCCCATGGCCAGTGGCGTGCCGTCGGCCAGCTTGAAACTGCCGGCGACGCGTTTGGCGGTGCCGGCATCCACTACCTGGGACAAGGTGCCGCGCAGGGCTCTGGCGACCTCGACCGGGATCACCTGCTTGCCCGGCGCCGGGTCGTTGACGAGGCGTGTTTCGTACGGCGTGCCGGCGGCAAACAACAGGCTGTCGATACGCAGCACCTTGGGGCGCACGCCGTCGTTGAGAATGATGCCCATCAGTTCAGCCAAGGCCGCCGGGCGATCGCCAGAGCTGCCGATCGCCGTCGCCAGGGATGGCACCAGGTGATCGAAGGGGTAGCCCACGGCCTGCCAGCGCTGATGGATGTCGAGGAAGGCCTCGATCTCCAGCATGGTGCGGATGCGGCTGTCCCGCGCACTCTGGTGGCGGCTCTTGAACAGCCAGCTGTACACCTCCTGACGCTCGAACTGGCTGGCCTTGACCACCTCGCTGAACGTCGCCTCGGGATGGTTGAGCAAGTAGCCGAGCAACCACAGGTCCAGCGGATGCACCTTGGCGATGTAGCCTTGGTCGGGCAGGTCGTAGGTGCCGGGGCCGTAGTCCCTGTAGAGTTTTTGCAGGCGTTCGTCGGTGAGTTTTTCGTGGGTTTTGACGCCGGCCAGGTGGGAGCGCACGAACAGGTTGAAGCTCGCCTGGCTGGCGTCGGGCAACAGGTAGCGGTGCACGGCGGCCAGGCGGATCGGCGTGGGACGCAGGCTGTCGAGGAAGGTATCGAGGCGTGCCTGGGTGTCTTTCTTCTGGTACTTCTTCCAGAACTTGCGCAGGAAGGTGGTGCCTTCGCGGTCGGCGAAACCGGCGAGGTATTCCTGGCGGCGCGGGTCGTTGTCGTCCTTGAGTAACTCGGCGCTGTTGTTCTCGCCCGAGTAGGTGACGTAGCGCACCACGTCGCGCATCAGGCGAATGAACGGCAGGTTGATCGACTCACGCAGCGCGTCACGCAAGGAGGGGCTGCGGCCGTTGTCCTGGCTGCGAAAGTTATGGAAGGTGTGCAGCCCGCCACCGGTAAAAAAGCGTTCGCCGGGGCTGGCCGAGTAGGTGCGATCAAGGGCCGCGTCGAGCATCTTGGCCAGGGATTTGTCCGGTGTTTGGATCAGGTAATCCAGGGCCCAGCGGCTTAGGCGGTCCTGATCCTCCACCGTGACTTTTTTCAAGGCAGCAGGCGTTTGCGCGGCGTATTTGTCGTGCAATTCGCTGATGATTTGCAGGTAGGTGGTGAGCACGCGCAACTTGGCGGTAGAGCCCAGTTCCAGCTTGCTGCCTTCGTTGATGTCGAAGGGCTGGTCGGTGTTGTCGGTTTGCACGCGCACCCGTGAGCCATCGGGTGTGAGCTCGAACAGCGTGAAGCTGTAGCGCACTTGTGCGGTGCTGGCGGGGGTGAGCAGACGCTCGCCGAGCAGGCCGATCTGGCGCGCGTACTCGGGGTCGGCGAGGTGCTTTAGATAGTCGCTGACCTGGCCCTGCAACTGGGCTTGCAGGGTCGTGGTCGCGGAAAGGTCCAGGCGGTCGAGGTCGTACAGCGGCCGGTCGAGCAGGGCGGCGAGGCGGCTGCGGGCGACGCTGATGCCTTTATTGGTTTCAATCGGCTGGATCGTCGGTTGCTGCGCCCAGTCACGGTAAGTGACCTTGCTCGCCAATGCCTGCTTGAGCAACGCCGGCTCGATCACACCATTCTGGGCCAGCAGGCGCAGGTGGCTGTCGGTCAGTTGCGCCAGTTCGTCGCGACCCTTGGCCAGGTAATGGGACGGCCGGCGCTGGGCGATGATCAACGACAGCACCTCACGCAGCGCCAAGCCTTGTTGAGCATTGACCGGGCCGGTCAGCGCCGCGTTGACCTGGTTGAAATCGGCGCCGTACCACACCCGCAACCCCTCGGCCATGCCGTGCACTTCACCGTGCCCGGGCACTGCCGACAGGGGCACGCTGTTGAGGTAGTCGCGCAGAATATTTTTGCGTGCAGGCAAGGTGTCGGGGCCATCCTGGTACGCGCGCACGGCGGCAGAAAACATTTGGCGCAGCTTTTCACTGCCGGACACGGTCAGGCCATCCGGCGAATGGCGGTATTTCTCCAACTGGGTCGCCAGGGTACTGCCGCCTGCACTTTGGCCGGGCAAGTGCAGCAACTTCGCGACCTGCGACCATGCGGCCTTGGCAAAGCGCGGCCAGTCCACCGCCGGATTGGCCTGGGGTTGGGCGGGGTCGAGCAAGTCACGGTTTTCGATGAACAGCAGGCTGCTGACCACCAGCGGCGGAATCGCCGCGAAGCTTGAGTACAGTTGTTGCGGGTAGTCGTATTGATACAGCGGCACGGCGCGGCAGTCTGTGATCGAAAGGCCTGCCTGGATTTTTTCCGTGTAGGGCACGAACAGGCCTTTGTTGGCGTAACTCATCAGCTCAGGCGAGAACCGCACCTGGGCATCAATCACGTAACCGCGTTTGAGCAGGCGTGGCAGAAAGGTGCCGAGGTCGCTGTAGCCCAGGCGGCGATCGAAGGGGCCCGCGCCGGGGTAGACGATGGCGTCACTGGCGCCGGGTTTAATCTCGAAGGTGAGGTCGTGGGCAAGACGGCTGAGTTCCCGGGCTTGCAGGGCGGAGGTGCGCATCTCTTTGTTGGCGGCAAAACCGAGGGCAATCAGGGCCATCAGCATGATCAGCCAGAACACTCGCCACCCGTAGCGAGGCCGGGGTTTGTTTTCAGGTAAAGGCGCTGGGTCCGAACTGCCTTGTAGTTTCGCAGCCTCTGTCGATTCGGTATGCCACAGTGCGCCCATAGTCGATTGATCCCTTCACGCAGATTGATCGGACGTGTTCAAAGCGTAGTCGCTGGGGGCTCGCTGCGAGAAAAATGTGATCGGCCCGTCAACTATATGAAGTGCACGGGCTGCGGCGTTTTGCCGCCCGGAGCAGGTAAGATGCTCCTGTAAAATGGCGTTTGAGCGGGTTCTTCCCCTAAATTGCCCCTTTTTTATAGTGAAAGGCTCTGGCCTGAGCTTTTTATACTGCATGCCCCCGCTGATCTTGCCCGGCAAGAAGGGCCCGTTCACACGGCGGCCCCGGTCTCGGCAAGGGGGCAGGCTTACCGGCTTGCCCCCCGCAGACTCAGGTGGGCAATCCAATAACAAAATGAGGTTGTACCCCTATGCCAGTCGGCAACCCACTGCCCCATGGCGAGACCGCTCAAGGCGGCCCGCTCAAACGCGAACTCGGTGAACGGCATATCCGCCTGATGGCCCTCGGTGCCTGTATCGGTGTGGGCCTGTTCCTCGGCTCGGCCAAGGCCATCGAGATGGCCGGCCCCGCGATCATGCTGTCGTACATCATCGGCGGCCTGGCGATCCTGGTGATCATGCGTGCCCTGGGCGAGATGGCGGTGCACAACCCCGTCGCCGGTTCCTTCAGCCGTTATGCGCAAGATTACCTCGGCCCGTTGGCGGGCTTTCTCACCGGTTGGAACTACTGGTTCCTGTGGCTGGTGACCTGCGTCGCCGAAATCACCGCCGTGGCGGTGTACATGGGCGTGTGGTTCCCCGACACCCCGCGCTGGATCTGGGCCCTGGCGGCGTTGATCAGCATGGGCACCATCAACTTGATCGCGGTCAAGGCGTTCGGTGAGTTCGAGTTCTGGTTTGCGCTGATCAAGATCGTGACCATCATTGCGATGGTCATCGGCGGCGTCGGCATCATCGCGTTCGGCTTCGGCAATGACGGCGTGGCGTTGGGGATTTCCAACCTGTGGGCCCATGGCGGCTTCATGCCCAACGGCGTGCAGGGCGTATTGATGTCCTTGCAAATGGTGATGTTTGCCTACCTGGGCGTGGAAATGATCGGCCTCACCGCCGGTGAAGCGAAGAACCCGCAGAAGACCATCCCCAGCGCGATCGGCTCGGTGTTCTGGCGCATCCTGCTGTTTTATGTGGGCGCGTTGTTCGTGATCCTGTCGATCTACCCATGGAACGAAATCGGCACCCAGGGCAGCCCGTTCGTGATGACCTTTGAACGCCTCGGCATCAAGACCGCCGCCGGCATCATCAACTTCGTGGTGATCACCGCCGCGCTGTCCTCCTGTAATGGCGGCATCTTCAGCACCGGGCGCATGCTCTACAGCCTGGCGCAGAACGGCCAGGCGCCGGCGACCTTCGGCACCACGTCCAGCAATGGCGTGCCACGCAAGGCCTTGCTGCTGTCGATCTTCGCGTTGCTGTTGGGCGTGTTGCTCAACTACCTGGTGCCAGAAAAAGTCTTCGTGTGGGTGACCTCCATCGCCACCTTTGGTGCGATCTGGACCTGGCTGATGATTCTGCTGGCCCAGCTCAAGTTCCGCAAAAGCCTGAGCCCCGCCGAGCAGGCCGGGCTCAAGTACCGCATGTGGCTGTACCCGGTCAGCTCGTACCTGGCCCTGGCGTTCCTGCTGCTGGTGGTGGGCCTGATGGCCTACTTCCCGGACACCCGCATAGCCCTGTATGTCGGCCCGGTCTTCCTGGTGCTGCTGACCGTGCTGTTCTACGTGTTCAAGTTACAGCCGTTGAACGCAGGCCAAGGCGCCCCGCGTTCGGCCTGACGCTTAATTCACCTGCTGGGCCAGTTGTGCTGCTTCGGTCAACTGGCGCACCAGGCGATTGCGCTCGGCAATCTCAAGCTCTACCAGGGATTGCCGACGATCGAGGTAGATATCCGAACGTCTGTCCACCACCTCCTCGTTCAGCCTGTTCAGTTTGTAGCGCGCTACGTTTTCGATGGTCGAGAAAGGCTCAGGGTAACTGCGGGCCAGATACTCGATCCAGAACTCTTCCGTCAGCAATGAGTTCTGCGCCGCCTGGGTGCCGCTCAGCGCCTGCAAGGTAATGCGTGCCTGATTGATGTCTTGCTCATCGACCCAATCCTCCACGGAATAGAGCATTTCCTCGCGCCCAATGGGCAAGTTGAATTCTTCGCGAAAGCGCATGCGGTAGTACAACTTGATCTCTGCATCGTCTACCTCCAGACCCGCCATGCGCCGGTTCTGGATATGCGCGTCGGCCAGTTGATCGACCTGGCGCAGGTAGAAAAGGCTTTTCGCCAACGCCAGCAACTCGCGGTCTGCCTGGTTGCTGCTGGCCTGGGTGCGTGCTTGATGCACCTTGTGTACGATCTCCATATCGATAAATACCAGGATCGCGCCATCGCCGCAGGTGCCGTCGGTATAGGTGCTACGGAAGACCCGGTCGCGTAGCTCGGTCGATTCGCCCATGGCATCGAGCAACTGCCATACCCTTTGGGTGAGGGCTTGCCGAGTGTCTTGGCTGGACCGGTACGAGAACGATTGGGTCAGGTCGCGCAACACTCGGAACGCGTCTTCTGGTCGCGCACCCTCATGCCGTAGCAATTGATCCCATAGCGCCTGCCGTTGCGCATGTCGAGCGTTGGGGATACCGGCCAGCCAAAAGCTGACGTCGTTGCTTGTCGCCGGCTGATGCAGTTCACCCGGTAGCAGGCCACCCAGGGCAATGCCGGTGCGATCGCGATAGTCGCGAATCCGGCCCAGCGTCTGTTCGCTCAAAGGGTTGTCGTGCAGCACGGTGTGAAGGTTGGTAGGGCCCATGCGCACGTCGGAAAACACCGCCTCGGGCACTGTGGTCAGACGGTTTTCCTGCAGCATCAAATGGCGCAACGTGCTGCGGCGTTCGGCCCCGACGGGCCACTGGTCGATATGGGTCTGGCGTAGCGACAGCACCTGCAGGCGCGTCATCTGCGAAACGTCCGGCGTCAGGCCCAGAGGGTTGCCGTCCAGGTAGAGGCCCTCCAATCGCGTGAGGCCGGCCAGGCGCTGACGAGACTCCGGTGTCAGCACGATCAAGTTGTCGCTCAAGTCCAGTTGTTGCAGTTGCGTCATCTGGGTGAGGCTGGTGGGCAGGTCATTGAGCATGCAGTCGAGCTTTAAATGAGTCAGTCCGATAAATTTGCTCAGGAAGGCGTTGCCCGTCGGCGGAAAGGAATCACTAACGATCCGCAGGTATTCAATGTGCTCGAAGCCACGGGTGCCCAGCATGAAGTCGGGGTCGGGCAGGCTGTTGCCGTCCAGGCGCAGCACCAGTTGATGGGAGTCGAAAAGCCCAGTCTCGTTGTCGTAGGCTGCACGGGTTTCGTGGCGCCAGGCACGCAGGATGCGCTCGGCCATTAGGCGGCGTCGCCCGTAGTTCCAACCCTCCAGGTAGATCGCCGGGTCGATCGCCTGGTCGTCCACCGGCTGGGGCGTGTCGATCCAGCGCTGCAGTTCGAACTCCAGGGCCTGGTACTCGGCCTTGCGTCGCTCCAGTTCGATCAACGCGGCGGGTTCGTTCATGCCCAGCGAGTTAATCAGATCCCGGGCGTCGGCGACGCTGAAGCTGGGGTAGATCTCGCGCACCTTGCTCACCAGGTCCACCGGCTGGTTGCCACCGAACGGCCACAGGCTGCGCAGGGTAAACGGGTAGACGATGAATGAAGTGTCCACGCGCATCGGCGGCTGCAACCACGCCGGGATATGCGTCAGCCCCAGCAGGGCCTTGATGGCCACGCGTTGGCCCAGGGCCAGGTCGGCAATGGCGTGCCGTAGCGCTTTCGGCTCGGCACCCTCCTCCACACCCAGTGCACGGCACTCGGCATCGTCGAGGGTCAGGACCACGGCGCCGAGCAGGTCGCGGGTGCCGTCGGGCTGCTCATTGAGCCGATGACCGTCGCGATCATGGGACTGGTAGCCGCCGTCGATCTTCACCAGTGTGCGGCGGTCGGTGGCACCCGTTTGGCCGGCGCGGGCCAACAGCGGGCCGGCGAGGCTGGCGTCACGCACTTCCAGGCGCAGGCTCAGTGGCCAGCCGGGTACATCCTTGAGCAGGTGCAGCATGATTTTTTCGCTGTCGGGGTTGGCCAGGGTACTCAGGTAAAGGCCTTCGTAGGCGCGGTTCAAACGCATATCGTCAGCAGTGAGTCGGACCTGTTCGGCCAGGCGCAAACCCACTTCGTCGCGCTTATGCAATTGCTTGAGTTCGTTGGGGCTCGATTGCCCGATAATCGCCTTTACCGCGCTGACGGGCAGTTGCGGGAAGTGCGCGTGCAGGCGCCGTTCCAGGCTCGTCGCGCCTTGCTCGCTCTGGGCGTAGAGGATGTCGAACAGTTGCGCCCGTTCGCGCCAGGCGTACTCAGCGATTTTCTTCGACAGTTTGAACAGGCGTTCCTCCTGTGAGGTGGGCAGTTCACCCAGCAGCGCGCGGCAGACCTGATCGTTCAAAACAATACGGGTGAGGGGCTCCAAGCCTCGGCTCTGCGCTTCGGTCAATTGAATGCGTTCGCTGCTGGCCCCGCTGCTGGCCGGGTAGCGCTGGATCACTTGGCCTTGCGCGTTGATGATCTCCAAGGCATGGCTGTCGGGCCAGGCCGGCAAGCTGGTGACCAGCAGCAGTTGCAGGGAAGGCCGCGCATTGCGCGTGGCCGAGTAGACACTCATGGCCTGGATGAACTGCAGGATCTCGCGCTCGATGTGAAAGCGTTTGCTGGTGTCCTGCAACAACGGCGGTGGTGGCAGCCCGCTGCTGTGCACCTCTCGCAACGCCTGCGCCGGCGTGTCGGTGAGGCGCATGATCTGTGCGGCGGTGGTTTGGTCGACGTGATAGTGGGAGGGGCCCAGGCGATAAAACAGGCGGTGATCGTCCCAGGTCAGCGGGTTTTCACTGGACAGGCGCCAGGCACCCTGGCGGTTATGTTCCAGGCGCGGGGTATCGACGCCGACTTTTTGCGGGTGCTTGAGCCGCCACTTGCGCAGCCGGTTGTCGTAGACGATCGGGTACAGCGAGCCATACAGCGGCAGCAACTGTTGGCCTTCCCACTGATAGAGGCCCAGGGCGTCGGGCTTGAGGTCATGGGGCAGCACCACGCTTTGCTCATACTGGCCAAGCGACTGGTCCAGCGGGCTGACCTGTCCTTCAGGGCTGCGTCGGGTGCTCATCAAGTCGCCCAGGGTGTCGCGCAAGCCTTGGGCATCGCTGGCGCTGTTCATCCCCAGTTTCAGGCGCTCGCCGGGTTGCAGGACCGAGCCCACGGCCAAGTAGAGACTGTCAATGGCCGGTGACACCGGGATCGGCCCGGCGTTGCGCATGTCGTAGGCCTCATAGTGGCCCTGGCCGTAGTGCAGCAGTTCCACGGTGGTGTCATCGGGACCGCTGGAGACATAGCGATCGGCCGGGGGGCCATTGCTCACCTCGGTGACCACAAAGTCGCGCTTGCAGGTGCTGCGCAACAGGCTGGCGATGAAATCGCGTGCCCATAGGTCGGTGTCCGGGTTGTAGGCCCGAGGGTGGTAGAGGCCGTCGATCACGATGTCGATGCGCAGGGCGGTGCGATGGTGTTCGAGGTTCTCCCGCACCGCCTGGGGCAGGCTGGCATCGCGCAGGAAGGCGGCTTGTTGGTTGGCATCGAGGGGCGTTTGCAGCAACAGTTGTTGCAGGTTGGCCGAGGTCAGGGGCGGGTAGAGCCCGCGCAGTTTTTTCAGCAGTGGTGTGACGGTCACCAACGGTGGGGGCACCTGGATCGGCAGCCACTGGCGTGCGCTGTCCTCAGCAGGGACTTCGTCGCGGGCATAACCGTCGTAGCGCGTCATGGCGGTAAACAACGGGTGGCGGTGGGTTTTTGCCAGTTCACTGATTTGCACGCGCAGGCGCGCAATGCGTTGAGCCACGGTCAGGTGTGGGCTGCCTTCCTTGCCGAGCAGTGAGGTGGCGGGTTGCTGGTTCAGGATCAATTCGAACAGCTGTTCCTGAGTGGGCGCGGAGGTGAGGGGATCGGTCAGTCCGCCGTAGGTGCCATCGTCACGACGCATCAATTCGACGGTGTGGGAGAGGCCATTCTCGCGGGCGGCATAACGTTCGATCAGCACGCCGCGCTGGTCGTGCACGTTAATACACGCATCGACCGGCCAGGCGGGCACTTGGGTCAACAGGCACAACACGGTGCCATCGGCGTGGGGCGGCATATGCCCGCGTCTTGAGAAGTCCTTGATCAACTGCTCGATGACTCGGTCGGCCTGCAGGCGCCGGACCCCTTCGGTGAGGTTGACGGGTGCGGGGTCGCCGGCCCACACGCGATCCAGGGTAGCGCGGTCGGCGGCGGTGCTGCGCAGCATCCTTTCCATCTCGATACGGGGCACGGCCGTGGAGCCGTCGGGCAACATGCGCTCGGCCAGTTGGATGTCCGAAAGGGTGTGGGCGTTGTGCAGGTCCAGGGTCCAGGCTTGCAGCGCCGGGTCGAACAGGATCGGTGGGGCAAAGCGGCCGGCGTTTTCGAGCTTGAGCACAAAGCGCATGCTCTGCGCGTCATAGCTGACCTCCACGACGTGGCGCTCCTGATCTTTTTGCAGCCACGCATATTGTTTACTGTCGACCTGGTACACCCCTTGGGCGTTGGCGACTTGGCCGTCGAGCAGGTGCTGATCAAGGATCGCATAGGGGCCGATATCCGGCTTCCAAAGGGCGTGGCTGCCGTCGGCATGGGTCACTTTGCGCGGGTTGCCCAGTTGGTGCAAAAGGCGTGTCATGCGCTGGTTGTGCACACGGCCGGCGGTGGTGATCAACAGGCCATTGATGGCCAAGTCGGCAATGTCCGCCAGGGCAGACGCAAACTCACTGGCTTCGCCACGCGCCGCTTCGTTGATACCGATGATCACGCTATAGGCCAGGCTGCCGAACACCGCCACTTGCATCACGCGATTCAGCCCGGTGACGCCGCCGGGCATGGGCGTGAGCAGCAGCTCCAAGACTTCCCGGGCCATGGCCGCGACGCCATCGATCAGGGCCTGCAAGTCACGCTCCGAACGACGGGTGGCCAGGGTCGAGAGGTTGGCCTGGTAGCGCTGCACCTCACGGTAGGTGCAGGCTTGCACCAGGGACTCCTTGCGACCGTGCTTGGGGTCGGGGGTAAAGCGCAAGCCATCAAGGGCACGTTGCGGGAACAGGCGGTGGAAGGTGTCGTAGAGGAAACCGGCCACGGGGCTCAGGCCTACCGGGCGTGGCGCATCCTTGAGCAGTTGCTTGAATCCGTGCATTTCAGCCATCGGCAACTGGCGGGCGAACCAGCCCAAGTCACCTTCGCTGTGGCTGGTCTTGAGTTGCTGCATGAACGCCGCGTGCGCGGCGTTGGCGTCGCGGTGGTAACGCAGGGCGCCCCCAGGTCGGAAGGGAAAGTACGACAGCACCCCATGGGCGGCGACGCGAATCAGCAGCAGCGGTACCGGCACGGTTTGCCCTGACGGTACGAACGGCACGGCAGGCAACACGGTGATCCCGGTGCTCATGCCCAGGGTGTCGAAGGGCAGGGCCGGGCCGCTGCCGTCGAGGGCGGCGTTGAGGCTGGCAAGAAGGTCGCGGGTTACGCCAGTGTGGGCGCGGTTGCGGTACGCCTCCAGCGCTTCAAAGCGCAGGCAGGCCTCGCTGCTCGCTTGCAGCAGGCCCTGCAATTTGCCGCCCTGGCCCAAGGCGGTTTGCAGGCGCTTGTCGAGTTGACCGCCCAGGTCCAGGTCACGGGCAATGGCGATGAACTGGCTGACGGTCAGTTGAAGGTTGTCTGCGCCACTCAGGTAAGACGATTCGACAAATGTCTGCCCTGACGCCTGAGGCTGGGACGTGGCGAAATCGAAGTTAAGGCAGGCGGCGTCCCACAGCGATAACGTGGAGACATGGGGGCGATATTTCCATTCGTCGTAGGCACGGCGAAAGCGGCTGCGGTGAGTCCCATTGAGGTGAGCGCTGGCGCGGGGTTCCCAGGGCAGTGGCGGTTGCAACTCTTCAAGGTAGCGGGTGTGCAGGAATAGGCTGTGCGGGTCCAGGCCGCCGATGCGGTTGCGCAGCTGAGTCGTGCCGTCGGATTGGAAGGCTTGGAGCAGGGCCGCATTTTCGCGGTCCACCGCCTTGATCGCCTGGTGGGCTTCGCGTTGCAGCCTGACGTAGTCCCGTTGCTCCTGTGGGGTCAGGCTGCTCATCGTCCGCGCCAATGTTTCGCGGATCATTTCCAGGGCTTGCTGGCGGGCCCAGGATTCACTGGATTGCAGGTTGCCCGACAAGCCATTGAGCAGTAGATGGGTAGGCATGGGGCCATGTCCTTTCACGGGTTAAGTGGAAGGCAATGGAAGCATCTGGCCCCTACCGTTGGGCGCTAGCTATGTAGCGCGGCGCGGGGTTGCCGGTCCAGGCGCTTGATCAACTCCAACCAGGCGGCGAGGCCGGCCATCAGCAACGCGCCGATCACGGCGGTGGTCAACTGCATGGCGACGGCGTCGTTGGCCATGGCGTTGATCATGTCCGCCAGGGGCGCCAGTACCACCCCCAGGCAAAACACTTCCAGGGAATAACGGCCCATGCGGCAGATTTCGCCGGCCACGCGGTTCTGCGTCCAGCCGGCACCCGGCAACAGCTTGGCGGTGACGTATGCCAGCGCGAGGAAATGCACCAGGCGCACCGGTGACAGGTCGGTCTTGCTGATGGGGTACAGCCAGTTGCTGAGCGCCGCCGGCATCCACGCATCGTGGATCTCGGGCCAGCGCCACGACAGGGTGATCACCCCGGCCACCAGCACGTAGACCGCCGAAGCAACAAACAGTGGCTGACGCAGCAAGGGCCGGGTTTCGGCGGTTTTAGGCCGCTGGCTGTAGATCGCCGCCGCGCCGCCCAGCACAAACAACAGCTGCCAGGTGACCGGGTTGAAGTACCACACACCGTCGCTGATCGCCCGCAGGTTCCAGCCCATCCACGGGGCCAGCAGGTAGATCGCCAGTGACACCGCCACCACGGCCTCGACTTTGCGTACCAGCATCGGCAGCACCAGCGGCAACCCCGCCAGTAACACGATGTACAGCGGCAGTGGGTCCATCAGGTTGGGCTTGAAGCGCAGCAGCAACTCGTCGGTGAGAGCTTGTTGCGGGTGGGTGACGAAGTGCGTCAGGCCCATTTCCTCGACCAGGTCACGGGTTTCCACATGGCTGTTGGCGAAGAACACGATGCCCATCAGCAAGGCCAGCAGGAAGATATGCACCACGTACAGCACCCAGGCGCGGCGCAGGATTTTCAGGCAGGCCATCCAGTAGCCGTCGCGCTGCATGATCTTGCCGTACGCCAACACGGCGGCAAAACCGGCGAGGAACACAAACACCTCGGCGGCATCGCTGAAACCGACGTTGCGCAAGGTGATCTGGCCCAGGGGATTGTGGGGGACGTGATCCCAGAATATGAAGATCAACGCCAGGCCCCGAAAAAAATCGATGCGCGGGTCGCGTCCGTTCGGCATGGCTACAAGCTCTTGAACAAAGTGTTTAGTAATGACAGGCGAGCGCGGGTGTAGTCGTACGCCGCACGTCGGGCGGGCGCAGGTTGGCGGTATTTGTAAGCAATTGCAAAGGTTGGGTATTACTGAATGTCTCTAGACATCAATGATGACCAGCGTGCCATGGCTGCCCGCAAGTACCGCATGGGCGATACCGGCTTCCACGAGGTACATCTGGCCGGCGCCTACCCTGATCTCGCTGCCGCCTATGCTCAAGCGCAACTGACCATCGATCACCAGCAACCCTTCGTTGTAGGCATGGGTTTCCTCCTCGTGAGCCTGTTCGTCCATGCGCAACACCTTGATCCGCGCCGGGCCGACCTGGCCCAGGCGCGTGGATTTCCAGCTGTCGGGCAGTTGCCCGGCGATGGCGGCGAAGTCCAGCAACGGCATGTGAAGCTCCTTGTTTCAACGATGCCGTCGGTGGTCCGGTTCAGCGATAGGGGTTAGGGTATTGATGTTACGCGGCGCTGGCCTCATGGGGCTCAAAACTGTCGGCCCGCGCCATCTGCCACATCCGCGAATAAAACTCGCCATTCACCTCGCCGGTCAACAACTCGCCAGGCTTGAGGAACACATGCAACTGCGAGAACAACTTGATCTCGGTCGCCGACATGCGCCGCACCAGATGCTTGGCCGACAGCTGCGAGGGGTGATCCAGGCCCGCCGCCGCGAGCATTTCCGCCAAGGCCTTGAGGGTGTTGCGGTGGAAGTTGAACACCCGTTGGGCCTTGTCCGGCACCACCAGGGCGCGTTGGCGCAGTGGGTCTTGGGTCGCGACGCCGGTCGGGCATTTATTGGTGTGACAGCTTTGCGATTGAATGCAGCCGATGGCAAACATGAAGCCACGGGCCGAGTTGGCCCAGTCGGCGCCGATGGCCAGCACGCTGGCGATGTCGAAGGCGCTGACGATCTTGCCGCTGGCACCCAGCTTGATCTTGTCGCGCAGGTTCAGGCCCACCAGGGTGTTGTGCACGAACAGCAGGCCCTCACGCAGCGGCACGCCGATATGGTCGGTGAACTCCACGGGCGCGGCGCCGGTGCCGCCTTCCTTGCCGTCCACCACAATGAAGTCCGGGAGGATGCCGGTTTCGAGCATGGCCTTGGCGATGCCCATGAATTCCCATGGGTGACCCAGGCAGAACTTGAACCCCACCGGTTTGCCGCCGGACAGTTCGCGCAGTTGGGCGATGAACTGCATCAGTTCGATGGGCGTGGAGAAGGCACTGTGGCGTGACGGCGAGATGCAGTCTTCGCCCATCATGATGCCGCGGGTCTCGGCGATTTCCTGTGTCACCTTGTGCTTGGGCAGGATCCCGCCATGGCCGGGTTTGGCGCCCTGGCTCATAAACTTATGTAATCTGTTCTGTTGACCATAGGTTTAGGAGGGCCATGACACATGGGACGCAAGCGAATCAAGAACGACGTAGAGGAAGCGCTCCGTCAGGCCGAAAAAGTCCACCACATGGATCTCAAGGACGAGGACGGCCTTTATCCGCATTCGCTCACGTGGCAATGGAAGGCCAAAAATGGTAAGGACAAAGGTAAGACTCTCAGACTAACCGTAGATGTTTCCGACGCGACGAGACAAGAATTGAATTGGTTAGATTCTTCGTCACGTCGTTTCTTTTACTCGGAGTTCAACAAGGACTTTCCTTGGGCTGTGAACGCGCTCGCTCGTGCCCTAAAGACGATGTGTCTGAATAATCAGTGGAGCATAGGAATGGCAACCCAAAGCCGATGGGCCATTGGGGAGTTTTTTGGGTATTGTCGCCAAAAAGAAGTGCAGCTTGAATCTAGCAAAGATATGAGTTTTATGCTGTTGTGTGAATGGCGTAATAGTCTGCGCTCAATCGATAAACAGAGTCGATACAAGGCACTATTTTTTCGAGCTTTCACACGTGTCTTTGAGATCCTACTCGGCACAAGTGTTTTTCCTGAGGTTTACACGCTTCCTGTGTACCTCTCCGATAGTAATGATCCTATTCGCCCATATAGTGATGCGGTGATGTATCAGCTCATAAGTGCCTGTGTGAGTGACATAAGCCAGATTATGAGTGAGGCTGAGTTGTTCGCTACACTTGCTACGGACGGCACTTTGCCCGCCGTCATAAAAGATATAAGCGTATGCTCAAGCTGGGCTGATGTAGTAAATATTTATGTGGCCAGATTTTCGCATAGATTTAGCGCAGGGACTGGTGAACCTGATATCTCTAATGTTGCGCGCAGCATGGTTAGTTATGCCCTTGCGCGACTCAGAGACAAGTCGCCCGCTAAAGCTGATGAGTTTCTTGAGCGTGTGAAGTTGATCTGTCATGAAGATCAGGGCCCCAATTCGCTTCCTTTCAAAAGGCTTGCAGAGAAAGAAGTGGCGACTCGCGGCTCACTGGTACCTTTTTTGATATTCTTCCTGATTTTCTCAGGGAAAAACAAAGAAGTAGTACTGACCTGGAAGCGATCTTATAAAGTCAATGGCGTTCATTTGAGTCCGCTTGATTGGAAGGATCCCGTTGATCCTTCTAACTGCCGAGTGAGAGGGGTCAAGTCACGCGGCAAAAATGGAGTTGAGGAGGTTGATGATACTTACATCAAGATTGAGGACGGTGGCTTATGTTCTGTGCTGCGATTCCTAATCTGGTATACAGAGCCGTTAACGAAGTTTGTTGATTCATCTGCCCAGGATTCTCTCTGGTTGTTCCAAGGAAAGACAGGGGTGAAGAGTTTTTACACCACAGATCCATTTAGTAAGGCCATCAGGGGGTTCATGGGACGGCATGAGATTTGGGAAATTGAAGCCGACGATAACGGGAGTGCCGTAAGACAACGGCTTAAATCGCTCGACAGTCGTCGTTTTCGTAAGGTTTTTGCATCCAAGGAAATGCTCAAGTTCATGGGCGAGGCGCAGAACTTTGAAGAACTTTGCGCGTCTTTGATGCACGCCTTGAATCACAAGGATTTTGATACAACCCTTTCAAAGTACATAGGGGGTTGGGCGCAAAAGGAAGTTTCCGATCTGGGTATTTTCGCATTGCAAACCAAATATGTAGAGGCGGCTAGGAGCTTTCGTGGGAGCACGCATCCAAATGGTGTCAGCGGGACTACACCAGGCTTGTACGTAGCCTGTGCAGACTCCAGCAATCCTGACTACGAGGGCGCTCCCACTACAGATACTTGCCACGAATTTGATATGTGTCTTGGGTGCAGCCAAAGCCGTGTCTTCATAGAACACCTCCCACGTATTGCTATGCGTGTGCTGCAGTATGAACAGCTGCGTAGTGAGATGCCAAGCTTGGCATGGGAGGCCGCTTATTCCAGGAAGCTTGCGCGAGCGCTGGATCTGCTCGCGTGCTGGGAGGATCAATCGGAAGTGAAGTCCGCGTGGGACGCTGCCAAGCAGGGACAGATTCGACTCCCCCATCTGATTGCCCGTAGTTAAAGTGAGCATAAATTTATGACTAAAAAAGAAAATTTTGAGGGTGTAGCATATGAACGTGACTACGTCGTTGAAAGTAGGTGGAAAATTCTTAATTTCATTGCTAATAGATATGCTGCATCACAAGTTAGCCAGTTAACCATGTTTGCGGATAATGAATGGGATTTTCGGAAAGAGGGAGCTAAGGCTTGCTTGTATTTGGAGAGAATGGTTAAAGGTAATGAAGATACCCGTTTTCCGATCTTGATTTTGCTCAAGATCCTGATGCTGGCGTTGTCAGGGTTAGCAAGTGTTGTCGATAAATCTGGCGGTACTATTTATAATATTGTGTGTAGCGGTCGGGACTTGATTTCATGGCTGGTCAGCAAAGGCTATCTCACCAGTAATCATAAAGGAGGTTATTTCAAGGCCCCATGTGACCTTTTGCCAGAAGATTTTGCTGAGTTTATTGCTTTTGTTGACTCTCAGGATATAACCCGGTCGTATAAGTTTGAGAAGATCAGGCTTTTGAAAGAGTGGTGGGCGCTTTCTAGGAATGAAGGCGTGTTGCCTCAATTTTTGAAGCTGTCCACAAATCCATTTGGCTTGAAAAGCTTTAGTGACTTGTTCTTATCGACGCCCATTGTAAGCAAAATGAAATCTGGCTCACTCCCGCTTGGAGATGAAAGTTCAGGATGGTCGCCCATACCCTTGGATTATGCGTTTCCATTGGCCGATGCTGCAGCTTCTTATGTGGAAGATTTTGGTGAGGGGTTGATACGCTTTCATCAGGTGGTATACGAGGGGGTAGTTGCAAACAAGAAAAGTAACTCCGTGACTCGCGCCGCGCTGCTAGAAGCTTGCGCAGTTAAAGGTATTACCATAGAGGACTTGAGTGAGGGGCTCCCATTCAAGATTGATTTGGTAGGCTATGCTCCGCCCTCCAGTTCTAGAAGTAGCACAGTTAAGCTGAAGCGCAAAGAGGCAGAAAATTGTATAAAGCATATGAAGCGTGCTGCCATCACTGTAATACTTTTTGTCACCGGTGCTCGGAGTAGGGAGCTGGCAAACCTAAAAGTTGGGTGCTGTCAGCCCGACTATTCACTCGGGGTGGACAGGTTCTACCGTTTGACAGTTACTGTCTTCAAGACGAGTCGTGAGTACCACAAAGGCCAGGTGTTGACGATTCCCGTTCCAGAGATCGCGTACAAGGCAGTGAAGGTACTTGAGGCCCTGAACTCCTTGACCCGTGTTGATGGTTTCTTGCTTGCACCTATGTTTAGACGCCAACGAGGACGTGTAGCACGCGAAGAGGTTTGTATTTCTTCTATCTTAAATGCTGTTAAAAAATTTGCTAGCGATGTAGGTGTTGGCTACCTGCCTCATCCTCATCAGTTTCGAAAGACTATCGCTGGTTGGTTCGTTATGAACAGCCCAGTATTGGGGCCATTGTTGGTGATGCGTTTGTTTTCGCATAATTCCCTATCCATGACGGAAATGTACCTTCGAAACAATCCACTTATTCGTGAGGCACGACAGGAGATGCTTGCTGAGCAGTCGTTGAAAGTGGTTGGTTCTATTGCAAGCGCGGTTAAAGATGGTAAGTTGGCCGGGCCTGCAGGCGACCGTTTTGCTCAAGGGATAAATGAAGATCCTGCATTTCTTGGGATCACCGGTGAAGAGCTGGGTGCTACGATGGAAGAGTATTTACGTGAAAGGATCTCCCAAGCGTCGGTGCACTTTCTTCTGACTCCACTTGCTATTTGTGTCTTTAATCCTAATGATGAAGTTCGACGGCCATGTACTAGTTTGGAGAGCGCAAAAATAACAGGTGACCAGATTAGCGTTGGCAGCAATATTGAAAAACAATTATCTCTTCTTGATGTGACTGATGGCCTCCCTGTTGTGGATAAATGTGTGGGTGCGCGTTGTGGCTCGTGTCTAATAACCCATTGTGAATCCCAGAAGCTTGAGCAGTCACTAAGTTTTTACCAGGACTTGATCGCCGGGGCTTTACAAGATGACTATGCGCACAATATCTATCTGATGCGGGATGCTCAAGAATTTGTGCGAGTTTATACCCCGATATTGGAGCAGATCAAATGATAAATAAACGTGATCTACTTGCGCTGGCGTCTGATTGTTTCGAAGCCGCGAAAGAGGCTTTTATATCAACTGGTGAGCCAGTAACCATTTCAGCTATAGCGAAAAATTTAGGGATAGACCGTAAGTACTTTTATGGTCGTATCAAAATGTCAGATGCTACTGTGCGTGGTAAGTGGATTAATCTAGGGAGGGAAATTAAAGAGTTTAAGGCGCAGGCCAAAGAGAAGAAATGTATCAATGATTCTAAAGTGCTTGACGATGCGGGTAAGCTACGAAATGCTCTTGTTGAGAATTATGCCCTGACTGAGAGTGTCGAGCATTTAAAAGAAGTCTCGGAGCAGTTGAAGAAAAACTTCTTAATGGCTCAGCAGAGAGTTGCTGAGCTTGAAGCGCAGATTATAGAGTTTCAGCGTCAAAAGCTATCGCAAGTCCCTTCTGCTCAAACTTCAATAGTTCGACACCTGTGTTCAGTTATAAGCCCGGACTCGTTTCGCAAAGATGCTGATCCTCTGTCCATGAAGAAAGGATGGCTCGCAGCGATGGCACGTTTGCGCTCAATAATTGATACGCCAGGTAATAAAGATTTATACATTACAGTTGGAGCTCCCGGTAGCGGGAAGAGCTCGTGGTGTCGGAAGTCGATAACTTTTAACAAGGTCTCTATATTGTTTGACGCATGTAATCTCACCAAGTCCGATCGATACGATTTCTTTGATTTACTTATTGGGAGACCTGGCATTCGGATCATCGCTGTGGTCTTTTGTGTCTCGCTTGATACTCTGCGGGATCGCAATCAAAATCGGGTTATTGGAGAGCGCCTACCCTTCAAGAAAATCAAAGAAATGTATGAGTCCATCGAGTATCCGAGCCATTTTGATCAGTTAGAAGTTTTCGACGAAATAATAATGGTGCGTTGATCATGGCTGAGTATGTGGAGTATTCAAAGAATGTGGATGGTACACCTATACCTCATATAGATGGGCGGCTCCACTTCCCGCTTGCTAAGTTTTTTATCTATCTTCGCAAAACACCTATGAAAAGGAGGGGCAGTAGGGAGTCTGCAACAATAGTTAATATTTCAAAGCATTTGAAGATTTGGTTTGATTACTGCGCTGATGTTGGTGTTAGCTTTCAAGAATCAACTTACGATCTTCACCTATCGGTTCTGCGAACAACATTGCTAGCGCGAGGGCTGCAGCCTCAATCTTACAATGCCTATTATCAATCTTGGAGAACACTCTATGAGTGGTGTGATTCCGTCGGCATAGCACACCTTATGCAGTTTCCCGTCAAAATTGAGACGGAACGATCGGCTTATCAACCGAAGGATCTTGGCTTCAATAAGAATAAGAATCCATCTGCCATGTTGAAGGATCCGGGATTTCTCGCAGTGACCAGCATATTAGACTACAAAGATTACGTTCTGAATCCCACGGAATATGCGTTCCTTGCAGAGCAGCTTCGGTTGAACGATCCAGTCTACGAGATGATCGCTTATAGTATGTGTACCACGGGACTTCGAATAGGTGGGGTGGTGCAAATTCCTGTGGGTGCTGATGCTATGAATCCCAGGTGGCTACGTTATCCTGAACTTAAGCGCACTGGTGCAGAATTTCAAGTTTTGTACTATCTTCCCAAGGGGAATAAGCGGATTCTATCATGCATGGTTTTAACCGAGGCTCTAAGGATTGTACATGAGCAGTACATTAAGAAAGTTAGAGTCGCGCGTGCTAGTATATATACTACTAAAAACCCTGGCACTGCAGCCCCGCTATGGCTGACTTCTACGGGTAAGCAAGTTTTTAATTATGATATTTGGAACGCTTTTAGGTCGGTGAGTTCTACAATGGGCCGGGAGGTCAAGCCTCACCACCTGCGGCATACTTACGCGACTTACGTTGTTTATAATTATTTTAAGGCCCATGGCCTCAAGCCTAATTTGGCTTATGCGCACGATATTCATGAGCAGTTAAAGCTTCAGTTGGGCCACGGCGATATAGAAATTACTAAAAAATATATTAGAACGGTCATTCGAGTTGAAACAGAGGCTTGGCTGCCTGTCCTTACCCCGCATGTTAAAGCGCAGATCGATTCCAATCTGCCGGCACATGTTCTTACAGCGGTCACCAAATTTTTTGAGCCCAAAGCCACGTAGGTAAGCCAGCAACATAGTTGCCTGATCCACTAGCTTCTGAAGTTAATGGATTTAATTGAATGACATGTGCGAAGTGATAAAGCCATCGAGATAGGGGCTAGCCCTACCTCGATGGCTTCGCTCAATCGTCGTCGCTACCCAGGTTGTCCAGGAGCTTGTCGATGGTTGGATGTTGGCCAGACCGGTTTTCATTGGGGTCTTCTAAACGTTGAACCGGAGGGAAGCTGGCGAGATGGCTTGTCTGGCCACTAGCGTTGAGATGCGCCATGTTCTCTTGGATAACATCACGCATGCCTTGCTTCGCAAGGTATCGCGCCACCTCGCGAGTTTTTTCGCGATCGCCTCCAACACTGGAAATGAGGTCGTAGGAAGCGTCATACGCGTCAATGGCTGCATCGGTGTACGCCATCACGCCGTTCGCCATATTCTGGCCTTGGTCAGAGGCCTTGGTGGCGTCTGGGCTTTGATTGCCAGGTTGCTGATCATCATGCCGCATGGAATTCACCTCTAGGTCTGTGAGGTCTGGGAGAGAATTCGGAAGGTAGGCGAGGCGCATGGGCCAAGGCGAGCATCCGAGGGGCTATCTGTTATAGACCAGGATTTGTCAGGCCGCAATGTCGAGCCAGGGCCTGCCCCGCTACGTGAAGCTCTGCATCTCTGCCACAGCTTCTGAACCCGGGTGCACTCATGGGTTTATCACCAGGTCTCGATGGTTATAGCCCCCAAAAATTCAACTACTGCTCGGTGAGTGTTTACGGGGCGCGTGAGCAGTTACCTGTACTCACGCGCCTACATCATTGCCCCTGATCGCCCTCAACCTCCACCAGCACCGAATCCCCGCCAGGTACGATTGCCTTACTACCCAGCAGAATCAGTTTGAACTGGACGTTGTGAGTAGCCTCCTTGTAAGCCGCCTCGCTGTCATCGAATGACGCTGCAACGATGCTCTGCAGGTTCTTCTCGGCGGATAGTTTTTGCAGCAGTGCGAGCTGACTTTTCGTTGCCATGGAATGCTGGCCTGGCTCATCCAGCAAGATGAAGCCAGGGTGATTCCCCTTCACCGTGAAGTGCGCAGATGTCTCATACAGCGTCATGATGTAACTCCAGATCAGACGCACAAAGTCACTGGCGCTGGACTCCCTCGCGATGTTGGAGCTGTTCTTGGAGGTACTGCTTGGGGAAGCCGCTTTTCTCTCGTTAAAATCCTTTCTGTAGACTTCTCGAAGCTCAATCTTGTCGAGCTCTGGCAGAAGGTTCTCCACGTTGAACTTGATGTCCTTCACAGGGGCGCTGTGGTAATCAAACGAGCTAACGTTCGATCTGAATATTTTTGCAAACAAGGCGTATTTGGCAAGATCCACGTCTGAGTAATGTTCTTTCGGCAACGCCGCTCTGTTCTCCTGATTGCGTTTGAACTGATCTGAGAGCTCCACCAAAACTTCCAGTTGCTCCTCGTTACGTTGGAGAAATTGAGAGACCTCTTCCATGCTGATCTCCACTTGAAGCTGCTGGCGAAGATTGGACTTGGATACCGCCGCGTTTGTTGTCAGGTCAGATTTGAGATCACGCAATTTTGACTTGGAGGAGGCAATGCTCTTGGCAAGTTCTTCACTTACTACGGTAGTTTCTTTGAGCGACTGCTCGATAGCCGCTGTATCTCTCTCCAGCATCTTGATCTGAGATTTCAGATAGTCGATGTTGGTCTCGATGTTCATGTGAGGAGTGCTTTCATGGAGGTCGGTCAGGGAGTGGCCAATGTTCTGCTGACACGCGGGGCACACATCGCTGGCCACATCGAGTTTGAGTGAGGCACCGTATCGAATAAGCTTTTGGGCAGCCTGGTTTTTGGACAGCTCCTCACCGGCTTGCTTCTGGTGGATAGCGTTCGCGTTACGGGCTGCTCGATGGAGGGTAAGTTCTCCTATGCAAGTTTCGTATGCAACTGTTAGCTCCTGAAGCCTGGAAGTTTCTAGCTCGATGAGCTTAAGCGTTTCATCAGAAGTCGAATCTTTCCACTTAAGTTCTTCTTCAGTCAGTTTCTTGAGCGCCTGAAGCTGGTTGCTCTTAAACTGATCCAGATCCACCGGGCCTTGGAGCGTGGACTTGTGATAAATCACGTTTGATGGGACAAAATCTACCACCGGGTTTTTCGGCAACTGAAGAACCTTCATTGAGTTCTTCAGCGCGTCGGAGTTGATTGCCCGGTAGGTATCTTGCCACGCCGTATTAAGCTCTACCGACTCGTGATCTAGTCGTGCACGATTTGCATCCATCTCGAACACATCGGTGCCTACCAAAAAGTCGACGATCTTTATTCGAGCTTCCTTGACGCCGAAGTAGGGCAGGTTGGCGATGTAATCCGTCCATCCTCGCTTCTGCTCAATAGCCATCGCAGCGAAGATGTACTGCAGGTAGAGTTTCACTTGCTTGCCATTGGTATGAGGCACCATAGGCAGCTTGAGCCCAAGGAAGTTTTCGAGATAAGTGTAGAAGCCTTCTCGAATTTGAGCGCTCCCACCGTCGTGAAGGAATCGATAAAGGATGGGGGCTGTCTCCTCCTTGGTGAGGGCCGCGCATTCCTGAATTTCGACTAGCTTCGGATTTATGCCATCCTCTTTGATCTTACGAGTAATGGTGATGGTTTTGCCGAGCGACTCCAGTTCCATGATGACCTTGGAGCGCGTTATGAAATGTTTCTCCTCATCGAACTCGACATGATCTTTCAGCACATATGTCAGCGCATCAGCATTTTGCGCGCCTAGCAACTCTTCCATCCCTAGGGCATAGAGGATGCTATGGACGATCGTGCTTTTGCCTGAAGAGTTACGTCCTCGGATAATATTAAGGTTGCGCGAAAACTGCGCCATGAAGCCGAACGGCCCATCGGTAGTTTCGATTGCGATTTTGATACATTTGATAAACAAAATTATTCCCATTCCTTGGATATGGTCTTGACCATACCTTCTGTGATCTTCCTGCCAATCTTCGAAAGCGCGGTCTTTTCCGCGACCATGACGGTGCCGTCGCTCTTGATATCCGTCACCAACTGCTGCCCTTTGGGCAACAATTTAAACCCACTGGTGGTGGGCTCGATGAGTCCATCTCGAAACGCGAGTTGGAGCGCGATAGAAAGTGCTGGGTCAAATCCCCAAACGGGAAGGGAAATTTGACCCAGCTGTGCCGCGAGAGTCATCGTTTCCATTCGCATGGGTGTTTTCATCGCCCAGTGCATCAGGTGGAGTTTAATCAGGCTGCACTTACCGCCATGTCCGCATATGTCGAGGATCAGCAGCGCTTGGCAGATTTTGTACATGGGCCGGAGTTCGGTCAGTACCGGCATGGGCCTTGGGGTAAATTTAATGGTTGCCATTAGCTATAGAAGTCCAGTTGGCAGACAGCAAGCCAACGGGCGACAGTTCTGCGCACTATGTCGTCCGTGAGTGTTCCGTCGATCTTGAGGCGACCATCCGCCAGCAGTCGATCAGATAAACGATCCTTGATCATCTCTACCAGTTTGTCCGGGTGGTCGGAGGTGGTTAGGCTCCACTCTTCGACATTTTCCTCGAATCCGTTCAGCGTTTTTGCAATATGGAAATATGTCTGAGGCGAGGTTCTATACAGCGTCTGGAAGAAGCTGTCGTGATCCAGAAAAGAATTTTTGGTTTTAGCAAGAAGGCTTTCTACTGCACGCTCACCTTTATGAGACATCCGCAGCTGAGTCTTACGCTCTAAGTTTTCGTCATAAGCCGTCGGGCTTTCATTAACTCTTGGAACGTGCTGCTCGTCTTGCCCGATGGAAATAGGTACTCCTGCCGAAATGCGATGCTGATTGATCTCTTGAATATAGAAGTCAATATCGTGCACGAGGATCGTGAAGTCTTTATCCAGGTGTGGAAGCTCCCAAGCCCTCACTTCATCCTGTTTTTTCTGGGCGTGGGTGAGAAGCGCATTGTGAGCGATTTCGGGGGTGACGAAGCACCAGTCTTTGATTTTGGTGCCGCCCAAGATTCCTTGAAGGCTGGTCTGATTCTTTTTGAGCTTATTCAGATCCTTAGTGATTTTGTCCTGCTGCTTCTTGTTGAGCACTGTGCGCTCGTAAATTGCATCAGGGCAGTAGCACTGAAATGCAAGTCCTGTATGTTTTGTGAACCCCTCAATCCCGAAATCACCTGGCGTGGCTGGGACGTGCTGGTATCCGTCTGCGCCAAATTTCGTCTTGAAGACGAGCTGAAGTGTCGCCTCCCACGTCGTGCCGTTGAAGGGGCCTGCTGGTGTGATGATCAAAGCTCGCCTGCCTTGCCGCGCGTATCGGTTAGTCCATTTCTGAGAGACCACGTAGGGATCCCAGATATCGCGAAGAGGTGCTTTGCACCGTATCGTGTGACGCTATCAAATGGCCAGTTTCGGGTCTACGATTTGATTGGAAATTCAGCCCATGATTTAGCTGGTTATAAATACAGCATTGGATGCCTTTCCATCAGAAACAGAGGTGGAAACTCCAAGGTTCATACTTAAGGTTCATCAGAAGAACGGTGAATTGTTGGTATGTTGGTTTAACCGTGCCATGCAAAAAGGAAATTCCATGAGTTTGTCCCTGCTCAGCCGATATGCGTTCTTCGTCATTTGCGTGCTATTCACCTTGGTAACTTTGCCTTTCGCACACCAGCATGAATGGCTGTGGCCGTTTACCTTGGTGCTGGGGTTGCTGAGTGTCCTGGGTGTGTTTGACCTGTTGCAGTCGCGCCACGCTGTGCGCCGCAATTACCCCATCCTTGGCAACATCCGTTACCTGATCGAAGGGATCCGTCCAGAGATCCGCCAGTACCTGCTGGAAGCTGACGATGAGGCTACGCCGTTCTCTCGTGCTCAACGCGCGCTCGTGTACTCAAGGGCCAAAAGCGAAGCGTCCGACAAGCCGTTCGGTACCTTGATGAATGTCTACCAGACCGGCTATGAGTTCATCAGCCACTCGATGCGACCAGCCCCTTTGTCAGACCTCGAAAGCTTCAGGGTCGAGATTGGGGGGCCACAGTGCAAGCAGCCTTACTCAGCATCTGTATTCAACATTTCCGCAATGAGCTTTGGCTCGCTGAGCGCCAATGCGATTCGTGCCCTGAACAAAGGTGCGAAGCTCGGGAATTTCTCCCACGACACTGGGGAGGGGAGCATCAGCCCTTACCATCGCGAAAATGGCGGCGATTTGGTCTGGGAGCTTGGCAGTGGCTACTTCGGATGCCGGACGGACGATGGCAAATTCGATCCTTCAAAGTTCGCCAAACAGGCCAGCGAGCCGCAGGTGAAGATGGTCGAGATCAAGCTGTCTCAAGGAGCGAAGCCGGGTCACGGCGGTATCCTCCCCAAGCACAAGGTCACCCAGGAGATCGCGAGTACACGCGGTGTGCCCATGGGGCAGGACTGTATTTCTCCATCGAGCCACAGCGCCTTCTCAACACCATTGGAACTGATGCATTTCATTGGCCAGTTGCGCGAGCTGTCTGGCGGCAAACCAATTGGCTTCAAGCTTTGCTTGGGTCACCCATGGGAATTCATGGGAATCGCCAAGGCCATGCTGGAGACCGGAATTCTGCCTGACTTCATTGTGATCGATGGGGCGGAGGGCGGAACTGGCGCGGCACCAGTGGAGTTTACCGATCACCTCGGCGTGCCTATGCGAGAGGGCTTGCTGTTTGTTCATAACACGCTCGTAGGCATCAATCTTCGAGACAAGATCAAGCTGGGTGCCAGTGGCAAAATCATCAGTGCGTTCGACATTGCGAGTGTTCTCGCGATTGGCGCGGACTGGGGGAATGCGGCGCGCGGATTTATGTTCGCCATCGGATGCATCCAGTCTCAATCGTGCCATACGAACAAGTGCCCTACCGGGGTAGCGACTCAAGATCCTTTGCGTCAGCGAGGATTGGTAGTCGAGGACAAGGCGACACGGGTCTATAACTTCCACCGAAGCACCCTGAAGGCATTGGCCGAGATGTTGGCTGCTGCAGGTCTCACCCACCCCTCGCAGCTAACAGCGCGCCACCTGGTACGCCGTATGTCGGCTACCGAGGTGAAGCTCTTCTCTCAGATGCACGTTTTCCTGAAATCTGGTGAGTTGCTGAGTGGCCATGTGGCCGGCGAGTTTTATGAGCGGATGTGGCAGGCGGCCCGTGCTGACAGTTTCGATCCAATGCCAGCGCAAGAAACGGAGATGGAACCTACCGTGATTGGGCAGGCAAGGGCCTAGACATTGGGATTTGCCCCAAATACCCTAGGAAGAGCGCTGAAACCATCGTAAACCCTAGCTGGCCGGTCTGCGGGCGTCAGAGCAGGGAGTGATCGAACACTGGATCAGAAAGATCACTCGGTTTGAGCCTGATTTCTTCGCGACGGGACGAGGAGGATATCAAGGCTACTTCGTCTATGGTTTTTCCAAGCGTGGGATTTATCTCCTTGAGAGCTCACATTTGCATAACGCCTCTTATAAGTTTTGTGAGGATTGGGAAGTCCTATCGACCCTGGCGAAAGATGAGATCATTAACGGCGATCGCTACCATGAACGTTTCCTCCACGATATAAACTGGGGACGTAAGATCCGCCAGATGCTCGGATACGCTTAGCGGCATGCGCTGGAGGTGTCAAGAATCTGGTGATTTTGCTTCGCTGATGCTCGCCGATTCGTGGCCTCAGCAACTGACTTGAGATCGATTATTCGTAGGAGTGTTAACCTGTTTTCTGACTTGTTAACGTCACAGGTTTACACCACAAAAAAGCGGTTTACACGTCTTGCTTGCTGGAAGAATTGTTCGAAGTCATTGACTGAGCCAAGGATAGGGTCAGCCTTCAGCTGGCACCGACCGCTCCCAAAGAAACCCCACTGTTGATCGACTTATACCAAGCCGCCTGGCGGTCTCAGCCTTGCTCAAGCCAATCTCTTTGCACTCCAACACTTTTTTGAGCTTGAGCAAATTCACTGGTCGAGCGGCAGGCCGCTTCACTAGATCAATTCCAGCAAGATGCGCGGCAATATCGGCGTCGCTGACGCGTTTTTGTAGCTCCTTCAGCTCCTCTGCGGCCTCTGCGAGCAAAGCCGAGGAGGGAGTCTTATCCCGTGTCGAGAGAATCAGTGCCATGAAAGCCAAAGGGCTCATGCCAAGAGCCTCGGCAAGTTCTACGAATTTATCAATAGTGGGGCTGCTTTCGGCGTTCTCGATTTTGCTCAGGTATGTGCGCGATGCTGCATGGGCAAGGTTTTCCTGAGTGAAGCCTAGATTCCCTCGAACTGCTCGAACGACCGCTGCCAGTGCTGGCTTCAACAAGATGATGTCCTCAAAAGAGAGGATGTAGCCATGTTGTCGTGTACAGTTACACGTCATATGATGTATAAAACTGTGCTGTTGGCTGTCGCTGATTTTGCTTGCACTGGCCGGCGCACCAATCAGCAGCGTGACACGACACGGCTGGCTCAGCATGCACAGCCCTGGGTGTGGTTTGCGTACGCAGCGTGACTGCGGTTGGAGGCTCACTCAATTCCTCCAATTATTTACTAAATCGCACCGCGTACTGGGAGCCTACTGGAAGATGGGGCGGCGTAATCGCTCGTCGTTCGTATAGTTTCATCAATTGTCGAGAATCAAGCAGATGTTCAATTGTGATTGTGCGCGAGACCGCCGGATGGCTGAGGAACACCAGGGCGCCTTGCAAGGCTTGCCTCCAGAAGTCGTCCGGGCTCAGTACGTCGACTGGTCGGTCGGTGTCGACGCATTCCTTTTCAGCGCCGCGAGAGTGGGGGAGCGCTATGTCGCGCTTGTGTACAGCGACCAATCGGGAGTGTCGAAAAACGGTATGACAATCGCGACACCTCCCGTGCGGTTCATCGCCGAGAAGGACGGCTTCAAGCTGGTTCGCAGTGTCGGAGGAGATCACTACGTGATCACAAGCGAGCACGATTGTTGAAGCCTAAAGGCTCCGAATTTCTTTAGCCCGATTGGGAGACGAAAGGGACAATTACCCCAACTTCGTTTTCAAAACGTGTACTGCATGAACGATGCCATCAGGAAGGGGTTGATGGGTATTCAGATAGCCGCGCCTGCCGAAAACCGATGCGCTTAAGGATGAAAAATGGCTGACCTCGAAAAAATAACCGTGACTATCAAGAATTATGACGTCCAAGCGCAAGGCGATCTTGATGCTCTTTACAGTCGCGTGAGACTTGAAGATGAAAAAGGCGAAACCTTCTATTTTAAGCAAGTGGTCGTTCCGAAATACCTAAAAATTCATGGTGCGATGGCGACTGAGATTCCACGAACCTGGTATTTCAAAAGAACCTCCAAAAAGTCGATTGTGGTGCTGGCGTTTGAAAACAAAGCTGGAAAAGTTGAATACGATCTAGATGACATCCGATTGATCGCTAGATCGACAGTATTGAAAGGCGTTGTGTTCTCGCTCGGCTCAATCCCTGCGGCCATTATTGCTGCTACGGCCACATTCGGCCTTGGGTTATTGATCATTCCTATGGGCCTTTGGTACGGATACAGGAACATTTTCAAGCTCCCTGCAATGCTGAGTCGCAAAACACTCCTCAGCGATTTTGCGCAGCATGGAATCATAGTTCGTTAACTTCCACGAATGTCGATTGGACATGCGTTTCGGCTACGGTAGCCGAGAGGCCGCTAACTTATGAAGCTGACGTCCGACCTTCGCTTGGGTGGCCTAGCTGGACTAGCAATCCATGGATAAGGCTAACTGACACTGCGCCGCACCAACTCAACTAACCATGAGTACTTACGTGCTCCCAGGGCGTCGTGATGAGTGATATCTGGCTACGAGAACGAGAACGGAGGAAGGCGCTATGGCAGCTCGCTGAACTGGTACCAGGCGATCAAAGCGCACGGGCGATCCTGGAACGATTGGATGAACTTGAACGACTTGATCATGAAGTTCCATTGAGCGCCTGCCATCTCGACCACGCTGAGCTGGTTCGGCTGCCTAGGGAGGCTCATCCTGTAGGGTGCTGGATTATTCGGAACGCAGATATCCCAGAACCTTGGAAATCCCGCTTTGCGGTGGCTCTGGGGCCCGCAGCTCGTGTGGAGGCGGGATTTTACTGGCATGATTGGATTGATTTTCTAGAGGCTTGGGAGCGCGAAGTCGCGCACGTGGAACAACATCGATTGGCACTCGATGACGAGTAATAGCAATTTCCCGAATGCCCGCGATGTTGCTCCAGTGGATCAGAGTGGTCTCTCGAACGTGGGAAGCAGGGAATTAGTCCGCAGGAGGAGAATGATGGAGCAGCACGTAAGAACGCTGGGCCGTGACAACCTGTCAGAACTCGAATCTGTTGAACGACTAGTAGCGTCAATCGGGCCAGCGGCGTTCGAGGCCGATGTACGTTTTTTATCGAGCCTGCACACCGTCGATACCGAGTCAGCTATCCAATCGATCAACCGCCTCACCCATCCCTCCCTAATCGGGATGAGCGAGACACCCTTCCGAGTTTTCCAACGGCTGTGTGACGAACTGGTGTTACGAGCGCCGGCGTTGCTTCAACGCCCAAGTTACCGTTGCAGAAATGGTGATACTACTGCAGTCCCTTTCGAGCTCTGGTTGGCTATCGTCCGGCATGCCCGAGAGTTTTTTGACCCAGCAGGGTTGGATGCGGATTTTTTGGTCACGAGGATGCGCGAGGGACATTCGAGCAAGGAGGCCTTCGATGTCTTGATTGCTTCGAAGCGTCCCAAATGACGGCAGACATCGACACCAGGCGATAAGCAACTGATGCGCGTCCCGCCTCCACTACATCACTAAGTCTCTGTGGTTGATCAGGAAGGATCATCTCCCGCGCTGTAATGGCGTGATGACGATGCCCCAGAGCGCTTCCGCAGCACCTTCTTGAGATAGCTTTTGATCGTGCCCAGCGTAGTGGGACATGCCCAAAGTTTTCAAATACAGGGCTTGATCATCAGCGTTTACCGACAAGGACTCGTTGTAGCTGTTACCCGCAAACGAATCGCCTTGGCTGTAATAAATCCCAGCCCCCAACTGACCTCCCGTGAATATCGTCCCTCTGGCCACGTCCTGTCCGTCCTTGTAGATGACCGCAGAAAAGCGATTGGCGTCAATTCGACGATACACGCCTTCATAGCCAGGATTACGAGCTTGAAGCTCTTGCAGGGAGTTCTCGAAATAGCGAGCGATGTACTCGAAAGTGTCCAGCAAGAACTGATCTTTGTCCCGCTGGGTAAAGCTCTTGGCAACTCGTAAGTTACTCGACCGAGGGCCGGCAGGAGCTGAATGGGCGGGCGGCTGTGGAATAACTGACTCCACGTGCTCGGGTTGCGATGCAGGACTGGGCACAGCCTGGCGGCATCGTTCTGCAGCCTTGCGTACCGCCTGCGCCACCTGCAGGAAAGCCACATCCCGGTCGGGCCAAAGGGTGACCGGTTTACCATCCTCAGGCGTGGCAAGCAGCTTGCCGAAGGGAGCATGGTGCCAATCACAAGCGCGCAGAATCACAGGGATGACGATCGCGTCCTTTGCCGCGTGGCGCTCCATGGCGCGAGCCATCTCGATGTTGTAGCAATAATCTGAGGCGATGAAGTCCGGGCTGACTAGAAGGAGAATGATTTCGTCACTGTTGATTTGGTTGTCGATGGCCGCATCAATTTCCTGACCTGCACCAATCCTGCGGTCATGCCACGTGTCGATCACGCCCTGGCGTTTAAGCATCGAGAGCTGCTTTTCCAGCTGATCACGAAGCGCTTCATCGGCATGGCAGTATGAGAAAAATACGCTCGGCAAGATTGGCACTCCCTGGATTTGTGATGGCTTTAGATCTTAGGGGCTGTCCTATGACGAAGTACAGGCCCTAGCCTACAGCATGCAGATCACACCGCCTGAACCGACCCGCTGCCACGTCAAGCCAGGTGCCTGGAGTTGTTCGCTGTCGAGTTCGATTTCGCAGCCATGGCGAATGCCGGGCCAGTGAAACTTGCCTTGATTCAGACGCCGAGCGGCAAGCCAGACTTGAGCCCAGCGAGGGTCTGTTCGATGAGCAAGTATTGCAAGTGCGTCTGCACTTGGTTTATTGAATTGTCTGCTAGTTAGGTACGGCAGCGCCGCTAACTTCAGGCTCAGTTCATAAGCGAGAGGGCTCGATTAGATAGATTTGGCAAGTAAGTTGTGCAACTTTATGTCGCTAATTTGACGCTGATCTACTGTCGGTTTTCAGGCGTTCCTTTAGGTGCGTCATAACTCGTCGCATCGAGAAAATCCCAGACAGATCTGAGTTTGTAACAACTTATTACGCCCTCTTTCCTGTTAAGCCCTTGAAACATCAGGGCTGTGCATCTGTACAGTTGAAAAATGGGATCCAACCGTAGCTGAGTACGCAGGCTACTCGTGCGACAGGCACTTGCGGTCGTGCGTGGGTTTGAATATGTTGTATCTGTCCTTTGTGTAAGGCACTAGATGTAGTGTTTTTTGGGCGGCCTCGAAACGGATTTCTTGGGGTTGTGCTAGGTGGCATGCGGTTGAGCCTTGGCTCATCGTAGCTACCGTGGCCAGCGAAGAACGGATGGTGATGTGCGGTTGAAGTGGCGGCCCAGGCTTGCCGGTTAGGCTGTCCAGGCATCAGGGAACGAGCATCTCAACATTCCCCCGGTTCTCTTGAAATCTGACCTCAGCACATGTTGCGTAAATATTACTCACCAAAGCGATGAATCATTTGCGCCCTGTTTTATAAGAGGCGCGATGGTGCATAAAAAAATAAACGTTTTTCAGTGAATGGAAGATGATGCTCGGCTATGGCCTGAGGATTATTTTGCAGATAGCGCATGGAGGTAAGAGTGCCCGCTAAATTTACTTTTTTCCAAGTCGGTAACGGGGATATGACGCTCGTACGCTTGGCAGACTTCAATGTCACGAGCATCTTGATCGATTGCCACATCCGGGGAAAAGCTGACGACCCGAACGATGACACACCCGATGTGGGGCGAGCACTGCGCGAGCGGCTTTTGCGGGATGACAAGGATCGTCCGTACGTTGATGCCTTCATGTTGAGCCATCCGGACAAGGATCACTGCGGCGGGCTGAGCAAGCATTTTTGGCTGGGCCCTCCCGATCAGTATCCGGATGATAAAAAGGATCGCTGGGAAAAGCGCATCATCATTCGCGAGCTCTGGTCTTCGCCTCTGGTCTTTCGGCGTCGGTCGCCAAATCACACGCTGTGTGATGACGCGAGCGCTTTCAACAAAGAGGCGCGTCGGCGCGTCCAGTATTGGCGTGATCACCGCTGGGCAGCCAGCGGCAACCGCATCAAGATCATGGGCGAAGACGTTGATGACAAAACTGACGATCTGCGCGCGATCCTGGTGAAGTCGGGCGAATGGTTCAGTGACATTGATGGGTCTTCTTCGTCAGTGTTCAGGGCCCAGCTCCTGGCTCCTGCACCTCATGAAGATGATGCTGCGCTGGAGGAAGAGCTGACCAAGAACGAGTCGAGCATCGTCATGAACATGCACATCTCCCCCTCTCAATTCAGCACCAAGCGTACCCGGTTCTTCGTAGGTGGTGATGCCGAGGTTCTCATCTGGGAGCGGATGTGGAAACGCTTTGAGGATGACCCAGAAACGCTCGCTTACGACTTGCTCCTCGCGCCACACCACTGCTCGTGGCACACCCTGTCCTGGGACAGCTGGTCGAGCAAAGGCGAAGACGCCAGGGTTTCCGAGGCAGCGCGCAATGCTCTGGGCCAGGCAAAACAGGGCGCGACGATTGTCTCCAGCAGCAAGAAGATCGTTGACGACTTCAACGATCCACCTTGCATCCGCGCCAAGCGTGAATACAGGTCGATTCTGCGCCCAGTGGATGGGTGGTTCGCCTGCACGGAAGAGAACGGCTCCAAAGGCGTGCTCGAATTGGAGTCGGCCTCTGACGGTACGGTGATCAAGGCTGCGGTAGCGGTTGCCGCAGCTGCGACCTCGGCTGCGGCGGCTGCGGCTCCTCGCGCAGGCGCTCCTAGAAAATGACCAGTTTTTATGCGGTCGGTGACCCAATGGGCGATCAGCCCGAGCCTATTCATGCCTGCACCCGAGCGTTGGTGAAAGCATGCAAGGGGGCCTCGGGCGTCGAGTTCCTGGAGCTTCGGCAGGAAGCTGAGGCAGGCGGGGTAACCGAGTACGTCGTCATCGAGGCGGGCGACGGCACGATTGCCAAGGGTAACCCTGGGGGAATCCACCGTGTAGAGACTTTAGCCATTGCTGTAAATCCACGGCTTCGTGTTCCGGTGACTGTGCATGCGCTTCGCACAGATTTTCCTGCGCTGTCACATCTTCATGGCTCGACGCCGGGTACGCCGAAGATCCTGTGCCTCTACGATATGGAGTGGAGTGGCGTTGAGCGCATCTGGACTGCTGAACGGTTTCTTGAGCGTCTGTTCTGGTGGCTGCGTGAGTCATCGGAGCTACGCCTGCACCGTGAAGATCAACCGCTGGAGCAAATGTTCTACGCGAGCCCGTTCCAGCTCATCCTGCCAGCGCTGACTCCGGCGCAGCTGGCGAGTGACGATTGCAAACTGCACGTCCTGATGACAGACAAAAGCGACAAAATCACGCTGCGTGCGGTCATGGATTCCAGTGGAACGAGCCAAAGCAATTACCGGTTACTCAATATCATGGTGCCGCCCGTTGAGCCGACGTCGGTGGCCATGTTCCCGTTCAACCTTGGGGAGTTGCATGACCAGTTGGTGGAATGGGGTAGCGAGTTGTCTACACAACTTTCAAATGCTGTGCGTGAAGCAGCTTCGGGCGGACTAAGTCGGGCGGCTCAGAACGACAACCAGGGCATCTTGATCCTGGCTTGGGTACCCAGACTTCGCAATGGCGAAGCGGATCGGATGGATGTCAAAGGCTACATGCTGGAGATCAATCTCTTTGATCTGGCAGCCTCTTTCGAGATGCTGGCCCCGCCGAACGCGGACGGTGTTTGTTATCCCGCCGTGCAGTTGGGAGGTTACACAGGGGAGACATGGAAGGGGCTTGGCCTCAGGCCTGTGGAGGTGCGATCTTCGCTGAACGCGGCGTTTGCCCGAGACCTCTCTGCTGTCGATCCCAATACTGCAACTTTCAAGGGTGTGTTAGCTGGGGTAGGTGCGCTAGGGGGCATGCTTGCCGACATCTGGGCTCGCTTGGCCTGGGGCACATGGACGTATGTAGACCCGGATCTGCTCCTCCCTCACAACTTGGTCAGGCATGTCGCAAACGACAGATTCGTCGGTTTACGCAAAGCGGATGTGCTTCGGAGGATGGTAGGGCAGATCTATCCGGGCGAGCCGGTACCTGCTGCGGTCTGCGATGGCATTCTCGCTGACGATCCCCGCATCAATGAGGCCATAGAGGACGCTGAGCTTTTGATCGATGCCACCACGACGCTGGCTGTGCCTCGTGATTTGGCGCGACGGGATCATTCAACCCGGATGGCCAGTGTCTTCCTTACTCCATCAGGAATGTCGAATGTCATTCTGCTCGAAGACTCGGCTCGGTTGCAGCGTTTGGATGCCCTAGAAGGGCAGTATTACCGCGCAATCTTGAACAACCCTTGGGGTGAAACCCATCTCGTCAACCACCTTGGCGATCGGTGGGTAGGTGGCGGATGCCGGGATATTTCGTTCCGGATGTCGAATGAAAACATCCATGTCCACGCGGGACTAATTTCCCGGAGGCTGCGCAAGGTCGTAACTGGTGCCGAAGCCAAGATCATGATATCGGCGCTGGATGATGAGTCGGGCAGTGTGGGATCACATGAGGCCCTGGTACATCCCGTCACCTGCGCAACGATTGGAGAGTGGTCGGTAACGTATGACAGTGGCCTTATCGAAAAGATCAAGGCACAGCGGCTTGCGGCGCTTCCCAACGAAACCGGTGGATCCATTCTCGGTATCACTGACTTGAAGACGAAGGCCATCGTCCTTGTCGATACCCTGCCACCTCCACCCGACAGCGAGTCGAGTCCCACCCATTTCATCCGGGGCAAGGAAGGTCAGTTAGAGGCACTGAGGAAGGTGCACGATCTGACTGCTGGCACCGTTGACTATGTCGGGGACTGGCATTCCCATCCGAACGGTTGTTCCGTCAAGCAGAGCGCAGACGACCTTGTCCTGTTTGCCACACTGGTCAGCCGGATGCAGATAGAGGGTTTACCGGCACTGATGCTGATCGTTTCCGATGCTGATCTCGGCATTTATGTGAGGTGAGCCTTGGGGTAACGGGTTTCATCTTTGGTTAGTTGTTGGCGAGCGGCGAAATTGCGCGACAAGCCTAGATGATCGACGTCTGCTTGTTCGATTGATGCCCAAATACCATGCACTGCGTGAGGGGTTGGTATGGATTTCAGCAAGGTTTTTGATGCGTATAAGTACAAGGTCAGGGTAAAGCCTGCTTTGCTGTTGGTGTTGCCGGTAGTCATTTACGTCATGGCGTTCTTCGAAGCTGCGCGATCCTTGAACGGGGTGATCGCAACCTTCCTAGTATCGTTCGGTGTGGTCGCCTTTGCCGCGAGCCAAATGTCCAGCAAAGGCAATAAGCTCCAGGGGAAGCTGTTCAAGGCGTGGGGTGGTGCCCCAACCACCATCGTGCTGAGGCACTCCGACGACACGTTGGAGCGGCCCACGAAAAAACGCTACATGCAGCGTCTGGCGAATCTCATAAAGGATTTCACCGTCGTCACGGAAGAGGAAGAAAAAACTGACCCAAAGGCCGCAGATGATGTGTATCGGTCTGCGGCGAACTTCCTGCGTGAACAGACGAGAGACACGAAAAAGTACGCCATGATCTTTGACGAAAACGTGGAGTATGGATTCGCCCGGAATCTCACGGCTTGCAAGTCGACAGGCATCCTAGTGGCCCTGACCTGCGTCGCGCTCTGCCTGGTGAATCTGTATCACACGATAGGTTTGCCCCTGCAAGAATTGAGCTTCGAAGCGTTAGCGATACATCCAATCCTGCTCGCAGCCACAGGAGTTGAACTGGTCATCTTGCTTTGCTGGATCTTCCTGGTGAACCACGATTGGGTTCGGGTTAGAGGCTTTGCCTACGCACAGCGTTTGTTCGCTAGCTGCGAACAAGTCAGCTAGAGCGTGCCGAACGCAGTCTCCACAGCCAACGTCCAGCTAGGGAGCAGGGCGAGAGCTGGTCGACGGCCAAACACTCAAGGCGTCTTTCGCAAAAAAACAGAGGTTGGGTTGGCTGCGCCTCAATGATTTAAGATGGATGCCACAGCCTGGTTTTTTGAGGAGTCATCGATGTCCCGTTTAGCTGAATTTCGCGCGCTTGAACAAAAATTGGCTGCCCAATTGGCTGAATTGGAAAACTTGAAGGGCTCATCGGAGCTGCAGAAAGAAATCGAGTTCGAGAAAAAGCTTCGCGACTTGTTGAGCCACTATGGATTCAGCCTGCGCGACATCGTCAACATTCTTGATCCCCAGTCCGGGCAGCATGCGGCCACGCCTGGTGTTCACGAAAGGAACCAACGTCGAGCCCGTCAGTTGAAGCAGTACAAAAACCCGCACGACGGCGCCATCGTTGAAACCAAGGGAGGCAATCACAAGCTTCTTAAGGCGTGGAAGGCCAAATACGGCGCTGAACAAGTTGAATCGTGGTTGGTCAAGTAAACCTGCGATTTCCTGGTCTAGAGGAGCAGCGAAGTTCGACGCTCAAGCTTTGTTCAGACCTAGACCAGGGAGCGGTACAAGCGTTGGACGTCAAGCGCCTGATTGATCGGTTGATACCGTATCGAAACTGCATCAGCCTTTGAAGCATGGCGTAAGGCACAGCAACGCGATCCGTCGACAGAGTGATCCTGTAAAGATCATTGCTCCTTTCCCCACAAGATAGAGCTGTCCGAGCCTTTCTATTTTGGGCCTTTGGCCGGTTTACAGACCGATTCAGTCCCGATTATAAACCTACCTCCTGTGAGGCCTGGCCCTAAGGCGAAATTACCTTGGGCAAGTTAGGGCTTCGCCATCAAGATAGGACGTCAGGGAATGCCCGCAAAGATTCAAGTCTCCGAAGCTTACTGCCTAGAGCTTGGGGAAGTCGTTTCCATTACAGATGCACGCAGGGCCTACTTCTCGCAGCCTGAGCCCAGAGCTCGCTTCACGTTTCAGTGTTCCTACGCTGATTGCATGGCGTTGAGCAAGCGGCCCACGATCACGGCAGTGAACTATGCAAGCTTGCCACAGGATACCTATCGGGCAGCGCATTTTCGCGACCCCGGTGTGGGTCATGCGCCTGGTTGCCACTGGCAGGATGAGGAGCCCGCTGTAAGCGATCAAGACCTGGGAGGAGAGGCTGCGCATAAGGATCGAGAGGCCAAACGTAAGCTCCATGATTTCATTGATGAGTTCGATCCCACCGCCGTCAAACCGAAGGATGGAGATGGGGTGTCAGGGAATGCTGGATCAAAGTCAGCCGATGGTCGTGGGAAAGGCAGCAGTGGTGTTGCGAAAGGCAGTTCCTTCTCAACCAGAAACCGCACTAGCAGTTTCGAGCGGCTCGTCGAGTACTATCGCAACGCGCACAAGGATCTTCCGAGCACCGAGTTCTTTGGCCTGCAACTGAAGGTTACGGGTGAAGGGGAGATGCCGCTTATCTCCTACTTTCCAAGCATATCGAAAGCGGCACCCGATTCACCCAGTCGGGTTATCCATGGCGGGGCTCGACTGGAGCCCCGCAAGGGTAGTGGGTTCATGTTTTGGTTCATCGATCGTGTCGATGGAAAGGGCGTTTACCTGAAGGTCACCAAGCAGGAAATGGATGCTTACCGGTTCCGAGGCTTCTTTAACGACATCCTCGCCGAAGATGACGCTGACTATTTCCGCGTGTTCGGTCTGGGGCGTCTGGTGCTTTCTGAGACCAAGAAAAGCTACAGGCTTGAGATTGAAGACCTCAACCGTCTGACGATTTTTGCGGTCAAGAAAAAGCAGTTTGCGTAATTTTTGACGGGCGGGGATCGCTGGTAGTCAGCTGATAACCTAATCGTTGTGTTTGGCGGGTAGCATGATGTCTGTGGGTTGTGGCATACAGGCAGTCGGCGCTTACCGTTGGGCGCTGTCACTCATGAATACGCCAGGGACGACATGGAAGATATTGAACGTCGGATAGCTGATAAGCACTTCAAGCCAGGCGAGGGGTTTCTGCAGATTTATGCCGAAGACCCAGACGGACAGATGTATTGCTCGCTTCTGCGCCAGGGCAGGAAGATGTGCGCTTCACTGCCCGGCGATAAAGTGAGTCTCTACTTTGTCGATGGGGTCAGGTGCCAAGCCGGCGCGGATTCAGAGCTCAAGGTAGTGATGGTATGGAGGGGTATGCTTGGTTTGATATTCAAGCTGGCGTCCTTAGTGACCGTGCATGCCCGGCCCATACCTTCAACCTACCAGGCTGCGCCTTTGCCGTGGCGTAACGACGTCAATGTCTGGCTTAAAGATGGCGTCTTCGACTGGGAGAGCCCGGACTATTGGTGGTTACACGATCCTGAATACCGGGCAACCTTCGAAACATTTACGTTCGCTATCTTCTGCTTCATCGTTCTGCATGAAGTCGGTCATTTTCATAACCTCCACGCGGTTCGCCGGATGGAGCGAGGTGCACCACTGGAAGCTGAGTCGGCAGCCGATCGAGAGCGGCTGGAGCGGCACGCGAGAGAGGTCATCGCCGATACCTATGCGATGCAGTTCCTGATGGATGAGCTGAAGCAGAGGCAATTTGCCGACGAGACGCACTATCATCCTCAGAGACACATTGCGATTACCTACGCGTGCTTCACTTTCGCGCTCATTTCAGTATCGGCAACATTCTGGGGCTTTAGCGTAGCCATCCCCATGGATGAGTCGCACCAGGAGAACTTCTACCCTGGCCATGCCTTCAGGCTTCGCGCGATTCAGAGCACAGCGTTGGAGCATGGAATAAATGGACTCGAACCTAGCCTGGCTCACTTCCTCGTTTCAGAGGCAATGAAGCAGAGCTTTGAAATCCTGTCGGCTATGTCGGACGGTGATTTCGTAACGTGGGATCAACCGCTTCAAAACCCTATCCATGGTGCTCATTACGAAAAGGTGTGCGAGGAGGTCAGAAACTGGTCGAACCCGTTTTACGGCAGCAAAAATTGATTTGTCGCCCTCGACCGTGAACGCCCCGGGGCCGGAGCCCTAGCAGGCATTCCCTGATGCCTTGAGCGCCTTCGGATTCAACACCGTTGAGGCCTGGAAGTGTTAGCAAAGAGAGTGGCTACGTTCGCCTGAAAAAACTGGACGCCATCGGGCCTAGTGTTGGGATGCCGAGTCACGGTCGCTAGCGCTTCTGCTCGATCTTTTACACCGATCACCACAGAATGTTGCACCGTCACCAGTGCTCGGTTCTGCCTGAGCACAAAAGCCTTCTGTAAGAGCGAAGTGGAAGCCCCTATGCAATCTGACGACCAACTCAATACTGTGGACGTGCTCGATCCTGCCCAGCTCAAGCGCATCGAGTCTCTGCACAGAGGTTTCCTGTATCAGCACCTATATGGTGTGGGCTGCTTGCTCTTGGCGCAGGCTGCCGGCGTCAAAGAGGTGCTAGTCGAGCTTGATGAAGACATCGAGCTCAGTACCGATGCCGGACGAGTCTATGTCCAGGTCAAAACTCGTTCTCAGCCGCTGATGCCTGGCGACGTTGCAGGTGCATTGGAGCGCTTCGAGCAGATTCGGAAGTCGCATGGGCCGGAGGGTCGTTCTGGGAGCGCAAAGTTCGTGATCGTTGCGAACCAGCCTCTCGGCAGAACGCTTCAAGAGCAGGTAGACGAGGAAAAGACGCCCTCGGATCTGACCTATATCTATCCCGGATCGAAGGCCCCGCCCCCCGAATACCTTCCGCCTGCGTGGGTGACATTGGAGGAGGCGGCCCAGTGGTGCGTAGACCTGGCTGAAAAACTGCAGTTCTCTCTTCTCTCACCTTCCGCGCTGACTTGGAAAATGGCGGGGTTGGTGATGCTGGCGTCCGCAGGCGGCAACGGAAACGCCAAGCACGTATTCCGCACTTCGGACTTGCCGGGTTTGTTCGAGCAACTGATCGTGCAGCTGCAAGATTTTCCTACGCCGCCTGCCTCCTATAGGCCTCAACAGAACGAACCTGCACTGGTATCGGCGGAGCGGGTACGGATCATTTGCGGTTTGTCCGGTGCCGGGAAAACTACTTGGGCAGCCTACGCGGCTCTGCATAGCCCTGAACCATGTGCCTACTACGACGTTGGTGACCTCCCAGGGCCCGCGATTGCGAGCTCGATCGTGCGCGAGCTTGCCTCCAAGTACTCCCCAAAAGACCCCGAAGGTATTCGGAAGATTCTGTTGCCTGGTGCTAGCGGTTACGAAGCCATTCGGGCATTCGACCGATTTTTGGAGCAGGCTCAGGCGCCCTTGGTGGTTGTGATCGACAACGCACACCGCGTTCCAGTCGCCCACCTGCGAGATTTGCTGAACGCGACGCGCCACATCCGTTTCACTCTTCTGTGCCAGCCTCATGAAAACGTCCGTGAACTTGAAGCGGTCATGACGTTGCGGCGTGAGACGCTTCTCGGGTGGGATCTGGATACCGTGGCGCGGGTGGCTAGTGACGCCGGCGCGTTCGGCAGTGCACGGGCATTTGAGCAACTCCGAACATACTCCGGTGGGTTACCGCTGTACGTTGACAGCGCCGTTGCGGTTGCCCTGTCAGAATATGGTGGAGACATCGAGGCGCTCTGTGTCGATCTCGGCCAGCAATCGAACGTAGTGGAAACGGCCCAGGAGGTCATCCTGGCTCGCGTTTACGATGGTTTCGAGCAGATTACCCAGAACGCGTTAGCCATTGTCAGCCTTGCTGATACAGGCCTTACGCATGAGGAAGTCGTCCGTTTGCTATCGGCTACGCTCAAGCTGTCCCAAGGCGGCGCAGCTGCGGCCATCAAAAAAATCCAGGCCACAGGGACAGTTGAGGTGTTTGGCGCTAAGACACTCAAAGTCCATGACGCTGTCCGTACTCTGGGCCTACGTCACCTGGAGCTCATGGGCGAGCCCGTGATCACTGAGGCATTGTTAGCGCTGAAGGAGCTTCTGATCCGAAGCCTGGAAAAGAGTCGTGATGTTTCGCGGTTTTCGCTGCTTACGCGTGTTTTCATCAGGCTCCACGATGTGATGACCCTGATCGGCCTCGCAGGCGAGGAACTGTTTTACGAGATGGGGATATCGGTCGACATCACCTCCAGCTTGAAGCGGGCACTTGATGCGAACGAACTCAACCCACACGAGGCCTTCTGGGCGCTTGATGGCCTAGTGTTTTCCTACATGCGAGAAGGGCGCTTTGACGAGGCGGCTGAGCCTCTATCGATGATGCAGCAGCTTCTTGATACTCACGGATTCGAGGCCCGCGAGCAGATCGCATGGGCGATGCGAAAAGTGCTGCTGGCGTCCGACCAGGGTCGCGCGGACGAGGTTGAACAGGCAGTAGCGTACGCCACCCCGAAAATCCCTGACCCCGACTACCGCCGAGTATTCGATTACAACCACGCAGTCGCACTGTGGAAGTTGAAGCGCCACAAAGCCGCTGAGGCAATGTGCGAGAAAGTGGTCAGCGAATACTTTGAGATCTTGGGGGTGACGCATAAATCTGTGATGGGCAAAAATTCGGATGTCCTGTGGGAGGTCATCAAGCGACCACCAAATGTCCATGAACATATCAAGCACCTTGCGGACGCCTTGGAAGTTCAAGCTAAAGCTCGCGAAGGCCAGGGATTGAAAGCGCTCCTCCAACGTATCCATGCCATGAAATTTTATGGAATGGTGGAAGGGTACGAGTCGATTGTGCGGGTCGGACAAGACTTGGCCGATGAATTTGTGGGGGGCAAAGATTTCGTGGGTGCAAAGGAGGTCATGGAACAGCATGTCCTGCCGGTCGTTACTGGGGCAGGTCTTATCGGAAGGCTGGTTCAGGTCAGAAGTCAGTATGCGGTGATACTGGCTCGGTGTGGTGATCACCAAGGTGCAATCTCTGAAATCAGGCGGCTAGACCCCTACCTGGAAGGTGTGGAAGATTGGCAGACGCAGGAGCTGCATGGCCAAACTCTACTGATTGGCAGCATCATCAGTGAAAGCAGGCGTGTGGCGTTCCGTTCCCAGGTGGGGGCAGTAGGCCGTAACGAGCAGTGTCCGTGTGGGTCAGGGCGGAAGTTTAAAAAGTGCCACGGGACATAAACCCGTCGAGGACTGATGTGCCCGATAGCTACTCGGGCACGCATCTCTTGCCAAAGTTGGTCAGCTCAGGCTCGCTGACCAGTCGATCCGCAAATGGCGCATTTGGGGTTCCCAACCCTCTCGCGGGTTTCTGGCAGCCGGCATACATGGAACTCAGCGAGCCAGGCGACGCTCCGTCAAGGTGTACAAATGGAAAAAATTGATCCTGTCCTCCTAGAGGCCGCAATTCGAGTGTTCGGTAACGAGGCGCTTGCAATGCATTGGCTTATGACCAAAGCACACGCGTTAGCTGACAAAAGGCCGGTGGATGCGACCGTTGAGGATGCATTGGACTTACTGGCGCGTTTGGAGCACGGTTTGGGCTCTTAACAAATCGAGCCTCCGGATACGACAGGTTCTGACTAGGGCGCCGATCGATTGACCGACGCCCCGCCAAATCCGGAACTCGTAAATTCAGGCTTGTTTGCTTGACCATCAAAGTCGGTAGAAATGATGTAGCGGGCCATGCCCTTTTCCGACCTCCAAGTCTTCGCTAGCTGCGAGACACCCCCGGCAGATAAACCTTGGCTTGGCGTACGCTGTCTCCAACCGAAAGCGTAGGCAATAGGGCAGCGATGGCAGCTGAGAGTGTACAGCCGGTGCCATGGCTGTTTCGAGTTTTGAGGCAAGGGGCCGAGCGTTCGAAGATTCGGTCTGGCCACGCAAAATGTCGACGCTATCAGTGGATTCGGTTAAGTCTCTGTTCCCCCACACCCCACTCCCGCAGCCGACCAATTAAATGATTGTGCCGGCACCGTGCAGATCCTCGAAAACCGCCTACGCTGATGTGGGCCTATCGCCACCATATAACCCTCCCTGGCCACAGAAGCCCCGTGGGTGCACGCGATCGGTTACGGGTCTGCCAACCCTTTCCCAACAGCCAAGCTGCGGCATGTGCACCGCTGCTTCTCATGGACGCGAGAGAAATGATCGAGTCTATCAGCCTCAAAAACATTGCAACTTATAGCCCTGACACCCCGGAAAACCTAACCGAACTCAAAGCGGTTAACGTCATCTACGGAGCAAACGGCGCGGGTAAAACAACCATCAGTCGTCTAATCGCTGATCCTGGGATATCAGCGGACTGTACGGTGCGCTGGAAGAACAATATTCCTGTCCCTGCCTTGGTCTATAACAGCGACTTCATTGCCGATAATTACAGCGATTCCAAGAACCTCAAAGGTGTTTTTACTCTTGGCAAGACGGAGCAGAGCCAGAAAGATCGACTGGAGCAACTCAAGGTTGACTGTAAGCGTTTCGAGCAGCAGCGAGACAGAACATTGCTCCAGCTCAATGGTGAAGATGGAACAAGCGGAAAGCACGCGGAACGTCGGGAGCTGGATGCGAGACTAGTTTCTCGCTGCTGGGATCAAAAGATCAAACATGATGAAACTTTTCAGGGGGCATTTAAAGGGGTTCGCAGTAGCCGGGATAGCTTTAAAGCCAGAGTGCTCCAGGAAAACTTGAACAATAAAGCATCCTTGCTGAAGCTGGAAGAGCTCACTGATAAGGCACTGGTGCTCTATGGGGATGCGCCAAGTGCCCTTGTTGCTGTGCCCAACATAGACCTGACATCCCTTATCACCCTTCAGTCCGACAGGATTCTTGCGAAGAAGATAGTTGGTAAGGGCGATGTTGATGTGGCTGCCCTCATTGAGCGGCTAGGCAATAGTGACTGGGTTCGTCAAGGTATAAAGTTTCTGGAACACAGCGATGACCATTGCCCTTTCTGTCAGCAGGCTGTCTCGCACGACTTCGAATCACATTTAAGTCAATATTTCGATGAAACGTTTGAGACGGATGTGAGGGCGCTGAAGGAATTCAGTGAGCTCTACTTTTCGAGAGCAAATGACCTCATAGCACGCGCACAAATTTTACTGGACAATGATTATCAGCATCTAGATAAGGAAGTCTTGGGTCTAGAGGTTAAGGCGCTTGAAGCCCTAATAAAGGTTAATGTTGAGCGAATTGTCAATAAGATGGCGTCGCCAAGTCTGGCGGTTGAGTTGGAGTCACTCAGTGACCTGGGCGATAAGCTCGCTAAGCTTATCGCAGATGCAAACAAAAAAATAAGTGAGCATAATCGGCTTGTCGCTGGTTTCAGTACCGAACAATCCAATCTGACATCGGAGGTATGGAAGTACCTGCTTGAGACTGAACTGAAGCAGACGCTTTCAGAGTATACGGCTGATACTGGTCGTCTTGATAAAGCTATCGAAGGCTTGACTAAAACGTTAGACAAGGCCAAGGGCGATATTTTGCAAGCAAATGCTGATATCGCCACGATCGAAGCTTCGCTCACCAGTGTGCAGCCTACCGTAAAGGCTATTAATGAGTTGCTCAGAGATTTCGGGTTCCGAGGATTCTCGCTGGCGGTTGCGCCTGGAGAAAATTCTTATAAGCTCCTCAGGTCAGATGGAACAGATGCGCGAAAGACATTGAGTGAGGGTGAAAAGACATTCGTCACCTTCTTGTATTTCTACCACCTGCTAAAGGGCAGCACTACGACAACTGGGGTCACGTCTGAGCGGATCGTGGTTATCGATGACCCTGTTTCCAGCCTGGACAGTGACGTTCTCTTTATTGTTAGCAGTTTGATCAAGCAGATTTTCACTGAGGTGCGTCAGGCTAACAATGTCATTCGGCAGATTTTCGTGCTGACCCATAACGTTCATTTCCATAAGGAAATCACTTTTAGCCCGCTCCGTCGTGGCACCAAGGCTTGGGGTGACGAGACCTTTTGGGTTGTCCGCAAGCCGGATCATCACACGAAAGTCGAGGGTCACGCGCACAACCCCGTCAAAACGTCATATCAGCTCTTGTGGGGAGAGTTGCGTAAGAATCCACTGCCTACATTGACGCTGCAAAATACCATGCGCAGGATTTTGGAAAACTACTTCAAGATCTTAGGTGGCATCGACACCGATAAACTCTTGGAACAATTCGACGGTCACGAGAAGGTGCAGTGCCAGTCTCTGATCAGCTGGATCAACGACGGATCGCACTATTCTCCAGATGATTTATTCGTGGCCATTGGCGACAAGATGGCAACCAGCTACATGAGAATCTTCTTCAAGATTTTCAAAGCGGCCAATCACTTGGCGCATTACGAGATGATGATGGGGGAGGACTACAAGGATCTCACGGCTGACGACGTCGAGGCTGAAGAAGGTAGCGACTCTGACGCCGCGTCTAAAACAGAGGTGGCGGTAGGAGAAGCGCTCTTGGCCGCAGCCCACATTCCGATAGCCGAAGAGCCGATAAAGGTCGATCCATTACCTGTTGCGGCACCTCTGAAAGCAGACTTGCCAAAGCCAGCTCAACGTCAAGAGATTCAGCCAGGGCTTCTTCCCCCTGACACACCTAACGCCCCGAACACCGTTAATGCGCCTGGCACACCTCGCAAACCTGAACCACCCGAAGCACTTGGCGATAACCAAGATTTAGATTCGATACCGTTCTGACTCATCAGCCCAGCGCACCGCCTCGTGTGCTGGGTACTCAGGCCGGCGAGGCAAATGGATCAGTCGTCTGCGTAATCGTCCATGATCTCCGACGCCTCACGCCAATGCTGCTCAAGAGCTGTGAAGGTCTGCGTGGTGACCCACGGCTGATCAAGGAACTCCGTCGGGCTGAAGTCAGCGGTGGCCACAGCGTTGCCAAAGGCGTTGTCGTAGAGCACATTGGTCGAGAACCACGTCTTCACTGAGGTAGTGATTTTTCAATGCCTCATCAACATCTCCGTAGGTCACCTCTGGGATTGCGTCAGTGTGGTCGTTAATGTGATGTATATGGGGCCTCGGCGCATATTCACTGGTATCGCTGTTGGCGGTAGCATTAGTCAGCGTTCTCTCGGAACCGCAAGGAGGAGGTGGCAATGGATGAGGTTCTCGAACTGGAGCGCTCGCGCATCAAGTCGTTTTATCGACTGCTGGTCGACAGACTGGGTGCGCAGACTTGGGAGAAGCGGAAGACCTGTTATGAGGCGCGGATTCGGGAGAAAGAGGCCACGCTGGATCTTGCCTTGCCGATCGAACCACAGCTTTTTGTGCCTGCGGACGATGACATCGACTGGTATATCCTCGCTTGCGAGCTGGCATTCGATGTCCGGCAGAGCGACTCCGCCTACAGCAGCAAGCGCATCTATCCCTTCGCCATGGCAATAGGCGCCGTTGCTGAACAGCTTAGCTCCGTCCCCAACGTAGGGTCTGTGTTGGACAAGATGTTGGCGAACAACAACAAGCCCGACACCCAACTTTTCGAGCTGCTAACCGCAGCGTTTTACCTGAAGAATGGCTACAAGGTGGAGTTCCTTCAGGAGCTTAGCCTGACTTGGCCAGATGGAAAGACTAAGAAGACACCAGACATGCTTGTTCATTTCGATAATGACAGCATGTATGTCGAGTGCAAAAGGGCCGCTCAGCAGACCCGATATTCCCTGGAAGAGCAGGACGCCTGGGGTCTAATTTGGGCTTCACTCAGCCGATACCTGTTAGACAGAGCTCCGTGGTGCATCGTCGATCTTACGTTCCACAGTCAGATCAAGCTGACCTGTGTCCAGGAGGTGATCCAGGTAGTAGAGCTGGCACTTGAGAGGGGCGGCGCTCGGGTAAGACAGGGCTGCATCAGCGCTGCCTTGCGCTGGGTCGATCGAGCCCCGCTTGAGCGTCACTACCGCCGCTTCCTGGTCAGGCCAAACTGCCCCCAACAAGAGCAGCTGGTGTTCGGTGACGTAGACACCAATGAAAAGCGCAGCATCGCCACCATTGCTAAAAGCATTGAGCGCGTGGGGTCGCCTGACAGTATTCTCAACATTTTCTTAGATGACATAGCCAACTGCGTTGCAGCGCAATGGCGTTGTGATCACGAGATATCTCTTGGGCTTCGTTCCAGGCATTTCAAAGGCTTGATCCACGACGCTGCCACGCAAATTCCGCCCGATAAGCCTGGCGTGGTTCATGTGATGTATGAGACTCGTGACGGCATCGATATTGAGGAAATCCGTCGCGTCAAGAATATGGATAACATAGCAGGCTATGATGCGTCCGGCACCACGGTGCTGGGCATCCTCCTGCACGGCGTGAATTATTACCCACAGGCGCAGGGTTATCAGTGGGCTGAAACCACGCAGGACTTTTCTCGCGCCCCTGACTTCATGGATCTATACCCAAGGCAAGCCCTGATGCTGGCCTCTGGCACGACACAGGAGGTCGAGGGGGACACTCACTGGGCCCAAGACAGAGCTTCAAAAGAGTCCCGATAACGATCTTCCGACGCTAGCCCACCTCGCTGATCAGCGCAGATTCTGCTTTACGAGGAGTCGTCAGGTCGCTTGACGCCGCCCGGCCCGGAGCACTCATTCGCTGCTACCAGTCTCTGGCTTGAGCCAGCTTTTCGGTGATCTCTGGGACTAGGAATGCGATGAGATGGTTGAGGCTAGGATCCTGGCGGAAATCTTCGTCATAGTTCCGCATGCCCTCCTTGATTATTTCCGTGCGCCGAAGCCACGTACCTTTGCTGTCTTGAGCCTTGAGAGAGTCTTCATGGCCGCACAGTCTCAGCGTCCACCCAAAGGCGTAAAGGAAATCCTTGTAGTGATCGAAAGCCGTGTTGGCCACGTTCAGCAGTCGAGGCAGGTTGTAGCCCACCGGGCGCCCAAAGCGGGCGCTCAGCATGATCGAGATGGCACCATGAAATTTGCCCGTGCGATGATCCACCGGCAACTGCAGGCGCGGCATGGCTATCCGCATCTTCTCCCGCAAGGTTACCCAGGCCGCATCCGTTTCCCTGCAATCGTTGGCAGCGTGCTGGTTCCAAAAATCATAAAAGGCCTGACGAACCAGGGATTTATCCAGCGAGCGCTCGATTTCAGCTCGCTGCGCATCGTAATCGTAGAAAAACACCTTCTGTTCTCTAGGGTCGATCGTCAGCTCATCAAGAAACACGTGCGCCATCGTCCAGCGATTGAAGATCGTATTGCCTCGCAACTCCGGAGTGGGGTACCAGCAATCCAGAGCCATGCGCTTGGCCTGCCTGGAGCGCTCAAGCGTTGCTTCGTTCACTAGGAAGACGTTGTGGTTGTTGAGGTAGAAAATATCCTCTTCGGCGGTACGCGTCGTGGTTGGGTCGAAGCTGTGGAAGACCCAAACCATTCCACCGTTGTTGCGCCGGTAAAATTCTCGCCGGCCTACAATTTCGCTTAGGAACGTGGTCGACAGCTGAACCTCGAACGCCAGACGCTGACCTGCATGTTCGACTTGGACATCCGGCTTTCGCCACTGTGCTCGCTCAGCCAAACGCAGCCCTTTCCAAACGGTCTCCACCAGCGGCTCAGTGCATTTTTCGTCGGCCATCAGGCTGTCGCGGATAATGGCCTTGAGTCTCAAGTGCGCCGCACTTTCCTTCGCCGCGTTGTATTTGATGCATTTGATCTGATCGGCGCTCAGCTCGCCCCGTGTCGAGATCGAACATTTCTTCTCCGCTTCTTCGTTCAGGTGATGGCGGAAATGAAAGTACCTATCTTTCGTACGCACCAAGATCACAGGTGCAGAACACAGCTGGCAGACCAGCCAAGGTGCATCTGGATCACGGGCATATCGGGCCATCAGTTCGGCTCGGTCTTTCATGACCAGGCTCAACTCCCGGCGCAGGAACACCCGGGGGTCAATATTCAGACCTGTTTCCATGTCGAGGATTTCGGTCAGAAGCATCGTGTCGGTAGGCTGTGCCATTTCGTGGGTGTACATGCTGCGTCCTTACAGGGGTATGTATCCTCAGCATCCTGATTGCGGCTGGGCCTCGCCACCGAACCTCTTACACTTGCTATCACCCAGCCGAGTCGACGGCGCACGGGGGCGTGCTCTTGGAGGTCTCGTCAAAAAGATACGGGGTCAGCTTCTCTGAGCGCGGCCTCAATCCTGCGCCTGACATCCAAGGCAAACTCACTGACGGTTCTGATGGCCTGATCCACCTCTGCTGGTGACAGCTCGATAGGCTTGTCATCTACCGTCTTGCCATTGCGATGGACGATGTCATGTCGCTTGCTGCAAATGCGGCCAACTCCCGCCAGGTCTAGGTCTTTCATGTGATCGCCAAACATCACGCCCAAGACCTCCTTGATGGTGGCGACGTTGTGAAATGTTTGCTCGGCCAAGATTCTGAGGACGATGGTTTCCACCACCTTCGGGTTTTCAGCGATCTCCTTCAAAGACACGGAGACAACGTTCACCTTTTTATAGCCTGCGGCAAGCGACGTCAGCAGGTTTTCGTCGCTTACGACAAGCTTGCGTACCACCGAGCTAATCAGCGCTTCCAAGAGAGTGACGGTATGCGCATAGACGAGCTTGAAGACAGTATTGGCGAAGGGAGTTTGGGTTGCAGCAGCCAAAAGGCTAGCCGTGGCCGCTATCTCAGTTTCGAATTCTTTAAAGAATTCCTGGTGAGAATGACGATTCAGCCATTGGATCTCGGCTTTGGCGTCGAGCATGTCTGAATATTCGGTTGCCAGCTTTTCCCATAGCTCTGGCTCTTCATCTGGGTCGATCTCATATCCGTATATTTGGCGACCCCATTCGATACAGGCTTCCTGTTGAACCTCGAAAAAATAATCCTTGGTCGAGCTCACGGAGTGTCCTCTGGCGTGTAGGGAGAGTGCTGATCGCGGCCACGCAATCATCGGTCATGTGGCGAACGAGGTGTTGGTTTGCCGAAGGTGATCAGCGATCATCATCGGCCTCCGCGCAATTGTACTTTGCCGCCATTATGCAGAAGGACGACAGAACTGCCATGACAGCCGAGCAATACGTGTGCTTCAAATACGCCACGGATCCTTTCCTGGCTCGGCAGATTCAGCGCAATGGTATGGCTGACAGTCATGTCTACCATGACGTCCGCTACGTGGGATACGAAACGGCTGATGAGCCACTGCCGGAAGAGAAGCCAAAGCATAAACCGGAGCCGGTTTACGAATTCTGAGGCCGGCTGATCAAATGGTATTGCCGAGTCATTCCAAGCTAAGCCTGTGTGAGCCGTCGCAGTACACTGTCCCAACCTTTTGACCTTGGAGGTGGCGAAATCCCATGGCACGCGATGACTTCAAACAAAGCACCATCAAAAGACTGCGGGACAGGGTCGCACATCGTTGCTCGAACCCGAGCTGCAGGGTCGCCACGTCAGCCCCACAGGATGAGGACGGGGTGACCAATGTCGGTAAGGCGGCCCACATATGCGCCGCCTCGCCTGGCGGTGCCCGCTTCGACGCTGGCATGACCAGTAACGAGAGAAAAGCCTTTTCAAATGGCATTTGGCTCTGCGCGATTCATGCAGATGAAATCGACCGGGACTTCAACACCTATCCGGTCGAGTTGCTCAAAGCCTGGAAGAAGCAAGCCGAAGCCACTGCTAAGGCTGAGCTCGGCAAACGCCAGTCCTCAGCTCAAGACGCACCCGACCTCTTGGCCATGACCCTGACGGGATTGCCAAAAAGCTTCTTGCCCACTGCGATTCAGAATGCCCATACAGCGACTGCACAAGTCCTGTCACAGACTGATCCTCGCTTCGATGTCATCACCAGGTACGATCCTCAACACGGTACCGTTTTCCAAGTGAATGCGAAGGAAAATGTGCAGCTTGCCCTGACCGTACGGGGAAAGGATGCCCCAGTGGCTGCTACAGGTTTCGACGCGCTGTTCGAGCATGGTCAAAGCTTGGAGTTGGACATAACCAACGTTGCCATCCAGGGATCGCCACTGTTCGACGCGATCGTAGACATGACCAAAGGCGCGGGGGGAAAGATGCAGATTTTTCGCCCTCCTACTAGTGTGACCCAGAAGATCATTCTGACGGATCCGGACACCTTTGAAACGCTGGTGTTGGACGACATGCCTGGAGAAATCGTGTGGGGCACCAAGTCGTTCTGCCTCAAGGGCGAATCCATGGATGGGATGCTCAAGCTCGTTGCCAAGGTCGACGATGGGGGAGCTGTTTCCAACGTGAACTTCAACATCAGCGTTGAAAGCTGGCAGTCGCGCCCGGTCAACCAACTGCCCTGGTTCTCGAAAATCGCGCAGTTTGCTGACGCTGCGCTCAAAGGCTGGAAAGTCTCACTCATAGTTGAGCTCGATGGTGAGCGACTTTACGTCATGTCTATCAATTTGCGCCCTGAAGGCTTCAAGCGACTGACGACACTGATGACCTATTTACACTGGGCCAGACGCCTCACGGAGTTTTTGGGTACATCGCTCAATGTTGACCTGACCTCTGGTCTCACCGATGAAGACTACGTTGAGCTGAAAGACAGCGTGGATGCCATTGATGGGTTCTACAAGCCGCTGGAGAGCATCAAATTCCCTATTCGAAGCGCGACGAGAATGGGGGAAGACGTGGCCAGCCAGTTCCAAAACCAGCGATATCGCTTCAAAGAATTCGACGCCACGGAGCAGAAAGACATCAATGTGTTTGGCCAGGCGGTTTCATTACCCCCGGTTCACATCATGATCAGGAACGGGCTCTTGGAGCTGGTGAGGTACGAGAATACGATCGCGAGCTTTCATATCTATCCACTAGAGGACTTCGACGCGTACTGCCGGTTTGCACAGAAGCCATGAGAGGCTGCGCTCGGACTTCCCTCCCATGCTTATCCCACCCTATGAAGTAAGAGTCGTAGCTGATCGACTTACCGTCGAAATAGCTCCAGCCGGATATGCCCCATATCCTGCTTGGGAACACGGAGCCTGCAAATTCTCTTCATCAACCCGGTGTAGTAATTGCCGAGGCGGTCTGATGGAGCGGTTTCAACGCATTGCCTGAATGTGCGTAGCTCTGATAGCTGAGACGCCTGGCAAGGTAGTTGAGGTACTGGGTATGCTTTAGCTTTGGGGCATCGGCAACCTCCATTGTTTTGAAGGTCACAATGATCGATTCGGCGGTAAACGGCATGACATAACTCCGGTGTCATGGCCATAAAAGCACCTTGCTAGCGGACAAGTCCTGGATGCTTCGCTGGGCTTGCTGCGAGCCGGGCTGGCCACAGGGAGTAATGTGGTTAGCGGTAAAGCTCCGATCTTTCCCATGCAGCAGGGCGGTTCGCGGCGACCTAGGCTCAAGGCCCTAGGAGGGAGCATATCAAGGACATGATGGGGTTTCAATTGACAAGACCACCGTGCCTTCGCCCTACCGCCTCATGCGCTTCTGCAGCAGAAGACCAAGCACTGTAAGGCATCGCCATGCCATGCAGGGTCGACTGAGATCAATAAGGATCGGATAAGCCAGGTCGTTGCTTGATGGGCATGGTGACGGAAGGATTGCAGTGAGTGAACACGCAATAAACATTCAAATCTTTTATTGAATATGCAGAGGCGGGATAGTTTTAGAAGGGTTTAACAGTTTATTGTTATGGTGGTTGTGGGCTTTAAAGTTGATGGTGAGTCAATATATATAATAATAGCACTCGATTGGATTTAAGAGGAGGGTAAAGTCCTGCTTGCATTATTTAGTGGGATTGACTATGGTTTTGAAGTTCAAACTTTTTGCCGATAAAGAGAAGTGGATTTAAGTCCCGATCTGTCGGACTGGCTCCTCAGAGGATAGCAGTGTGAGCAAGAGCAGATGCATTTCCATGATGCCCCGCGTGGCACACTTTTTTCGAGATGTTAATCTTAGAGGGGGGCTCGCGCCCAGAGTTTGTCCCAGAGAGTTTTACTTCTAATAGTCAACCCGATGATGATATTTGGTCAGCAACTTTTTTGCTCAGGACTGCCATAAGGATGGGCCACATTTGGGCCGCATATGGGGTTCGCGATGGTAAAAGAACTATCCCAGGTAATCAGCCTGCAGTTTGTTTTGGGAACTTTACCTTAGCTGAGCTTATCGCTGTGCGTAAGGGTTTTAGCGCACAGAGTAGCGCGGTGACACTGTACGCGATCACTGTTCCACTGGCGGCAGCTGCAAGGTTAGGAATTCAACCCGTAATTAAGTGGACTGACGGGCGGCCCTGCCTCCACGATGGGACGCTGCTGGAAGATATGATACCTGAGGATTCCGATAACCAATATCGCTTCATCTGCGAAAACCCCACTTCCAATCGTTTTGATGGATCCCCTGAGTGGCGGTGGCGGTTCAATGGAAACTATCAGCGTAACGTCGAAGCGATTGAGGCCAATGGATTTGAGGGCTGTACCATTCCTGGGCTCAATATTACCCAAGAAAAATTGTCAGGAATGGGCGTGGTTGTTCCTGACATCGAAACGGCGCGTATGCTTCAGTACGATATCCTATCATTGATTGATAGGGGACTAATCTCGGATTCACAGTTTGATCATATCCTTGTCTGTGATCAACTACCAGATACGATTGACGGATTGGACGAGGAAGAGCTCAAGGCAGTGTTTTCAAAGGCTTGCTTTGACTTCAAAGCATGTTCGAAAGTCCATCCCATCGCGACGGAAATACTTCATTTGGATTTCGCAAGTCGTGTCCTGCTATTGGAGTCCTCAACAGCCAAGACGCGCGACCAAGAACGGGGCGGCTGTTGGCTATGGTTTGAGGACAATACCGAGCGATATGTCAGGGCCCTGGTTAATGCTGGCCGTATAAAAGTGAACAAAAAAGGCCGCTATCTGGCTTCGTTGGATGAATTGTTTAGCTATCGTGGTTTGCGTGAGCGAGAACAGATCGCGATCGCTTTATCTGAACAGCTGCAAAAGCAATTTGGTATCCGAAGCAGCTACTTCAGCGTGCTCAATTCGTATTCGCCTGATGATGAGCCATCATACGCGGGCAGAGTGTGGGGAGGTGGGTATTACATTACGGCGAGGCCTGAGGGTAGCGACGATTAGTCTCCTCTGCCAATTACGCTCTGCTTTGGTTGTTTTGGATCAAGGCGGTAGTGGCATTGCGCTACATCTCATTGTAGTATCTGTCTAACTACCGCCATGGATGAATCCCGTGACTCCAAAATCCTATCTCCTCGAAAGTGCTAATTTTGATTTTGGTAATGGTTCCAGGAAGTATGTGAGATTCATTGGTGAAAAAGCCAACGTTAAGAAAACTCATATAACTTTCCTCGTTGGGGCAAATGGAACTGGTAAAAGCCGAATGCTCGCAAGCGTAGTGGACGCTTTCAATGATCTACACTACCGCTATTCTGATGTTGAAACGCGTCATCGCTATTCTGCTTCAAATGCGCATAATTTGCCTTGTTCTGATATTGTTGCCCGCCATGGTGGAAAAGTTGGTGAAACTAAATTTGAGATGAGCCAAGGAGAGTTATATGGGTATCCTGCCTTCCCTTCAAGAATGCTTGCCATCTCAAATTTAGTAATCGATAAGTTTCCCTTTCGCCGTGAAACTACTAATGAAGATCAGTTTTATCACTATCTCGGCGTGAGGCAGGCCACCAACCTGACTACAACTGGTTCTGCAGACAGAGCAGTAGCCGAAGCTGTAATACGAATGCTATCGGATGCTAAAAGATTGAAGGCCTTCAATTCATGGATTGAAACAGTTTTCGGGGGAGAGAGGGAGGTAGCGTTTGGGTTTTCAAGATTTAAATTGATTGAAATTGATAGGTTTATTAATTCGGGAGATAAAATTAAATACGTCCAGAACCGCCTTGAACGCCGTTTGGGGTCTAAAAGAGCGGAGTCGGTAAGTGAAGAAGAAATAAAATTAATGGCAGATAGCATTGAGGAGCTATTTCTGCTGCTCGTCAAATATGCCGAGGGTCAGGTGGAGGGTAATAAAAATATACGGTCGGTGCTTAGACTTGTCTCAATTGGAAAGCAAGATAAAGAGAACTTCAGTCGTTTGGTCGTTGGTTTCTTAGCCGCAAGCCGTATCGGAATTTCGGTGTGGCCGAGTCTGTTATTCGAGTCCTCCCTATGGCTCAGCTTCGAAGAACTTAGTTCGGGCCAGCAAAATTTACTATCGGTAGGCGCAAAAGTTATCGCGTTTTCAGCTCCGGGTTGCCTAGTCGTCATTGATGAACCGGAAGTGAGCTTAAACGTTGTTTGGCAGCAAAGATATATAGAGTTACTGCAGAAGTCGTTGGCCGGGGCCCCTGGTAGCCATGTAATAATAGCAACGCATTCACCTCACATGCTTTCAAGCGCAGCACTTGGGACTTCCAGTATTGTTACGATTGGAAGAAGCGATGGAGAGATTACATTTGATGTTCAGGACGGGATTTTCGAGGGTTGGGGCTCTGAGTCGATCTTGTATAACGTCTTGCAGATTCCATCTGCATCGAACTATCACCTGACTAGAGAGCTAGGGGCTGTTCTGAGGCATATTCAGGAAGGCGGTAGAGATAAGGAGTTTCTGTCGAGCTTTATGCATAAAGTCTCCAGGATTGATTATGCTGGTATTGAACCATTAGAGTTGATCGTGCAAGAGGTTCGGGCTTATTTGGAGCGGCTGGCTTGAAAAAGTTGAAAGTTCCTGCCTATGATTGGAGAGTGGTTAAAGAGTTGAAGCGTTATGCTCTCACTACTAAAGCGAAAGATCCGTGGGGGCAAGGTAAGAGCTCGTCAAAAGCTTTTAAGCGAGAAATGACGAAGCTCATGCTTGTGGAGCAGTCTAAGCGATGTGGATATTGTGGTTGTCGATTGTTCGAAAAAAGGCCACATAGAGACCATATTGCTCCTAAGGAAGACTATCAGCAATGGATGTTCTGGCCTGAAAACTTGGTGCTGTCCTGTTTTACCTGTAATACTGATCTCAAGAAGTCCTTTGATCCCGTGGTCACGATGGGGAGTACTTATCGGTTGACTGAGTTTTCATTCGTGCATCCTTACATTGACACTCCTACCGATCATATAGTTTTTACGTCGGGTGACCTTGAACTTATTATTCAAGAAAAAAATGGGTCATTGAAAGGCAAGAAAACGATCGAGATCTTTGATTTGGCTAGCGTTGAGCGTTCGAAACAGCGTGCGAAAGATATAATGCATGATGATGATGTAGAACATTTACAGGGTGACTACCGAGAGCTCTTAGAGAATGCAATTGAGGCCCTTCAAAAAAAGCTGGTCAAGGTAAAGACGCGCTTTCCTCGGCCAGGCGATTGATGTCCAATTTTGATCTGTTGATGCTCTAGCCTAGAGGAACGTGCCCTTGGGGGCGGTAGGTCGAGGGGCCGAGGAGGGGTGTTGATAGTCGATAGATCTTTTTTGAGTCCTCGCAATTTGGCGAGGCTTATGCCAATGGTTGGAGATTGCATTACTAAGGTTGGGGGGCGAGGTGGCCGGTGGGTTTCATGCAATGGACATAGTAGGCTTGGGGCCAGGGTTAGCAGGGTGAGGCTATGGAACGTTGGGAGCGGGGGGTCAACAAATCGGTGATGTGGCCTCCATTGGGGTGTTGATCCCCAAAAAACAGGCTCACAGCCTGGATAAAGCTTTGAAGGCTATGGGAATCAAGGCCTACTGGGGTGGTGTTAGGCGAAAAAAGCTTGGTCAACAGCTTGACTATATAAGTTTATGCGCATCTTGATTTCGATCATGCGCACTTGCGGGTTCTGCGCCTGTGCGGCGAAGCGTTCCGGGTCGAAGCGGCCGTCGCTGGTGCGGCAGCCGAAGTAGCCGCTGCCCAGTTCCCAGGTCAGGTCGCCGCCGTTTTCGCGGTGGTAGGGGCTGATGCTGCCTTCGCCGGTGTCATGGGCGAAGTTGCCGAGCTTGGCGCCCTGGTTCAGCGCACGAATCGCGTTGGCACTCAGCGAGCCGAAGCTCATCGCCGAGATATTGAACACCGATGCTGAGTACGGCTGCGTGCACTGCGGGCCGCCGACCATCACGCGGAATGCGCTGGGGTCGCTGAGCGGCGCCGGGCGCATGGAGTGGCCGATG
>Ga0157369_10000210_pt1 | contig 81434 bp, 87 predicted proteins | sample C25metaG_FD_113461 | JGI IMG/M metagenome (GOLD analysis project Ga0157369, IMG submission 113461) | Corn rhizosphere microbial communities from Kellogg Biological Station, Michigan, USA - C2-5 metaG | ecosystem: Host-associated > Plants > Roots > Rhizosphere > Soil | place: USA: Michigan... | reverse complement strand
TGGCAGCAGTGGCAGCAGCGGCCTGTGCTGCAGCGCCCTTGCGAGCGGCAACACCTGCGACGATACCGAGCACCATGCCGATGAACGACAGCAGCAGTGCGCCTCCGAACACGAACACCCCGAGATGGGTGGTCACGCCCAGAAACGACACGACTGGCCACGGCACGTCAATGATGAGCGTGACGACGGACAGAAAAAAGCCGACGACGATGAGCCGCTTGTGAAACGGGGTTATCGGCGAATCTTTCTTGGCGTTCTTCATGAACAACCTCTCTATAAATGAACTACCGCGTGTAGCGACCTATTATCCCTCAGCAGTAAATGTGGGTGCCAAATAGAAAGCGTTCTGCCGGCAGGGTAGATGGCCTTCCGTGGGAGCGGTCAGCCTCCCAGCAAAGCCCTGTCGAACAAGGCAGAAGTGCTTCTACGCGTATCGCCGATGTTTCCGATACTTGCCGGCAGATTTACCCATCATGCCCCGGCCCAAATGAAAAACCCGACCAGGAGAACCCCGGTCGGGCATGAATCAGTCAGGCATGAGTGCGTGTGCGTCAGGCCGCTGCTCGGGCAAGCTCGACGACCTCCGCGGTTGCCGGCTGCGAACCGTCTTTATCGACGGACACGACGCCGGCATTGCCCAGGTCGACCAGATGCTTCTCGGGCAGCGCCAGGTCACGCTTCTGACACTCGGAGACGAATCGCGCCATCGCGTTGAGCGTGAACGAGCCCAGCGCGTTGGTGGTCGCGAACAACTTCATCAGGAGTTCATCGGTGCGCTCACCAAGACGGTCCTTCAGCGCCTCGCGCAGGCACGCGATGATGTGCGTGAGCAGCCGCGTCGTGCCCCCTTCCATCTCTCGCACCGCGTCACCCCTGCGCACGATGAGCGAGCCACCCGTGCCGGACAGCCATGCAATGTCCGCGGGGCTGTCGCCGAACGCGATGGGCAGATATTGGGCATGCTCTCGGAGTGTGATACCTGCGGCCTCCAGCAGCGGGAATAGTTCCTTCGTCAGATACCGCGCGTTGCAGTTCAATGCGATGCAAACTGCTTTTTCGCGGGGCGTCAGCTTGTTCACTGGCAGTTCGGTGCGCTCGCCAGCCATGGACGGAAACAGTGCCTTCGCGTCACACGTCCAGGGGTGCGTGCACATGGCCTTTGCATCGAACCGTCGGCCATGGTCCTGTTTTCCCTGCGCAATGAGCAGGTCCCGGAAGGCTTCTGGAGTCTTGCAACCCCACAAGTCCAGGGTCTCAGTGCTCAACACGAGTGCGTTGCGCAGCTGGCTCAACCGCTTGCCGAATTCATCTCCCTTGGGAACGAAGACGACGGGGCGATAGCAGCCCGCGCGTCCGAGGTCGTAGAAGGGAACGCTGCGCCCGTACACGGTGGTGACCAGGCTGGGCAGCTCCGTCATGGCTTCCTCGAGCTTGAGCACACCCGAATGCACCTGGCTGACCAGACGCTCGGTCAGACGGCGCAGCTCCTTGGCCGTCAGCTTCTTGGCTTTCGACGCCGTGCCGCTGTCTTCCATCTTGGGCAATGTCTTGCGGATGCGGGGCCAGGCTTCGCATTCGGCCTCGAGGATTTCGTTACGCGCAACGTTCAGGTGCAGCATGGCGTTCGGCTTCGTGACGACGACGCCTGCGAAGTCGAAGCGCCGCTTCTGGAAGTGGTTCACCAGAATGCCGCCGTTGTAGATGGAAGCCTGGTGGCTCTTTTCATCCACGCGCACATACGCGTCGTCCGTGACGAACGTCCATTCCTCGAGTGCCGGGTCCTTGTTGATGATGGACCCGTTGAACGTGACCATGGGCGTGACGTACCGCACGAGGTCGCGCAGCTCGCGCTCGACGCGCTGGATTTCAGCGAAGTCCAGCGGCTTGTAGAACGTCCCGGTGATTTTCGTGCCCTTGCGGGGCTCAACATCCGTCAGCTCGTAGTCGAGGCCCTTTTTCCGGATGTCCACGGTCATCAGAAAGCCGTTGGAGTGCCAGACGTTGCTTGCGTACGCCCATTGCTGGGCACGACCCAGGCCGAACTTGCCCCATTGCCGGTGGTTGCCCGGAAGCTCGTCGTGCGGCCAGCCGAGCGTCTCGAACCAGGAGTAGATTTCCTGCGTCGAGTTGAACCCCATGCCATCGTCTTCGATGACGTAGCCGGTCTCCGTCAACCCGATGTTGACCTGGTTGGAAAATGCATCGAGGCTATTCATCACGGATTCGCTCAACGCCTTGGCCAGCGTTCCCGCCTGCGCCTTGATGAACGTGTAAATGGCCATCGGGTGCAGTTTCAGGTTGCGCGTTTCCTTGTTGCTCGCCATATATTCATGTCCTCACTAGGATTGTCGGGGGAAGGTTCCATCCGACCGGAAACTCAGTTCCTTGAGAGGTCTAGCGACGAACGGGCACGCGCACCGGTGGGCGGTGCGCTTTAGGCAGGCGCAAAAACACGGCCACCTCGGAAGGTGGCCGTGCAGCACAGGGAAAGACGCCGCAGGCCAGAACCCGCATCCGGCGGCCTGAAAGACTCATGGTGGAACGAAGGCTCTGCGTCGTCCGCATAGGCCCGGGCGTATCTCCCGCGTGAGAGAGCTTGTGCCTGGTTTATAGCTCGCTCAGTTATATTTCCCGGGCGCTGTCCCTCACGCTGCGCGGCGCAGACGGCGCCACGCGTCGAGATTCACAACGCTGGCACTCACGGCAGACGTGGCGGCCGCTTCCGGTTGCGGCCGCGGGAGGCCCAGCAACTGGGCGAGCAGGTCGCGCTCAGCGAACGGCACCGATGAGTCGTGGATGCGTGCGCGCAGCCGCTCAGTATCGTGGGTCTTCTCGTCGTCGAGCGCTCGTCGAGCTATTCGTTCAAGGGCTTCAAGGGGAATCAGCCCGTCTGGGGCAAAGCCTTCGTGCACGGCGGCCGTGCAAAACCGCTGCTTGCCAGTTGTGGTCAGGCGAACATGACCCTCCGCTGCAAGGATTGCCAGGGAACGGTAGTTGCGCCAGAAGGCGCGCAAAGGGGGCGGTGTGCGGGATTTCATGCTTGAAAATCTAGCATGAGCATCGCGCCGTTTTCAACTCTGCAGGAAGACAGGTTTTTCAATGTGGGGACAAGAGCACCGGTTTGCCAAGAAGACAAACGAAAGAAGGGGCCCGCGGCCCCTTCTCTCATCAGCGTGTCAGCGCTCAGGTAGCCGGCGCATCGTCGCGCTTACCCAGCAGCTGCACTTCGTGCGCGATGATTTCCGTGGCGTAGCGCTCGACGTTGTCCTTGTCGGTGTACTTGCGGGTGCGCAGTTCACCTTCGACGTAGACCTGACGGCCTTTCTTCAGGAATTCCGAGACGAACTCGGCCCGCTTGCCGAAGACGGTCAGGCGATGCCATTCGGTCTGCTCACGGTTCTCACCGCTGGTCTTGTCCTTCCAGCGCTTCGTGGTTGCGATGCGGAAGTTGGCGACAGGTTCGCCCGAGGGCAGAAAGGAGACTTCCGGGTCGGCGCCGAGGTGGCCTACGAGGATGACTTTGTTGACGGACATGGTTTGGTTGGTTTCCAGTGTTGGTCGTTTGGGAAAGGTCAGTGCAACGTGACACCGCGTAATTGGGTCGCGCCGCCCAAGGCATGGACTGCCTTGTCAGTGGGTGTAGCTACAACGTCCTGATTCAGTGTTAGTTTTTCGATGTCGGCGTCCACGAACCCCAGTGCCTTGAGGCGGGCGTGCACCACGCAATCTCCGAGGTGCTTGAGCGCTTCCAGGTGGTCTTCAACTGAGGGCAGCGGATAGGCCTCGTCGGCCGCAACGGCTTTGGTCAGCATCAGCAGGTCGTCAAGCTCTGGTTCAGCGAGCTGACAGTCCGCCCACCAGGCGGCGAAGCGCTGGGAGAGGAGCTCAAGGACCTGTGCATCCAGAAGGACAAGAAAACGGCCGAGAGAAGGCTTCGTGCCGGAATCCCGGCAGGCTTGCCGGAAAACTTCGTAAAGGGGATGGAACTGGCGCATCGCGCACACCGAAATATCAAACACCCGGCGTTTAGAGAGGGGGTTTATTTTCGGAGTGCATAAAATCACTTTAGGCAGGCCTGGTTGTGCGCGACCTAAAATTCGTGCTAAAATGCGCACCAATTCAGGCAGGATAAGATGACATCAACCATGCACACTTCGATGTTCGGCGTCGGTTAAGCGCTGCACGGCGAGGAAACCGCCTTAACAAATAAACCACCATGACGCGATTCAATTTTTCTTCGTTTGCATCCCTGATGCTCCTGCAGGCAGGCGCCCAGCTCGCCCTCACGCATGCAGGTTGTTCGCCGCTTGAGGCTTGTCTCGGCGTGTGCGCCATCCTGTCGGCGGCCTCGTTCGGTTCGTCGTCGGTACGCGCGTTCTACCGACGCGCGCTGGCGCCGATTCCGGGGCTCATGCGGATTTGACGCGTGCCCAGACCTGAGCTTCCATCCGCGCTAGTGCAAAGTCGATGAAGGGCTGCAACTGGCGCGTGGTCGTGCTCGTTCCGGTTTCCTGCCCGCTGGCGTCTGTGCGGTACAGGCGCGGGCCTGCCATGTCTTCTGCATCAGGGTCGTACTCGTAAGCGCAGTACTCGAGCGGTTTGCCGTCGGCAAAAACGCCGAACTGAATCCGCGAGGGGTCGACCTGACTGAAGAAGGCGGTAAGGCGCGGGGCATACGGCGTGAGGCCTGCCAGATGCTGGTCATAGCCGAGCACGCCCGACAGGACAGCGTCCACCATATAGGCGGCCCGCACTCCTCGGTCCGCGAGAACGGCTTGTGCTTCGGCGCGCGTCAGCGCAGTGGGTTCACAGGTCTGGCTCATGTCTTGGTGTTGCTGAACGGGGTTACTGGTTCTGCGTCTAGGGAGCCAGGCCAGAATTCGAGATATTGGCCCTGTTTTAGGTAGGATTCGGCGCGCTCCGGCTGGGGCTAAAGCGTGGGGTCTAGACGGGTCATTGCATACCTTTCTTTTCTGCCCGATGGATTCTGTCCTGTCACTTCTGTTCCCCGCATTGCTGTTCAGTCATGCCATGTGGGCGGTTCATCGGGCGGGGCGCCGCAAGCGCGCGTTGCTCACCATCATGCCGGCACTCTGTTTTGCGCTCGCCACGCTGTGGCTGGCCAACTCCATTCTCGCGGTTTGGAGCGGCGGTCTTTCGCCCGAATTCGCGCATGCAACCCGCACACTTGGCCCCGTCATGCTGTGCTTGATGGCCGCGACAGCGGAAGTGCCGTTTCTGGTCCTGCGTGCGCATTTGTGGTGGCGAGGCTGGCTGGCGCGCCGGTCGACTACACCGAAGGCCACTGCACGCCGCGGAAAGGCTCCGCGCTGAAGCGCGAAGCCATGCTGACAGTCGGCAGGGCATATCAGGGAGGGGCGGCGAGGGTGCTCCACATCTATTGGAGTTGCCGATAAGGGGGTTGCTCGTCGAGCGGTATCCCGCCGACTGACGCCTGCCTCTCCCTGATGTGCCTTAAAGCTTCCTCAAAGGTGCGCCCACCCGACTGTTCGCTATATGTCCCGTAGCAACTTAACAGGACATCTGGCATGGAACGACACATAGTGCTGGATACGGAGACGACGGGCACCGCGCCCGGTGTCGACCGTATCATTGAAATTGCGGCCATCGATTTCGACCCGGAGACGGGTCTGCCGACGGGACGAAGCTACCATACGTTTCTGAACCCGGAGCGCGATATTCCGGCGGAGGCGACTGCGGTTCACGGCAAAACCTGGGACGACCTGAAAGGCGAACCGCTTTTCAAGGACGTCGTCCCCGAGCTGCTCGCCTACCTCGAAGGCGCGCACACGGTCATTCACAACGCCCCGTTTGACGTGGGCCATCTCAATGCAGAGCTCAAGAAAGTCCGCAAAGGGACGGTCGAAAAGCGGGCCATGAGCATCATCGATACGCTGGCTTTGTCAAGGCGTCATACCGATGCGCAAAAGCACGACCTAGATTCGCTGTGCGACCGCTACGGCGTGGACCGGTCCAAGCGCACTATGCATGGCGCATTCATCGACTGCGAAATGCTCGCCGGCGTCTACCCGCATCTCATGCGCAGGGTGAACGAGGTCCGGGCCAAGGTGAATGCCATCATGCCGTTTCCGCTTGATGCGCCGCTGCTCGCGTCGGCCGAGGAAAACGCCAGGCGCTCGCTGGAGCTGCACAGCATCATCAAGCTGCTCGAAGGCGACCGCAATCGCTACCTGGATGCGGTCAAGGAGCAGACGGGCGGCGTACCGCTCGCCACAGAACTGCTGACCGTCAAATTCACACCCGGAGCGCGCACCGACTGGGAGCGCGTGAAGAAGGAACATCTGGAGGGTGTCGACCTGGCGCCGTACCAGACATCGACAAGTACGATGAAGGTCGATTTCGTCTGATTCGAAGTATGATTCCCTGAAGACCTCGCTGGTTTCGAACCTGCGAGGTCTTTTTGCGCTCCTGCAAAGACATTTTAGAAGGCAGGGCGTTCCGAAGGCGCACTCAAGACTGGATACCTGCCGCCGTTAACCGGATTGCGATGTCTGTGATGGAGGCATCGCGTACTCAACTGCAGGTGGATGAAAGATGGCAAAGGCAAACCGGCCCCGGAGACACGGTACCGGGAAAAGGAATTCGTTGATGGACGCGCTTGGCGACCGCTTTGAGCGCGTGACGTCGCAACTGGTCATCATGGGCCTGCCGCCGTACGCGGCGCTCGACGCGGTCCAGCGCGGCGCCGGCAGTATGGAGCAGGTGAGCACGCTGGCGTACTACATCGTGTTCACCTCGCACCTGTGCAATCAGGGCTACGTTCGGGACGAGAGTGAGGTAGCTGCGCGGGCGCAACAGGCGCTTGAGGACCTGGCCAGCACGTACGTTGGTCAGCCTGCGGCCGTGCAACCCTTCGCCGAGAAAACGTACCGCGCATTCTGTGAATGCCTGTCGCTGTTTCTGAGACAGGTCGAGGCGGCCACGCCGGGCCAGATGGTGTCGGCGTACCGGTCTTTTGTGACGCTGCTCAGTGGGGCGACGCCTGCCGTGTGAAGCCAGTGGCGACTGCACAATGCGCTTCAGCCATAGCGCATCAGCATTGGCAAAAATTAGCTGAGAAGGACAAAAATCCAGCGCCTATGCACTACACTGTGCATGGAAACGCTCGTCTCAATCCTCTTCCCCCTGGTATGGGTTTGCACCTGCCTTGTTGCGGCAATCGGTGTCCGCCTTCGTCAACCGTCGTGGCCTCAGGCCATGGTCATTGCCTCCATGATGGCGGCCACCCTCGGTCTTTGCGGCGGCAGCTACAACGCACAGATTGGCGTCGCGTTCGGGTCCGGTCTATTCGCATTCATCGCACTGGACCTGCGCTCAATCATGGCTGCCGCAACCGCGCGGAAGCTCTCCGGGCAGGCTGCCATCCGCCGGGATGATGCCGTACACCTCTCGCGCACGGCGGAGGCCGTGACGCCCACAGCAGCGAGCCCTCAGCCGGCAACGAAGCCGGCTCCTAAAGCGGCCAATAAGGTAGCCCCAAAATCGACTCTGAAGCCCGCCCCTGAGCCCGCCCGCGCGGTGCCGCCGGCGACGGTATGCCCGGAAGTCGCTCCTTCATCCACAGACCCCGGCGTGTCGCGCTACGAGCGTGAGCGGCTGGGCGGTCGCGACGCAGAGGCGGTAAAGGCTGCGAAGCCGGCGCGAAAGCAGGGCCCCGCGAACTCGCGTGCGGACACCCCGGTGGAGGTCATCCTGCCGGCAGAGCGTGCCGTGTTGCGCCGGCACTCGAGCACCCGCGGATACTGGATTGCGAAGACGGCAAACGGAGAGGTCGAAGTCTATCTGCCACCGGGCGCCGAGGCCTACCCGGGCCGCCCGGTCTCCCTGGTGACGAAGTCCAACGGAACACTGATGGGCGTACCAGTCGTCAATCGCTAGTACATCGGCATCCAGAAATATCAAAGCTCCCGTACTCGAATGAGTGACGGGAGCTTTAAATCAGATGTAGTGGTAGCCACCGGCAAAACCGCGCTGGGGGTCACCGTACATGTGCTGCAGACCACACTTGTCCATCCATGCCTGTACGACATCCGCGGGTGCGCTGCGAATGCCTGATTTCACGCGCCTTGGGTCCTGGCGGCGAACATAGATGTAGGGCATGGCGAGTCGTGCAGATGCCTCGCTCACTTCGAGCGGAGGCTCTTCCAGAAACGCTACTTTCGTATTTGCCAGCACGACTGTCGGTGCTGTCTGCAGAATTGCCGTCGCTTCGCCAATCTGGCGGGTCAGTTCTTCTTCGGTCAGCCCACGCGCCATGCAGCGGCTCTTCAGGCGCCACGCAGCGAGTTCTTCGGGCGTCACGCCCGGGCAACGCCCCTGGTAGGCGGACGTCAGGCAGTGGTCGGCGGCAGCGATGACGAGCTGCGCCTGAGTCGGGCGCATCTTTACCATGCGCAAAAACTGACCGAGCGATGAGCCTTCGTAGTACTGCTCCGGCGGCATCCCGTAGCCGGGGTCGCCTTCGTGATGATGGTCGATACGCTCGCTGGCTATGAGGCCGAGCACAAAGCATTCGACAAAAACGATATGAGCGTCGGGCGGAACGCGGGTCGTTACGCCCGTTGCTTCATACGCTTCGTGTGAGTGGACAATGTTGCCACCAATTGTTGCCCATCCAAAGGGCAACTGCAGCACTTCGCACATCCGCGAGACTTCTTTCATCTCGTGGTCGGGCGCGCCGAGGACGAAAAAGTACAGCTTCATGTTATGTACCTGCCATTCTGTATGTTTCCTTACCGGCGTATAGGAAGCTTTACAAGCAGGCCATGCGCCTAAAATCAGGAGTCGCGCCCAGGTGAGAGGCTAAAGCGCAGGACACCGGCGCGCGTGGCGAGAGCCTCAGCTACGGTACGCTCAGCGCCGCGGGCCGTCGTGCGGACCATGAACGTGAACTTGAAGGTCTTTTCCTTGTCCTTGGCGAACTCGTAGAAGGTCTCGGTTACCTTGCAGGCTGCCGTGTTCAGCAGCTGGACGAGCTCGTGCTCGTGAATCCGGGAGAGGTCGACCTCGACACTTACCTGGGTGTACCGCGTTTTCGGTACGAAGTGCTCCAGCAGCGGAGAGGCGCGCAGCACAATGACCGTCAGCAGCGTCGCGAGCGCGGCGGCCAGAAAGAAGCTGCTGCCAATGAGCACACCGATGGTGGCGACAACCCAGAGTGCGGACGCGGTCGTCAGGCCTTTGATTTTCACGCCGTCACGCACAATCACGCCTGAACCAAGGAAGCCCATTCCGGTAACGATGCCCTGCACGAGGCGTCCCGCGTCAACGCCCCGCGTACCAGCGACACCCGACCACAGATGCGGGTGTGCGCAGATGGCCATGAGCATGGCGGAGGCAAAGCACACGAGGGCATAGGTGCGGATACCGGCAGCTCCTCCATGCATCGCGCGCTCGGCGCCAATTATTCCGCCGCACGCGAGCGAGAGCAGCAGGGGTATGAGGAGTTCGAGGTTGAAGCGCCAGTCGGCGACGAGATTGAGGTCCATGAGCGCGAATAGCGCGGCCGTTTAGCCCGTTTTCCGGTGCCTTCGAGGCTGTTTCGGAGAGGTGCCTATATCGGTTGTTGACGTCTTCCCCGGCAATTGCCGTCAGGAACTGATGGCGTCGACCCCCTGCTGATGAGGCAGCAACCTGCAGGGACTGGAGCTACCAGAAAAAAGAAGGAAACACCCTTCTTGGTTCTGACCTAGCGATATAGGGCATACCAAGCATTCCAAAGGCAACCATAAATGAAAAACGCACTCGCTCAAGCGCTCTCCGCAATCGTCGAACAGTTCGCCCTCCAGGGTGGCAAGCCGACGGTGTTTGAGGGGAAGGCGAATATCGTTACAAGAACGGACAATTCGGGCGAAGAGATTGCATATCTGAAATCTCCGGACTTTCACAACTACCTCAGTCAGGAACAGGGGTTCGAACTTCACAAGGCAGGTGTGCTTGTGAACAACGGTGAAGTCCAGAAGCTGCGTTTTGGCCGCAAAAACGAATTCGTGCTGGGCATCCACCTGGATGCTCTGAAGCGTAAGGTGCGCGACGCCGAGGCCGAGGCCTCGGAAGTACAGCTGTTGAAGCGCGAACTGCAGCTCTCTAAAAAGGAGCTTGCACAAGTGCGTGATGAAGAAGCGGTTGAGCGAGCATGGGCCGGGCTTATCCAGAAAGTGACGCAGCAACTGCGCCTTTCACCTACGCCGGACCGTCAACTGAAGTTCGACCGCACGAAGCCAGGCAAGGGCAAGGCCCTCGCAGGCGTCCCCACGCTGATGCTGTCCGACTGGCACTGGGGCGAGACGGTGGACCCGGAACAGGTGGAATACCTGAACGAGTTCAACCTTGAGATTGCTGAACAGCGCGCGAACCGTGTGTTCGACAAGTCGCTGGAGCTGCTGTTCCACCACGCAGCCGGTCAGTGCTACGACGGCATGGTCATCGTCCTGGGCGGTGACATGTTCTCGGGCAACATCCATGATGAACTGCGCATGACCAACGGCGCGCCGTTGCTGGAGTGCGTCGTCGAGCTGGCCCGCAAGCTGGCCGACAAAATCGTGATGGTCGCGAAGGAGTTCGAGTGGGTGTATGCGCCGGCGGTCGTCGGCAACCACGGCCGCATGGACAAGAAGCCGACGGCGAAGTTTGCCGTTGCCGACAACTTCGACAACCATCTCTACGAGCTCGTGAAGCTCATGGTGCTGGGTCGGCTCGGCGCGGACTGCAATGTGGAGTTTGACATCTCCACGTCGCTGGACATGCAGTATCAGGTGTACAACACCCGCTACCTGCTCACCCACGGTGACCAGATTAAAGGCGGGTCGGGTGTAGGCGGCTTCTGGCCGTCGATGATGAAGACGGCACATCGCAAGCAGGAGCGTCTGGTAGCAGCTGGTGCGACCGGGTTCGACTACATGTTATGCGGTCACTTCCACAAGTACGGCAACGTGGCCAACGTTATCGTGAATGGCTCGCTCAAGGGGTATGACGAGTGGGTTTACCGTATGAACTTCGGCTACGAGCGGCCGATTCAGGCACTGTGGGTCACGCACCCGACGCTGGGTATCATCGACCATCGTCCCGTCTACGCGGATGTGCCGCTGCTGGACGCAACGGCAGACGTGCCGCCGATTGTGCCGAGCCACGTGCTCCATAAGAATCGCATCAAAGCGTAAAACAACAAACGTTCTCGCCGACCTGCATTGCGCAGGTCGGTTTTTATTTGTCGGGCGACCAGACAAAGGGCCAGGAGAGCTATACGGCTTCACAGGAAACAACAGCCGTGCGGCTATCCGCAAACTCGTAAACAGGAAAGAGCGTATGAAAAACCAACTGATTCTTGCCCGCGCCATCGGCTACAACTGCGCTGCAGTCATCCTTAATCAGGTTGTCGTGGCGGAGGCGAATTCGATGCCCGAGATTGAAGTCATCAAGGCGGCGAAGCAGCTGAGCAATGCGCTTCGCGTACCACTCATGGAGTGCGAGGTCGAGGTGCCGGCTTCGATGGACGGTGCCTGGGAGTGGCCGGACCTGCTCGAGAAGCTGCCGCCGGTCAAGGAGCAGCTCGCGAAGCATCCGTTCCTCGCCTATTGCTGGAGCGAGGGCGGCGTGCATCCGGACATTCAAGACGGCCCTGGCGATGCCTGGGATGAGCTGTGTTTCGATACGCAGTCGCCGATGGCCGGAACGCCGTATCTCATCATGGCGCCGGTTCACGAGTCGGGATTTTGCGTACTCGACAACGCAGTCCATGCCAAGGTGCTTGAGGACTTCAAGGCCTGGCTCAACGACCGGCGAACGCAGGATGTGTCTGCGGTATTCCATGAAACCGTCGCGAAGGTTGCGTCGCTCATCAACCTGAGGCCCGCGCAACAGGATGCGGGGACGCTCGTGGAGCGGGTAGCGATGTCGGTGCTCGGTCAACCGGTCGACCCGTCGCCTGGCGTCAACTGGCAGTGCGGTCGGCGGTGGTGCGTCAATGATGTTCGCGCAGCAGTGCGCGGTGCACTCGAAGCAGCGCGCGTCATCCCGCCGGCGGACTGCACCGCACCGGCCGATGTAGCAGGGCGGCTGGAAATCTGACACGTCGGGAAGCGCTGAATCACAGCTCACAACCAGTTGGTAGTCCACTAAGTCTGCCTCGCTATACCCGGGAGTTATTTGACAAGTGAGGACATCATGGCCGGTTTTCCCCGCAACATCGCCGCTCGCCGCAACGCAGCTCGCAAGCAGCACAAGCAGGCACAGCAGCACGTGCAACGCGACTGCCTGGACCGAGGCCCCAGCATTCCCACCCGCGAAATGAAGCTGCAGATGGCGACGCTTCGCACCGTGCTGGCCATGCCCGCCGGCGCGCTCGGCGCCCAGGATACGGACGCGGTGCGTGAGAACATGCGAAAGCGTCTGGCTTTTTACACGGACATTCTCGTCGAGCGTGACCGGCTCGCGAATGGTGAAATCGACCCGCAGGAACTGCGTCGCCGCACGAACGTGCTGTGCCGCTCCCACGGCGTCTGACCGTACGCATCATCGTCACATTCTTCGCCGCACTCAGTGCGGCGTTTTTTCATGCGCAATGAAAACTGCCCGCGAGGCGGGCAGCAGAAAAGCCGGCGAATCAGTCGTAATGGGCGCCACGACGCAGTCGCGACAGCAGGCGCGAACGGTTGGCGTAGCAGAACACGGCACCCGAGGCGAGCGTACCAACGACAATCGCGGCGACTGCGGCTTGCACGCTGGCGACAGTCGTGCCGACCAGGATGACGGGCACGGCGGTCAGCCAGAGCTTGCGGCCCCGCGAGTAGGCGCCACGGCGGCGCAGGTGGATGGCGGTGAGGTCGATGGCGGCTAGCAGCAGGCCGACCAGCATGCCGAGCAGGTAGGGGTGAGCGATATCGAGCATTCAGTTCTCCATGACAGAAAGGTCCTGCCAGCCTATAGCGAACACTGCCGTTCCGCCCTGTTTAGGCGAGAGACTTCTGAGGGAAGTTGCGCGTCAATATAAAGCGATGTTCTAGATTCCGCATGACTTGCTCGTACGGTTCCGACAGGACATTTTCTTCAATTACGCCAGTGACGTATCGCGACAGGACAGGAGCAATCCTGCCTGTTGTCGAGGCCGGCATCACCGCGCCCCTCGCGCACGAAACACTTCAATTCGAGGTCACGGCACTGCGACTGATTAACGCCACGCTCAGGCATGAAATCGCGGGGCTCAAGGCCCGCGTTGCGGAACTGGAGAGCGGTTCCACTTACGAGAATTGTTCACCATGAAAGACTTCAAGCACGACCAGACGTTCGAATATCGCGTGACGTACGCGGAAATCCCTGAGAAGTTTCCCGACCACAGCCGCCTGAGCGACGACCTGGCCAAGATTTCGCCGAAGCCTCCGAAGGGCGGCTCCTGGCAACTGGCGGGCTCGGTGGCCGTGGGCCGCGTCGTCTTTTATCACTGGGAGCGCGAAGCGCGCGAGCCACGTCCCGCTGTGTGACGACCACAACGTGCAGACCGTCGCGGTCGGCAACGAATCTCTGAGACTGCGCCGTCCGGCTTCCGGCGGCGCATTTTTCATGTGTCCACAGTCAGCTCCTGAGGGCTAAACCGGGGTGACTTCACCCTGACGTTACTTTTCTAGTTGGTATTGCCCGGTTCATGAAACACTTGCTCATCCCGCTTGCCTGCGTCAGCGTTCTGATGTCAGGCGTGTACGGTGTGTACACCCACGTTGACTCGACTGTGAGCAGCGCTGGTAGCGCTATCCTTGGCCGGTTAGCGCCGGAAGCCTACCAGACGTTCACAATGACGGAGGGCTTCCCGCGCCGCCAGAGGTGTGCCGCCGAGGTATCCCGTGAGCAAGCGAGGGCGTGGGGGCTGTGGGATACCGTGCTGGAGGCGGAGGCTCGACCTGATGGTCGTGATACCGCTATTCAGCTGCGTGCTGAGCGAACTCGCAACGGCACGTGGGAGATTGTCCGGTCAGACGTCGAGTCTGATGACATGCGCGGCGATGAGTTCGAAAGGCGCATCAAGGCTTGCCTCGACGCGCTGGCACCTGTGCCGGATGCGGAGCGCGCGGCCCTGATTCAGTGGAATAAGGATGACGCTGAGCGCGCGCAATCGTGGAAGTCCGTCGAGACTCCCCGTCAGTAGCCTTCAGCGACCCGGCGCACCTGCGTCGGGTCTGGTTGTCGCCTGCAGGCACGTGACGTGAAACCAGTGCTCCGTGGGTTTGCCGCATGCCCTCGTCATAGCGAGGTGAGCACTTGCGGTGTCCGCGGCAAATCCGCAGACAAGCAGTGCCGCGGCGCCATCGCGCTTCGCTGAGAGCAGCTTGTACCCGCTTCCCGAACTCGCCTTGAAGCACACCTCCACGGCGAGGCGAACGCCATCGGATTCCCGGACGGCCATGAGGTCCAGACGCCCCTGGACCGTCCGGCCGTGGTCAAAATAGCTTTGGGCCCAGGGAGCGATGACATCGCACCCGTTCTTCTTCAGATACCACACGATGAGGTCATGCAGCCGCCGGTGCTGCTCGCGGTTATCGAGGGCCTTTTCGCAGGCCTTCGCCCAAAGGCGGGGCATCGACTGGGACAACTGCTGACGCAGCGTTGCAGACGCACGAAACCCCGCCGGAGCGGGATTCGGTCCGGCGGGCACAGGCGTGACCGTGCTGGCCGTTGCGGGCGGCGCAGCGTCATTCTCAGGCGTAGCGGTAACATCCACTGCAGGCTTGGAAGGACGCATTGCGCCTCCAGACGTTAGTTGTTCATGTGCAAGATGTACACAAGCACGCCACCGAGCAGGATGCTGATGACGACACAGACGGCGGTGATGCTTTCGGCATGACGACGGAGCCAGCGGGTCATTTCAGTTCCCCTCTGGTGCGGTCGGAAAAGGTGGTGCGAACGGACATGGTCAAAATTGAGCAACGGTTACGTCAGTCAGGTCTAGCGACCCGGTTCAGTAATGTGTAGCACCGCCCTTTGCGTTGAACATGTTGAAGTGCTCCGCGCGTAGCAGATTGTGCTTTCGCCGGCCGATGTACATGCCTCGATACGGTAGCGGAGCCGAGGCGTAGGTTCGCGACGGTGCGGCCGTCAAGGCTTCCCCTGCGGGCACAGCCTGCGCCGCAGACTCGTCGGCGCCGAGCACCTGTGCGTAGAAAGCCTCGTCGTGCTGAACCTGGGCAGTCGCCAGTTCGCCGGGCTTCATCTTGCGCAAGAACTTCTTTTCCAGCACTGCCTTGATGCGACGGGCAGGCTGGTACCAGGCGAGACCCAGACCCAGCAGGCCAGAGGCGATAACCCAGCCGTTTTTCAGGTACAGGCCAACCAGGAGTGTGCCAATGGCGACGAGCCAGTCCAGGGTGCCCAGCAGACGAATGAGTTTGTCCATGTTTGACTCGATTTATGGTCCTTTGAGTAGAGCGGGCCTTTAGCCCTGCTGATTGCAGCGCGGCAACATGGTCGAGCAAAGAGGCTGTGTCCAAAGAAAAACCCCTGCGCGAAGTGCGCAGGGGTAGGTGAATCAGAACAACCGGTTAGCCCTTCGGCCAGAACTCGGCGGTTTCCGGCTCGCAGTCTGCCTTCACGCCATAGGGGCTCAGATAGTGGGCTGCGGCGTCGGTCATCACGCGGCTGATGACAGCGTTGTATTCGTCGACCTTGTCATCCGGGATTTCGAACAGCACTTCGTCGTGAACCTGATTGACGATGCACTTGAACACCCCCGCATGCTGGCGGAACTCCTGCATCACCAGGCCGAGAATGTCGGCGCCCGTGGACTGGTCCTCGTAGCTCAACGCTGCGTTCAGCCCGAAAGCGTATATGAGGCGCTCGCCCAGCGTGTAGGCGGCATACACCTGCTTCTTGCCGAACTTCCCACCGCGGTCCGGGTCCGGAATGTAAACCTCTTCCTTCGGGTTCAGTTCCGTCCACTTGTGCCACAGGTCGACTTCCACGTAGGCGGCGAGCCACTTCGAACGAACATCCGAGGCCTCTTCAATGGTCCAGTGGATGTTGTAGTTCTTTGCCGCAGCTTCCTGCAGACCGAAAGCCTGCATCGCGTACAGCAGCGACAGGTTGCCTACCTTGCCGGTCTGACGGTCACCGCCCAGCTCTTTCTTCCACTTCTTGAGCGCAGCGGCAACTTCCTCGCCCTGCAGGCCCGCGAAGAGCGTCCCTGGGTTGTGGCCGAACATGTCGAGCGCCGTCCACGTGTGGATGTCCATGCCATCGATGCTGAATGCATCGCGCAGTGACCCCCACTCCGCCGTGCCAGCTGTGTCAGCGCGCTGGCGCACTTCCGCCAGACAGCGCTGGAAGCCGGCGAGCAGTCGGGTACGCGCACGTTGACGGTAGACTTCCCAGTAACGCTTGGAGGCGTCCTTTCCGCCGGCTGTTGCTACGTCGCGTTCAGCCTTCCATTCGTCAAACGCGCGATTGGCGTTCGCTTCCTGCACCCGTGCGTTGTCAAGCGTGATGCGACCTTCGATGACACGCGCGATGCACAGATAGACGTCGTGCGGCACGGCACGCTCGTCCATGTACGCGTCGAGAATCTGGCGCTGCGCACGAATGGCGCAGGCTGCGCCCACCCGCATGTCCAGTGCCGAATAGTCGGCCGACACAATCTTGAAGCCTGGCCGCGCGCGCACGATGGCGCGGAAGCCTGGGTCACGCGGGAACTGCTGGCAGTTCGGCTCCGAAGACGAGAGTCGTCCTGTGACGGGTCCATGACCCGTGTTCGGATGAAGTCGTCCATCGTAGGAACGTGACGCATACCTCGAAACCTCGCGCGCCATGCCGCCCGCTTTCTTCGCCCGGTTCAGCGACACCCATTCTTCAAAGAACGGTTTTGCGTCCTCGACGACGGCCGCCTTAACGCGACGCAGGTCCTTCTCGCCAATCTTGAACGCGCCGGACTTCTCCGTCATCTGCAGCTCGATGCCGCGGTTGGAGAACGCCTGACCGATAGCCGCCTTGAGGTCTGCCTTGATACCCGCTTCCGGGTTCGACAGTGCCGCCGAGAACGGCGCGAGCGAGGGCTCCATCTCGATGAGCTTGGCAGCGTGTTCGGCCACCTTTGCCCACTGCGCGAGCACGTAGTTCTCAGCTTCTTCCTGCGACCAGGGCATGCCGGTTTCGCGCATCTGCACGATGTCCCATACCTGGGGCTCGACAATCTGCAGCGGACGACTGTTCGCGCGCAGTTCGTAGTAGCGGTCCAGCAGCAGGGCAGGGTCGTCGATTTCGAAAAGACGCATGACCAGCTCGAGCGTCGTTCGCACGTCGTCGGTAGCGTAGTCGTAGGCCTTTTGCGTGAGGAACGGTTCGCACCAGTTCTTCGGACCCTGCATGTCCTTCGGGAGCACCTTGCGCAGCAGGCCGACAGCCAGGTGGGCCAGCGACCAGCCAGAGGCGCCCTTCATGAACATCATTTCGGCTTCCGCCTTGAGCTCGTAGTCCTCGTTCTCGTCCGAGCACATGCGCGCCATGACGAGCGGCTGTTCCGGATAGAGGATGCGGGCAAGCAGCATGGAGTCGAGCAGCAGCGTCGGCTCCGTTTCGGCGAAAAGGCGTGTCCAGTACGCGTCGAAGCCGGCGTTGTGCGCGATGACGACGTTGGTAAAACACGCCGAACACACCGCCATGCGCTCACGGCCGTCGAGCTGGTCGATGTCAAACGATTCGATAATCACGCCGGTGGCGGTTGGCATGCCTGACGGTGCCGGAATCAGCACCGACATCACCCGCAGCCGCAGCTCCGAGTCGATGCCACGCTGGTACGACTTGTTCGAGAACGTCTGTTCCTTGCTGGCTGGATTCAGCCCGGTGGTTTCGACGTCGATGATTTTCCAGGGCGCTTCGCGGATGCGCTTGATGAGAGCGGGTTCCGCTTTTGCCCATGGAACAGGGTTATGGGTGACGGGGTCGACGTAGTCGAGGTCAAACCCGAGTTGCTTCTGCAAGAGAAAATCTCCTTAGCCATGATGCGGGGTAGTTCAATGGCACCCCCGCGGGTGTCCTCTTCGATATAGGAACCCGCGTTTATCAAGGTCGGGAGGGCGTTTTAGGTCGGTGACCATCAAGTCACTGATTTGAAAGAGAATGGTGATGGACCTAAAGCGGAAGGACGGGGTGCGGCAGGGCGCCCAGGTCCGGCGGGAATGGTCTGAACAGGCCTCGCTAGACAGGCATTCGCTTACTCAAACACGGAAACTGCCGATGGCTCCCATCGACGTCAGCAAAACCCCCACCCTGCATGTCGGCGCCTCGGCTGACCAGCCGCATTCGGGGGCCTGCGCACTGCGAGGTGACGCATGAGCCTCACTCGCGCGCGCCGCCGGCGTTCGGCCGCCCCTCTTGACGATGCGCAGGAGGGCACCCCTGTCCAGCAGCGGTCGAATCGGACGGCGTCCGTGGTTGTCTCGCGCGCACGCTTCGGACGACCCGGCAAACAGACCTCGCCGCTGGCCACGCCGCGGCCAGCGCAGCAAGGCGCAGCGTCCATGCAGGAGAGCGACACAGCGGCCGAGGCACGCACGCCGCACTGGCAACAGTGCATGCACTGGTTCTGGTTTGGGGAGACGGATACGTCAGGCATCCGCACGCTGGTGGTGCCGCTTGGCGAGACTTACGAGCAGGGGCCGCATCTGATGACGCGCTTTCGCACGCAGGACGGCCGCATCCAGTCCTGCAGCGTGGAGTTCTTCGAGCGCAACACCGAGCGCTGTCGCACCATGCGACGTCTGGCGGCCTAAACCGCACTTGCCCGCGCCGCTTCAGGTGTGTCTATACGGACCACAGTGAGGACATTGAACCCGGGCATCGCACCATGAAATACAAAGCCATTTTTGAAGTACCTGCAACCGCCTTCATTGAAATCGTTGTCGATGAAGCGAACCAGACCGAAGCACTCGCGCAGGCGTACGACGAAGTCCGGCGCGCAAAGCTTTCACAGGCTCGCCTGAACGGCCTGGCGCTTGACCTGGCGACCAACGTGTCGCTGGAGCGCGACGAAGGTTCCGACGGCATTCCGGTCGTACACGTACCCAGCGTGGCCAGCGTCATGGCCTCGCGCCAGGACGGCTACAAGGTCCTGCTGTTTCGTGACGGCGGCTACAATGCTCAGGACGTCGTGCCCGCGCTGACGTTGCCCGTTGCGAGCTATGTTGACGCACACGCGAAGTTCGCAGAGACGGTGCTGCAGGACGGCAGCCGTTACGGCAGCGGCAAAGTCGTCAACGTCATGAGCGGCCGCACAGAGATGGAGGGCCGCAATCCTCGCGGTGGCTGGGAGGTCTCCGCGTATGGCGAGGGTGGCGCAGCGCTTTTGCATTTCGAGTCCTGGCTCGAGAAACCTGCGGCATTGCACGCGGCCAAGAGCTACGCTGCACGCCCCGACATCGCGCGCGTGGAGATTACCGACTTCAACGACCGCGAGGCCGGGCCAAAACTTTTCCGGACAATCGAATGAAGATTGATGTGCTGGGACAGCTTGAGCGCGACGGTGCAAGGATGTTCGTGGAAGAAGCGCCAGGAAACCTGGGTGCTGAGGCCGAATCATTCTTCGTTACGCTTGGTATCAACGGCAGCCAGGTCGAGCTCGACCTGACTGCGCTGCGACAGGTAAAACGCATGCTGCATGAGGGCGAGAAGCGTCTGTTGATTCGCCATGAACAGGCGACTCGACGACGCAATCTGTGTCTCGACCTCTAAGCGATTCCTTCAAGCCCTGCGAGATTCCCGCAGGGCTTCTTTTTCGGCGGGGTTGCCCCGTCTAAACGCACGCGCTAGACAACGGTCCCTGTTTCCATTGCCGGCCGCATGTCCTTGTCCGCTGTCCTCTCCCAAACGCTCCAACACCTGAAGCCTCTCATGGGCGGCGAGCCCGGGCGTCTTATTGCGACGGTCCTCGTCATCGCTGCTGCCTTTGCGGCTCACTGGCTCAACGTTCGGTACCTGGGACGCAAGAGTGAGCGTGACAGTCGCGTTGAATCCGGTGCCGAACCTCCACCGTCTGGTCGCAAGGGCCAGGAGCGGCTGCGTCGACGTTTCGTGTTGACGAAAAACGTGTTGGTGCTCGCCACGGTGCTCATCGTCGTGACCATCTGGGCGAGCAAGATAGCGGGCGTTGCGCTCTCACTCGCAGCGTTTGCGAGTGCGGTCGTGCTATCAGGCAAGGAGCTCATCATGTGCTGCACCGGTTACGCGCTCTACGCCATGGCACGCCCGTACGGGGTGGGGGACTTCATTGAAATCAACGGCGTCTCCGGTCGGGTCATTGACGTCGACCTCTTCAGCACGACGCTTGCAGAGATTGCGACCGCCCATCAGTTGACGGGGCGGTCTGTGACTTTTCCCAACAGTCTGCTGCTCTCCCAGCCCGTGCGCAACCAGACGGCGACAGGCGACTACGTCATCAACCTGCTGCGAGTAGCGGTTCCGTACGACTGCGACAGGGTGCGGTGCGAGCGCGCGGCCATTGAGGCCGGCGAAGAGGTATGCAAGCCGTGGCTGAAAGAAGCCGACCGTCACCTGCGTCGCATTGAAGATGAAGACTTTATCGACTTACCCTCATCCGAGGTGAAGGTGCTTTGGGAGTCTGACGACACCTACAAGCACTGGCTCGTAATTCGCTTTGCGTCGCCGATTCAACTGCGCGTGACAGCGGAACAGGACATTCTGCGCAGGTTCTGGGGGAAGGTTTCGCCAATGCCCGGCAACATCCGCTAAGCCGGCTGACGCATTCGCTATAGGTCGGGCTCACATCAACACAAAGGAAACTCATCATGAAACGTTCGTTGCTCATCCGTTCGCTGCTGGTGGCTCTTGAATTTGCGCAGTTAGCCAAACAGAAGGAGTCTACGAATGTCGAGAACGGTCCGACGCAAGAAGCACCAAACTGAACGCAGCGCTCTCTACGACTTTGTTGCCTGCGTATCCCGCTATGGTGGCACGTACTACCGCAAACAATACCTTGAACCCGGCACGCGCGAGTTCATGCTCGCGTGGTGGGACTGCCATCGGGACCACGGCCCGGGTCGTTTCGGTGTGCCGCGGTGGTTTCGCGCCCGGTTCACCCGGAAGGCGCGGCGCGAGGAAGAGTGCGCGCTTATCCAGGTCTTGAACCGCGGCGAACTCGACGTGGTCGTCAAGCCTCGTGTGCGCGACGCGGCCTACGCCTGGTTCTGATTGCAAGCCCCGACCGTGTCGGGGCTTTGTCATATCGGCGCGCGGCGCAGGAGGGCAGAGCTGTGCTATGTACGGTTCTCCGGAACGCACGCACAAGAAAAAGCCCGGCGAGGTGCCGGGCGAAATTGCATCAGGTGCGTCAGTTCGCAGGGGACATGTGCTCGCGCACACGTGCCGTATCTTCAGGGGTCAGCGCAACGAGAATCGCGTAGTCGTCGATGCTGTCATCACGTCGGTCATGGACCGACGTTTCGATGCCGCTCTGGATGACACGAAACCCCAGTTGTTCTCGTACCCATGCATTCACCTTGCTCGTATCCGCTGCGCGGGGCAGACCATACGCCTCAAGGGACGGCGCATCCACAAAGGTTTCCAGGACTGTTGCGCGGGGATTGAGCACAAGGTCCGACGGTAGCCGCTTGCGGCTATCGTACACGGTGCGAGCTTTCGTCCAGTCGCGGGTTGCCACGTCGTCAAGCGTCGTGCCTTCCGGATAGACGCCCCAGCGGTCATCGTCGTAGTCAAAATACAGGACCCAACGAACCCACTGTGCGATTTCGCTCAAGGGAGCGAACGCATCCCGTTCGTCGGCGAAGGCCGCGTAGAGGTGTGCGAGATTGCGATATCCCAGCATGACGGCCATGCTCTCCTGCACGTCACTGAGCTTCACGGGGATGCCGCGGGCCTTCAGCGCTTCCTGTTGCTTGCGGGCTTTGGACTTGAAGGTTTCCTTGTCGAATTCGACTTGCATAGTTTCTCTCCGGACTTGCGCGAAGCGCGTCCATCGGGATTGGGGAGCTGCCATTTACCAGGTTCCAGCGCTTCGCTTCAGGTTCGAAGGAATGAAGGGATTGGGTGCGGCTCGAGCATTCAACGTACCCCTTGCGGGGCGGCAGCGATAGGCTGCTCGATGGCCTTAACTCGGCTTGTGGCCTTGAACGGTATAGGGCGCACGCGAAGGGTGGCGCGGCTTCTAAAACAAAACCCCGCCGAAGCGGGGTTTGGAATGAAACACGAATGTCCTCAGGACAGGGTTTTGTGCACCGTACCGTCGAGGTCGCGGATTTCGATGCGGTCGTATCCGTCATGGTCGAGCGCTTCCGATACCGCGTCGCCGACCGTGTCGTATTCGCCGTCGAACAGTTCCGGCTCGTCGCTGCCGAGCGTGAAGCCGACAATCTGGTACTTCACTTCGACGTGCGTCGTGACGTTGAACTTGCGTTCCTGCAGGACCTGGTCGGTCATGCGGTTGCGCAGGCGCACGGCGACGATGTCACTGTCGCCATCGCCATCCTCGACACCCTCGACTACATCTTCCCATTCGGCCGCGGCGTCGGAGAGCCGGGCGAACTGGCTGTGGTCGCAGTAGCCGTCGCCGTCGTCGTAGTCGACTTCCACGATGAACGGGTTGTCAGCGGCGACCGTGGCCGCCGACAGGATGTTGTCGTTCTTCGCGTAGTAGTCCGTGACTTCGCCCACCACCTCATAGCGGCAAACGCGCATCTTGGTGTAGTTGTAGTCGTCCGGAATGGACACCACGTCGCGCGGGTTGACCTTGCAGACCATCACGTGGCCGTTGGCGTTCGAGAAGTGCGGCAGGTAGTCGAACGAACACACATGCAGGCCGAAGCTGCAGGTACGGCGACGGTCCGGGTCGACGCGGTTGCGGTCCATCGTGACGATTTCGCCGACGCTGTTGTCGATTTTCCCGGTGTAGATGTCCCGGAAGTTCTCACGCACAGCCTTGTACGCGAGGAAACACCCGTCTTCCGTGAGCGTCAGCTTGCCGATTTCCAAAAACGGATACAGTTCTTCGCAGAGTTCTGCGTCCGTGTTGTCCATCAGGTTGTGCAGGAACGCGTTCATCGGCGAGAGGTCGAACCCCTCCTCAAGCATCGTGACCATGCGCTCGCTCAGGACGCGATTGACCGGCTGGCCCTTGTAGCGCACGATGCCGTCCGCCACGGAGATGTCCGGGGTGAGTTCGGTGGCGCTCTCGAGGCGTTTCTTCTCGGCCTCGATGAGGTCGCGGAGGGCTTCGGGCGCCATCCGGTCCTTGATGGCCTGTACGACAGCCGGATACATCTTGTCGGTTGCCGAAACATGCATTGGCGCGCCATCGAACGAGATGTGCAGGCCGCCCGGAAGGTGCATCATGCTGAAATTCATGGGTCTGGGTCTCCAAGTCAAAGTGCCTTGCAGCGCGGAGTGCGCTGTCACTGGCCTATAGCGAACGCCCGCGACCGGTGGTGCCGCTTTAGATGCCGACCGGAATACCCCAAAAGAAAAGCACCGCTGTGAAGCGGTGCTTGAAAAAGTGCTACAGAATGTCCAGCGGCGTCAGGCCGCGAGTGCGAGTGGAGGCTGTGCCTGAGCGGGCGCTTTCTCCTGCAGGCGGTCCATCTGCAGCACTGTTGCCAGCAGCTTGACCGCTTTTTCCGGCGCTGAGCTGAATGCCTTTTTTATCTCGTCGAAATCAAGCATACCGACCGACGGATACGCTTGCCGGAAAGCTGCATTGACGGTGTACTCGGGTGTCGCACGCTCAAGTGCCACGCTGCGCAAGCCGTTGTTTTCGATGCGTCGCAACTGGCTCAGGTTCGCGCGAAGCTCGACAACTGCAGGGTCCTCCGAGGCGCCGAGACCAGACTTCAGTGCGAGCTCGACGAGCGCGCCGTGCAACGGGTGCCCGATGAGTTCCGGTTCGAGCATTTCCCAGGCAGGGGTGCGCAGCAACAGGTGATGCGTGAGCAGCCCCATCATCTCAAAACGGCTCGCGTTGGTGGCGACCTTGAGGTCCGGCACGACGGGGGTCAGGTCCACGCCTTCAACAAACTCAGGCAGACGTCTGTTGATTTCGGCCATCGCAAACGTCAGGAGCGGGCGGTAGCCCTGTTCATCCAGGCGCAGGCGGCGGGCGGCCGACTCGGCGGATAACACAACCATACCGCTGAACGGAATACCGCAGCGCGTGAGCAGTCTCTGCAGGGCGAGCAGGGTCGACGTGTGATTGCCGTACTTGTGGCGCAACTTCAGTACCACTTCATCACGACGCACGTTCGTGTAGTTCTGGCCGCGGCTGACGACGTAGAACTTGTCAGCCTCGTCATCTAGTTCACCGAGCGTTGTCGTGATTTCGTCCCCGCCGAGGGCCGGTACGAACTTCACCTCTTCGTCGGCCATCAGCTCCGCAGCACTCATCAGCTTGCGCGCCTTGCGAAGTTCGCGCTCGCTCAGCACCTGAGCCGGAATGGCCAGCGCGGAACTCGGGTCGCACGGCAGGCCGTCGATGCCCTTGAGGCCGCAGAGGTCTTCCGCGTGTTCTCGGGCGTACCGGGCATGTACCCCGCGGCAGGGCGTCACGAGCAGTACCTGCCCGCCCGCCCCGAGCTCGTAGAGCTTGCCGCGCGCTTTCAGGTCCGCGTGAGGACCGTCTGCGAACACGACGTGGAAGCCGCCCAGCACAGGCACTGTGACGCGCTCAGATTTGTCGCGCGTCACGGCCACGAGGCCGGCGATAACTTCCTTCTTCCGGATTTTGAGGCCATCGAGGGAGTATCGCCAGACACGGCAGCCGCGGTTTTCCTGGTCGGTTGCGAGCAGGAAATGGCCGGCGGCATCTTTCTTGATGTCACCCTGCTCATCGCGCTGGTAGCGCTCGACGCGACCCTCGATGCCATCGCCAACCCAGTGCGGCAGCGGCAGGAGGGTCTCCCGCAACGTGCTACGCACCATGTCGACTTCATCCTTGCTGACCCCCGCCGCCTCGAGAAAATCTGGAAGATACGACCGGATATGGAAAGGCAGTGTGCTTGCGTACGCGTGCACCTTGCGCAGCCATGCCAGCCGCGAGGGTTCGGGCGTCATCACGTCGGCACGTACCCGTTCGGCCATCTCTCGGGTAGCCTCTTCAAGGCGCGCGAGGATGTTCTTGCGGGTCTTGTCGAAGTACTGCAGAGCCTCCCGGCTGGGCGTCATCTTCACTTCGCCGTTTGGCAGGAAGAAGTGAATACCTTCCTTGACAAGTGCCCGCGCTGGCGCGCTGAGGTTTCCAAGGCGGTCCACCTGGATAGGGTAGCGGACGTTTGCCATCACGACGGCCGGCGACGCATGGTAGTTGCCCGGCACGTGCTCGTCCCGCCCTGCACCAAACTTGAAGAACTCGCTGTCCTTGAAGCGGAACTCCGGGGTCTTGATGGGCGTTTCGAGGCCAATTACTTCAGGCTTGACCTTGAACCACTGGAAGATTTCGTGAGCCTTCGCCTGGAATTCAGCGAAGTCGCGCTCCTGTACCGGGAACGACACCATCACGCCATGCGGCCAGTCCGGGTCTGCGGGCATCGGCCCACCCAGGCTGCTGACGGCAGGTTCGCCGGCGTCGTTCAGGTGCATGACGTACACCTGCTTGATGCCGTTTTTCACCGCGACGACAGTAAAGCCGTCGGGGTTTTCCGGGTCGAAGAGGGTGTACGCGAAAGGGGACTTGCAGCCAAGGCCGAAGCCGCCCGTCTGGTCTTCCGAGAGCTGCTTGGTCGACAGGCCGTAGATGATGTAAAGCTGCCGGACTTGGGCGTCATCCAGACCCGGGCCCCAGTCCTTGACGTAAAACGTCTTGTCCAGAGCGCTCGGAAGCTTTACCTGGATTGGTCGCTCGGGCGTGCCGAACTCCACGTGGGCGTCCATCGCATTACAACTGACTTCTCGTATTACGGCCCCTATTTTATCTGAGTAAAGGCCTGACGAGAGGATGTTGAACATGTGCGAGTTGTTCGCAATGCCGAACGCCGACGATGCGCCGACGCCTTGGCTGTCCAGCACCGACGTCACAGTTTCCGTCATGGGATTCATACTGATGCTCCTTGATTCCTACCGTTACAAAAATTCCTGTCCGGTATAGGAATCCGCCCCAAGGCGGGGAGCGGCGGCGCGCGCGTTTTAGGTGGCGGCGCCGCTTAGGGGGCGCATCAGGCTGCCATCTGCAGACCTGCATCCACGTGCGGGCGCACGTAGAAGTGATGAACGAGGCGGGCGTTGAGTTCCTGGAGCAGTTCGACACCTTCGCTGCGCATCGGCAGGTTCCACGTCACACAGTCGTCGGCGCAGTAGCCCAGGACGTCCGCCAGCGCGGCGGCCGCGTCTTCGGCCTGTTCAAGCATGTGGAGCATGGCGGCTTCGGCAACTGTGACCGGGTCACCTGAGCCTGCCAGGTGCACCACTGGCGTGCCGATACGCATCGTGACGTATTCGCCTTCGGGCAGGCTACGGCGCTCCGCGTGCAGCGACAGATGGACGATACCGACACTGCCGATGCGGCCGCTCGGCCGACGCTGGGTGGCCACCGAGCGCAGGAGCAGATGCGCAACGCCATCCTCGTCCACGCTCAGGTCGTTCGCGGTCTGGCTCGCCAGGCGTTCAGCCGCCTTGGCGGTAATCGGACCTTCGGTCCCCGATACCTTCTCGACCACCATCTGCGTGAGAAGTTGGGCTTCGGCTTCGTTCTCGAAGTCACTCAGCACGACCAGCTGGTCGGGATTGCCGAGCTCGCCCGTGGCCGGCAGAACGGATTCGAGACGAAACGGGAGGATGGCTGCGTTCATGGTTAGGCTTACCCCGGAGTTCATTTGTGTGACGAGAGTCTACAAAACGTAACAAATAGTAAAAATGGGTTTCCGGCGCATTTTGTGACTGCGCGCACAGAATGCTTTCGATATCTGCGGTAGCGCGGTCCCAGGCTTTGCCACCAATCGGTTCTTGGGTGCCAGGTTGATGCGTTCCACATACGGCGGCACTAAACCGGGCGGCAAATTTAGATTCTGGGGTTTATATTCAGCCTCCGCGGCTCGCCCGCTATACGTACCAGTCAATTTCGAAGAAAGAGAGGTTCACTGGTATGACGCAACACGCAACCAACACTGCCGCGCCCGAGGTGCCGACCGTTGAGCAGTTGCTGCAGGCCATTCCCGACGAGTACATGGAGCGGGTCGCGCAACTGCTGGAGCGCTATCCGTCGATGTTCCGGGTCTTGCGGGCGTTCAATCCCGAAGAAATCATGCTGCGTCCGGACCAGGTGCCGGAAGACGCCGGGCGCTTCATCGTGGCCGACGTCGAGGGCACCGGGACGGATGCCAACGCGGACCACATCTGCGAAGTGGGGATGGTGGAAGTCGCCTACTGCAAGATGACGGGCTACCTGTATGGCGTGACCAGGGTGTTTGACGAACTCGAAGACCCTGGGGTACCCATTCCGGCCGAAGCGTCAGCCGTCAATCACATCACGGACGACATGGTGGCCGGTCGGCACATCAACGACGAAGACGTCATCGAGATGGTCGAAAAGGCCGATTTCATCGTCTGCCACAATTCTTCATACGATAGACCGATGCTCGAGCGGCGCTTCCCGGTTTTTGCCGGAAAGGCGTTTGCGTGCTCGCTCAAGCAGATTCCCTGGGCGCAGGCGGGCGTGGCCAGTGCGAAGCAGGAGTTCATCGCGCAGGTCGTCATGGGCTTCTTCTACGTGGCTCACCGGGCGGACAGCGATTGTCTCGCACTCGTGAAAATCCTGAACACGCCGCTGCCGGGGCTCGAGAACGATACGCCGTTTCAGCGGCTGGTCCAGAAGTACCGTAGTCCGGACCTGCGTATCTGGGCCGTCGAAGCGCCGTTCGAGGCCAAGGAGGCGCTCTACAAGCGCGGTTACACCTGGAGTGACGGCAAGACGCCTGGAACGGAAAAAGCCTGGAACAAGGCGGTGCCGGCGGCGGATTTCCACGCGGAGCTAGCCTGGCTCTATGAAATCTATCGCAGGCGCCCGTTCAGTGTGGCTGTTGACTGGGTGACCGAGTTCAACCGCTTTTCGTCCCGACGCCACAAGCTGGGCATGGCGTTCTGCAGCGCAAGCGGTTTGCAGAATCCGCAACTTTTGCCGCCGGAAGTGCTGGCGGCCATGCCTCAGGCAGCCTGACTCCCCTCTGGCTTTGATTCGAACCCGCTCTCTGAGCGGGTTTTTTTCGGGGCTTGGGACCTTGGTGGGGAGTGGGCCAACCGGTGCCGCCGGAATATGAAAGGAGACATCCGGGATAGGTGCTTCGCAACAATCTGCGGGCCGTGCAACCAGTCGAGAAGGACACGCCACGCCGCTTTGCACTCGGTAGGCCCGGGAGCGTTCACGTCCAGACGGACAAAAGCCCGCGCAAGGCGGGCTTCATCCCAGACGTCGATTCGCATTCCGCGTTGCAGGTATCCCCCTGCTGGTCCTACGTCTGACGCCACTGGTTTGCAGCCCTCCGCAGAGGCAAGGAATCGAGTGCGCGCGAGTCAGACATCACGATGGTTGCAATCTTAGTACGGGGAGGAGCGGTAAATCAAGCTGCCCGAGCCGTACGGGCTAACCCATCTCGCTAGACCCTGCGTTACCCACCACGGAGCGCAGGCATGAGAGGACGAAGACGACGCAAGATATTTGTTGACATGGACGGCGTGCTCGCCGATTTCGAGAAGGCGCGCGTTGCGAGCGGATTGCCGGCCGACGAGTTCAAGTTGCAGCTCGGGGCTTACCGGCACCTCGACGAGCTAGAGGGTGCAATGGACGCGCTGAGCTGGCTTGAGGCCTCAGGGTACGACGTGTTCATCGCCACCAAGATTCCCACGCACGCGCCGAACGCTGCCACCGAAAAACTGCTGTGGATTGAGGAGCGCAAGCCGCACCTGCTTCGCAAGACCATCATCACGCCGCACAAGGGGCTGCTTGGCGAGGCGGGCGACTTTCTCATCGACGACCGCCCCCACAAGGCCCACTGCGATGAATTCGCCGGCACGTTCCTGCATTTTGGACCCCTGGGCGCCTACCGCACGTGGGCGGACATCCTCGCGTTCTTCAAGGGACTCGGGCATCACATTGCCGAACCGGTGGCGGCATAGCCGCGCCGACGGATAACCGCACTCGTACCGGACAGCGCAAATCAGCACCAACGGACAGCCTCGAGCGGTCCGTTTTCCGTTTGAGTGCGTCCTGACTGCTTCATCCGGCTTGAACACAGTCGCTGGCCAGAGGCTAAACGTCTCTGCCTAGATTGGGCATTCCTGAAGGAGTATGAATGCGTAAAACCCTCCTCGCTGTGGCGCTGTTTGCCGGGCTCACCAGCTCGGCGATGGCCGCAAACCCACAGCCTGCCCCGTTTTCCCTGAAGCTCGATTCGGTGCACGCGCAGGCGCCGGGTACGGGCATGGTCAGCACGGACATCGACGCGTCGAGCGGTACGGCCGCAAGCCTGCCCAACGCCAGCTCGCCAGTTGCTGGCGACCCGGTACAGCCGGCGCCTGTCTCGCCACAAGTCGCGGCTGGCGTCCCCATGATTCCCGGGTCGCTGGCTGACGCGAAACCCACGCCATCGACGACTGCCGCTCCGGCAACCGTCGCGACACCGATTGCCTCAGCCATCACGGTTTCTGCACCGGGTGCGGCGGCGCCCGTAGCCGCAGCACCGGGGGCGGCGTCCCCGGTGGCGGTGCCCGCCGCGGCAGCATCGGGCATCGCGCCCGGCGTGCCCGTCAAGGTCTACGCGACGCTGGGCGAGGCCGCGAAGGCCGGCATTGACCCGCTTGGCGAGCGTAAGGCCGAATCTGCTCCTGCGCCGCAGCCTGTAGCGCAAGCCGGGTTCAACTGGAAGAGCCCGGACGCCTATCTGGCTTTTGCCCGGCAGCACAAGTCGGAATTCATTCAGGGCGGCCTGGGCCTTCTGGTCGCCGCATTGATTCTGCTGCTTCTGCGTCGCCGTCGCGGGTGAGGACGGAGCGTGCGTCTTAGCCAGGATTTGGCAGTCAAGGTACTCAGCGCGGCCGTCGGGGCCGCGCTGGCCATCTCGCTTGCCCACTTGTTGAGCCCGAAAATTGCCCTGCGCCTGCCGCAGGCCCCTCACGCGGTCAAGGTGACGGTTCGCACGGCGGGCGGCACCGCAGCGAAGGTTGCGCCCGCACCGGCGCCGACGTCGAACAAGGAACTGCGTCTGCAGGTCGACAAGCCGGTGCCTGTCAAAAAGGCGCCCAAGCCGCGGCCTCAGCCTCAGCCCTTTACGTCGCGTCGTCACCGCGAGCCGGCACCTCCGCAGCAGGAGTCGCCACCCGCGCCGCCTGTATCGGCTCCGGACAATGCGCTGCTCACGCTGTCGCAGCCCGCGCTTGGCACGCCGGTGAAGAACGCGGCCGCGAACCTGCCGCGAATCGGTCAGGACGTGCCGGGAGCGCCGCCGGAGGCCCCGTCCGAAGCGTCGGCCCCTGAGGCCGTGGCCGCAACCGCTGCCAGCGACGCGCTGCCTTCGACGTTCACGGAGCAGCCGGGCGGTCCGGTTCTCGTGCTGGGTCTGCTGCTGAACGACCAGGGCAGGGTGCTCGACACCCGCATTCTGGTGCCTTCGTTCAATCCACTCACCGACATGGCTGTGTCGATGGCCTCCATCGGTAAGACGTGGGCCAACGTCCAGCCGCCGCTCAACCCGGGCGAGAGCCGCTGGGTGGAACTGCGCATCCCGTTCCAGGACCCGGACAAGCCGCAATCGAATCTTCCCTGAGAATTTATCAACCGAGTTAGACCATGAACCTTGCACCTGCTGTTGATTACCTGCTCTATGCGCTGGTGGCGCTGACCGCCGCGCTCATTTTCTACAAGGCGCTGCACCTGTGGGCGCCGGGCCTGCTCGGGAGGAAGCAGTTCGATACCTCGACGCCTCAAGGCCGGGACGAGCATGTCGAGTCGCTTGAGTCCGGGATGACCCTGCTTGCCGTCATTGCGGCTGCAGCACCGTTTGTTGGTCTGGCCGGCACGGTGATGCACATCATGCACGCACTCTCCCGGCTGGCCTCGGCGTCGATTGACATCACGCTCATCAGCGGGCCGATTGCGACCGCGTTGAATTCGACGCTCATCGGGCTTTGTGCGGCCGTGCCCGCAGTGGTCGCCTACAACCTCATGCAGCGCCGCATCCAGGTGCTGCACAACCGCCTGCGCCGCCAGCACGGCGTGCTCACGGGAGCCTGACCATGCAACAGGCTCGACTGGTTCTGCTGCCGCCGCTGTGTCCCGCTGATGTGCAGCTCAACTTTTTCCACGACCTCGAGGGGGAGTCCGCACCTCTGGGGTTGCTCGCCACCATGATGACGTGGGTGCGTCTCGCCCGGCTCACGCCGTTGGAGTGCTCGGCGCTGATGGCGGGAGGGGTCCGGGACGAGGACGCCTGGTACAACCTGGCACACCGGTGGATGCTCGAAGCCCGTTCGTCGCTGCGTGAGCCCTCGGCGCGCGTCGATGCCATTGACGACGTGCTTGAAGAGCTCGAGCCGCGTATGCGCCGCAACTTCGAGCTGTCGTTTTACCTGAAAACCCATTTTCCGGAGGCCTCCTGTGAACAGCGACCGCAAGCCGCTTGCTTCCATTAACGTCACGCCGCTCGTGGATGTGCTGCTCATCCTGCTGGTGGTGATGATGCTGGCCATGCCCATGTTCGTGAAGAAGCTCCCCGTCGATTTGCCGCAGACGTCTGTCGATGGTGCGCCGACAGTGGTGCACAGCCTGTCCGTATCGCTTTTGCCCGACGGCAACCTGATGGTTGACAACAACCCGATGACTCTTGCGATGGTGAAAACTCGCATCAGCCCGGACGTATCCGTTGAACTGAACGTCGACCGCACGGTGACCTACGACAAGGTGGCCAATCTCATTGCCGAGCTGCAGGACAGCAAACCCCGCGATATCGCGCTGATGACGCGCTGACCCCGCGAGGACTTCCTGACCTCACTATACGTACGGGTGTAACAGCTGACAGACCTTGGCTTTAGCGGGGCCGCCACCCGCATGGGTTTGACGCCTCCTCGGGCATCTTCAGCGAGGTACAAGTGTTGACGTTTCGCGTCGATAAGGAGTAAGAGTCAACTGCTGGTTGCAAGAACTTTTGGGGGGCCGTCCCGGTACTTATGGGCCTACTCAACTTGGCACAAGGCCGTCCGGGGTCTTGAGGCAGTGGTAGTGACAAAAAAACCGCTGTAACTTCAGTGTTGCTTCGGCGCTAGTCCCCGACCCTACTAGCTAAGGGGGCGTTCCGACTGCCGTATCTCCAGCATACAGAGAGCCCGTAACGGGCTCTCTGTATTTGTGCCTTCGAAATGTGATGCACGGTTTCAGAGATTGCCAGTGAACGACCCGCGTCATCCGGACGCGACCTAAACTGGCCTAGCCGAACGAAAGGTGTCGGGGCAGCAACTATACTCGTCAGGTCCACAACGAAAGGTCGTCACATGAGTCAGGCTGATAACGCTACCCACGAACGCATTTCCCCTACCGGTCGACGTGTGTGCGCATCCCCGAATCTCCAGAACATCCCGGTTCGCACGAAGGAGGGGCGGCGTATCCGCGAAGCGTTTGTTGTTGCATTCCAGTCGCGCGCGGTTCAGCCGGAGCCGCACAGCCAGAGCTGAACGAAGGCTGAGTTTCTCGAGTCCCCCGTCAACGCTTGCGCGTTCGGGGGATTGGTTTTTGCCCACGGACGGAAGCAGACGTGGCGGACGCCTGCCCATAAAAAAACGAGCCTCGGAGAGGCTCGCTCATAATCAACAGCAAATCACTTACGCGTTACGACACCAGCTTTTTGACAGCCAGCTCGATTTCAACTTCGCGCAGGTGGTGCCCGAGGAGGTCGCACGACTCAGCGATGAGTTCGCGAGCCTGGTCCTCACTGCTGTACGAAAACTCGTACTTTTGCGCGCGGTCCTTGATGTCGTCGACCACCTCATCGATGGCTTCATGGTCGACGCCGCCTTCAAGGTAGTCGTACCCCGTCATCCTGTACTGGTCATTCCACGTTGCGTCACAGTCGTCGCAGCTAATCTTCTGCCAGGCGGTGCAATTTTCGGTATCCGGACGACCGGCACCCGAGAGATTCGAACCGCCACACGAAGGGCAAACCCGGCCACGTCGAGCCAGGTACTGCTCGTCTGTCATCACACCCATCGCCGGCGCCCACTGCGATACAGCAGCTTTCGACGCGTCCTTCGCCGCGGCCGGAGCCGCACCTGCTTTCAGCGCTTCAGCGGCCATGCCCATCGGTGCGTTTTCTCCGAGCGCGGATTCGACCGCCTCGAGCTCGTCGATTGGCGCCGTACACATCCACCGATAGCACATGGTCAGTGCCTGCTGCATCGTCGGCGGGTTGGACACTGCTGGCGTGAGGGCCAGCTGTGCACGGTAGGTTGACCAGTTGCGATAGCCGGCCATTCGCGCCAGCATGTCGAGGATGACGCCGTGCTTTACCTTGATACCGTGGCCAGCCAGAAACTCTTCTGCCACGTTCGCGTTCGCTTTTACGAAATTGATGTCCTGCTGCATGGAGGTTCTCCAGATTTTCCCACGGGCGATAAGGCCGTTGGAAAACGTTTCGAGGTTCCGGATTGTCGATTCGCCTTGCATCGCCCATAGTTGTGGGAAGACTCAAGAGAAGGATGGGTACTGCACAGCGCTTTGCCACACCCCGAAGGGCCCGGAAACGACTGGCGGCTGCAGCCATTCGGTGTAGGTAGTCGGAAGAAGGCGGCGTTTTAGCTTGCCCGGTGGTGTGCCGTTCGGTGTGGGAGCGCCAAAAGAAAAACCGCCGGACACGAGGTCAGGCGGTTAGTGAATCGACTTCAGGGTCAGGCCAGATGCTGTCGGAGCTGACTCAGACGCATGCGGCACAGGTCGAGCAGCGGGGTACGTACTTCGCCGAACTGGCGAATCGCGTTTTCGAGCGTTCGCTTGAGGCTGAACAGCTCGGTTCGGGTCGCGAAATCCAGTTTTTCGAAGAAGTCCGCCTCGCGGCTGATGGACGTGATAACAGGGTCGAGCGCTTGTTGCTGAACATTGTTGTTGGCGGTCGGGACGTTTGCCAGAATCGTGCTCATCGTGTCGCTCCTCAGATATCAAAAAGGTGTGGTCCTGATTGACTGAAGGTAAAAAACTTCAGCTGAGACCTATAGCGACCCTCTTGAAAACGGCCTGGCTGCGCGTTTAAACTTCCGGGATGCCACAGCGGGGGTTGGATGCAATACAGCAGGAGAGTGTTCACGACGGGACCGAACGAAGCCGTCTCGGTGTATGTGCGCAGGCTCATCGTCAACGGCACGCCGTATGTCGTGTTCCGCGAGGACCCGGAGTGTGCGTTCAAGGGCGCGTTGCGCGCGCACTTTGAGCGCCTCGCCACGCTCTATTACGTCGAGCTACTCATGCGCGGCTACGGCAAGCACTGCGCCTCGCTACGCTTTGTCTTCGAGAAGCCCGCCTGGTCCAACGGGCTGGTGACTGTTGCCGCAGAATGGCGGGAGGTGTTGATGATTTTTACGTCCGACGGATACCGCTCCGGCAAATGGCGTGCATTGACCGAAGCGGAAATTTGCGCGTTCAGTGCAGCGTCGCAGGCTGAGGCACATTGAGGCCAAACACGCCGAGGAAAGGCATGCCGAACTCCTCGCACGTCTGGCGCACGAAGTACCCAAGTTCCTTGACGGACTCAAAGTACGAGAACGCAGGGACGAGTACGATTTCCGTGCCATCTGGCAGGCGACCGTTGACCTCGGCATAACCCTCGACCGCGGTTCTCACGATGACCTCAACTCCCGCATATTCGTTCTTCGCGTTCAGCAGGTTGGCGCGCAACTCGCGTGCGCCGGCGCCCGAGAACCGCATGAGCATTTCGGGAATGGACTGGGGCGGAAGGCTTTCCACGGATTCCACAGCCAGACCCTGCGCGGCGAGCGACGCCTGAACGACCCGGCCCATCGTATCGGCGGGCCAAGGTACGGCCGGCTGGAAGAGCCGGTGCTCGCCCAGGGGCAGTCTGGATGCAGCGAGCAGGAAGAGCGTCACCGACCGATAGGCGTCCATTTCCGGGTCGAACATCAGGGGCAGCGGCTCGAGGATATCGTCCTTGTGAAGTTCCGCATGCACAAAGAGCCCCGCCAGCTTGGGCGGTCCGAGCACCTGCAGGTCTTCGCGCTTGAAGAGCCTCACAGACGCGCGCAGTGCGCCTTCACGATTCATGTAGCCCGTTTCCTGCAGTTCGCTCAGGATTGCGCCCGCATCGACGGCCTCATCGCGAAAGAGTATCGGCGTCTTGAGGGCTTCAGGCCTGAATGTGACGACAAACGGAATGGCAAACAGCCAGAGGAACTCCCCCTCCGCTCCTTCAGCGCAGGGCAAGGGCGGCTTGTCAAAGACGGGCGCGAGGCAGAACTCCAGCAGGCGACGGCGGCGGATATCCGTGCTGCATGCCGCGAAAGCTGTCTCCAGTTCGATACGAGCCCGTTCACGCTCGTTGGTGCTGAAGGCATCGACCAGCATCTGAACGCAGTCGCCAAGTGCCTGGAGCAGGTCTTCGCTCGTACTGGCTTGAAGTGCCCGGTCAAGGGACTGGTCGAGATTGGACAAGACTGAATGGCCAGATTGACGCATGCGGAAGGGGTCCTGATTGTTATGCTTTAGGTACGTTCATTTTAGCATGCTATCGTTTTCGGCAGGGAGGTATTTTAGATTGGCCTCCTAAAATGCCTCGCCCGCCGGCAACCAGTAGCCCCGTGGCGAGGGCGTCTGCGCGGTTGAAGGCTCGCGGAATCAGGCGTACTTCGAGGTAATCGAAGGTCCCTGCAAGCTGGATGAGCAAGGCCTCCTCGACACAGAAGCGCAGAGCCAGGCGTCCCTGGAAGGCCCGCAGCACGCCCAGCGAGTCCACGTTCAGCCGGGCGCGCGTTACACGCGTGGCGCCCAGGGCCTCGAGAGCAAACTGCGCCGCCTGGAGTTCGGCGGCCAGCGCTGTGCGATGTGGCAGGAAGCGGGCGAGTTCGAAAGCAGGGTGGCCTGGCGACGACTCGACCCGGAGTCCCGCGGCAGAACGGCCCGCACGCACGCCGGCGTCGCTCCAGGCATCCACGACAGGCTTGTCATCAGGCGCGCCAAAGCGCACGCTCGGGATTTCCTCCGGCGGGCGCATGCCCAGACGGCTGCGCAGTTCGAGCCGGATGAGGTGGAACGCTTCGCGTGCCAGGCCCCGCTCGGTACGCGCCGCGGCGCCCGCGTTACGCAGTCGCATGAGGGTGTAGGTGGTGGCTAGCTTCAGGCCAAGGGCAACGACGGCGTAGCGCTCACCCGCGCGGACCCGGGCATGCAACCGCTCGGACGTATGCAGGACATGGTGTTCGGTGAACTCGCGCCGCGCGGCGCGGCGGACTTCACGATAGACGGACCAGACGGTGCGCCGGTCGGTGGGAGAAAATCGGTTCAGTTTTTCCAGCAGACGCTCAACAGCGTGCGCGACAGCAACAGGCCCATCCGTGGGCATGACGACAACTCCGTGGGTTGGACGCGTATCGCGTCGGATGTCACGTGTAGGTCGTCGGAAAACAAAGAGCGCCACGAAGGGCGCTCAGGGAAAACGAACATCAGTCAAAGCTGCGGCTGCGGTGCTTCTCGTAGCCGCGTTTTTGCGCAGCCTTGCGGTTCGCGTGCAGCCGGGTGCCGGGCTTGAGCGACATGTCTTTGGGACTAAGACCGGTTTGTCGCATAGCCGTTTCCGTGACCTGGCGGCAGGTCAGGTGGATGCTCAGCTTGATGGTGGCTTGGTTCATGATGACCTCAGAATAGATATAGTTGAACTTCCTCATATAGCGACGCTGAGTGTCGTCACGCGAGGGGTGTCGCCGGGTGCCGCAAGCGGGTTCAGCGGCCCGGCCGGCCCAGCGACGTACGTGCGGGCGCACGGGTGCCGGCGGCGAGTTCACGCCCGCGCAGGCAGCAGTGCTTAGTGAAGCGGTAAAACCGTCGCGCCCACAGCACCGGGATGCCCACCACGAAGGCAAGACTTGAAATCACGGAAAGCGCAATGCTTGCGTTCATGACCGCTGTCATGCCCGCGGCGCTCATCCCCGCCACCAGCGCCGGCGCGATGAGCGGAAAGAGCAGGGCAACGACGACGATGCCGGCGGGGATGACCAGAAGCAGCCAGAATACGCTGGCGGTACGGTTCTCGGGGCCGGACGGAGCACGGCCAGGGGCTGGAGCCGGACCATACATGCGCTCGTTGAGCCAGTCAAGGTAGCCACGCGTGAACGCGCGAAAATTGCAGTGTGCGGAGGGTGAACTCATTTTAGAAGTGTGAAAGGTCTGTTACGGGACTCGCTATAGAAGCAAGGACAATCCCCATTTCTAGCGATGACACTTCATATCGAAAACCGCAAATCGTTCCAGCAACTCCAGGCGGATGTGGAGGGCCGCTGGCCGTTTATCTTCCAGGACCTCGCACCTGAACTGGCCGAGGCGATGGAAAAGGCGCCACATCACGTCCCGTGCCCCATGCACGGTGGCAAGGATGGCTTTCGCCTTTTCCCCGACTGGCAGAAGAAGGGCAATGGCTACTGCAATACGTGTCTGGGCTTCGGTAACGGCTTCAAGCTGATTGCCGCCGTGCTCGACATTTCGACCAAGGAGGCAACGGCCAAGGTGGCGAAGTGGCTTCGCGGTGAGGAGAACGAGCCGCCCATCGCCCGTCGTGCGCCTCCGCCGCCCAAGCCTGTCGTTGTCGACCGGAGCAAGGCTTACGGGAAAATCCGTGATGCCTGGACGAACTCACTGCCCCTGCGCGGCACGCCGGCTGAGAAGTATCTGGCTCAGCGCGGCATCTGGAAGCAGAACATGCCTCCCTCGCTGCGCGCGCACGCCGGTCTGAAGTACTGGGACAAGGAAGCCAAGAAGCTCACCGGCCCCTATCCGTGCCTGATTGCGCCCATCAAGGACAAGGACGGCCGTATCGTCTCATTGCACCGCATCTTCCTGACCGAAGAAGGCGGCAAGGCGAGTGTGGCAGAGCCGAAGAAGATGATGACCCTCGCCGGTGAAGTACGCGGGGCGGCCATCAAGCTCTTTCCGGCAGGCGACGTGCTCGGCGTGGCGGAAGGCATCGAAACGGCGCTTGCCGCCTATGCGATTTCGCGCATGCCGATGTGGTCGTGTGTGTCCGCTACGCTGCTCGAGCTTGTCGATATTCCTGACTCGGTGCGCAAGGTCGTCATCTGGGCGGACCTTGACCGCGGTGAGCGCGGACAGCAGGCGGCGGTGACTCTCGCCAAACGGCTGCGCGCGGCAGGCAAGGAAGTCGAAATCTGTATGCCGAATATGCCCGTTCCGGATGGCGTAGACAGTGTCGCGTTTTTCGACGCCCTGCTCAAACTACGTGAAGCGGGCAAGAAATTCGACTGGCCGCTTGCTGCCGATGAAAAGGGCGTTGACTGGCTGGATGTGCTGCTCAAGCTGGGTCTGGATGGCTTCCCGGCGCACTGGCGTCGCTGGAGCCCAGAACTGGACCGCAAGGCCGCGTAACCCCTGATGTCATTCAAAGCTCCCTTCGTGGGAGCTTTTCTTTCGCGCGTCGCAGCACCAGCGCATTGGCTACACAGGTTCGTGCCGGCCAGCCATTCACGGGTTGTGGCCGGAGTTTAGAGCTCAAAAAACGAGGACAAAATGGAATTCGCAATCTTTCTGATTGAAGGTGGCCCTGCGCTGGAGCTCGTGCGTCAACACATTGCCGACCTGACGGTTGTTCGCGACCAGAACCGGGAGCTCGCGACCGAACTCGGCGTCAGACATATCTGGACGCATCGGGACACCGGCGCCATTGTTGCGGTGGACTTCGAACGCAATGCGCGGCACCCGGATTTCACCGTACCGCGCAAAAGCCGCTCGCATCCGAAGAAGGGTACGAGCTGGGAGCAGCGTTTCGCGGCCGTCAAAGGCTATCGTTGTCCCGACAAGGCGATTGGCGAAACGTTCAACATCCCGCGGGTCCTGGGGTATGGCAACGAGGGTTCCTGCGGGTCACGCATCATCGGCTACCCGTTGAGCGTATTTGACTTCCTGTATGTCGGCGAAAACGGGCCATTCGCCATGAGCGTGCCCGACATCGAGGCAGAAGTACGTGCAGAGGAGGCCCGGGGCATGGTTGTCTCGGAGCCCGCCAAATCGTTCCGTATGGAATTTGACGGATGCCGTCGTCTGTCCGAAGCAGAGTGGGACGGGCTTTTTGCCCGGCACGCTTCCTATGAGCAGCCGGAACAGAAGGCCGCCTGAGCGAGGAATTCATGACACGGTTGGCCACAACGATATCCGCTCTCCGGACGGCGGGTTCTATGTACCGCTACAACAGGATTGTCCGGATGGTGCAGGGATTGGCCTTTACGGAACGCGACGAAGCCCGCAGCAGGTATCTGCGGTTCGAATACGCGGAACCTGTTCTGCTGTCCGATATTGCTCACAAGGTGGGGTTCGACTACGCCGTGTGGGCGCTTAGGGGAGTCGAGGGAAGTGAACGGAATGCCCGCCTCTTCGCTGTATGGTGCGCCCGGCAGGTCGAGCGTCTGATGATTTTTGAGCGCAGCGCGGTGACGCTTGGCGTGGCCGAGCGATTCGCCAACGGGTTGACCAGGCCGGAAGTCTTCGCCGCTGCTCGAAAGGAAGCAGAAGATGCTGTGCGCGCGCAACTGGCGGCAGACCCGACGAACCGGGCTGCTTTTTCGGCCGCAAGGTGTGCAGCTGATACGGCCAACGACGACCCTTGGCAGGCAACAACCAGCGCTACTGCAGCTGCGGCCACTGCTCTGATGAAGGCGGCTCCGCAGCACGAGGCGGACGCTGCCTGGGAGGCTGCGCGGGCTGCGCAACTCGATATGTTCCTCAAGATGTGCGATGGCGGCGCGCCCTGGCAAGCTGCCTAGGCACCTGGCAACAACCACTCCATGATTTACGCGAGCCCTTCGGGGCTCGCTTTTCTTGGGCATCGACCGAACGCCGGCCGCAAAATAAACGCACCCCGGGAGGGGTGCGCAGATGACTTCAATGCGGCAGTGATGCAGGTGTTTTAAGCAGTTCCGTGCAACGCGGCGCCTGCGCTACTGATGACCGGGCCTCAATTGGGAGACGGACCGTTAGCCGGAGCATAGTTTCCGGTATGGGCCGCGGCGCCCTTGGTGACTTTCACCTCATCAATATAGCCCTGGAAAAAGTATTCGTTGACCGTGTTGCTGACATAGACCGCTCCGATACTTGCCGGATAGACGGGCGTCGCCATCGTTCCGTTGGCGGTTGTCGATGCTTTCGCCACGCCGTTCACATATATCGTCCACACGGACCCCTGACGGGTAACGGCCACATCGCTCCACGTATTCGCGGGCAACACGCCCGCCGCGGTGGACAACGATACGAAATACGAGCCCCCTGTCGCCGACGTCGATACGTAGAGAGACAGACTGCCATTGTATGCGTACAGCTGCCAGCCCCACGACCCGCCCATAAGGCTGCGATAGTTCGCGTCACTCACGGTCGGGTAGACCCACAACTCGACCGTATGGTCTTTCGCACCAAAGTCCATCACACTCGGCGGCAAGACCAGTGCTTGCGCGCCACTGAACTTCGCGGCGTTGCCGAACGCCGCGATGCTCGTGCTCAGCTGCGTATTTCCGAAATTCGTGACAGGGTTGCCTACTACATCCGTGAACGGCAGGCTGTCCATGTGCATCAATAGCGCCGTTGAGCCCAGCGAGCCCGTGCCAGACAAGGCCACGGTGTACGTGCCACCTGCGGTATTGACGGTAAGCGAGCCGGATTGACTGCCAGAGCTGGTCGGGGCGAACACCACGTTCACGGTGCAGCTGCTACCCACGGCAACACTGCTTCCACACGTACTGGTTGACGTAAATTGGCCGGTAGTGCTGATGCTGGTGATACCCAGCGCAAGGTTGCCCGTGTTGGACACCGTCACCGGTTGGGCCGCCGATTGCGTGTTCAGTGCCTGCACGCCGAACGTCAAAGCGCTGGGGCTGGCACTGCCGGACACCTGTTGCCCTGTCCCGCTCAAGGTGACGCTTTGCACTCCACCACTCGTTGCCAGCGACAAGGTGCCGGAAGCGGTCCCTGCCGTGCTCGGCGAAAACGCGACGTTGACTGTGCAGCTGGAACCGGCCGCGAGGGACGACGGGCAGGTAGTGGAAGCCACCGAAAACCCTGCTGACACGGACGGTGTGCCGACCGTTGCCGGCACATTGCCCGCGTTGGTCAGGGTGACCGCTTGAGCGGCGGAAGATGTTCCAGCTACCTGAGTGCCGAAGGCAACAGTCGCCGGTGCAATCGACATCAGCACCTGTTGTCCCACCCCGGACAAGGTGGCGGTGTACGTGCTGGCAGAAGAGGCAACGGTGAGCACCCCGCTCTGCGGCCCCATGGACGTCGGCGCGAAGCTTACGTTCACGGTGCAGCTTCCTTGGGCTGGCAGGCTCGTGCCGCAGTTCTGGGACGCATTGAACTGGCCACTCACGCTGACGCTCTTGACTCCCAGCGCTGTGTTGCCGGTATTGGTCACGGTCACCGCCTGCGGGTTAGACGTGACCCCCACGGCGAGATTGCCGAATGACAGCGAACCGACGGACAGAGAGCCCGAGGCTACCAGCCCGGTGCCTCCAAGCGCGATGGACTGGGCGCCCGCGCCAGTCGAAACGCTGAGCCCTCCCGTGACCGCGCCTTCCGAAGTGGGAGCGAACACTACGCTGTACGTGCAGCTAGCACCTGCAGCCAGCGAGCTCCCGCAGGTCGTTGACTCGACCGAGAAAGGACCACTGGTTGCGGCGGGGCCGATGGACGAGGGTGCGTTGCCGGAATTGGTCAACGTGATGCTTTGCGCCGCGGAGGTTGACCCAACCATCTGGCCGCTGAAAGGCACAACGCCGGGAGCCGCCGAGACCACGGCCTGCAGGCCAGTTCCCGAGAGACTCAGGGTCAGGGGGCTGTTCGACGCGTCGCTGGCGACGGCCAGCATTCCGCTGCGGATGCCCGCGGCCGAGGGCGAAAACGCCACCGAAACGGTGCAGGTCGCACCGGGGGCGAGCTTCCCGCAGTTACTCGTCGCTGTAAAGTCCGGGGTGCCTGCCGTGACGCTGGCGCTCGAAACGCTTGCTGTCGTACCGCCTGCGTTTGTCACGGACAAGACCAGCGGCAAGCTTGTCGCGCCGACAGGTACGGCCGGAAATGCGCCGGTTCCGCTGACGCTGAGTTGCGCGGGCGTCGGGGTGGCTGTGCCACTTCCGTTGCCACCCGACGCACTCCCGTCTGAAACGGTGAGCCCCAGAACCGGGACGCGCACTGTTAAAGGGCCGTTAGCGTGAACGGGAGCCGCGGCCAGCATGGCTGCCAGCACTGAAAAGCGCGCAAACTTTGTAAGCATTGGGGTCGGCGGAGGGAGAGGTTAATGCGCGGTATAGCGACAATGCCTGCTTTTTGAGGGTCCTGGCCGCTGGTGCCTACGGGACGCAGCGCGTGCGAACCGGGTCGGGTGTGCCTGAAGATGTGCGACGGCGTCGCGCCTGGGCGAGCCGTCTGAGTAGTGAGCCGAGGGACCGGCAGGCCGCCTGGAATGGCGGGAGCGCTGGCAGCGCGGGGCTAAAGGCAGTTGGCTACAAAAAGCCAATGACCGCTCCGACCTGACGATGCACGCCCGACTCACAGACGCCAACGCACTCGGCTTTGCCGAATACTATCTGCGCCAGAAGTCCGAAAACGCGAACCTCGCGAATCACGCAATAGCGGGCTTTCTCGAGCATATTCGCGGCCGCCTGCGTTACGACCCGACCGTCATTCCCATCATCATCTGGGACGGGCGCGCGCAGTGGCGCTATGACCTGCTGCCGACCTACAAGAGCGGTCGCCATCGCACTCCCGAGCAGCGTGCGGACCGTGCAGCATACGAGCTTCAGCGCCCCCTTATCCGGCACGCGCTGCGCTTCTTTCCAGTCATCCAGATTCTTCATCCGGGCGCAGAAGCTGATGACGTCGCATACGGCCTGTCGCGCCAGCTGGCCATGCAGGGTCACCTCGTTGACCTGCATACCTCTGATACCGACTGGATGCAGACGGTCGGCCCCCGTGTGCGCTGGGTCAACGCGCGTAAGGCCGCTCAGGTCGTCGAACTGGAGGGGTTCGCGAAGACAACGGGATTCGCGACCCCCGCCCTGTACGCCCAGGGCAAGGCACTCGCCGGCGATGACACGGACGACATCATTGGCGTGACTGGTGTGGCGATGGGCCGCGCTTCGGCGCTGATTGCGAAGTATCGCGACGTGGCCGGTGTGCTGCGTGCCGCCGAGGACGTCTTCACCTTCTCCCAGGAGCCCAAGTACTACAAGCACCTGATGCTGCCCGAAGTGCGCGAGCAGGTGCGCCAGAACCTGCCGCTCGTCGACCTGTCGCTCGCCCCTCCGCTTAAGGGGCAGGACATTCAGGTCGAAGTGGGGGAGTTCGAGGAGCTCGAACTGGCCGAGTTCTTCGCCAGTCAGGGCCTCCTTGGCTACCTGGCGGACAGCGAATGGCCGAAGTGGCTGCGCGCGCTGGCCAACCCGCTGTCGCGCTCGGACGTATTTTCGGTGCAGCGGGCAGTCCAGAACATCGAGGCCAGCTGGCGAGCTTGACGGTCCATGCCCGGAAGCCAGCGGCAGCACGGATGGCCGGATAAAAGGATGGTCTAAACGCCACACGTTGCTTTCAATACAACCCGGAGTACTCATGAAACAAGTGGGCGGCATGCTCAAGAACATCACCGAACTGCAAAAGCGCATCAATTCCGCACAGAAGGAAATCAGCGCGACAACTTTCGAGGGCAAGGCAGCAAACGGCCTCGTGAAAGTGCAGACAGACGGCAACGGTCAGGTCAAGCGCGTGACATTCGACGAAAGCCTGAAGGGCGAGGACCTCGAGACGCTGGCGGACCTGGTGGTCGTCGCAATGAACGACGCGAACATCCAGAAGGAAGCGTTTGCCAAGAGCAAGCTGGCGGGCATGGCGTCCGGCCTTCTGCCGCTCGGCATGTCGATTCCGGGTCTTGGCTAAGCCTGGCACCGCAATTCAACAAAAGGTCCCTGAGTGGGACCTTTTTGGTTTTATGAGCGCTCGACAAAACGGTCTTGCTGTTCGCTACACCCAAAATACCCGAGCCCCTGATTTCACAGCCAATTTTCAGGGGGCGAGCCCCCGAAATCTAAAATGAACGCGCCCCAAACCTAGATTTTAGATATAATGCGCGAGCGACCACAAGCGTCTAAAGCCTATGGCAATCACCAACGCACCTAAAACTGAGAAGCTGACCGGCGTCGTCCGGACGGTGACCTATCACAACGAAGAGAACGGCTATTTCGTCGTGAAGGTCGACGTCAACGGCAAGGAAAAGACCGTGACGGGCAGTACGCCCGTGATTCACGTCGGAGAGCTGTTGACTGTCACCGGCTCATGGGCACCTTCGAAGTGGGGCCCGCAGCTGAAGGCGTCGAAGGTGGAGCTGTCGGTGCCGAGCGACCTTGAGGGTATCGAGAAGTACCTGGCCAATGCCATCGAGGGCGTGGGCAAGGGCTACGCCAAAAAGCTCGTCCAGGCCCTGGGCGCCGAGGTCTTTCAGGTGATTGAAGAAGAGCCGGAGCGCCTGCGTGCCATCAAGGGCGTCGGCAAGGCGAAGGCGGAGGCGATTGTCACCGGCTACAACGAAAAGAAGGGTGTGCGGGACATCGAGGTGTTCCTCTTTCAGGTGGGGCTCTCGCCCAAGCGCGCAAAACGGGTTTTCGAACGCTACGGCGCGAATGCGGTTGAGAAAATCAAGGCGAACCCGTACCTGCTGTGTCGTGACGTCTGGGGCATCGGCTTCAAGACGGCCGACGAGGCGGCGCGCAAACAGGGGATTCCCCTGGACAGCGAGTACCGCGTTCGCGCGGGCATCCAGCACGTGCTTACCGAGGCACAAGGTCGCGGGAGTTGCGGCTTGCCCGTTGACAAGGCGCTGGAAAGCGCAAGTGAACTGCTTCGCGTGGACTACGACCTTATTGAGAAGTGCATCGATTTCGAAATCGAGGCCGGCGAGGTGGTCCGGGACACGTCCAACGGCGTGGAGTGCCTCTTCAGTCGCAAGGTCTACGATGCCGAGAATGAGCTGGCGTCCTTGCTGCTCGAGCACGCCAATCGCGTTGTTGCGCACAAGATTGAGGATGTCGATTCGGCTATCCTCGAGGCGGAACTGAATCTGGGTATTACCCTCGATGAAACCCAGCGTGACGCCGTGCGCGCTGCTGTCCTGTCGCAGGTGTGTGTGATTACGGGCGGCCCGGGCACGGGCAAGACCACCATCACGCAGGTCATCCTGGAGGTTCTGCAAAGTAACGGATTCGAGCCCATCCTGCTTGCTGCGCCGACGGGTAAGGCCGCCAAACGCGCCGCCGAGGCGACCGGCTTCGAGGCGACGACAATGCACCGCATGCTGGAAGTCCAGCGTAACGGTGGCTTCAAGTACAACAGCCAGCAGCCGCTGGATGCCGACTGCGTCGGGCTCGACGAGACGTCCATGGTTGACATCTTCCTGTGCGTGTCGGTGCTTCGCGCATTGCCCGCGCGTGCGCGGCTGCTCATTATCGGCGACGAGAACCAGCTGTCGTCGGTGGGCGTGGGCAAGGTGCTCGGTGACATCATCGCGTCCGGCGCGGTGCCGACTGTTCGCCTGACGAAGGTGTTCCGCCAGGCCGCCCAAAGCGACATCGTGCGTGCAGCCCACACGGTCAACGCGGGAGAGATGCCGGAACTCGGCTATCGCGAAGGCTCCGACTTTCATTTCCAGACTATCGCGCCAAGAAACCCAAAGGACGAGGTGGAAAAGGAGAAAGTGCGCGCGCAGATTGAGGCTGAAGTGCTGCGACTCGCTCGCGACATGTACAAGCTCGGCTACGACCCCATCAAGGAAGTGCAGGTGCTCGCGCCGATGCGCCGCGGCGTCCTGGGCTTTGCCTCACTCAACGTACGGCTTCAGTCGATACTCAACCCGACCCCTGCGGCAATGGTTGAATGGAACGGCTCGAAGTGGGGCACGGGCGACAAGGTCATGCAGTTGCGCAACAACTATGAGAAGTCCGTCTTCAATGGCGACATCGGCTACATCGAGTCCATTGACCGCCAGGCTAACATGCTTGTTGTGCAGTTTGACGACCGGTTGGTCACGTACAAGTTTTCGGAACTCGATGAACTGTCGCTGGCCTATGCATTCAGTATCCACAAGAGTCAGGGTTCTGAATTCCCGGTGGTCATCATGCCAGTGGACACGAGCCATTACATGATGCTGCAGCGCGCGGTCATCTACACCGGCATGACTCGCGCACGCAAGCTGTTCGTGGGTGTCGGTCAGCCCCTTGCCCTGCAGATGGCTGTACGTAACGCGCAAAACGACGAGCGGTACACGCGTCTGAAAGAACTGCTGCAAAAGGGGCTGCCTCAAGAGATGCGAAAGGCCGCATAAGCCGCCTGCCTATACCCCGGAGCACATCCAACTCCGGGGTTTTTCATGGCAGATGCCACTCACGAAGTCGTTCACGAAGCAGCGGGCGTTGGCCGGCCGAAGCTCAAGGTCATCAACCTGTTCGGTGCTCCCGGCATGGGCAAGAGCTCGGCGCGCAGTGGCATCTTCTGGCTGATGAAGTCTCACCACATGTCATGCGAGGAAGTTTCGGAGTACGCAAAGTATCTGGTACTCTCGGGCCGGCGCTGGCAGCTGACGGAAGAGCAGTCGTACCTCTTTGCGAAGCAGCACCACAAGCAGCTGATTATCGAGCGCAATGACTACACCTACGCAGTCACGGATTCGCCCCTTCAGCTCTGCCAGTTCTATGCTCCAAAGGGGTACTACGCTAGCTTCGAGGGGCTCGTCGACGAAGCGGCACAGCGATTCGATAATATCAATTTTTTCGTCACGCGGGACCTCGGTGCGGGTACGCATTTCGAGGAACGGGGCAGGGAGCACGACCGCGGGCAGTCCATCCAGGTTGAGCGGGACATGCGCGAGTTTCTTGCACGCAAAGGGATTACGTACACGGAGTTGCGCCTGAGCGATGACCTGCTTGCGCCATGGGAAGTGCTTCGGCACCTGGGCGTGACGAATCTGCAACGACCGGACTTCACCCGTTTTGGAGATTGAATTGAGCACAGACCTGCAGGCGCTTGCCGGACTGAACATCCTGAGCGTCGAACTCGCCGTGGAGAACGACGGCTCCCCTTACGTGACACTCGAGCGCGCAAGGCGCCGGGGGTGTCCGGACCGCTGGGCAGTAAGGCGGTGGGGCAGCGTGCTGGCGCGGACCGGCGAATTCGAGCGGGAGCCCATGCCGTCCTCTCGTGACGACGCGTTCCTTGAACGCTGCCGCTTTGAGAGCGTCGCCGATGCACTGGCGGTCTGGCGGGAGCATGTGGCCCGCGACGGGGCGGATTATGAGGCACTGCATGCGCAGTGCCTTGGGCTGACCGCCGGTTGAGAGGTCGCGGCGGCGGGAATCTTTTGGCGCAGGATAGCGTCAATAGCCGTTTTAGACGGTAAAATATAAGCGCTCCGGAATGGTTCCGGGGCGTTTTGTCTGCCGGGGATACATCTTGCAATTGCCCACTGAAGAGCTCTTTGCGCTTGCGCAGAGCAGCCTGCAGGCGCAACTGGAGCAGCGCGAAGACGATAGTTTCGCCACACTCGCTGAGCGCCTGGATGAGGCCGTTGTCGAGGAGTGGGACTTGCAGCCGCTTTTTGAGCGGGCCAACCGGCTCGACCCCCTCGTCGCCCAGTATCTCGTACGCATGGCCCGGACGGTGGCAGCCGAGGACGTGGTGCCAGCCGGACGAACGACCTATCGGCTGATTCTCACCGGCATGGGCGTGCTTCTGCCAGCCGGCCTGTCGCCGCTTTCACGGGCATGGCGAGACGCGGCGCCGGGGCTGGAGTCGGGGCTGGCCGCCATGTGGGCGGAGGACGTGTACACGGTCACCGTGATGCGGCAACCCGTGTCGCTTGAGCGGGCGTATGCGTTGTCGCCGACGCGCATGCGCTCCGCACTGCTTCAGGGTTTTGCGCAACGATACGCAGACGAGTTCCAGATTCCCGAAAGCGAAAGCCTCGGACACAAGGACCTGACCGCCTATGTGTTGCCTGTCGTGATTGCAGCGCGCCCCGAGCGGGCAAAGGCGTTCATGACAACGCACCTGGCTCCTGGTCCTCTTTCTGCGATGTTCTCCTCTCTCAAGCACCGGTTTGAGTCGGCATTCGAGAGGGCGGTGCAGGAGGCTGTCCCTGGCCAGGAGACGCCCAGTGTGTTCCCGCCGCTGAGCTGGACGAACGTATTCCCGGTGACGCGCGCGTTTCACATGCGCAAATCTGTGCACCAGACGCTCAAGGCCGCAGCCGGAAAGAGTGGCTGGTCACTGTCGTTTCGCTCGCCACGCCTTGTGCTTCACGACCCGGCTGGCAGCAAGGCGTGCGACTTCTACTTCCCCGAGGAAACGGATTTCGACATGCAGCGCATTGTGGCGCCGCTCGTCAAGCAGTTGGGCATCCGCTTTGGCGGCGCGCTTCACTGACAGCTGGCCCGCGCCGCGGGCACCTGGGCCATTGAATCCGCTTTAGCCGCTTCTGCCTGTGGCATGCGTTGATTGGCTACACCCTTCAGGACAACCATGAAGGGGAGTATCCAGTATGCAAACGTATCTTGTTGGTGGCGCAGTTCGTGACCTCCAGATGGGGCTCGAGCCCAAAGACCGCGACTACGTGGTCGTCGGCGGCACGGTCGAAGCGATGCTTGCGCTCGGATTCAGGCAGCAGGGCAAAGACTTCCCCGTCTTTGTGCACCCCGAAACCCAGGAGGAGCACGCGCTTGCACGAGTGGAGCGCAAGACCGGGAGCGGCCACACCGGCTTCGCTGTTTCGACGGCCAATGTGACGCTCGTGGAGGACCTATCCCGGCGTGACCTTACCATCAACTCGATGGCGATGACCGGAGAGGGTGCCATCGTTGACCCGTTCGACGGCCAGCGCGACCTCGCTGACCGCGTTTTGCGGCATACAGGCCCGGCGTTCATCGAGGACCCGTTGCGCATCCTGCGCATCGCACGATTTCTCGCGCGCCTCGGGCCGGACTGGCGGGTTGCCGATGAGACGAATCGCCTCGTCACCACGATGGTGGACGCCGGCGCGCTCGACGAACTGCCGTTCGAACGGTTCTGGAAGGAGCTCGAACGCGGCCTGATGGAACCCTATCCCGACCAGATGTTCCGCTTCATGCACGAGCATGGCCTCTTCACCTGCGTAGCAAAACTTCGCCCGCTCGGCGCTCAGCCCGGGGAAGCGGCGCTCGGACGGCTACGCCGGGCGGCCGAAGCCGGTCTGGATGCGACCGTCCGGTTTGCGACGGCCTGCACGGGCTTGCCGGAGGACCGGGACCGGCCACAGGGCCTGCCCGTTGAGTTCTGGGACATTGCACGGGCTGCCCATGCGGTCTCGGCCATGCCTGTGCGCCAGTTCGGTGCGGCAAGTGCGGACGCGCAACTCGCCATCCTGAGCGCGCTGGATGCGATTCGTCGACCGGTGCGCTGCGCCGAGGTTCTCGCCGCGCTGCAGATTGAGATGTCGTTTGATGAGAGTGACATCCATCAAGCTGTCGCTGCGCTGAAGGCTATCGACAAGCGCGCCATTGCCGCCGCCTGCGCAACGGGTGCGGAGGTCGGTGACAGACTCGAACAGGAAAGTCGTCGTGTGTTGCGCGAGACCTTCGTTTGATTGACTGAAGCGCCCCCTTTCGTGGGGCGCTTTGCCTTGCGTGTGGCATCGGCATCGGCCATCTAAATCGGCCTAAAACGTGCTAAAATGGAAACTCGTTCGGGTGGGCAGAAGCCCTTTGTTTGTGTGGTATTAGGGCTCGGGAATCTAAACCCGATTTGCTATATTTTAGGCCGGTGAATCACTGGCAACATTCCCTGAACCGGTTCTTCCGCCAGTCGCTGGCCAGTAAGGGCCAACACTCTCGACGAGTACGCATGAATCCGACTACCCTGCAGCCTTCCAAGAAATTTGACCTCATCCTGCGCACGGCTGTCGTGCGCGGCGAGAAGCCCACCAAGGGCCTCGAGGCAGTACTTGCTCCCAACGAAAACCAGATGAACCGCCTGTTTGGCTTCCTGTCTGATGGCAGTGCGGCCGTCATCGCCGATACGGGTGGCAAGGGCGGGATGGATTTCAACAAGTTGCTGGGCGGCAAGATTTTTGCCGTCGCGGCAGACGGATTCTTCCCGGTGTACGAGAAAGACGAAGCCAAAAATCGCACCAGCACGCAGAAGGTCGAAGACGGCAAGGCGCTGTACTCATCGAGCGGCTTTTACATGCTCTCGTCGAAAGAGTACCCGGCACTGACCATCGTCGAAGGATTCACGCGCTTGTATGACAAGGGTGAAAAGGTGCTCGTGATGACGGCCGAGCAGCTGGCCGCACACCAGACCATTCCGATGACCTCGGAGATGGACTGGGAGATGGCTCTTGCATCGATGGAAGGATTGCTGGAAGACAGCCAGAACCTCGTCGCACAGTTCGACGAAGGCGTGAACAAGAAGCGCAAGCGTCGAATCGAAGACGCAGTGCGCGACGCCGAGGACGCGGAAGAACCGTATGCGGGTGTGAAGTTCGAGGAGTTGTCGGTGAGCAAGAAAGACGGCAATCCCTTCATCGAATACGCATTCCGGGTCGAGGATGGCGCGATTGTGACGGGGCGAATTCTGCGCGAGCGCATGACGCGCGACGAGAACGACCGCGATGTGACGGAGTACGTCGAAGCGGCCGACGCGCTGGTGCATTTTGCGGAGAGCGCCCATGTCCGGCAGATTGTCGCCGCCCTCGAGGAGGGCAAGAGCGTGCTGTTCGGTTTTGCACAGGGACACGTGATGCGCACCAGCGTCCAGTTCCGCCGCAAGTACGAGAACATCGCGAAGGCCCCTGCGGGCGCGCCGCGGTATGGCGACGCCGTGTATATCGACGGTGCGAACAGCCACTGGGTCAAAGGTATCGTCAGCGTCATGCAGTCGATGCACCCGAACTTCCCGTCGAAGGACTATGACGCGCACTACTATGTAGCAGCGCCGCGCCAGATGGAAGTAGGCCTGATGAAAAAGGCTGACCAGGCGCAGCGCAAGTACACGCCGCCGCAGGCGCTCACGTACGACCTCGAAGCCTTCCTGCTGAAATAAAGCGGCTGGCACAGGTAAGCAACCACGCCCCGTGGAGTCTCCGGACCCGCGGGGCGTTTGCTTTGGGCGAAAAGAAAGTCCCCACGACGTGGGGACTGGACAGAAGGCGGGGTGATGCCGGTAAGTCAGCCGGCGGTGGCGTCCGGGGACGGCGTGGCCAGCGCGCGGATTTCCTCGGCCGAGCGTCGCAGGACGTCGGCGACGTGGCGGTCCATCTGGTTCGTACGCTTGCCGGGCGGCTCCAGGCGGTCGGCCTTTTCCTCCAGGAGACGAGCGCATGATTCGAGATGCGGCCGGGCAGGGGTGCGCCGCAGGTCCTCGATGCTGTCGATGACATTCTGTGCGGCCTCGTCGGGGCCGCCTTCGTGGCGGAGGGTCAGGAGGCTGTTGCCGATGAGGTAGTTCTCGACGCGCTGGACGTACGCCCAGTTTGCACTGGCGGCTGCCTGTGCATCGCGTAGCCGGGCGATGAGCTCATCGCGAGATGCCGATTCCAGGTCATCGCTAGCCTGATTGATTTGAAGCGGTATGTTCATAGCAAGACGTCCTGTCAGGGTTGAGTGTCCTGAAAGGTGTAGCCATCGAAGCAGGAAGGCGCTCCTTGCGTTGCCGTATTTGGAGTGGCGTGAAGTGTACAAAGCAGCCCCGGCAACATTGAGTTGCACGGGGCTTGTAGATATTGAATTGGCTGTATTGGCCTCTAGTTGCGGTGTCAGTTTTTAGTACGCGTGCACGTGACCGGTAGCCAACTCCAGGTACCACGCACCGCCGTCATGGTCCACGTGGCAAATGTCGGCTTCCGCTTCTTCGTCAAACAGTACACGGAGCTTGCTCAGGTAGTGCACCTTGTCTTCCAGCGAGCTGTGCCCTTCCTGGCCGAAACGCCTGCCGTGCTGAAACGCGAGGTAGTGAAACCCGATACCGGCCCGGATTGCCGCTTCGACGGCTTCACGAGACAGCCCGTCGTTCCACGCGATGCCCCGGTAGAGCGATTCAAGCAACGGCTTGAAGGTATTGCCGAAGTCGTTGTCGCCAAGAACTATTGCGATGGTTCGCATTTGCGTACTCCCTGCTTCTCAGGATTCTTGTCCATAAGGATGGCCCCGAACGTATTGATATTTGCCCAATAGGGTAACCCCCAGCCGGTATAGCACACCCGGAGGAGGGGCGGCCTCACGAACATGCGTACGCGCTCACTTGAGGTCGTTCCAAGCCGGGAGGCCGTTCGCAGAACGTGGTGATATCAATGCGTAACGCGAACAGGGCCAAAAGGAGAGAGCCGCACGAAGCGGCTCTTAATCAGAATCTGGCCAATCAGGCGGCCATCGGGAGCAGGTTGTTGTAGTAGCCAGGCGCGCTCACAAAGCGCGTCGAGCCGCCCAGCACATATTCGACCATCACTTCTGTTGAGAGCCACCTGCGGCCCAGTCGTTCGGCTGCATCGGCGGTCGTGAATGAGCCTCCAAACGGGTCAGCAATCAGGTCGCCGGGCTCGCTGAGGAATTCAACCAGGAACGACGCGAGCTTCAGCGGCATCGGCGCGCCGTGAACGGGCAGGCCCATCTCCCTGGCGGCCTTCTTGTAGGCAATCTGCGCCGCGCAGCGGTGCCCGAACGTGAGCACGTTGCGAGGAATCTTGCCTTCCGTCTGGTTGCTGAAGCTGCCATTGCGAATGGCATAGGCGCCATCCGAATAGCGCGCGTTGCGTTGCTCGCCACCGTTTTTGATGAGGTCCAGGTGCCGTTCGGTATGGGCCTGCAGCACGCGCCGATTGTTCGACCTTACCCGATGCGGGTCATTGGTGAGCCAGTACACCGGCTCGTACTCCACGTTCAGTTGCGTGCGTGCCTTGCTCGCATACTGGATGGGCCCAGGCGGTTTTGACGGATTGCGCCACACCAGGCGGTCCATCAGGTGCAGTCCGAATCTGTCGTGCAGGGCGATGAGCAGCCGTTCCACATACATCGACCGCGCCGGCGAACCTGGCAGGAAGATGTCGTTCGACACGTTCAGGCAGATGCTGCCACCTGCGGCGAGACTGCGCACGACGGGTTCCAGCGTTTTGCAAATCCAGTCGACATACACTGACTCCGGCGGATTGCCGTATGCGCGCGCGGTCGACAAGGGGAAGGGCGGTGAGCTCAGCACCAGTGTGACGGGCGCGTCCAGGCGCGAGAAAACGGTCTCGCACGCACCGAGGATTGCAATGCCCAGGTCCGTTGAGAAGCCGAGCACGGCCGTGTTCGTGTCAATCCGGTTGAGGTCTTTGGCTGCCGGACGTGTCAGTTTCCAGATGCCGCGCTCGCCCTCGACCCGCTCAAGAATGCCGGCCTGCCTGAGTGTCTGCTGGTGCCAGCGCACCTTTCTCTCGAAGAGATTGCGGACCTTGCCCGCGGTGCCGACGGCTTCACGGTGTGAAGCCTCCTCAGCCGAGGTACCAGTGGCTTCGGCGACGCGCCGGTAGAGCGCCGCGTTGTCGAGCAGGCCGTCGTCGTTCTCGGAGTAGGCGTGCAGCGTGCCCGAGAAGAGGTTTAGTTGGGTTGGTTTCATGCTCTTTATCCGCTACGGTTGTCCTGGTGCATGTAGCGAATACCCCGGCGTCGCCGCTAACCGGTGGTGCAGGAAAACTCGTATTTTGAGCCAGGTGGGCAGCTGTTATTGCGCGTCCCCACCGGCTTCGTCCGGCAAGCCCCAGATACGCGGGTGAATCTGCGCAAGGGCCTCGTACTCGTCGAGGAGGGTGGATTGCATTCGAGCAGGCAGAATGGCCCAGGCCTCTTCGACGATATCCGGGGGAATGCCCCACAGGACTTCACCGAGCGGGCCCGCGACGGCGCAGAGGGTGTCTGTATCGCCGCCGTGGTAGATGCACTCACGCATGAGGGACTCGAAATCGTGCGCCTCGCTCAGGCACGACAGCACGTCGGACAGCGTTTCGTCGGCGCGGATGTGAAACTCCCCGAGGCGGTGAGCAGTATCGACGCTGTGACGAGAGACGCCGTTCTCGGCAAGGAAAGCGCACGCCTCATCGCGCCCCTTGCCGGCCATAGCCATCCAGAGCGCCTGGGCGTAGAGGTCAACGGCGGCCAATGACACTTCGTGGTCGTGTGTGATGATGGTGGCGGCGTGCGCACGGAGGCGTGCTTCGTTCTCGTCGCGCGAAAGCGCGACAGCAGGCGACACCCGCATGAGCGCGCCGTTTCCGTAACTGCCATACGCGGCGTCATCTGCGCTTGTGAGCCAATTCTTGAAGTCACGTCCGTAGCCGGCGGCGGGGAATTCACGACCCCATTGTTTGAGCCAGCGCGCGTAGCGCGCGGTCGCAGGAGGCAACTCGTCGAGAATCGCTTCGGCAATTGCCATCGTGCAGACCGAGTCATCGGTCGGCGTCACGTTCATGCCGAATAGCGGCACCGTCCGGCTTTCGGCACGGCCGCCTTCGTAGATGGAACCAACAATATCGCCAATCACTGCACCAAGCATGGTATGTCCGAAAAGAAAACGGGGGAAGCTGGATTACCGATAGGGAGCGGGTTTAGTCAACGCGGAGGCGGCCAAACACCGGCAGGAAGCGGACGCAAAAAAAGAGGCCGCTCGAAAGCGGCCTCAGTTGAATCAGTCGGATGAAGCGGGTTATGCCGCGAGGAGCGCGTCGAACGCAGCCTCGTCAAGAATCGTCACGCCCATCTCCTGCGCCTTGGCCATCTTGGTGCCGGCTTCAGCGCCTGCGAGCAGGTAGTTCGTCTTCTTCGACACGGAGCCGGATACCTTGCCTCCGGCCGCTTCGATGGTGGCCTTGAACGACTCGCGGTCACGGCTCAAGGTGCCCGTGATGACAAACGTGAGGCCGGTGAGCGACTGGTTGTCCGTCGATACCGTCACGTCTTTCGGTTGCACGCACTCGACTAGCACCTCCACTTCGGCTGCGTTGTCCGCGTTTTCGAAGAACGCGCGCACGCTTTCGGCGGTTGTCGGGCCCACATCTTCGAGTGCCTGGAGCTCGTCGGCAGTAGCAGCCTTGAACGCCGCGAACGTCAGGAAGTGACGTGCGAAGTTTTTTGACGAGTTTTCACCCACGTTCGGAATGCCCAGCGCGTAGATGAAGCGGTTCAGCTCGGGAGCACGCGTCCTTTCGATGGCCGCGACCAGCTTCGCTGCCGAATTCTTGCCTTCGCCCGGCAGCGCCGCAATCTGGGAAGGCAGCAGTGCAAAGAGGTGGCTCGGCCGTTCGATAAGGCCAGCTTCCACGAGCTTCGTCACTGTTCCTTCGCCCAGCCCTTCGATGTCGAGCGCAAGGCGCGACGCAAAGTGCGTGATGGCGTACAGGCGCTGGTCGGCGCATTTCAGGCCACCCGTGCAGCGATGGGCCGCCGTGTCCTCTTCCTTGTGAACGGGCGAGCCGCAGGTCGGGCAGTGTGCCGGCGCGTAATACACCGTTTCCGTGCCGTCGCGGCGCTCCGGGAGGGAGCGGACGATTTCAGGAATCACATCACCCGCGCGCCGCACGACCACATAGTCGCCGATGCGGATATCCTTGCGGTGCACTTCCTGTTCGTTGTGCAGCGTGGCGTTGGTGACGGTGACGCCACCGACGAACACGGGCTCGAGCCGCGCAACGGGCGTGAGCGGGCCGGTGCGGCCGACCTGCGGCTCGATGGCGATGCATCGGGTCACGGCTTCTTCCGGCGGGAACTTCAGCGCGATAGCCCAACGCGGCGTCTTCGAGTTCCAGCCGAGCTCGTCCTGCTGCTTCTTCGAGTTGACCTTGTAGACGACCCCGTCGATATCGAACGGCAAGTCCGCACGCGTTTCCTTGATGGACTCGAAGTGCGCCAGAATGCCAGCGGCGCCTTTCACGACGGTGTTCGTGTCGCTGATTTCGAAGCCCATCTGCACCAGAGAAGCCAGTTGCTCTTCCTGGGTGTCTGCCGGTTCGAATCCTTCGCATACGCCGAAGCCGTACGCGAGGAAGCGCAGCCGGCGCGAGGCGGTAACCTTCGGGTCGAGCTGACGCAGCGAGCCAGCTGCTGCATTGCGGGGGTTAGCCTTCGTCTCTTCACCCCGCGCGGCAAGCTCGGCGTTGATGAGCTCGAAGTCCGCCTTGTTCATCAGCACTTCGCCACGCACCTCAACGCGAGGCGCTGTGTTCTTGATGCGTAACGGCACGTTCTTGATGGTGCGAACCTGTTCGGTAACGTCTTCGCCAGTCTCGCCGTCGCCGCGGGTGCCTGCAACGGTGAGCAAGCCGTATTCGAAGACCAGCTCACACGACAGGCCGTCGTACTTGAGTTCGGCACAGGCTTCGACGTCCTCAGCCGCGATGCCCAGGTCTGTAGCCACGCGATTGACGAACTCGACGGCGTCTTCAGGCTTCATCTTGCTGTCGATGGAGCCCATGAGCCGGCGATGCTTCATTTCCTTGAACTCGGGCAACACGGCGCCGCCCACGCGACGCGTCGGCGAGTCGCGGGTGTCCAGCTCGGGGTGCTCGGCCTCCATCGCCTGCAGCTTGCGGAACAGGTGGTCGTACTCCGCGTCGGTGATAGCCGACGTATCCAGCACGTAATACTGGTGTGCGTGGAAGGCGACGGTTTCTTTGAGCGATGCGTATTGTTCGAGAATGGTTGTCGTCATATGGGTTCCAGCGGCACGGGGCCGCGATTGTAACGGTTGTGGCCTTGTTGTCACGCTTTCGCGCAAAGAGTCTAGAGAGTCGCTGTCCGTCGGGCACTGTTTAAAGCAATTCTCTAAACGACCTAAAATTCCCCTGGTTTTTCAATGACGCAGCTCATCATCACGATTGTCGCCATCGCGCTTATGGCTGCGATGGTTCTCGCGTCCATCAACTACGTTCCGGCGTGGTATGGCTACTCCACCACGGCGGAAAAGCAGGTGCGCGCCGCCATGCCTCTGCTCGAGCAGGCCTACGACGTCATGACGCGCGCCGCCGGTGGCACGCCACCGGCCGTGCAAGCTGTAGCGGACGGCGGGTTCCGTTCCAACTTTGTGTCGACGCTGAAATTTGCGCCGGCTGCTCCGACTGGATTTGCGTGGGTGTACGGGCAGCACGCCAACGACGGAACCAACTACGCGAACCTCAACTACTTCTGCCTCGTGCCGACGGGTCAGATTTCCGACGGCGTGGGCCGAGGAATCTATCGCGCGGCAGGCGTGTTTTCCACCGACCAGCTGTTCATCAATACGACGTGCGGGGCGACTTCGACGCTTGGTCAGCCGGCCAGCTTTGCGGGTGCGTCGCGCGCGGTCACGTTTTACGTCGCCTACACCCCCGGGGTGACGCGATGATTCACGGTACGTTCGCCGAACGCATCCGCCGGTGGATGCTTGTATTGCTGCTCGGAGCCGGCACATCCGCCAGTCACGCCCAGACGCCGACGCTTGGCCTTCAGCTCGCCCGTGCGGCGCACGACGTCACAGCTGCATACCTGCGGCGGGCCGCCGTATTTGAGGCCGGTACTTTCGACCAGCTTCCGGCTGCCGCGAGTGCATCAGACCTGTACCCCGCGTACCCGTTCGCCCCATCGCCAGGACGCGTTTCCTGGTCGCTGACGGCACTGGACACCGACCGGTCCCTGGCCTGTTTCCAGGTGACGGTGCAGAACCAGGATGAGTGGAACAGCGTCGCGAAAGCGATGCTCGCACCCGGCATCGCTCCGCTCGTGCCGCAAAGCCAGAACTGTTCTGCAGCAGCGGTTCTCACCAAGCCCGTCCGGTTCCCAGCCGCCGTGTTTTCAGCCGTGACACTGGACCGGCGAGGGGCAGCAGCCCCGACGCTCGCTGACCCCGGTCTTGGCATGAACCTCGTGTCAGGGTCCACCACGACACCCGTACAGACGGGTCCCGGCCGTGTTGCCGCCATTCTCCAGTCCTATCCCGGGCAAAAAAGCGCCACAGTCGTCCTTCAGGTAGTTAACCAGACTGGTACTGGCCCACTTACGCTCACGGGGGTAACCTCGACGCCTGGGTTTGAGACGGGCACGACGGACTGCAATGGACTGGCTGCGGGTGGAAGCTGTTCCGTGCCTATCGACTTCAACTCGACATTGGTGAGCGGCAGCACGGCGGGCCGGGTACGGGTCACTTTTGCATACACGCCACCGGGCTGGTGCAACAAGCCGGGTAATCATTGCAAGCCTTCGGACCTGCCTCCAGTAACCATTCAGCTCACCACGACTGTGTACGGGCAGGTTCTCAAGTGACGTGCAAGGCCCCGCCCGGAAGGATGGGGCCTTTGTTCAACACGACCTGCGGCCGGTGCTGAATGTCACGTGTTCTGGAGCGCAGCCTCCCTGAAGTAGGCGCGCACCAGTTCGCCGATATCCGGCATTGCTTCGAGAAACGGCCCAAGCCACTCGAGCAGGAACACGCCTCGCCGGGCCGCGCGCGCGTCGCCCTTGAGGGCAAGGTCCAGCGCATCGAGATGCGTCGCCAGCGCGACATTGCGCAGGTGAGAGGGGCGCTTTCGCCAGTCCTCGAGGGGAGTCGGCTCGACAACGTCGCGCGCGTTCCACAAAAACTGGACGGGGTCGGCCACCTGGCCCTGCAGCACCTTCACGTGAATCTCGGGGTCGGGTGTCGTCCGGTCGAGTGCGAACGCGGCGGCGCGCAGGTATTCCTTGCGGTCAGCGGGCGAGCGTGATTCGTTGAACAGCTGCTGGAAGCGTCCTGCGAACGCGATGCACAGGGCGACGTATTGGGCCTTGGTCGGCACGAAATGGGTCATGAACGGGCAGCCTTGAACGGGGTGATATCGAAACCGGAGCAAAGCCCTGCTGCACGTTCACACTCGAACGTCAGATTGGCAAGCATGTCCTGCAACGAGCTGTACTCGCCGCAGACCGCCTTGATGGCGGGCACACCCATGTGCTCCTCGAGCAGGAGGCGCACGCGGCACGCTGCCTGTCGATAGAGTGCGGCCGAGAGCGGAATCTGGCGACAATCGGCTGCGTCCAGCAGCTGGCCAAGTCTGGCCAGTTCCAGACTGGCATCCTCGACGGACAGAACGGAAGGATAGAAGGGGTGGTGCATCGCGTTGCTCCAAGATTTCTAAAACGATACTCGTGCTGTCGGCAATAGTCAATCCGGCGAAGACACCTGCATCATTTTAGATACATAGCGGCAAGGTGACTGTCTAAATTTCGTCCGCTAGACTGCGCATGACTACCATCCGCCTCCACGAACTGCTGGGCCTGCGCGACCTTCCGTCCTCGGGCCTCGCCTGGAACGACCTGCTGCTCGAACGGCTGGAGCAGAAGGCGCTGCGCGTGCTTGCGCACCATCTGGGTGTCACGACCCAGGACCTGACCGAACTGGTGCTCGATGCGCCGCTGGAGCAGGGCGCGCGCCTTCCCCGGCACGCGTCGGACTTCATGTACCGTATCGCGCGCGCATTGCGTCAACTCGAAACAGCAAAGGGCGGGGATGTGGAAGCGGCGGCACTCTGGCTGCGCTCGGTACAGGCCGAGCTCAAGGGCCGAATCCCGATTCTGCTGCTTCAGACGAGTGTCGGGACCGAATACGTCATGACGGCCATCGGCCGCATGAAGCCTCCCGTTGTGCTGGCAGATGAGAATATGGACAGCGCCGTGGTTGACCCGGAGGCGGGCGATGCAGGGCAACCTGAGGTTGCCGACGAACGGGACACCCCGACAGGCTGAGACCTCTTTTCGGGACTGCACTATACGGTAGGTGATGAGCGGAGTAGTTGACGGAGAAATCGGCCCGGGGCTGGTTTCTCCGTAGTTGTTTTGTGGCAGAGAAGGGGCGGTTTTTGAAAAAAGCAGTTTCAGGGGTAGCCGGCGACCCTTGGGTGGGGCGACTCAGCGGCAAGGTCGCTGAAAATGCAATTAACGCCGAGGTCCGAGCGACCGGCAGTCCGCGCCCGAGTTCATTCACAGCCACCGACACGCTTGTGTACGCTACTATTTAACGCAACTAACGGTCAACCGCTGCCCAACCCCGCCAACCGAACGCGCGAGCGCGTTCGGCGAAAACGTGACCACGGAGGAGGGTATTTTAGGTCATGCCTCAGGCGGAGGCGGGCAGGTATCGGCTATACGCGATACGTTTTTCCTCAAGAGACACTATGTGATGGCCAATGTGCGACTTATCTCAGGTATCGTGGCGCTGTTCGCCGCGGGGATGATGCTTCAGGCGCTTCAGCCTTTGGCGCAGCCTCAGGGGTATCACCATTTTTCGGATGTCCGCTCGCTCGGTTTGATACCGAACGCAGCCGACGTCCTGTCGAACCTGTTCATCTCGTTGTCCGGTCTGGCGTGCCTCCGATGGGTTGCGCAGCAGCGAAGGGAGAGGGCGCTCCTGGCGCCGGGCATCCTCGTCGCAGGCGGGGGCCTCGTGTTGACCGGCCTGGGCTCGGCGTTCTACCACTGGCATCCGACCGACGCCAGTCTGGTCTGGGACCGGTTGCCGATGACCATCGTGTTCGCCGGCATCCTTCTTTGCCTCTGGAGCTCCGCAACGCTTGCGAGGGCGACGTGGTTCCAGAGCGTGCTCGTGGTGGGTGCGGCGCTGGGAACGGTATGGTTCTGGGTATTCAGGGGTAGCCTATGGCCGTACGCGCTCCTTCAGTATGGCGGCATCTTCGCCGTGCTGTACCTCGTCATCCGCAAACGGGTGCTGGGTGCTCAAGCCTGGCGGCGGATTCTCGAATGGTACGCACTCGCGAAAGTGTTCGAGTTCTTCGACCAGGGCATCTGGGTGCTGACCGGCCATCTGGTCTCGGGCCACACGCTCAAGCACCTGGCGAGCGCGGCTGCCGGTTTCGCCATCCTCTGGCTTGCGAAGAACTCCCGATTCATCCCAACACGCTGACGCGCGATACGGCGCACTGATTGCAGCCGCTGGTTTTCGAACCGGCGGCTTTTCCATGGCCGCGTCTAAACCGTGCTGCCTATAGGGCGCTCCACTTTTATTTGAGAGGCCACCGGTGAAGTTGATGTCGAAAATCAAGGTCGTAGCAGGGCTCGTGATTGGCGTGGGCGTGATGGGTTCCCTGGCGTACGCATTCCTGTCGCGTGACCACGGGGACGAAATCGGCTCGGTGAACACGGCGTTTCACATGACTGGTTCCGACTACATCTCGGTGGACGCTTATCCAGACGAGGACGTCGACGGAGTCATCTGCTATCTGTCCCGTGCGCGCACGGGCAAGCTGTCCGGTCTGGTGGGCGTGTCCACGGACAAGACCGAAGCCTCGATTGCCTGCACGAAGGCAAAAGAGGTCGTCACCGTGCGCCGGCCGCTTGCGAAGAAAACGGTGCTTTTCAGCGAGAAGATGTCGGTTGCCTTTAAGACGCTCAATGTCGTCCGCATGGTGGACCCAGTACACAATACGCTGCTGTACCTGGTGTACTCGGACAAGTTGATGGATGGCAGCCCGAAGAACAGCCTCACGGCGGTGTCGCTGCCCGCGCAGGCACCCATTCCGCTTCAATGAGGGAGTTCAACTCGAACGAACAAAAGCTGGTCGAAGACGCCGGCAAAACTGCGGTACGGCCACTTTCGCTGCGCGAACGGGTGGCGCATTGTCCGCGGTGGCGTCGTTGGGTGGCCTATCTCTTCGATGGCCTTCTGGAGCCTCCGCCCAAGGCTAACTAGAGCGGGCCTGGCGTGTTCGCTGCAACCTCTGGCCAACCAGTAGCTCATCAGCCACCCTGGTCCGGCATGAAGCGTCTTTTCTGTGTTTATACGCTGGGCGTTTGCGACAGGAGTCTGCCATGCAGATTATCAACGCCATCCTGAAACTTCTCGCACGTCTGATTCCCAAAGCCACGCTTGTTCCGGGAAACCCCGATGAAGCGCGACGCTGGACAGCTGTGCGCGGTATTCACCTGTGATGATTCAAACCCGGCCACACCGCCGGGTTTGTTTTCGACTGGACTCCGGAGAGCCGTCATGCGGTCGTGTCGTGGCCATAGCCGATTCCGGTGCAGTGAGCCCTAGTGCGTAGTCCTGCAAGTTGGAGAGAACAATGGTTGAATTAAGCGATTCAAATTATGAAAGGCTTCTCGCCGCGCGAAACGAGTTCGGTGCAGCGCTGAGTGCCCTTAGTGACGCCGCGGATGCTGTGACCGCTGCAGATATGGCTTCAACGGGAATCACCGCCAGCGAGCTGCAGGCGGCTGCGGTTCACGCTCGTAATGTGCTGTCGAAGTATGTCGAGCATCAAGCCTTCCTGACCTTCGAGGCTCCACGGCGCCGCGGCGTTTTTCGGCTTGCTGAGCGACTCGGGCTGCTGCGTTGCTGATTGATGCTCCCGTAAGACCCGTCGCCTCGATTGCCCGGCAGAACAGAGAACGTCCGCAGACGTACCAATAAAGTTGATAATTCGCTTTATGTCAAATTCAGGATTCCTTATCATAGACACATGAGGCTGTTCCATCCGACGGCTTCGGCGACCAAAAAAACAGATGCATCGTCTTCGGACTCGGCAACCATTGCAGCGTAACATCCAGTCCGGACTTGCGACGTTCATCCAAAGAGAAAGCCCCGAAGATTGCTCTTCGGGGCGAATGATGAATCAGGCTATAGCGCTATGGCCGTGTCAGAAGGACACTTCACAGGCACCGCCGGCGCAGGCTTGCGACGCGAGCGTGTCCGCGTCGACAAATTTCCGTGCCGACAGCACTGCGGGGAAGTCGATGGCCTTCATCGACTTCTCGATGCCCACCCACTTGTGCAGGTTGTAGCAGTCCTTCAGACAGAAAGTCGTCTTCAGCTCGTCGCCGTCGAAGAAGTTCAGCGCGAACTTCCGGAAACGGCGCACCCAGTCACGCTTGAGCAGGTCCGACGACTCGTCGGTCAAGGTGAGCCCCTGACCCAGAGCAGTGTTGCAGGCCTGCCAGAGGTTATCGTTGAAGGCGTGAAGCCCGTCAACGATGAGCCCGGATGCGAACATGCTCGCCTCGCCGTACAACTCCAGCAGTTCGTGCGCGGTCGGCACGCTCATGAAAGGAGCCTGCACATACGCCTTGTCACCGGACGCGGCTAGCAGCGAAATGCCTGCAAACCACTGACGGTTGTCGTAGATGTACTGTTCGACTTCGTTCCAGTCGTCGACCGTGATGGTGTTCGAGATGTTGTGGCGCAGCGACGCGTCCACGCACAGCTCGACGTTGGTCCCCTGCTCCACCCAGAGCTGCTGCGCCTTCTTGACGTACTCGAGCTGCTTGACGCCCAGGAGGTCGTGCTTGAACACGGACGTTTCCTTCGACACTATGGGGAAGCTCACGACGATGTCCGTGCCCGCGGGGTTCCACACCGACTTCTCGACCATCTTCGGATTGGTCTTCGCGATGAGCTGCGCGACGTCGTCGTTGGCGTTCATCTGCACGTTTCGGATGTACCGCGGCGAGTGCTCACCGTGGATGCCCGAGGCCGTGCCGAGCAGCACCGATGCGTTGCCCGAGGGCTTGGCACAGGTCGTGCGCGCAGCCGGCCGGATACCCAGCAGCTTCGCGACGCGCTTGTTCGTGGCCTTGACGATTTCCGCGCCCTTCTTCATCACCTCTTCGTCGAACAGCACGTGCGGATTGTTCATCCAGCCGGTGATGGACACCCCAATCAGGGCCTCGCGCTCAGTGATGCGGCGCGTAGCGTCCGACAGGTATCGGAAGTTCGTGTATCCCGCCTGCAGCGTGCCGAGAATGGCCGCCGCTTCGCACGCCTGGTAGAACAGTTCCGGCGTCGTGCACTTGCCGCCGTTGATTTCCGTCAGGTTGCAGAACTGGAAGCCAGATTCGCCGTCTTCGGTGACCGGCAGCATGCCGATTTCCACGCACGGATTGAACGTGAACTCCTTGTTATCGACGAAGATGAAGCCGGGTTCGCCGAAATCGCGAACGGACTTCATGATTTCCTTCCATTCCTCGCGCGTGAGCTCGTTGCGCATCAGCACTACCGAGTTGTTGCTGCGGCCGCGCTGCGGGTTGGTTTCGAACCAGTTCCCCGTCTTGGCCTTCAGCATCTCGTCGTCGTCCTTGTCGAACATGCACAGCGTGGCCGAGCGGCGAACGCCACCGGACAGCACGGCATCCGACATGTGCATGACGAAGTCGTACGCGACGATGGGCGTCACCACCACTTCGGTCGCGCCGTTCAGCGCCTTCTCGAGCAACGCTTCGCACTTGGCCAGCGCGGCGCGCAGACCGTCCGGCCCCGGCGCCTTGAAGCCGCCGGAAATCATCGCGCCCTTCGGTCGAACCAGGCTGAAGTCAAAGTGCACGCCGAAGCCCTTGTACTCCGGGAACGTTCCACCGTTCTCGAAATAGGAGCTCAGCAGCACGCCGAAAGCGTCAGCCCAGCCCTCGATGCTGTCGGGCACCTGGAAGACCTTGTACTGCTCTTTCGAGCGCTGCTGCAGGTGCGGCAGGCGCGACACGTGATGCTTCTGCACCGAGAAGCCCACACCGCAGCCGCACAGCAGGAGGTACATCGCTTCTTGGAAGAAGGCCGGGCGGTCGCAATGGCTCGCGGAGCAGTTGTACATGCGGGCCTCCTTGTTCAGGAGCTGTTCCCCGCCGAACTGCAGCGCGCGCTGTGCGCCGAGATGAAGCTGGGTTTCGTATGCGACTTCCGCCTTGACCATCAGCGATTCGAGTTCGGGCGTCATGCGGCCTGCGTACTTCGTGCGATGCATGGACATCACGCGGGCCACCGCTTCTTCCCACGTCTCGTATGCGCCTTTCGACTCGTCCCAGCGCGCGTAATCCTTGAAGAACTTGGATTCCGACATCATTTGCTGGCCGAGCGACATTTCAAAAGGTTGATTCATTTTCTGTGTGTCCTTGAGTTCCTGATAGCCGTTGTTCGGCTACGGTCCGTATAGGTAAAGCCAAGGACAGACGCTGCTTTAGCCGTGCGCTCGCACTCGTGGCTACGTGGCCCCTTCTCCCCTGCACCACCGCCGCCCCCGCTTTAGAGGTGAGCAACTCCCTCGGTGTTTCCCCGATGTATTCCCCGATGTGAGCCCCGTATGACGGGTAACGTTTCGTTTTAGACGCTTTAGCCTTCGTGCCGGCCACTCAGGCTTCGCCGCCATCTGTCGACACTACGTCGAAGGCTTCCCCGCGTAGCTACACCAGGCAGTTCAACTTTTTAGGCGTGGAATTGTGGACACTCTCTCTGAGGTAGCGGTTGATACGTCGGGTATCACCGTGTCCGGTCTATCGGCCGGCGCGTATATGGCGCATCAGCTACTGGTCGCGTACAGCGATGTGTTTTCAGGTCTCGGCGCCATCGCCGGCGGGCCATTCATGTGCTCCGGCGGGTCGATGCATGGCGCATTGACCAGCGGCATGCGGGGTGACCCAGGCATCGACGTCGGACGCCTGGTGCAATGTGCCCGTGCGCTCGAAAATGCGCAGCTCGTGGCGCCGCTCGAGAATCTGGAAAGTGCACGCATCTGGGTGTTCCGCGGGACGGAGGACAAGACGGTCCTCAAGCCGCCAGTGGACGCACTTGTCGATTTTTCGCTGCGCCTCACGGATGTGGGAGGCATCGAGTACGTCGACGATGTTGCTTGCCGCCATACGATGCCGACCGACACCTTCGAGCGTGGGGTGCTCTCCCCTCACCGGGACCCTTACATCGACAATGTGGGATACGACGCCGCAGGCCGTCTGCTTGAGCACCTCTATGGGCCGCTCAAGCGGAGAAAGGCTGCACTGGGCTCCCTGATGCGTTTCGACCAGGCCCAGTTCATCCAGCTGTCGCGGTTGTACGGAATGGACAGTGTCGGGTACGTCTACTATCCGACCGCCGCGCTGCAGGGACGTCGCTGCAAGTTGCATGTCGTGCTGCATGGGTGTGAGCAGTACTCGGGGAAACTGGGGCGTCTCTTTGCCGAGCACGCAGGCTATAACGAGTGGGCCGAGGCCAACGATATCGTCGTGCTTTACCCGCAGACTTTTCCGACGGTGACGCCCTTCGTCTTTAACCCGAAGGGAAGCTGGGACTGGTTTGGTCTTATCTCCTCGAGCTTCTGCACGCGACAGGGGCTCCAGCAACAGGCAATCTTCAACATGGTGGACCACCTGACCGGGCATCAGCTCTCGGATGCGGGAATCCGGCCGGAGACCTGCAAAGCGCGGGCTCACCGGGTATCCATGAGCCGCTTCCCCCTGGCTGCCTAGGCGTAACGGCATCGACCGCTGTCTTCGGGCGCTCCTTCGTGAGCGCCTTTCTCTTTCTGGGACCCCGACGACGGTGCTGCCCGCTGCTCGTATTTCCCGGTGGCGGCACCAGTTTTGCAGAGGTCGCTACATTATCCACAGCGTTTGAGTCAGAATCCGGCGTGACGACCCCAGCGGGGCCCGGAAAGAGTCGGACGGCTTTTCTTTGCGACAGTGCTGGCGTGTCCAGCGCAGTTGCAGTTCAATCCCCGAATGGAATCAAAAAAGATGCAAACTGGTACCGTGAAATGGTTCAACGACGCCAAAGGCTTCGGCTTCATCACGCCTGACGATGGCGGCGAGGACCTCTTCGCTCACTTCTCGGAAATCCGCGCCGAGGGCTTCAAGTCCCTGGCCGAGAACCAGAAGGTGTCGTTCGAGGTCAAACAAGGCCCTAAGGGCAAGCAGGCTGCGAGCATCGCGCCGCTGTAACGCGACACGGTCATCCGCATCCAACAAACAGGCGCCTTCGGGCGCCTTGTTGTTTTCAAAGCGTCAGTACCAGCGCCCCAGGATGGCAGACATCGAACCCCCGTAACGAGCTATGCAGAAGCCAGGTTCAGTTTAGACGGCTCAGCGAACCCCTCACCCGTTTTACACAGCCGCCGTGAAAAATCTGGTTTCGGGACAGCATCGCTTATAATGCTGCCTTCACGGGGCTGTGCCTTGCAATGGCCTGCTCCGAATGTGAAAGGCAAAAATGCATGACGAATTCCACGCTAACCGACGCCCTGCCCGTCGCGGCAGACGTATCTATCACCAAGGCGGTGGCGCTTGCACTTGCGCACTTTGGCTGTGGTGCAGCGGCGGAAAATAGAGGGACTGGCGGCTATGCTGGCCTCCTGCTACCCAGCTTCACACTTCTCTACCGCGGTGCCTCTATTCCCGTGTCGCTTGAAGACACAACGCATACGCTAACCCGGCGCGTCCACTTCTACCTGGACCACTTCCCCGCTGAAGCGTCCGCGTAGCATCTGCGCCCCTCGACACATACGGGCGCCCCTTTCCGCCCTGCCCTGACGGTGGCCGGCTGTTGCCTCGGCGGACCGACGGCACCTCAGCCCGCTAGCCGAGGTGCCTGCATCTAAAATGCGGCGCACTTCTGAAACACCCTTCACCACCCCGTGCTGCTCCTGTACTGACGGGGCCGCTTCGGTGCGCGCGGCCACCCTCGTCGCACAGCGTCAGACAAGCTCCTAATCGTCTGAGTGGCGTCCGGTGGCTGCAGGCAGGGATTCCGGACCCGGCAGACTTCGTCCCGATTGGCTTCGGGTCGTTTCCACTTTTTTGCAGGAAGCGACAGGGGGCGCTATACGCGGTTAAAAGCACTCTGTTTTCCCCGCAAGCCTCTGCAGGAGGCATTCAAAGTTATCGGGATAGCCAATGAATTTCTTCGCGCGTTACAAGCACCGTATCAGCGTTCTGCTGACTGCGGTGATGCTAGGGACGACCATCCTCACGCCACTGGCGGAGGCTGCCTCGTTCTATCGCATCCCTCTTCGCTCCGATGGCGTCGCGCCAGGAGACGGGTCGGTCAGGATTGACCCGGCCTCCATTTCGTTCGCGGACCAGCAGGTAGGGACGACCTCGGCTGCGCAGACGGTCACGATGTCGAACACGGGTAGCACGGATGTGGCTGTTCAAGCCGCGTCGGTATCGGGCCCGTACTCGGTGTCGACCACCTGTGGCAGTGTACTGGCGGCAACGGCTACGTGCTATTACTCGCTTACCTTCTCGCCCACGGCGATGGGGACAGCAACAGGCGCTCTTAGCGTGCCGACGTCGGCCGGGCCGCAAACGGTGTCGCTCTCGGGGTTCGGACGTCAAACGTCCGACGCAGCATCGCTGGGCTCGCTCTCGTTCGAACAGCCCGTGAACACGGTCTCGCCGGCCAAGTCGGTCACGCTGACCAACACGGGTAACACGCCGGTTGCTGTGAACTCGGTGACCATTGCGGGTGCGACCTACGCCGTCAGTCACAACTGCCCTGCTTCGCTTGAGGCGGGCACCTCTTGCGACGCCAGCGTGACGTTCGCACCGACGGCAATGGGCGAGTCGGACGGAACGCTGACGTTTTCAACTGCTGCGGGTACCCAGCGTGTCGTGCTGAGCGGGGTCGGCCTTCTCGCCGTGCCGAAGCTTTCGGCCAGTGCACTGAACTTTGGCGACCAGGCCATCAATACGGTCTCCGCCGCACAGACGCTCACGCTGTCCAACGAGGGCAACACCTCGCTTGGTATCGCGAACGCCCGCTTGACGGGGCCTTTCGTCCAGGCCGGTGGCACCTGTTCGGGTTCACTTCCGGCCGGCGCGTCCTGCACGTTTGCGGCAGAGTTCGCTCCGGCCGCCATGGGGCCAGCCGCAGGCACGCTCACGTTGCCGCTTAGCACCGGCGACCAGTCGGTAGACCTGTCGGGCAACGGCTTGCAGACTTCCGGCTCCATCCCGACGGGCTCACTCGACTTCGGCAGCGTCAAGGTCGGAGCAGCCTCGGTGGCGCAGAGCGTGACGCTCCAGAACACGGGCAATACGCCGCTGTTGGTGGGCAGTGTGACTGGTACGGGTGAGTTCTTTGTCACCCACAACTGCCCGGCTTCGCTCGCCGCGGGCTCCAGCTGCGCGGTCAATGCGACGTTCAATCCGACCGTAATGGGCGACGCGAGTGGCCTGCTTTCTGTGGCGACCAACGGCGGCACATTCACCGTCAACCTCTCCGGCGTGGGCCTGCTCGCGAAGCCGGTGATGTCGCCTGGGAGCCTCGTATTCGCTGACCAGGTAGTGGGTTCGTCCTCGAGCGCACAGACGGTCACCCTGACGAACAGTGGCAATGTGGCGACGACGCTTACCGTGCCCAAGGTGACGGGCCCATTTGGCGTCTCGACTAGCTGCTCGACCACGCTCGCCGCCAATGCATCGTGCACGTATTCCGTGACCTTCACGCCGACCGTGATGAATGCGGCGAGCGGAACACTGGTCGTCGGCACGGATGTCGGTGACCAGACCGTCACATTCTCAGGCAAGGGCCTGCAAACCTCTGGCGCGGCCAGCGCGGGGAGCCTGGCCTTCGGCTCGCAGGACGTTAACACGACATCTGCGCCTCAGACTCTGACGGTGTCGAACACAGGCAACACCGCACTCGCCATCAACTCTATTTCGGTCGCCGGTCAGTTCGGTGCGAGCAATAACTGCCCGAGCTCGCTTGCGGTAGGAGCGAGCTGCAGCGTCAACGTTGCGTTCGCACCGACGACGATGGGCGCGCAAAGCGGGTCGGTCACACTCGATACGGCGGGCGGAAAGAGCGTTGTGACGCTGACGGGAACGGGCCTGCTGGCAGTGGCCTCGGTGGCTCCAACGTCGCTGAATTTTGGCAACCAGCGCGTGGGCGTCGCTTCAGCCGCGCAGATGTTCACGCTCAGCAACACGGGCAACCGCGTCATGACGGTGAACGCACCGACGACGTCGGGGCTTACGCAATGGAGCGCGACGAGCAACTGCGGTGCAACACTGGCAGCAGGCGCATCATGCCTGTACAGCGCCGTGTTCACCCCGACCGGTCAGGGTGCCGCGAGCGAGTCGATGGTTGTCAACACGTCGGGCGGGAACGTCACGGTTCGGTTCAACGGCGTCGGCACCCAGGTGGTCCTCAGTACGAACCCGGCCTCCCTGGCCTTCGCGAACGTGCAGGCCGGTCAGTCCTCGGCTCTTACGGCAACATTGACCAACACAGGTAACGTCAGTGCAACGAACCTGACCTTTACACCGCCAGCGGGTTTCAGCCAGTCGAACAACTGCACGACGACGCTCGCGCCGAACGCATCATGCACAGTAACGGTCACGTTTGCGCCTTCGGCAGCACAGGCCTACAGCGGCGTACTCTCGATTGGGGCCAGTGAGGCGAGCACCTCGCTCACTGTGTCGGGTACGGGTGCGGCGCAGTCGCTCACGAACATGACGGGTTCGGGCGTTAACATGGGCACGAACCTGCCGCCCGATTCCAGCTCGGGACAGTACTTCACTTTCAAGAACACGGGATATGGCCCCGTGACCGTTGGCACGAATGGCCTTGTCAGCGGAAATTTCCTCACGTACACGGGCGGTACGATTGGTGATGGTACATGCAACAACGGTACGGTTCTTCAGGCAGGTGAGAGCTGCCTGCTGTATGTCTATGTCAACGGCGCTGGCGCTTACAGCGGCACCATCTTCCTGAACAGCTCCGCTGGACAGAAGACGTTTACTGCGTCTGCAACGGCAGTTGCCCCGTACTTCTCCGATGCGAACCTCGGCTCGATTCGCGCGAACACGTCGACCGCGAAGTGGGTGAGCCTCACGAATCCCGCGAATGATGCGTTCCGCAATGTCAAGCTGAATGTCGGCTGGCCGTATTCGATTTCGCAGAGTAACTGCGGGTCAACGCTTGGCGCTGGCGCGTCGTGCAGCTTCGTGCTGACCTTCAACCCGGGCGGAAACGCCGGGACATGGAATGGCGCGTACCTGAATGCGGTCGGCTTCCATTACCAGATGAGTGGGGGCGTTGAGCAGACTGGCTGGCAGCCGGGCAACGCAACCTACAACGCAGCCGTCTATGGTACGGGCACCCCGTTCTGCACGCCGGGTGCGGCGGCGTGGGGCGGCCCGACCACACAAACCTTCAACCCGGCGGCGTCAGCCCCGAACTGCGGTACCTTCCTCGTGCTGGTGGTTGGCGGTGGCGGTAGTGGCGCCGGCTATGGCGGTGGCGGTGGCGGCGCTGGTTATGTCGGCGTCCAGTACACGGGACTTGGTGGGCCTGTAACTGTCTCTGTCGGTGGTGGCGGCGTGGCTTCGTACGGTTCGTCCGCACCGGGTGGCACGACCTGTTTCGGTGGCATCTGTGCTGGTGGCGGAAACGGCGGGAATCAGCTTGGCTCAGGCGGCAACGGCGGCTCCGGCGGCGGCACGGGTGGCATGAGCACCTCGGGCTGGGGCGGCGCCTGGGGTGGCAACAGCAGCGACGGTCAGGGCTATGGACAAGGTAATTACCAGGGCGCGATTTCCAACTTCAAGTTGAACTCAGTCTGGGCAGGCGGTGGCGGCACGGGCGCGCACCAGATGAACTGGTTCATCGGAGGTGGAGGTGGCGGCATCCTGTTCCAGGGCGGCGGGCCATACGGCGGCAACGATAATGGCTCGGGTCTCCAGACAGGCGGGTACGGCTGGGGTGCGGGCGGTGGCGGCGCGTCGTACACGGGAGTATGCATGCGAGGCTGTCAGACATTCACGCCAGGGAACGGCGCGCCGGGTCTGGTTTATGTCGAGTGGTTGCAGTAAGCCATCCGGACAGGTAGCAACGCAGTAGCGAAAGGCCTTCCTCACAGGGGAAGGCCTTTTTATTTTTCGCCGCGCGCAGACAGTCGGCGAACAGTCATGCCTGGCAGTGCGAATCAGGCGCGACAAGGCCTTACAGGGTATCCGCGTTTTAGGTCACTCAATGCACACGAGCAAGTGGCATTCGCTATACGCGAGTGAAAAACCACATTCATTTTCGCGAGCCCCTGCCTGGGGTGCCGACCGTTTCGGGAATAACCAATGAACTTCTTCGCGCGTAACAAGCGGCGTATCAGCGTTATGCTGACCGCTGCGATGCTTGGAACGACCGTGCTCACGCCACTGGCGGAGGCTGCCTCGTTCTACCGCATCCCTCTTCGGTCCGACGGCGTAACGCCCGGAGAGGGCACGGTCCGGATTGACCCGGCCTCCATTTCGTTCGCGGACCAGCAACTGGGGACGACCTCGGCTGCGCAGACGGTCACGATGTCGAATACGGGCAGTACGGATGTGGCCGTTCAGGCCGCGTCGGTATCGGGTCCGTACTCGGTGTCGACCACCTGTGGCAGTGTACTGACCGCAGCGACCACGTGTTCCTACTCGCTCACCTTCTCGCCGACGGCGATGGGTACAGCGACGGGCTCTCTGAGTGTTCCGACCTCGGCAGGCGCGCAGACAGTATCGCTTTCTGGATACGGACGTCAGACGTCTGACGCAGCGTCTACTGGGTCCCTCTCGTTCCAACAACCGGTCAACACGGTCTCGCCGGCCAAGTCGGTCACGCTGACCAATACGGGCAACACGCCGGTTGCAGTGAACTCGGTAGTCATCGCGGGTGCGACTTATTCCGTCACTCACAATTGCCCGGCTTCGCTTGACGCAGGCACCTCCTGCGACGCAAACGTGACGTTCGCGCCAACCGCGATGGGAGAGTCGGATGGCACGTTGACGTTCTCCACCGCTGCGGGTTCGCAGCGTGTGGTGCTGACTGGCGTGGGGCTGCTTGCGGTGCCGAGGCTCTCGGCATCCGCGCTGAGCTTTGGCGACCAGGCCATCAACACGGTCTCTGCGGCGCAGACGCTCACGCTGTCCAATGATGGCAACACCCCGCTTGGCATTTCGAATGCGAGCCTGACGGGTCCATTCACCCAGTCAGGGGGCACCTGCGCAAGCTCGCTGGCTGCCGGCGCATCGTGCACGATTACGGTGGCGTTCGCCCCGGCCGTCATGGGACCGGCAACAGGCATGCTCACGTTGCCGCTGAGCACGGGCAACCTGTCGGTGAACCTGACGGGCGATGGCCTGCAGACTTCCGGCTCTGTCGCCGTAGGCTCACTCGACTTTGGCAGCGTCAAGGTCGGTACGACCTCAGCAGGTCAAGGTGTAACGCTACAGAACACGGGCAATACGCCGCTGTCGGTGAACAGCGTGGCGGGGACGGGCGACTTCGCCATCTCGCACAACTGCCCCGCATCGCTCGCAGCGGGCGCCAGTTGCGCGGTCAACGCGACGTTCAATCCGACGGTGATGGGTAACGAAAGCGGCAAGATTGATGTCGCCACTAACGGAGGTACTTTCACCGTCGACCTCTCCGGCGTGGGCCTGCTCGCGAAGCCGGTAATGTCGCCCGCCAGCCTCGCATTCGCCGACCAGGTTGTGGGTACGACTTCGAGCGCGCAAACGGTCACGTTGACCAACAACGGCAATACGGCGACGAACCTCATCGCGCCTGCGGTCAGTGGCCCGTTTGGTGTGTCAACGACCTGTTCGAGCACCTTGGCAGCCAATGCCTCGTGCACGTATTCCGTGACCTTCACTCCGACCGTGATGAACGCAGCGAGTGGAACGCTTGTCATGGGCACGGACGTTGGTAGTCAGACCGTCACCTTCTCGGGCAAGGGTCTCCAGACCTCTGGCGCGGCTAGCGCGGGGACTTTGAACTTCGGCTCGCAGGACATCAATACGACGTCTGCAGCCCAGAGCTTGACCCTTTCGAACACCGGCAACACGTCACTCGCCATCAATGCCATCTCCGTGGCCGGCCAGTACAGCGTGAGTCACAATTGCGCCGGCTCTCTCGCTGTAGGCGCGAACTGCACCATCAACGTGGTTTTCGCACCGGCGACGATGGGTTCCCAAAGCGGGTCGGTCACGCTCGATACGGCGGGTGGCAAGAGCGTTGTCACGCTGACGGGGACGGGCCTGCAGGCAGTGGCCTCCGTAGCGCCGACGTCGCTGAACTTCGGCAACCAGAGCGTGGGGGTTGCATCCGCCCAGCAGACGTTCACGCTGAGCAACACGGGCAACCGCGTCATGTCGGTGAGCTCGCCCACAACGTCGGGACTCATCCAGTGGAGTGTGACGAGCAACTGCGGTGTAACGCTGGCCGCGGGTGCGTCGTGCAGCTACACCGCGACTTTCACGCCGAAGTACCAGGGTGCCGCAAGTGAGTCGATGGTTGTGAACACCTCGGGTGGCAATACGACAGTGTGGTTTAACGGTGTCGGCACTGAGGTGGTCCTCAACGCAAACCCGACGTCTGTCGCGTTCGGCAACGTTCAGGCGGGGCAGTCGGCCGCGCGCACATTCACGTTGTCCAATAGCGGTAACGTGGCGGCGACGAATCTTGCCTTCACGCCGCCGTCGGGATTCAGTCAGTCGAACACGTGTACCACGACACTCGCGCCGAATGCCTCTTGCACGGTGACAGTGACCTTCGCGCCGGCGGCAGCGCAGGCGTACAGTGGGACGTTCGCTATCGCTGCGGGCACATCGAGCACATCCGTTTCGCTTACGGGCACGGGAACCGCGCAGGCGCTCACGAACATGACGGGTTCGGGCATCAACATGGGCGCGAAACTCCCTGCGGACTCAAGCTCGGGCCAATACTGGACGTTCAAGAACACGGGCTATGGCCCGGTCACCGTCGGCACCAATGGTCTGGTCAGCGGCAATCTGGGCCTCTATGTTGGCGGCACGATTGGAGACGGCACCTGCAACAACGGCACGGTGCTGCAGGCCGGCCAGAGCTGTCAGCTGTACGTCTACGTTACCAGCGCAGGCAATTACAGCGGTACGGTGTATCTGAACAGCTCAGCGGGCCAGCAGACGTTCACTGCGTCGGCAACTGCTGTGGCACCGTACTTCTCTGCGGCAAACCTTGGTTCCATCCGGGCCAACACAACGAACGCCATCTGGGTGTCCGTCACGAATCCGGCGAACGACACGTTCCGCGGAATGTCGCTCGCGGCCTCGTGGCCTTATTCCCTGTCGCAAAGCAACTGCGGCAGCACGCTCGCGCCGGGCGCTTCGTGCAGTTTCGTGGTGACGTTCAACCCGCAAAGCAACGTGGGCACGTGGAACGGCAACTATCTGTCTGTGACCGGCTTCCACTATCAGATGAGCAGTGGCGTTGAGCAGACGGGCTGGCAGCCCGGCAATGCGACGTACTACGGCTACACCACAGGCTCCGGCACCCCCTTCTGTACGCCAGGCGCCGCGGCCTGGGGTGGTAACGCAACGTTCTACCCCGGCTCTAGCGCGCCGAACTGCAGCACGTTCCTGGTGCTGGTTGTCGGTGGCGGAGGCGGTGGCGCCACTTCGGGATACAACTACTCATACGGCCCGTACTCCGGCGGCGGCGGCTCAGGGTATGTCAACGTGTCCTGGGCAAATGGAATCACCGGCGCAATCGGCGTAACGATTGGCGCGGGTGGAGGTTCGGATACTGCGGGCGGAACTTCATGCTTCGGGGGTATTTGCGCAGGCGGAGGCAATCGCGGCAGCCAGAATGGACCTGGCGGTGCGGGTGGCTCAGGTGGCGGCTACGGCAGTCCGAATATTGCAGGATGGGGTGGCAGCTGGGGCGGCAACAGCTCCGATGGCAACGGGCCGGGACAAGGCAACTACTCGCAGTACCTTGCCATGTTCCACCTTAATTCTCTCACTGGCGGTTCCGGGGGTGCACCGGCTTCGAATCAGGTCACAACGTGGGGCGGCGGTGGTGGTGGCGGCGTCCTTCTGAATGGTGGGGGGCCGAGCGGTGGAACAGGGTTCTATGGCTGGGATTTCGTCACGATGGGCGGCGGCGGTGTCGGATACGGCGGCGGCGGTGGGGGTGGTTATGGCCAGTGTCTAAGTGCATGCCGCGGTCAGGCCGGTGGCGGTGCCAACGGTCTCGTATACGTGGAGTGGTCGCAATAATCTGAGCGCGCGGTACAAGAGGCCTTCCCTCGAAAGGGAAGGCCTTTTCCAATTGGTATGGGGTTCCGTTGTCCCCATGAAAAAGTCGACCTGGTAAGGTCGACCTGTGAAGCGTGCTACAGATGATTCAGCAAGGCGAGTTTCTGCCCGAGCCGCCGTACGCGCTCGAGCGGACTTTGCGCGAGCTCATCGAAGCAGACCCATTTGACGCCGTCGACCTCCTCCTCCTGCGCCTTGAGCGGAGCCTCAGATGAAGCCTGGCCGACGAAGCTGAAGTCGTGGTGGAAATGGTCGCCCTCGCCTTTCTTCGGATTCTTGGGAATCGGGTGCGTGTCCACATCGATGGGCAGGAATTCGCTGCCGATTCCCAGCCACGGGAGCGGCTCGGCGTGCACGCCTGTTTCTTCGAGCACTTCCCGTGCGGCCGACTGCCAGAGCGAGCTGCCGTGCTCCCAATGGCCGCCTGGCGGCATCCAGTCGCGGTAAATGCCGTGCGAAATGAGCAGCACCTTGCGCGCGGCGGGGTCCACCACCAGCATGCTGGTGGTGACGTGCCCGGTCATGTTGGAGCGCACAAGTGCCGTGTCGCCGTCGGCGAGCAACTGTGCACGTGCCTGTTCAAGCGGCGGTGCTTCCTGAGGAAACCGCCCGACATACTGCGCGAGGATATGTTGCGCGCTGAGCGCGACGTCTGACGCCGAAGTGAAAGCGGGTATGGTGTTCATGTAGCCTTCTGGATATCGATGACCTATCCCCATCCTATGATGAGGGCCGTTCAGTCTAGCGAAGCACGCAAACGGTAGGGGAAAAACAAACGAGCTCCGAAGAGCTCGTTGAAGGGTGATGCAGGACAGCTGCGCGAGGCGACTGCCCTTAGAAGCTGTAGCCAATTCCCACGGTCACGACATTTTCGGTCGATTTCGAGGTCGGCTCATACCAGCTATAGCCGTCGTTGCCTTGTACGTCCGGGGAACGACCGTAGTTGAACTTCACGAAGCGATAATTCGCGCTCACGTGAAGGTGACGCGTTACAGCGTAGTCTGCGGCGAGACCCAGTTGGAGGACCGGGCGCTCGTGCACATCAAAAGTCGGGAGCGGTTTCTTGCGCATCTGCGCGCCGACCATTTCTGACACGGTGACGTCCGCGGACAATACCAGCTTCTGGCTTGCAGCGTACTGGCCCAAAATCCCGCCGCCGAGTGCGTGGTGCGAATACACCTCGGAGGCGTCCGTGCCGATGGTCCGGCTCCAGACATGATACGCATATTGCACGTACGGAACGACCTGGAACTGCGAGCGCGAACCGAAGCTGAATGCCTTGCCCAGACGGAACTGGAAGTCGCCGAACACGTTGCGTGTGTTGTCACGCTTCGGTGTCCAGTTAGCAAGGAGATAGCCCTGATAGTTCGTGTGACCCGCGGCGATGGACGCCGAGGCGCTCGTGTACACGTCGTGGATACCGAAGAGCGTGCCCTGACGGACCGCCGATACCCCCGCCGCAAACTGCGTGCCCTGTTCCGAGTCGAGGTCGCCCGGGAGTGTGGCGGATGTCGACGGCTCACGGTAGCCCAGGCGGTGGGAGCCGACTGACAGGGATACCTGGTTGTTTGCCTGGAGAATCGCTTCGTCAGCAAAAGCGTGTGCCGAGAAAGCCAGGGCGAGTGCAGCGAGTGTGATGACCTTTTTCATGATGAGTTGAATACGAGATTCAGAGTTGACCTGCGTAGTAAAGCAACCCCTCGAAAAGGGCCGGGTGCGTCGGCGTTTTAGGTAGGGCACGGAAGGCTCCACGCTTTTTGCGTCTCCAGGGTTTCGGCAAGCAGAGTTCGAGTGACTTGCGCTCGCCTCCCGTTTTCGTTGAGCGCCACGTTGGCGAATGAGCTGCTGTGTGGACGAGCAGAGCTTGTGCGGGTGCGCCAGCCGGAGCACAATCGACGCATTGCAGTCCCGCCCGATGCCGCCCCTGCAGTTCAAGTACGCGCGCGATTACTTACGTGGAGCGCCGAATGCAGCCACTCCCTCTACGCTCGGCCGAGCCTGTCAAGCGCATCGCAGTTGACGAGGTTGCCCCCTTGTTGCCCGCCGAATGGCCGCATCAAGCCGTACTTGACGTAACGGCGGCTCTTTATGGATATGCCCACTGGGCACACCTAAGCCGCATGGTGCGGACGGACGCACCGGCATACGCCTTCGACCAGGACCTGGCACCCTATGCACTCGACCAGCGGCGTCTCGAGCTCGCGCAGCACCTCGAGCGATGTGCACCTATTCCGTTACCCTATGCGTACGACCTGGTGGCCCGTTTGGCGGTGACCCGCGACTTTCTGCGGGCGCGGCCGCGCATCCTGGAGGTGACAACCTTCTTCAGGGTGCTGGGTGCGCAGGAACGGTGGTGGTACGTCGACCTGGAGACTGCTGAGCGACAGCATCCGCTGGTGCCCGAGGGCTTTGCGCTATGCCGGGCGACGCAGCTTGCCGAGATGGCTCGTGTGGTGCTGAGCGGCGAGCACGAGTTGCCCGAGGACTACACGATGTCCGCCGTGTTGATGGCTGTGCAGGCGCTGCGGGCGCCCTTTGAGCGGCTGTCGGCGCACCTTTTCGTACAGAGTACCCAGATGCTCTTCGTCGAGCCCGTCCCGTTTGCGCACATGCTGCCCCGAGCGTACCGGCTGCGGTTGCGTGACCTGGTCAACTTGCGGCATCTGGGCGCGGGTGATGACCGAGAGGAATGGTCCGAGCGGCTCTCCCTCGCGCGAGACCAGTACATCCGCCTCACACAGGCGGCGCGGCTGTCATCTGCGGTCGCGCGGAAGTTCGCGCAGCCTCTTGACGTCCGCGCTCGCGACGCTCTGGGGGTCCCCTGGTGCTGGCCGCTCGCATGCCGACTGGGGCAAGACAGGCGAGCCGCGGAATTTGAGGCGCGTGCGCGAAGAGAATGCGCGATGTGAACGCGCACAGCGTCGGGGCGAGCGCGTGCATCTACAGCCCTGTCCGTCGCTTGTATCATGCTTTCTCAACCGTTTTGAGAATTCTCAAACTATATGAGAAAGGCAGTACCACATCGAGGACGAGGCGTTCGCGGAGTGGATTCGCCGCCGGGCTCTGCCCAAGCCCTGAACAACGCGCAAAAACACGTTCGGCACTTGGCACAACGCTCCTCCTGTGCGTTGCGCGCCATCCGGACACTCCCTAAAAACCCCGCGTATATAAACATTTTCTCTACAGAGGGCATGCAGGTCTGACGGGGTTCGAAAGGACGCCTGCTTGCCCGCCTTCATAGGCGACCGGCCGGGCCGGTTGTCGCCAGACTCGTTCCGGCTAGCGCACCTGAGAAAGACAAAGCCCTCCACATGCGAATGTGGAGGGCTCATTTCACATTCAGCAGGCCGCTTTTGAGGTCAACATGAAAAAAATCCTTTTGGCACTTGCCCTGGCAGCCAGTGTCCTCCCGAGTGTCGACGCTCAATCCCAGGATTCGCCGTTGTGGTCCGTCAGTCGGGACGTATCCCGCTCTGCACCAGTCGACGAGCTCACCGGTCTGCCATACGACGACATGCTCTCCCGCAGCATCAACGCGCAATACGCAGAACGGCTCGGCAACGCAGGGGTCTCGTACCTGAAAGTGGCGTGCAATCCAGTCATGGAGTCGAAAGACGGCAAGCCGACGGTACACCCCGCGCTCGAGACGCTGTACTGGCCACATCGTTACGGCACATCGCTCCAGTTCGCATCCCGGACCAATACCCAGTGCAAACTCGGGGACGTCCTGGCAATTGAAATCCTCCGGAAGTCTTGCGGGAAATCCTGTTACTACTGGTCCTCCCAGGCCTATTCGCGCGAACAGGTGATGTGGAGTGTGGTCGTCCTGCAACTGGAAAACGCGCTGCCGAACATGCGGCCCATGAAGCGCTGACCCTCCAACGCGTATCGCGTGGTGCTCGCTAGACCGGACAGGCATAGTGCCATGAGGACTTTTATGAACAAGAACGGACCAGCGACCGAACCACGTCCGGGGTTTTATTGGGCGACAACGCCCGACAGGGAAGTCATCGCCCGGTATCAGGCCGCGGGCCGAGGCGCGAAGCGTGTCACCGCGTGGGTTGAGTTCGTGTCGGATGACCCGACGCTCGATAAACAGCCTCGCATTCTGACGGATGTCACGAGCTACCGTCCGGCTAGCAAGGCGGAGGTGGACCAGGCGTTCGCTCGCGTCCTGACGCTTGAAGAGCAGGCGGATATGGCCTATCAGGCCTATCGTCAGCGGAAGTATCGCCCTACCCGGGAAGTCGTTATTCCGCCGGAGCGTCGCTTCAAGCCTGGTGAAGCTGTCGAGATTGGCGAGCTGCATGACTGCCGCGTGGTCAAGACCTACGAAGACGGTCAGCTCATCGCCGCTCAGCTGACCCGGGATATGACAACCGGTATTCGTAGTGTTGAGGTGTGGCCGTGGCTGACGGTCATGCCGATTACGACGGCGGTTGTACATTTCGCGCCCCGGCGCGACCACGTGCTGTCGTACTCGTGGAGTGATGTCGAGTCTATCCTCAACCGCGTGGTGGAGTTCAATGTCGCCGACAATGCGCGCTACCAGCGCGAATACGCGTGGACTTTGGAAGACAAGCAACGTCTCATCCGGGCTGCGCTGAACGGCCGCAGTCTTGGAAAACTCGTCTTCGTCAAACGCCCTTACCCCCTGCAGTCCCAGCTGCTCGACGGCAAGCAGCGAATCGATGCATTGCTGGGATATGTGGCCGGCCAGTATCCGCTGGACGGGGTCTACTGGAACCAGCTGTGCAAGGGGGACCGCAGGGCGATTTTCGAAGCCCAGCTTATGGTGGCGGAAATCAACGAAGAGCGGGTTGACGAGGTGTTCATCCTTCAGACCTTCCTGGATGTCAATGCCGCGGGTGTGCCCCAGTCAGAAGAGCATCTGAACAAGGTGCGTGCGCAACTTCAGGAGGCTCGCGCGTGCAAGCTGGCAAGGAAGTCTGCCTGATTCAAAGCTCCGCTACGGCGGAGCTTTTCTCGTTGTGTTCAGGCGCGCTCTTCTCAAGTTGCTTGAGGGCAGCGCACACGCTCACCTGCTTCGCTTTCTTCCCATTGCGCATCTGCCGCAAGCTCCGCGGCCCGCTATTCCGGCGTCGTATAAGCGGTCAGCGCTATTGGTAGAAGGGCGGACTATTGGAACACCAAGAGACGCCTGCTCGTGCTGGCTTACAGCAGTTCTGCTAACTGCGAGCCGGCCGCCTGACGACGAGTCCATCCACGACCTTCAGAAGCCTCACCGGTGCCCGTTCCGGAGGCGCTTGCGTCTCGCCGCAAAGCAGTGAAGTCGTCATTCCGGCGTTCAAGTTTTACCTATTCGTTGCCATCCG
>Ga0157369_10000208_pt1 | contig 81667 bp, 70 predicted proteins | sample C25metaG_FD_113461 | JGI IMG/M metagenome (GOLD analysis project Ga0157369, IMG submission 113461) | Corn rhizosphere microbial communities from Kellogg Biological Station, Michigan, USA - C2-5 metaG | ecosystem: Host-associated > Plants > Roots > Rhizosphere > Soil | place: USA: Michigan... | reverse complement strand
CGTCGCGGTCTACAACCGTTCGCGCGAGAAAACCGACGAGCTCGTCGCACAGTTCCCCGATCGCAAGCTCGTGCCTGCGCACACGCTCGAACAATTCGTCGATTCCCTGGAGAAGCCGCGACGCATCTTGCTCATGGTCAAAGCCGGCGAGCCGACGGACGCGACGATTGCCGCGCTCAAGCCGCTGCTCGACAAAGGCGACGTATTGATCGACGGCGGCAATACCCATTTCACCGATACCATCCGACGCAACCAAGAGCTTGCGCAGGCGGGCTTGCACTTCATCGGCACCGGCGTATCGGGCGGCGAGGAGGGCGCGCTCAAAGGGCCGGCGATCATGCCGGGCGGCCCGCGCGACGCCTATGACCTGATCGCGCCGATCTTGACCCAGATCGCCGCGAAGGCGCCGGACGGCGAACCTTGCGTGGCTTATATCGGGCCGGACGGCGCGGGGCACTTCGTCAAGATGGTGCATAACGGTATCGAGTACGGCGACATGCAATTGATCGCCGAAAGCTATGCGGTGCTCAAACAAGTCGCCGGGCTCACAAACGCCGATCTTGCGCAGGTATACGCCAAGTGGAACGAAGGCGAACTCGATAGCTATCTGATCGACATCACCGCCAAAATCTTCACCAAGCGCGATGACGAGACGGGCAGCGATCTCGTCGACGTCATCTTGGATCGCGCGGCGCAAAAGGGCACGGGCAAATGGACGAGCCAGAATGCGCTCGATCTAGGTGTGCCGCTGCCGCTGATCACCGAATCGGTGTTCGCGCGTGTGCTCTCGTCGTTAAAAACGCAGCGCGTGGCGGCCAGTAAAGTCTTGTCGGGCCCGCCCGCGGAGACATTCAAGGGCGATCGCGCCGCGTTCGTCGAAGCGGTCCGCCGCGCGCTGTACTTGAGCAAAGTCATCTCCTATGCGCAGGGTTTCGCTCAACTGCGGGCAGCCTCGGAAGAGTACGGCTGGAACCTAGACTTCGGCGGCATCGCCAAGATTTTCCGCGCCGGCTGCATCATCCGCGCACGGTTCCTGCAGAAGATCACCGACGCCTACGCCCACGATCCGGCGCTCGCGAATCTGTTGCTCGATCCATACTTCCGTCAGATTTCTGAAAGCTACCAAGCAGCCTTGCGCGAGATCGTCGTCGCCGCCGTATCGGCCGGGGTGCCGGTGCCCGCGTTTGCTTCGGCGGTGGCTTACTTCGACGCGTACCGGTCGGAGCGTTTACCCGCGAACCTGGTGCAGGCGCAACGGGACTTTTTCGGCGCTCACACGTTCGAACGCGTCGACCGGGAGGGCAGCTTTCACGCCAACTGGGCGTAAATTGTCGCGTGAGCAGTGCAAGGAACGTGCAATTACGGGCGTTTTCGACAGGAAATGCTTCGTAACAAACCGTTATTGTTGCTTTTTCAGAAATTCAATTTAGTCGAATTACTGGTTTTCCCTAGATGATGCGCTGACTAAACTGTGGTTAATCGCTGCGGCATATCGCACGCGGCGGATCACAGTCTCGGAGGTTCATCATGAAGTCACTCGTTTATGCAGTGGTTGCGGCTTCCGCTTTCGCAGTCCCGCTCGCTTCGTTCGCTCAATCGTCCAACAACGGCCCCGTCACGCGCGCTCAGGTGCGTCAAGAGTTGATTCAGCTGGAGCAGGCGGGGTACAACCCAGCCATGCATAGCCCGTACTACCCGGACGATCTCCAAGCCGCGCAACGGCGCGTCGACGCGCAACAAGGCTCGGCGATGGCCGCCGGCGAGACGAGCGGCTACGGCGGCGTAGCCGCGGGCTCGGCGCAATCCGGTTCGCGCGTGCAGGTGCAGCCGGCCAGCCCTGCGGGCGCGGAACCGGTCTATTTCGGCCAATAAGCGTCGCTGACGTCGCTGATTGAGGCTTGACGCATCGGTAACGACATCGGAACGTGATCGGGCGCGCTCAGTCAGATAATAGCGATCAGCTAGCAGCAACGACTGGCTCGCGGCCCCGCAAGGGGCGCGGGCCAGTTTCATTTTGCTTTTCGAACCCAGGGTGTGCGATCCTCGGCGGGTACGATCGCGATCGACGACCGTAGCGATGCAAGGGGGGGACGAATACGCACATCGGGGCGATCCCAGCACACCGCTTGCGCTACACGGCCGGTCGCGAATTCAAAAATGCAACATCGCATCGATCGAGGGCCGAGAATGAAGACGATGAGCATTCCTGCACGACAGCGTCCGCTGTGGGCGCGGGCCGCGTTGGCGCTAGCCGGCGCGACATTGGTTGGCGGCTGTGCGAGCGGCGGCTGGTACGGCCAGTCGCCGTTTGGTTCGCAGCCGCGGCCGCCGCAGCGCACGGTCGTTCCAGCGGGGTTTTATCGCGTCAATCCGGGTGATACGTTACCCGGTGTGGCGGCCGCGTTCGGCCAGCCGGTGGACGAGGTGGCCGTTTGGAATAATTTGCCTCGCACGGCTGCGCTGACGCCGGGGCAAGTGCTGCGCGTGGCGCCGCAGCCGAATGCGAATACGAATGCGACGACGGGCGAGGGCATCACGGTGCGCCCAGCGTGGCCTGCCTACGGGCAAGTCGCGCGCGTGACCGATGCCGGCAACGTCAAAGGCATCGTCATCACCGGCAAGCCCGACGAGGTCGTTAAAGCTTCGGCTGACGGGAACGTCATCTACGTGGGCGCGGGTGTGGATCAATACAAATCGTTGGTCGTCGTCAAACATGGCGGCGACATCGTGACCGGCTACGCCGTCAACGGCGAGGTCATGGTCCGCGAGGGCGACGCCGTCAAGAAGGGCCAGCCCCTCGCGAACATGGGCGCCGATGCGTCCGGGCGCGGCACGGTCGAATTCGAAATTCGGCGGGCCGGCAAGAGCGTCGATCCGCTGGCCTATCTGCCGCGTTAGGGCGGTAACGCACTTTTGCGCGCACTGCCTCGTGCGCGACCGGGTGACGCGCAACGCGTGGCGGGTAACGTGTCACCCGCGACCATCCCGAGCGTCGGGCATCGATCGTGCTGCCCAGCCTTCACGAGACCGACGCTAGCAAGATCGACAGCCGCCGCACATGCGCACGGAACGCCTCAAGGGTATCGCGTTCGCCGGGTATGTTCGGTTGGGAGCTGAGCTCGGCATGGACTTTCAACTCGTCGGCGATTCTGCATCGCGTATCGGGCGGTAAGGATCGGATGATCGAGAGCGTCAACAGCTCTTGCGCGTGCAGCATGCCGATGACCGAATGGATGTTCGTTTGCGTTGTCATACCGATCTCCGTGGGGCGCCGACGGTCTTTTCATATTAGGCTGCCGCTGCCCGCTCCCCAATGTCCGTCGAACTTTGTCAACCCGAAGCATGGGCTTCGCGCCTGCTAAAAATGGCGTAACCTGAACATTCACGCGGCAGGCGCGAAGCGCCGCTCGTTAGCAAAGCGCATGCCGCCGCTTGCCCACGAGGAGGAACTCGATGACAGCCGTCGATCTGGATTTCGACCAGCTCAACAGTACCGTCGATGCGCTACGGCGCTCCATCTCCAACCGGTTGATGTACGGCGTCGGCAAAGATGCCGTGGCCGCGCGGCCACAAGATTGGCTCAATGCGGCGGCGCTCGCTGTCCGCGATCGGCTCGTCGCCCGGTGGATGAAAACCACGCGGCAGCAATACGAGCAAGACGTCAAACGCGTCTACTACTTGTCGATGGAGTTTCTGATCGGGCGCACGTTTACGAACGCGCTGCTCGCCCTCGGCATCTACGATCAGATGAAGGAGGCGCTGGCAAGCCTCGGGGTGGATATGGAGGCTGTCACCGAGCTTGAACCCGACGCCGCGCTCGGCAATGGCGGCCTAGGCCGCCTCGCCGCGTGTTTCCTCGATTCGATGGCGACGCTCGCGATCCCCGGATTCGGCTACGGCATCCGCTATGAATACGGCATGTTCCGTCAGCAGATCGTCGGCGGCGAACAAGTGGAGACGCCGGACTACTGGTTGCGCGCCGGCAACCCATGGGAATTTCCTCGCCCGGAAGTGCAGTACGTCGTCCACTTCGGCGGCCGCACTATCGTGCGCGATGGCCGCAGCGAGTGGGTCGATACCGAGCATGTCAACGCCATGGCGTTCGACACGGTCATCCCGGGTTTCGGCACAAGTGCGACGAATACGTTGCGACTTTGGTCGGCGCGCGCCACGGAGGAGTTGGACCTCTCGGCGTTCAATCAAGGCGACTATCGCCGGGCTGTGGAGGCCAAAGAGCATTCCGAGAATGTGTCCCGTTTGCTCTATCCCGACGATTCGACGCCGGCCGGCCGCGAGCTGCGGTTACGTCAGGAGTATTTCTTTATATCGGCGACGATGCAGGATTTGATTCGCCGCTATCAACGCACGCACAGCACGTTCGGCCGGTTCGCCGAGAAGGTGGCGATTCACCTGAACGATACCCATCCGGTGCTGGCCGTGCCCGAGCTCATGCGCTTGCTCGTGGATGTCCATCACGTGCCGTGGGATCGCGCATGGAAAATGGTGCATCAAGTGTTTTCCTATACGAATCACACGTTGATGCCCGAAGCGCTGGAAACCTGGGACGTCGACATGCTCGCGCGTTTGCTGCCGCGTCACCTCGAGATCATCTTCGAAATCAACGCGGGATTTCTCAAGGAAGCGAGCGAACATTTTGGGCATGACATCGACGTGATCCGTCGCGTGTCGCTGGTGGACGAGTACGGGCAACGGCGCGTGCGGATGGCGCATCTCGCGATCGTCGCGAGCCAGAAGGTCAATGGCGTATCCAAGCTTCATTCGCAACTGATGGAGCGCGAGTTCTTCAGCGAGTTCGCGCGGTTTTTCCCCGAGCGCTTCACGAACGTCACGAATGGCATTACGCCGCGGCGTTGGCTGTCGCAGGCGAATCGGCCGTTGTCGACGCTGATCGACGAGCGGATCGGCAAGCACTGGCGCACCGATTTGTTCGAGCTCGGCAAGCTGCGCGCATTCAAGGACGACGTGGCGTTCGCATCGGAGTTTCGTGCGGCCAAGCGCCGCAACAAGATACGTCTCGCGCAGCATTTGCTGCAGGAAACGGGCTGCACGATCCATCCCGATGCGCTTTTCGATCTGCAAGTCAAACGCATCCACGAGTACAAGCGCCAGCTCTTGAACGTGCTTCATGTCATCGTGCGCTACAACCGGATTCGCGCGAGGCCGGAAGAAGATTGGGTGCCGCGTGTCGTCATCTTCGCGGGCAAAGCGGCCTCCGCCTACAAGATGGCGAAGACGATCATCAAGCTGATCGGCGATGTGGCTGAAAAGGTTAACCGCGATCCGCTGATCGGCGATCGGCTGAAGGTCGTGTTCGTGCCGAACTATGGCGTGAGCGTGGCCGAACTGCTCATTCCCGCAGCCGATTTGTCCGAGCAGATTTCGATGGCCGGCACCGAGGCGTCAGGCACCGGCAATATGAAGCTGGCGCTCAACGGTGCATTGACGATTGGCACGATGGATGGAGCCAACATCGAGATTTGCGAAGCGGTGGGGCGCGAGAACATGTTCATCTTCGGTCACACGGCCGATGGCGTGAGCGAACTGCGCGCGACGGGATATCGGCCACGGCAGATCTACGAGCATGACCCGGAGCTGCGGTTGGCCTTGGATCAGATTCGCAGCGGCTACTTTTCCGATGGCGATCCGCATCGCTTCTCCGATATCTTTCATACGCTCGTGGATTGGGGCGATCACTATATGGTGCTCGCGGATTTCGCCGAATTCGCCGCAGCGCAGGACGCGGTGGACGCGCGCTTTCGCGATCCTCGCGCCTGGACGGCCAGCGCGATCGAGAACGTGGCGGGCATGGGACGATTCTCGTCGGATCGCACGATCGCCGAGTACGCGCGCAATATTTGGCGTGTCAAACCGCTCGTGGTGGACGCCGATGAGAAGGGGGCGGCAGCTGCGTGAGGGGTCGCGACGACGGTGGACGGCGAGAGGGCGGGGTTGCGTGCTTTACCCGAACGCCCTCGGTTAAAGCACCGGACCCGTTTGACCTCGTTTGACCTATTGCTCGGCCGGTTGCCGGAGAGCAGTCAGCGAGCGCTGTAGGGCTTGTTCGACGCGTGCGACGAAATCGAGATCCGGGCTTGTGAACGCTTCCTTATCGCCGTTTGGCGTCGTGACCATGAGCCGGTGCGTGATGTCTTGCGTGGTCCACGCCAGCCAGCCGACGACGATCAGCATCACGCCGAGCGTCACGGCTGCGCCCGAGCCCATGACGCCGCCAGCGATGGCGGCGACGACGCCGATCGACGAAAGCGACACCGGCAAGACTTTGTTTTTCTGAATCGTTTCGGTGCGCGCGCTCGTAATTTCACGCAACGAAAAAATTTGGCCGCCCGCGCTCAGCCCATTCCGCGTGATCATGACGCCACGCTCGTTGAAAGAGTTGTCCATGGAGAAACGTTGGATTTAAGTGGTCGATCGCCAGCCTAGCAGAGAACGACGCCGCGCGCCCTGAGACGCGCCGCCGCGGGCAACGGGTAGTGCCGATGGGGTCGTACCAACGATGCTTTTCGCGTGCGGTTCCGCTGGCTCAGCAGACTTCGCTGACGAAGAGCCGCCCAGGCACGTGTGAGGCCACGAGCCGCGCGATATCGGTATCGGTGTATTCGGCGGGCACGACGCAACGATGCGAGGGGGCATCCTTGTGCATCGTCCATTCGACGAGCCGGTAGGTACGCCCCCAGGGACGCTGCACGGGCATCGACACACGGCAGCTTTGGACCGGCAACGCATGCTCGCGCTTGAGCATCGTGCGCATATGCTTGAATACCGAATCTTCGATCATCGCCGTTTCCGTTTCCGGCGCCGCATGGGCCGTGCGGCCGCCACGTGAAGGGGAACAAAAAAACGCCGCCGATGCTCCGGCGGCTCAACAGGGGTGGTATGGAAGGCATAGTGGCAGGCCAGAATTAAGTGAAACTTAAGAGGGCCGCACCGATGATCAATCTGCCTCATCCGGAGCGGTGTTCGCCCATGATTTGATGCCGAGCTTCGGTAAAAGTCTCCTCTTCCATTTCGACGGAGCGTTGCCCTTGTCTTTGTCGGTTCGAAAGTAGCAGCGGAAACTCTCGTATTTTATGTCGAGGCTTTTTGCCAATTTCCTCATGTCGCTAAACCCCGATACAGTGTCGGGGTAGTCGCGCAATTCAGTGATCGATCCGACCGAGTACTTGTCGAGCACGCGAGCAAAGGCCAATAGCTTTCGCAAATTGTCGTTCGCCGCTCCGTGGCCTATGACTTTATTAAAATACGTACTAATCTCCTCGCGGGTGAGCGACGCCTGAAGCGCCTTGGCCTCGTCAATCAAATCCTGAAAGACGCGGCCGGTCGGTGGTAACGACGGTACAGCGGCCGCTAGCGCCGGAACTCGATGGCTTTCACCGGCGTTCGACGGCCCCGGCATGTCCCACACGGCAGGGTTCGGACTGGGATCGGTAGGAGGCCCAGGCGGTGCGGCCACCGGGTCGTCGCTATTTTCGGTTGTCGGGCCCGGCACCAATCGCTGCGGCTGTTGCAGCGGCTTGCGGCGCTCGTTGATCGAGAACCTTTCCATCACGTCGTATATCCAACGCGGCAATGTTGAATTTATGTCCGCGGCTAGCTTTATCCGTCTACGCAGCTGTCTAAAGAAGTACTTACCGAGCTCGAGATCGGTCGCTAATTGGTAATGGTCGACTCGATTTCGTCGTTCCGGCTTAGGGATCCAGGCTAGGTCACTTAGCTTCTGTACGTTGTTGTCGACAAGCACTCGATAGAACGCCAATATTTTTCGTCGACTATCTTTCGGGTAGATATCGCGTCCAAAAAAATTCTTGAGTTCGGCATCGGAGATCGAGTCTTGCCGCTTGGCCGCTTCGGCACGCGCAGTGTGGTAGGTAAGGTCGCCGGCGGACGCGGCCCAGTTCATGGGTATCGGCGTCTCGACAGGCTGGGCCTCGACGCTCGATGGGGGCGTGGAACAAGCGTCGGGAATCGAGAATGGCGTCCCTGCTGCGCTACGAGCGTCGTCGGGAATGGAGTGTCGATCGTCAATCAGGCTCGGCGCTGCCGCCGAATTTATGGCCGACGGCGGGCGCTCGGTCTCATACGTGGCGCTCAACGGTGGCACGCCCGCGGGTTCGTCAGTCACGTCATCATCGAGCGCGGCCGCTAGAGCGTAAGCCGCCCAGTCCGTCATGCGAACCGGCGCCAGCAAAGGGTTTGAACCGGCGGGCGGATCTGTCGCGTTTCCGCTCGGCTCCGCCCGCATTGCCTCATTTCGAGCCTGCGCTCCGCCGCGATAGATCGGGTAGGACGGAGACCGCGATCTCATTCGTTGCGGCGTGGCCGATTCATCGCCGGAATCAGTTGTCGGTCGAGACGGGCTGCGCGTCGGGCTCTGAGTGCGCGCCCGCTTTCGCACCGGCTTTTCACGCTGAGGCGAATCGTGATCGGATGGCAAGTATTGAAGTCCTTGTCGGATGCTGTTTCGCCCTCGCAGCTGCTGTGATCGCTTGGGACAAATGCTCGCGACGCTGGCGAGCATGAGGCGAAAACCTGGCCCTCGTCGCGTCCCGGGTATTCCGCCGATCGCTCGCCGGTCCGCTGCCGAGTCATTGTTACCCGACGGTTCCCCGTACGGCAGCGAAGCGCCTCGCAACGCCGAATAGAACGCCACGATGTGAGACGACGAATGGAAAATGAGGATGAGAGCGCCGTTGGCCCGTCCCAACTAGCCGTTCGGGTAGCCGCGGCGAAACGGCCATCCGTCCAGCGTTACAAGATAAACATTGACGTTGGCCCACTCGACGGGGTACTGTGCGGGCAGAAGATCAAGAAGTTCGATTGCTGCTCATCAATTGCTCGCTTCTCGGCGGTATTCGTTGTCCTTTCCCTCCTTGACGCTTCACACACGCTCCAACAGAGCTAATTTCACATTTTTTCTCCAGGGATTTTTCATGGATACCGGTACCGTCAAGTGGTTCAACGACACCAAAGGTTTTGGCTTCATCACGCCCGATAAGGGCGGCGACGATCTGTTCGCGCACTTTTCCGAAATCAAGAGCGACGGCTTCAAGACGCTCGCTGAAAATCAGAAAGTAAGCTTCGAAACGAAGCAAGGCCCCAAGGGCCTGCAAGCGGCTAACATCAAGCCGCTGTAAAGCTGAATGGCCCGGCCTCCGTCAACGAGCGCCGGGCTGAAGCGATACCCTCGCGGCGCTTCGTCTGTCTTCGCGGGGGTGGGCGCTCTCGGTTGCCTCTGCTTGTTGGCCAGCGTGCCAAGCGCCATCCGCCGTCCGCCTCATCGCGCTTCGTCGTTCCCTCCGGCTTCAACGTCCTTTTTCGCATTTAGACGCGTTTTCGGCTCGGCCAAAATGGTTTCGAGTCTGCGCACGCCCGTACTTGTTCGTACCGCCTTGCGCTGCCGAATCCCGTCGAAATGAAAATTGAAAAAACGACAGGTGTGCCGGGAATCGCCAAGCCGACGGATCTCAATCAAGGAAAAAATTGACTACCATCGTTCTGAAACCCGACGAGCCCGTGGACATTGCATTGCGCCGTTTTCGCCGTGCGATCGAGCGCACAGGATTGATTCCGGAGCTTCGCGCCCGGACGTCCTATGAAAAGCCCACCACGGAACGCAAACGCAAAAAGGCTGCTGCTGTCGCGCGCCTGCGTAAGCAGGTCAAACGATCGATGCCTCCGAAGAAACGGTACTGAACTCGGGATCGCGTCGCTCGTCGATTGCCGATCAAAGGGCGGCGGATCGCTGCCTATCCATCGGAATATCCCATCCGCCCGGCTGAACGCTTTCAATGTCGCGATCGCCGCGCGGGCCGATTCGGTTTATCCGCGAGGCCGTGCTTCGGCAAGCCAGTCGGCGCCGTCAGCGCCCCGGCGTAACGACGTGGATTCCCGTTGCGCGAAGATTTCGCTCACCTTGGCCTTACGTTGCGGTGGAAGCGGCGCGACGACCATCGCCGGCAAGGGGCGCACGAGCGTGCTCGGAGCGATGCCTCCCTTGATCGCGGCGAGCATGCCGGCCGCCTCGAGATAGTTCTCCACTCGGTGGAACTGGCCCGGCGCCCAGGGCAAAGCGGCAAGATCGTTTTGCATGAGGTTGGTATTGCCACGCACGGCGATAACTGGAATGCCTTGCTCGAGCGCGGCCAAGGTCGGCAAGCCTAAGCAGCCGTCGGGAACGACGAGGCACGAAAGGTCGCTAGCGGTCAGTACGCCGGCCGTCATCATGCGGGCTGGATCGGTTTCGATCCGGGGGCTGCGCTGCAGCCCTTTAAGCACGCACATGAAAAACCCCGTCGAGATCGCCTCGGCTGCCATCCTCGCATCGACCACCCCCAGATCCTGACGCGCAACGGCCATCGATTCGACCATCGGTGCGTGAGCGGCCGGAACGTCGAGCAACGTGGATATCGCGTGCGTCAATAATGCTTCGACGCCACCCCAGGGGTTCACCATCTCCCCGTGGCTTTGGTAATACGCGATGCGACATGCTTCGTCCACTTGTACGCGCGTGGAAATAGCGACTGCATCGAATTCCTTTCGCCGTGCCTGGAGCGTTTCGACCAATCGGTCCAAATGCCGCACAGAGCCAGTCGCGCGTCCGGCTTGCGTGAAGTGAGAGCTCAACGTCAACGAAGGATCGACGAGCACGATACTCGGCGATGCCAGTCCGTACGTCGCCTGAGCCGCGGCGACGGAGTTGAGCGCCGCGTGGCGGATTGCCGCGTCCTCGTGAGCCTCAATGACGACCAGCAAGCGGTTCGCTCTGACTCGGCGTAGTCCCGCAGTTCCCATCAACACGCGTGAAAGGATGCTGCCTTCCACATACAGCGCGTTGTCCGGCAGCTCGTTCAAGTCCGATGCGTTCACGGCGTTGGGATGCGTGATGAGCGTGTCGCACATCGAAGCGAGCAGCTTGACGACGGGATTGGCGTCGCCAGCGTGTCCTCCGATCGAACATCCGATGCCTGTGGGAATGACTAGCACGACATTGAACGAATCGATGTTTTCGGCTTTGCGCCGGCGTAACTCGAAGAGAGGCGGCGGGAAGGTAGGCGGTGCGCACCCATCGATCACGGCGATCTCGCAGCGGTAGGCCGTTGCGGTGGTGGCGCTAACGAGAAAGCGAATCGGAACCGAGGCTTGACCGAGCTGGCTTGTGATGGCTCTGCTCAACTGCGAAAGCACGCTGCTATCGGACGATACGATCGGGATGTCGAGCTCGAAATCGCGGATTTGCATGCTCGGCCTCCTGACGGAAGATGTGAGCGCACTGACATGATCGCAGGGCGGTTCGCGAGGGGCTTGATATGTGTCAAGCCAAAGTCGACTAGTGGGACCGTTACGCCATCCGCCTCAAGATCGTGACATCGGATGCGTTCGGTGAAGAAAAGATTCGCGCTACCCAGGCATTAGGCGCGCAGATCATCTCGATTCCCAGCGACGGGAAACGAATCACGGAGGCCATGATCAGGGAGGTGATCGACGCGGCTCAGCGGATTAGCCCAGAGCCGCAACATTGGTGGTTCGATCAGATGAATACGCGATAGAACACCAATATTTTTCGTCGACAATCTTTCGGGTGGATATCACTTCCGAAAAAATCCTTGAGCTAGGCATCGGAGATCGAGTCTTGACGCTTGGCCGCTTCGGCACGCGCAGTGTGATAGGTAAGCTCGCCGACAGGCGCTGCCTAATTCATGGGTATCGGCGCCTCGACAGGCAGGGCCTCGACGCTCGATTCGGGCGTGGGATAAGCGTCGGGAATCGCGAATGGCGTCCCCGCAGCGCTACGAGCGTCGTCGGAAATCGAGTGTCGATTGTCAATCGGGCTCGGCGCTGCCGTCGAACTCATGGTCGACTGTGGCGCGCCCGTTGGTTCATCAGTCACGTTATCATCGAGCGCGACCGCTAGAGCGTAAGCCGCCCAGTCCGCCATGCGAACCGGCGCCGGCAAAGGGTTTGAACCGGCGGCCAGATCTGTCGCGTTTTCGCTCTGCTCTGCCCGCATTAACTCATTTTGAGCGGGCGCTCCGCCGCGATAGATCGGGTAGGACGGAGACCGCGATCTCATTCGTTGTGGCCGAACGGATTGCTGTATGGGCCGCACTCGCCGAAGTACGGGGCGGACTGATTTCCGATCGTGCAGGCCTGCGTGTCGCTGAACGACAGGCAGGCCGCTTGCTGAAAGTGGGGAAGTGAAGAGCAACGGGCCGCCTCCTGACGACAACGGATCGTCAGCGCGAGAGACTGCCCTTAATTGAATGGACAGGATCGTGCTGGAGCGCGACCTACCGATTGCTGACGGCGGCGTGGGGGCGCCATCGACGCCGGCGATCGCCCGTAGGGGGCTTCGGCGGAGCGGCAATGGCCGGAGAGAAGGCGTTACCATCGCTGCCCCGCCCGAAGATCAAGAGGCGTGACGCCAGCTAGAAGCCAGCAGCGGTGCAAACGCCGCTTGCTCCGTCGGTGTATAAGCGGTTTGAACAGCCGGCGGCGCCCCAAACGACGCCATGGCCTGAACCAGCAGCGCCACAGAGCGATCGGCCGGTGACATCACCGCATCGGTGGTCTGGATCTGTTGCACGTGCGTGGACGCGTTGCTCATCCAATTGTTGATCGTCACATGATCCGAAGTGCCGAGCACGTCGATCTCCAAGTTATTGCCGACGGCGCGAAACCACAATTGATTGGATTTCGCCGCGGTGAATCGGAGGACGTCCTGATTGCCGCTGCCTGTCTTGACCGACTCGTTGATGGTTATGGCGCCACTGCCAGCGTTGATCTTGAATGTGTCGACACCCATACCGGCATTGAGCGTGTTGTTCTTACCGGCGGTGATCGTGTCGTTGAGGTTGCCGGCATTGAGCGTATCGTTCGCGGCGCCGATGATCGTGTTGTTGATCCCGTTCGCACCGCGTAGCGTATTGCCGCCTGCCGTCGTATCTTGAAACACGAGACGGCTCGCGACGGCTGTGACGTCCCATCGCGTACCGTCCGCGAATACGATAGTCGGATCGTTCGTCGTATCGCGGAAATAGTCCGAGAGCGTCACTTGATCGCCGTTGCCAAAGCTCAGGATCAAGTCGTTCCAGAGATTGCGCGTGAGCTGCGTACCGGCGGCGGTCAACCCGGCTCCCAGTTTCACTACATCCTGGTTGGTGCGGGCCGCTTTGAAGACGATCGTGTCAGTGATGGTAACGGCGCCACTGCCCTTGTTGCAAATAAAGGTGTCGACGCCCGCGCCGGAATTCAACGTTCCGTTTTTGCCCGCCGTGAGCGTGTCATTCATATCGCCCGCGTAAATCGTGTCGTTCGGCGCGCCGACGATCGTGTTGTTCATGCCGCGTAGGCCATAGAGCGTGTTGCCGCCCGCGCTCGTATCGGTAAATACGAGCTTGCTGGTCACGGTCGAAAAATTCCACGCCGTTCCGTCGGCAAACGTGATGGTCGGCGCATTCGATCCGTTGTTGAAATATCCTTTTATCGTCACCTGGTCGCCGTTCCCGAAAACCAGCACGAGGTTGCCCGGTATATCGCGCGTGATTTGCGTCCCCGCGGCCGTGATGCCGGCGCCAAGCTTCACGACGTCCTGATTGCCACCTGCCGTTTTCGTAACATACGAATCGTTGATCGTGATCGCGCCGCTTCCTTTGCCGTAGACAAACGTGTCGATGCCGGCGCCCGAATAGAGTGTGTCGCCGCGACCCGCGGTCAACGTATCGTTCAGATTGCCCGCATAGAGCGTATCGCCCGGTGCGCCGATGATCGTATCGTTGATGCCCGTTGCGCCATACAAGGTATGGCCGCCGGAGGTCGTGTCCTGCAACGGAAGGCGTCCTGCGAGCGTCGCCAAGTTCCAAGTCGTACCATCGGCAAACACCACCGTCGGCAGGTTGCCGATCTGATTGAAGTAGCCGGCGAAGGTGAGCGTGTCGCCGTTGCCGGCATTGAGGACGAGATCGTTCGTCAGCGTGCGCGTGAGCTGAGTACCGGCTACCGTGATGCCGGCGCCGAGCTTCAACACATCCTGGTTGATCCCGACAGTCTTTGGCACGTTCAGGTTGGCGTCATGGAGCGTGACGGCGCCGCTTCCCTTGTTGAAGATGAACGTATCGACGCCAGCCCCGGCGTACGCGTTGTCGCCATGGCCGAACGTGATGGTGTCGGCCCGATTGCCCGCGTAAATGGTGCTGGACACGCCACCGATGATCGTGTCGTCCAGATCCGTGGCGCCATAGAGCACCTGATATGAGGCGTTTGTGCCCAGTAGCGGCGCACGGCTGATCAGATCCGCAGCGTGCCAAGTCGTACCATCAGCGAACACGATCGACGGATCGCTTGAGCCGTAATTGAAGTACCCGGCGATCGTCACTTGATCGCCGTTGCCGAATCCGAGGATCAGATCGTTCGCGACATTGCGCGCGATTGTCGTGCTGGCAGGCGTAAGACCTGCGCCGAGCCGCAGGACGTCCTGGTTCACGCTGGCGACCTTGGCCACCGAGGCGTCATAGATTGCGAGCTGTCCGCTGCCTTTATTGAACACGAAGGTATCGTTGCCGCTGCCAGCATTGAATTTCTCTGGGCCACCACCCGCAACGAGCAGGTCGTCACCGTTGCCGGCGATGAGCGTCTCGCCCGAAACGCCCACCAGCATCGAGTCTTGATTGTTTACGCCATTGAGCGTGACGGTTTTGGCGTTGCCGATGACGGCCGTGTAGCCCATCGTTGCAAGTGCAATACTAAAGCCCGTGCCGCTCACGCTGCCTTGCTGATGCAACGCGGAAAGAATCATTGCGCCGGTGTCGCCCATGCCTTTGAGGCTTTGCGCGATTTCATTCATCCAGGCGGCGCCGTCAGTGGCGTTGCTCGCATACAGGCCTTTGAGCGTGGAGACGAGTTTTCTCACGTCCACGCCCATGGACTGCGTGGTCGCGTTCCAGCTCAGTACGGTTTGATTGATCCACGGGGCGAATTTGGTTTGAGCAAGCAGTTGCGCCGTCGTCCAGTCGAGCAGCTTGCCGTAGGCCTGTTGCAGCAGCGCAGCGGTGTTGGGGCCTGGCTGGTTGGTGCCGGCGTTGGTCCCGCTCGATTGCATAAAGCCCTGGCCCATGAATGCTTCGAGCGCATAGACTTCGCGCCCGTCGATGTTGGTCCCGCGGCTCGTGGCGGAGTAGCGATCGGCGCCGGTCCAGTCGAGCAGAATCGCCTCGGCGGCGGTGCGTGCTTGGGCGAGCGTCATGGTGTTGGCGTTCTTCGCAAACGTTTGCGTTAGCGCCGTGAGTTTGCCGCTGGTATCGCGTGCCATCGCTTGCTGCAGGCTGTGTACGGTGCCCGAGCCTGACAGGTTCGGCAGCGCGGCAATCGTGCTGCTCACTGCAATAGGCGCACTGACATCCACAGTCTCGGCCGTGTTGACGCTGTACCAGACGTCGTCCATCGCACGCGTGGCGCCGTTGGTCAGTGTGTAGGAGCCGACTTGACGGATCTGGTTGCCGTTGGTGTCCGTGAGATTCTGCGTCGTGTAAGCGACGTTCAGGCTTTGAATGCCGGCCTGTGCGAGGGTGAGCAGTTGGCCCGAGCCGGATTGGCCGTTACCTCCGACCCAAATGCGAAGCTGGGCGAATGCTGGATCCTTTGCGTCGATCACGCCATCGTGATTCGCATCGAGCGCTGCGAGCGCTGCAAAACCGTTTGGCGCCAACGTACCGTTCGGTAATACGGTGTTGTTGCCGAAGAGTTGGCTGCCCTTTGTGACCTTACCGTTTGCGTCGGGGAGGACGAGTAGGCCGTCTTGTGGTGCCGCCCAACCGGTGGCGTTCGCGAACCTGCTGCCGGTGTAGTCAAAGTGGACGCCGGCCGATTGGCCGATGGTCTGCACGCCGTTGCCGGTGAGGTCGAGTTCGAGGGGGCTGATGGTTTGGAGGGCCGTCCCAAATAGGCCCTCAATCGATTTGAATATAGGCCTTTGATCCAGATATAGGCCCGCCGCGTTCAAAAACATTCCCGAAGCAATAGCCACACCGCCGATCAGTTGGCCACCGGGCACAAACATCGCCACCCCGCCCACAAACGAAGCAACGTTTCCCAACAACGCAAGAATGTCACTCGGCGACACATTTTTTCCGGCTTGGATATCAATCGTGACCTTCATAGCAGTGACGATGCCTGCTGCGGGGCTCGTCGCGATAGCTCCAGCCGGAGTGACCGAAGCTATGGTTGCCACAAGTTGACCGGAGGCAGAGACCAATTGAGCGCCGTCGTATTTTCCGGCGACAACTGCAGATTCCCCGTCATCAGCCACCGTCAAGAAAGTGACGGTTCCGTTTGCGAATCCAAATATGCTCATATCATGCCCAAATAAAAAGCGAAAGTATTTTTATCAAAGTTGCCAAGAGCGGGCCAACAACGAGGAATGCCAAGAAAAGCAACTTCGTTGGAGAAAGCGTGCCACTCTTCGTAAACAGCAACTTGCGAACAAGATCTGGAAAAGATCTTGCGATTCGCATCGCCCCCCAAAAAACACTCAACGCCGTAGGGATTATAAAAAAAAGAATAAAGTAGGAGAAATCAGCGTTTGCAGTGTGTTTTCTGAAGTTAAGTTGATAAGCAATAAGGAACAAGAAACAAGAAAACAAGAAAACCGACACAAGATCCAGCATCGATCTTAAAAATTTATTCATCACATAAGATCCATATAGTGCTCTTCGTTTATTGAAATACCCATCGAGGAAATAAGTTTCGTTAACAGGGCAATGCTCACAATAACCCTAGTTCTTGATACATCGTTCTCGCCTCGTCTGCCGTTTAATGCATTTATACGCAAAATCTGTGCGTACACCGCTTCCTATAGCATGCTGTTGTCGGGCAGCGAACTAGCATGCTCACGCGAAACCGACGGATCTCTTACTGATTTAAAAATATCCGGTCGACACCCAGGGCTATCGCATTTGCCAAAGCCTTGTGGGACTAGGGTTTCAGCGATTCAGCAACGGGCGTGCATGAGTGTATGCGGCGACGGTTGCCGATCGTCCTCAAGGTAAGGGGCGCAGGGCGTCAGGATAAGGGCGTGAACGCCTTGGGCACTGAAACTGGCGCGATGCGATCACGCGCGAAAGGACACGATTGACTTACCGATGTGCAACGACATTCGAACGGATGGTTGTAAACAAACGCTCGGTTTCGTTAACTGGGGCTTTCCACGAACGGAGCGCCCCGCATGTCGACGAAGAGTTTGGTGCAGTGGTTCAACGAAGTCGAAGATCCGCGCGCCGGCCCGGCCTTGCGCAGAGCGAGATCGCGCGCACCGTGTGCGAACGCGGCGGCGAATACCTGCTTGCCGTCAAGGGCAACCAGGGGACGCTGTTCGACGCGCTCACCGGCTTCTTCGGCGCTACCGAGTGCGACCGCATCCGCCATCTGATGCCCGAGTGCGACACCGAGACGCTTGAGGAGGAGCACGGGCGCATCGAGACGCGCCGCTACTGGCTCGTGAACGACATGCTCAAGCGCGTGGGCCTCTCGGCCTGGCCGGACTGTCGGCAAATCGGCATGGTAGAGGCCGCGCGCGATACCGGCAAAGGCGAACCGAGCATGCAGCGGCGCTACTTCATCACATCGGCACCGAACATGACCGTCGAGCAATTCGCCCAACGCGTGCGCGGGCATTGGCACATCGAAAATGCGCTGCATTGGAGTCTGGACGTGACCTTTGGCGAAGATGCCTGCCGCGTGCGCAAGGACCACGCCGCGCACAACTTCGCCACGCTGCGCCGCTTCGGGCTGAATCTGCTCCAGCTCGATCGGACCTCGCCCAAGCTCTCGGTACGCGCCCGATTGCGGCGTGCCGATTGGGACGATGACTATCGCATGGCGTTGCTTGGCCTCACTCCACGAGCGGCTTCTTAGCATCGCGATCATGTTCGCAAACCCTTATGGCGATTGGCTTTGGCAAATGCGATAGCCCTGCTTCGATCACGTTACGTTCAGTTCCTGCTGCGTCCGTGTCCAAATACGGAAAGTCGTGCAACACGCGGCGCTTGGGCAGACCGCACGGCGCCGCTTAGCCGATCAACTACCTCCTTATGCCCGCGCTCTGTAGCGAGGACCAAGGCGGTAGCCCCCTTCAGATTAGCCGCGCGCGGATCGGCGCCGGCCACAAGCAGGACATCAACTACTTTGAGATACCCCATTCCGGCCGCCCAGTGCAGAGGAGTGTTTCCGTGCTGGTCTGTGCAGTTAGGATTGGCGCCGCTTTTCAACTGGCAGTCGACCACATTCGCAAGGCCGTTCCCCGCCGCCCAGTGCAGGCCGTCCGGGCGGGCTGCCAACGCATCGAGGACGGAAAGACGATTCAATGCCATCGCCGCATGATCTTGCGGCGCGGTGTTTTGCGCACGATCTAGCGTACGAGAGCGTTCGCCGCGGTCCCTAGATACGGGATTAAGAATTTCTGCCAGCGAGATGCCTGTCCTACGTGGGGCGCCAACTCCCGGCTCGTCGTTATTTAGTTTGCGTTTCATAGGTGATCCGTTGGGAGATGCGTGGAATGCTATCCAGGAGGTCATGGATAACGACGTGGGAAGGATGAAGCCGCGCAGCCCACAGATCGCGTACTGTCGGAACAACGGGGCGCGGGGGATCGAGGTCGATTTCCGACGTGGAGCGCGTCACGATCCTCGGCGTTAGCAACAAACACTTTGAGCGCTTGGCGTAGCTAAATGCGCGTCGCTGCATTTGTACGCCTGATGTAGTGATCGACGTTCCAGACTTCGAATCGTTCGCGCGGCTATGTAATCGGGAGGGAAGCGCAATGCCATCGTCGGATTCGCAATATTTCGTCGGTAGACAGGTAGACGCTGCGAAGGAACTGGAAAGCAGCCCAATCGTGATTTGCGAGTTGAATGCATTGACCGATAGCTCGTTGCGGGGCCGATCGCTCGACTGGGTGGCAAAGGCGCTCCACACCGAGTTCAGTCATATCGATTCCAGATATAGCACCTTAGCTGAAACGCGAGAGACGTTGCGGCTGCGAGCCGAGAGCGATCTCAGGCTAAACAAACTTTTCGTCGCGCTCACCGTTTCTCCCGCAGGGGCAGTTGTCCCCGTAGGTACCGCCAGTCTAGTAGAGCGTGATTATCCGGTGATCCCTGGAGCATATACGGGGTGGCTGGCTGACCGTGTGGTGGACGCCGCATACCGCACCCAAGGCGAGTTGCGACCCTACTACGAAGGGCGCGTGCAATCGTTCGGACCGAATGGCCAGTTCCAAACCATCGGAGACGCGCTTCGGGCCGCCGTAGTGGATTCGGTGGATTACGGAGGCGTTCGGCATTACACGGAACATTCGCACGTGCGTAAATCTTCTGAGCGGAGCGGGTACGGCTATGAGAGTGTGCCCTGTGAGCTTCACGAAAGAAGCGACGACGGTGCAGTCGCGAAGACAAGCGTATTTGTTGGGACTCTTCGGCATCTCGGGCGCGAGCAGGTGCCTGCCGACAAGACGTTTCATGGAAGTGTTCCAGAATCGGTAGACGTCACTCCCAAAGGCGTTGTTAGCCCGGAACTGCAAACCCTACGCGATCGCGTCGGTTACGCCGCTCTGAAATCTCCCCCGCGCGACTCCTTTCCTCGACCGGGCAGTCGAGGCAGATAGGTCTCGAGGGCTATCGCAGACGACTGTCTCCCGATCCCGGTTCACGGCCTGAGTCGGATTCCCGGGCGTCGCGACTATTTCGCTTGCGCTCGGCTGACTTCTGAATGCAATCGCCCTCGGCCTCATGGGGCGAATTTTCAATCCGTAAGTCATCAGTGCATGAATTTCGAGGATTCTCGCCCAGTGACGCGATAGCGATATCGATTCCCATGCTTGCCGCGCACAGCATTTGACATAGCACGGGCGCTCTCCGTCGGCTCCACGCATCGCATGCGATACGTCTGCCAGCAAAGCGGGCGTGCCCCAACAACCTGACTGAGCTTCCGATGACAAAAACAGCCAGCGCATTCCGAACGACACGAGAGAAGATTTACCAAGCCTTAACGATTTGCGTGGGCTGCGTGCTATGGGCCATTCTTGGCTTAGCAATGTGTGTGAACTGGTATAGCAATACGCCCGGGGCCCATTTTGTGCATGAGGTTGCGGGTTACGGCCTTTCATTTACAGCGATCTACCTCATTGTGGGTGCGGCGTATCGAGCCTCAGCGTTCGGTAACATGATCCTGTTGAGTCCCAGACAATTCCCGCAGCTTTACACGATGGTTGTGGAGTGCTCGCGGGAGATCGGCCTCAGTACACCGCCCGCAACGTTCATCTACAACTCCAACGGACTATTCAATGCTTTCGCGCGGCGGTTGTGCGGCCGGCGCTTCGTGTTCTTGACGTCGGCGTTGATCGATGCGACGAGCGATGCTCAGGTGCGGTTCGTCGTCGGTCACGAGCTTGGGCATCATGCGGCAGGCCATCTAAATCCCTGGTTGAATGCCCTGAGGCTTCCCGCCTGTCTTGTTCCGCTTCTCGACAGAGCGTACTCGCGGTCACGTGAGTACACGTGTGACCGCATCGGCGCTTATCTGGCAAAGGATCCGGCGGTCTCCCGCACTGCGTTGCAGATGCTAGGTTGCGGCTGTCGCAGGCTAAATGAATCTATGAATTGTGAGGCGTTCATGGAGCAGGAGCGTCTCGTGCCACCGATTTTCGGGTTTCTCACCGAAATTCATCGATCCCATCCACGGTTGACGCGTCGGGTTGCCGCTATCAAGGCAGAGGCGACGCGGGGGCGAGACGGGCACGTCGAGAACGATGAGCCGGTCTTTCATTCTTCCGCTGGGGCGAACTATTGAGCTCCACTCCCGTTGCATTCCACTCGATTTCCCTTGCCGCGTCTTGCGATGCGGTACTTGAAAACCATCGAGCGTACTGTGCGCGGCATGGATATGCGCATTTTAAGCATGCCATTGCCAGCCCTGGCAATAGCGATCGTACTCGCCTTCTGTATAAGTACAGCCTGGCGAGAAAAATCGTGACATCGAGTTCGGCCGAGACGCTGCTGGTCTTTGCAGACGAGTCCGCGGTCGTCTACGAGCCGGTCGCCGCAGGCCTTGTGATCGGGGAGGCGCCGTACTGGATTGCGCAATGCTCGTTCTATCATCGCCCGGACGGCTGCTTTTTTATGCTGCGCGCAGGGGCAGCTGCATTGCAGTGGCTGGATAGCATCCTCGATGCACTACGCTATGCGACCGAAGTGGACGCGAATCGTTGGAGCCACTTCGAACTGGAGGGAATTGCGGCTACGCCCAACGACCAGCCTCTCGGCAGCGCGCAGTGGTCGAGCCTGCTTTTTACTCCGTATGGTCTTCATTTGCCTGAGCTGCCAGCTTTCATACTGTCGCTCAACCCGACTGTTCATCGAAATGTGCATGATGGCCGCGTAACGGGCCGTTTCATCGAATATCTCAACGCTGTTCAGGCGCGCGGGGGGCGACTATACGATGACATCGATGAAACGCCGATCACCGGGGCTGCATTTGAAGTGATCAATCCGGGAGGGGCGGTCGCCCTCATCACGGCCTACACCCCAAACATCGCTTTGTACGCGACCATTTCCGAGCGAAATGTCACTGCCTACTGCCGGCGCAATGGCTACACGCACTACATCTATCGCGATACGCCGGCTCATCTCAGCGACAAGATGTCCGGCAATTGGGTCAAGGCTGCGCTGCTGCTTCGCCATTTCGATGCGCATGAGCAGGTAGCGTGGATCGATGCGGACATACTGATTCATTCGGCCGATCGCGACATCGACGAGATTACGCGCGGGCAACCATTCACATTTGCTCGCGACGTTTCAGGGTTTCAGTTCAACAGCGGTTTCATGGTTTTTCGCGCAGTGCCGGAATGCCGGGATTTCTTGGAGCAGGTCCAGGCAAAAATAGATGCGGTGGATGATAAGCGTGGCGTCTATGCTTCCGGAGGTGACCAGCCCGCCTTTGTGTCGACTTGGGAGGAGTCCGGTGGTCAAGCGGCGATGCCGCTGTCGGATTGCGTATCTTCGAATTCGCATCCGGCGCTCTATGACGCCGACAGCTTCATGATCCATTACATGGGCTACCCGGATCGCTTTCGTGCCGTGGTGATGCGTGCGGACGCACTTGAAATCGAGCACAGCGCTGCTGGGTCGCGGGAAACTGATCAGTCTCCTTACGTGTCCACCGCCGGGCGACACGGGACGTTCTTTGTCTATCGATACGACACGCACGTTGGACGCAGCCTGCAGCTATACGGCGAGTGGTCTGAACCGGAGATCGCGTTGTTCGGCCAAATCGTGACGGCGGGAGACGTTGTTATCGAAGCTGGCGCGAACGTAGGTGCCCATACGGTCTGGCTGTCAAAGCAGGTCGGGGCGGCGGGCAATGTCATTGCGTTCGAACCGGCGCGCCATACGTTTCAATTGCTATGTGCCAATCTCGCGCTCAATGATTGCCTAAACGTGAGCGCCCACCAGCAAGCGGTTACCGACAGTGTCGGCGAAGTGGCTTTTCCGTTGCTTGATCCGCGACGTGAGGCGAATTTTGGTGGGGCGACCTTGAAAGCGCCAGGCTTGAATGCTACTGAAGCCGTGCGCTGCATCACTCTCGATGCACTGAGACTCCCGCGCATCGATTTCATCAAGGCGGATGTCGAAGGTTGCGAATTGGATTTGCTTGCTGGATCAGAAGCGCTCATCAAGCAGCATCGCCCCGCGGTCTATATAGAAATCAATGATGCCGAAGTGCGTGACCGTGCCGTCGAGTTTTTCGAGGCACGCGGCTATTCATGCTGGTACTACATTACTCCGCTGTTTACGCCGCAAAACTGGCATGGGAAAAAGCAGGACGTTTTGGGCGGCTACTCGTTCGACATGCTGTGCGTGCCTGACGAGCGGTACAGGGTAACGGGCACGCCGCGAGCGGGCGTCGACGACGATCTCGTCCGGTATCGCGACGGGATGATCCAATGGGTAAATTCTGATTGGCGCCTTAGCCGAGTGCATCGGTATGAGCAACGGACTTACTCGCCCCCGATTTCATCTGATTCGACGCTTTAGCAGGCTGTTGAAATACCTCCCGCGGACGTCGTCCGAGCGGGAGGGGTAAACGTTGAGATAAGGAATCGAACAACGCTGAGAGCGAAGCGATGCGCGGTGCGGATGGCTATACCGACACGATGTTCACGATGACGAAGCTCGACGACTTCGTGCCGGCCAATCTTCGCTTCTTCGTCGGAATCGCTGCTTTCATTCGGCGATTGAGAGTCCCGTTGCAATGCAGTGCGGCGAACCGCGGCAAAAACATGTTCAATGGTCAACCATCTATCGACGCAATACTAACGGAACGATAGGAGATCTATGCAATGGGTGTTTCGCTTATAAAACAAAATCTCGATATTTGTGCTTCGGCCGCCGCAGAAGTAACGGACGTTGAGTCATTTAAAGCGTGGACGCGGCAATTTGTGAAATCGGTTATTTGTCATGGAGCTTTGGCTTGTGGCTACGGCCGTATCCATTCGGCTGGTGTTTCTATGGACTACGTTATCGGTGTCGACTATCCCGTTGAGCACCTTGAAGCCATCTCTAACGCGGCTGGTGCCATCGACACTCCGCTAATGCGTCACTGGTTGGTTACTCGAAGTGGGACTACACCGCGATTGCTGGCAGGGCCTTGTTCATCGACACCACAGCCGGCGGTAATCTCATGCTTGGCTTGACCGGCGCAAACAACACTATCGTCGGGGCGGCAGATGACACGATTTACGCGGGTAACCTCAACGATACGATCACCGCAGGGAAAAACGATAGCCTGACTGCGGGCGCCGGTGTCGATACGTTTATTTTCAACGCCGGCGACGGGGCAGTCACACTCAACGATAGTGCGACCAAAACGACGGGGACGAACCAGGACATCTTGCAACTGGGGGCTGGGATTACCGAGGCGGCCACGCAGGTATCGCGAACGCTGTCCAATGCGCTGGTGCTCTCATTCGGGAGCGGCGACCAATTGACCATTCCGAGTTATTTCATGCAAGCCTCGGGCCGCCTGCCGGTGGTCTTTCCTGACGCTACGACATGGGACTATGCCACTTTGGCAAAGCGGGCCGCCGTATTTGTCGATACGAGCACCGGCGGTAATTTCGTGACTGGCATCAGCGGTGTGAACAACACGATCACGGGTGCCTTTGGTGACACGATCATGGCCGGTAGTTTGAATGACACAATCATATCCGGGAGGAACGATACCCTATACGCGGGTGCGGGCGCTGACACGTTCGTTTTCACTCAGGGCAGCGGCGCCGTCACGCTGTACGAAAGCTTTACAAAAACCGCCGGCGCCAACCTAGACACGCTTCAGCTAGGTGCGGGAATCACGGAAGCCAATACCCAGGTTACCCGGAACTCGTCGAATGGCCTGGTGCTGTCCTTCGGCAATGGCGATCAGGTGACGGTTCCATACTATTTCAGCTATGCCGTTTGCCGGCCGACTATTGCCTTCGCAGATGGCACGCAATGGAATTTCGCTACAGTTGCTGGTGCGCTGGGCTATGGCGCGCCAACCGTGACGCAGTCCCTGGCGAGCGAGAATGCTACCGCCGGGACGCGCTTTAGCTTTGCCTTGCCCGGTGCTGTTTTTAGCGATGCGGGCGCAAACGATTCACTGACCCTAAGCGCGAAGCTTGCGAACGGCAATCCGCTGCCTTCGTGGCTGATATTCGACCCAACAACTGGGACGTTCAGCGGTACGCCTACCGACCAGAACGCGGGTGCGCTCACAGTCAAAATAGTTGCAAAGGATGTGGTTGGCATGACGGCCAGCACGACGCTTAACTTGCAGGTCAATCCGGCCTGGCAGGCGCCGGTGCTAGGCCAGACGCTGACAACCGAAACGATCGCCGCTGGCAATGCCTGGAACTATGCACTACCGGCTACGTTATTCAATGAAGCGATCGCCGGCGACACGTTGACCTATACCGCGGTGCTGCCCAACGGCGATCCGCTGCCGGCGTGGTTAACGTTCGATCCCGCGAAGCAGACCTTCAGCGGCACGCCGACGGATCAGACGACAGGCGCGTTTAAGGTGGCGATCACTGCCACGGACTTAGGCGGGCAAGCCACCACAACCATGCTCAACGTGCAGATCAATCCAACCTGGCAGGCGCCGACGGTCACACAGACGTTGCCTTCGCAGTCCGTAACCGCTGGCGTAGCGTGGAACTATTCGCTGCCGGCGTCACTGTTTAATGAGGCGGTGGCTGGCGACACTGTGAGCTATACCGCCACACAGGTTGACGGTTCCGCTTTGCCCGAGTGGCTATCGTTCGACGCCCGGAACCTTGTGTTCAGCGGCACGCCGCCATCTGGATCGACAGGGACTGTCGTGCTCAAGATTACCGCGACGGACATGGGCGGGTTGAGCGCAAGTACAGCACTGAATATCGTTGCTACTTCACCTTCCACCACCCCGGTCGTTACGCAGAGTCTTTCCTCGCAGACAATTGCTGCGGGTTCAGCATGGAGCTTTGCGCTGCCTGCTGGGCTCTTCAGCGAAAGCGTAGTTGGTGACACACTGACGTATAGTGCGACGCTCGCGAACGGCGATCCGCTGCCGTCATGGCTAACGTTCGATCCCGCATCGTTCACGTTTCGCGGGACGCCGACGGATCAGACCACAGGTGCGATGCAACTAAATATAACAGCGACAGAGCAAGGTGGACTGTCTGCCAGTGCGCCCCTCAATGTGACCGTCAACCCGGTTTATGCACCACCGACCGCGTCACAGCCCCTTTTCGGCATGGCTGCACTGGGTCAGCCGTGGCGGTACACCTTGCCGGCCAATGCGTTTAGCGAGCCGGTCGCTGGCGATACGCTGACGTATTCCGCGAAGATGGCAGATGGCAGTGCGCTGCCGTCGTGGCTGACGTTTGATCCACTCAGGAAGACCTTCAGCGGCACGCCAACAGGCCAGGTGGCGTCCGAGTTGGACCTGAATATTACAGCGACGGACCTCGGCGGGCTGTCATCCAGTACCATCCTGACTGTCCAGTTGCAGCCGAACATCCTCAATGTCGCGAGCTTTCAGACGCTTGCTGCACCGGCGGGACAGGTTGCCATTCAGGAGGCTAGTGACTTTTCCACGGTCACCGCTGGTGACGAGAATCACGTGCTGCTAATCGCGGCCTCCTTTGGTTCAGCGACATTGGGTAACGGGGCGAACTGGATCGGCATGAGCGGTGGGTTCGCGAACGTGACGGCCGGGGACGGCAACAACCAGATCAACGTATCCGGAGACGAATCCGGAGGCTTCGATACGTTTGCGCTTGGCAATGGCAACAACCTGATCAATGCGTCCGGAGACTTCGATACATTTAAGGTCGGCAACGGCAACAACGTGATCAATGCATCCGGAGACTTCGATTCAGTGACGGTCGGCGCGGGCACTAACCAGATCGACGCTACAGGCATGTTCGCCGGTGTCCATCTGGGAGACGGAACCGATACGGTCACGATGACCAACACGTACGAGGGCGCAACAGTGGGACACGGTACCTACACCCTCGAATATGGTGGGAGCTTCGGAAGCCTCCGGTTTGGGGCAGATACGGCTTCCGATCATCTGTGGTTCCAGCAGGTCGGGCAGGATCTCCTGATCACCGAGCTAGGCCAAGGTGGCACAGTGACGGCGAAAAACTGGTTTGCGGCCAAGCCTGAACAGGCATATGGAATCTCCGCTGGAGACGGAAAGTCAATTTCCAGTTCCGGGGTCAACCAGCTTGTCCAGGCAATGGCGGCATTTGCGCCGCCCGCCCCAGGCGCGACAAGCTTCACGGCCGCTGAACAGCAGACATTGAAACCTGTCCTCGCCGCCAACTGGCACTAACCAGCAAGCCACGCCGGGTAGCGCTCGCGACATCTATCTCGAGCGCTACTCCGCATTGGCCGATCACCGGATCGCTTCGTCTTGCATATCTCCGAATGAATGCTCCAGAACAAGAAAACTCGCCAATGGCCGATCCTGGTTTGTCGGCGCTCGTACTAATCGCCCAATTCCATGGCGTACCCGTCGACGCCCAGCAACTACATCATGCATCCGGTGTCGGTTCCGGACCTCTCAGTGCGCAGGAACTCGAGCGCGCTGCGCGCTCCCTCGGGCTCAAAACCCAACTTGTTCGCGTGCGAATGGAGCGATTGTCCCGTACTCCGTTCCCGGCGCTTGTGCTCGATCTGGAAGGGCAGCACTGCATCCTCGCCGGTTGTGACGGAGATAAAGCGCTGATCGTCGAGGCGGGAGCCGTTAGCCCGACGGTTGAGAAGCTAGAGAGCGTGATGGCACGCTCCGATGGACAACTGCTGCTGTTCGCCTCTCGCGCATCGCTTGCGGGACAGCTCGCGCATTTCGATTTCTCGTGGTTCATTCCGGCAGTCGTCAAATACCGGCGCCTGCTCCTTGAGGTGCTCGGCGTTTCATTGCTGCTACAGATCTTTGGCTTAGTTTCGCCACTGATGTTTCAGGTCGTGATGGACAAAGTACTGGTGAATCATACATACAGCACGCTGAACGTCGTCTGTGTCACGTTGTTTGTCTGTTCGACGTTTGAAGTGCTGCTCACTGGGCTGCGCACGTATGTGTTCTCGCACACCACGAACCGCATTGATGTCGAACTCGGTGCGCGCCTCTTCCGCCACCTCTTCGCGCTCCCGCTGAACTATTTCTCCGTCCGACGCGTGGGAGATACGGTCGCACGCGTGCGCGAACTCGAAAACATTCGAAATTTCCTCACAGGCCAGGCGCTCACGGCCGTTCTCGACATCGTCTTCTCGTTTGTGTTCCTCGGCGTGATGTGTGCCTACAGCGTTTGGCTCACGCTCGTCGTTGTCGCTTCATTGCCGCTGTACGCGGTTGTCTCCGGTAGTCTCGTGCCGGCACTCAAGCGGCGGCTTGACGAAAAATTCTCGCGCGGCGCTGACAACCAGTCATTTCTCGTCGAGGCAGTGACCGGTGTCGAAACGGTCAAATCGATGGCGGTCGAGCCGCAATTCATTCGGCGCTGGGAAGCGCAATTGGCTGCCTACGTTGCATCTGGTTTTCGCGTGACGCATCTTGCCAACATCGGCCAGCAGCTCATCCAGTACATCGGCAAGCTTGTCACGCTCGCCACGCTCTTTTTCGGCGCGCGATTGGTCATCGACGGTCGATTGACGGTGGGTGGCCTGATTGCCTTCAACATGATGTCGCAGCACGTTGCAGGACCAGTGTTACGGCTTGCTCAATTGTGGCAGGACTTCCAGCAGGTAGGCATCTCAATGAAGCGCCTCGGCGATATCCTCAATACACGAACGGAAATTCCGCAGAGTCAGCAGGCTTTGCCCGCCGTTCAAGGCGCCATCCGCTTTGAACATGTGCGTTTCCGGTATCGCGTCGATGGTTCTCCGGTCCTTAACGACATCACGCTTGAAATCGGCGCTGGGCAGGTGATTGGTATCGTCGGGCGTTCCGGCTCGGGCAAGAGCACACTGACCAAACTGCTGCAGCGTCTCTATGTGCCTGAACACGGGACGATCCGTATCGACGGCATCGATCTCGCGCTGGCGAATCCCGCATGGTTGCGACGTCAGATCGGTGTCGTGTTGCAGGAGAACTTTCTGTTCAACCGGACGATTCGGGAGAACATCGCGCTCGTGGATCCGGGCGCGTCATTGGAAGCGGTGATGCGCGCGGCGCGGCTCGCGGGCGCGCATGAGTTCATCTGCGAACTGCCTCATGCCTATGACACGATGGTGGGGGAGCATGGGGCGAGCCTATCGGGCGGTCAGCGCCAACGTATCGCGATCGCACGCGCATTGCTGACCAATCCGCGAATCCTGATCTTTGATGAAGCGACAAGCGCGCTCGATTTCGAAACCGAGCGGATCATCCAGAGCAACATGCAGGCAATGTGTGCGGGACGCACCGTGATCATCATCGCGCACCGGCTTACCGCGGTTCGCCATGCTCACCAGATATTTGCAATGGATAAAGGAAGACTGGTAGAGCAGGGTATTCACGACGAGCTGGTGGAGAAGGGCGGCTATTACGCGCGTCTTGTCTCGCTGCAGAACGGGTGACGATGATGACGGGGTTTCATATCGAAGCGATCGTCGCATTGGCTCGACGCTATGTCGTCGTGTTTCGCGCTGCGTGGGCGGAGCGCGCACAAGGGGCTGGCTCTCCGCGCATGCCACACGAGTTAGCGTTTCTTCCGGGCCACCTTGAACTGCTGGAGACGCCGGCGCATCCGGCCGCGCACTGGCTTATTCGCCTCATCGGCGTGCTGCTCATGCTAGCGCTTGCCGTCGTCCTGTTTGGACGGCTCGATATCGTAGCTGTCGCAAAGGGGAAGCTGGTGCCCGATGCCAATGTGAAAATCATCCAGCCCGCGATCACAGGTGTCGTGCGAAAGATCGGTGTGAAAGATGGGCAACGTGTGGCCGCAGGCCAGGTGCTGCTGGAACTTGATACGACGCAGGCTGCGGCGGATGCACAGAAAGCCGGAGCATCGCGGCTGGATGCCGAACTGGCAGGCGCCCGCGCCCGCGCATTGCTCGTTGCGCAACAGAACGAGCGGGGCCCGGCATTGGCGCAGGTCGATGGCGCATCCGGCCAACGGCAAGAGGACGCTCAGCGATTCGCTGAAGGTATCTGGCGGGAATATATCGACAAACTCAGTTCAGCGCGGGCCGAGCTTGCAAAGCGGCAGGCCGAGCGCGACAGCACGCGTGCGCAGATCGCGAAGCTGGCGGCGACCGCACCGCTTGCCCGTGAAAACGCCAACCACTACCGCGACCTCGCTGCGGGAAAGTTTGTCGCCCAGTCGGACTTTTACGACAAGGAACAGGCCGCGATTTCGCAGGAGCAGGAGCTGGCTGCACAACGCAGTCACGAGCATGAACTCGAAGCGGGCATTGCAGAACAGCGCGCCGAGATCGAGGTGATCACATCCGAGTTCCGGCGCCAGCGGCTGGATGAACAGGACAAGGCGGCGCAGCAGCTTACACAGAATCGGAACGACGAAACGAAGGCCAAAACGCGCGAGGCGCTCCTGGTATTAGCCGCACCGGTTGCCGGAACCGTGCAGCAACTGGCTGTACATACACTGGGCGGCGTGGTGACCACGGCGCAGGCCGTGATGGAGATCGTGCCGGACGATACGCTCGAGGTGGATGCGACGGTCGAGAATAAGGATGTGGGTTTCTTACGCGTCGGGCAGCGAGCCGCTGTCAAGGTTGAGGCGTTTCCCTACACCCGGTACGGCATGCTCGAAGGCACGGTCATCGACTTGTCCAATGATGCCGTGCAGGACAAAAAGCTTGGCTTGGCGTTTAGCGTGCGGATCCGCCTCGCGTCTAACCACATGAAAATCGAAAATCGTTGGATCACACTGACACCCGGTATGGCGGTTACTGCGGAAATCAAAACGGGAAAGCGCAGTGTCGCGCAGTATTTCCTTGGGCCGCTCGTGGAGGGTGTACAGGAGAGCATGCGTGAACGTTAAGCGTAGAGCCTCGCAGCTCGTTGGCATGCTCATGGGCCTTCTCGGGGGCGCGGTTACGATGAGCTCGGCGATGGCCTTCGATATACTGCGCACGACAGGCACTATCTCTCCGACAGCGGGTGGACAAGTCGTGCCATTTCCTGCGTCCTGCGAATTTGCTTCGCTGGGGAGCCCACTTCAATTGCAGGAAGTCGTTGAGCGCGCGCTTTGCAATAACCCCAAAACGCGTGAGGCGTGGGCGAATGTGAAGGTGCAGGCGGCTGCGGTGGGTGTCGCGCGCGCCGCTTGGCTGCCAACCGTAACGGGCGACTGGCAGGGCGTGAGGGACGATGCCGTGACCAACGTCACCGATCACCCTGAACTGAGCTCGGCTACTCGCGCGACGATCAAGACCGAAAGCGTGTCGCTGAATTGGACCTTATACGATTTTGGCGCACGCAGCGCGGCGCAGGAGAATGCCAATGCGTTGCTTGCTGCGGCGCGGGCAACTCAGGACGCCACGCTGCAGACGATTTTCATTCAGGTGTCCAAAGACTTTTACGCCGCACAGGCCACCGCTGGCGCGCTTTCGACAGCGAACGATATTGAGCGTATGGCGTACGAAAGCCAGCAGGCTGCGCAGATTCGTGTCGACAAAGGCATCGCACCGATCACCGATGCGCTGGCGGCGCAGACCGAGCATGAACAGGCGGCAGTGGCGCTGGTCAAAGCGCGCGGAGCGTTGCAGACGGCATTAGGGACGCTGGCGAGCGACATGAATCAGCCGCCCAACGTACCGATCGCCATGCCGGCAGTGGATTCTGGCGCTCAGCCGGACTCCGCGTTTACCGAGTCCATCGACGATCTCATTGCGTCCGTCAGGCGATCCCACCCTTCAGTCATCGCCGCGCAGGCGCAGGTTGACGCGGCGATCGCCAAGTCGGCCCAAACGCGCGCCGAGGGGTGGCCGACCTTCAGCCTCGTCTCGAAGTACAGCCGCAATAATCAGCCCGCTAGCCTGGGGCTGGGAATCCCGTCCCATCCGGCAACGGGACACGACTGGTATGTGGGCTTCCAACTGACGATACCGTTCTTCGATGGATTCTCGCGTACGTATCAGGTTCGACAGGCCGATGCTCAGATCGAACGTCAGCAAGACGTACTTGACGAGGCGCGACAGCAGGCAGCGCTTGACGTCTGGACTGCGTGGCAAGGGCTGCAAACCGCGACGGATACGGCCAAACGTAATACGACGCTGCTCGATATTGCACGACGCTCGTTTGCCGCGGCGCAGTATCGGTATCGCGAGGGCGTTGGAAACATTCTCGAACTGTTGAACGCACAGCGCGCATTGGCGAACGCGGAACAGCAGCGTATACAGGCTCTGACGGATTGGCGCGCCGCGCGGCTTCGCCTGGCCGGGAGTCTGGGGCAGTTGCATATCGCTGATGCGGGTGGTGCATGACTGCCTTCTCGTGGAGCGCGCGCTCGGCACTGCTCAGCCGATCGCGTGAATCGGGTACTCCTTGCCGCGCTCCGTTTTAGAAAATGTGATTGTCGCGGCTGCGTCTGGTTGTTATCTGTACCCTATGAGTGGGGCGGCTTGTGGTATCAGTGTTGACGATTTTTTCTGATACTGGAAGACTTGCGCGTATCACGATACGCGCGATTGCCAACAAAAGGATCGCGATGCCAGGACTACATGATTTTATTGTAGCTCACGACCCAGACGGTATGCGCCAATGGATCGCCGACTGGCGGCGCGCGCACCCCGGTCGAGATATTCGTCCGGTGCTAGAGGCGGTAGACGAATACCCGTTTATTCGTCTACCAGCGACAGCGCTAATCGCTGCGATAACAACGCAAGGGGTGAGCCACACGAATCAATTTGTCAGCCTGTTATTGGAAAACGGTGCTGACGTCAATAATATGTGGGATAGCGGTGGCCTCATGGTCAGTCCGCTTGACTTCTCTGTTGAAGCCTATCTTGCTTATCCGTGCCCGGCGGCCTTCGATACGATAGAAATGCTCACCAGGAGGGGCGCCAGATATGGTGATGGCTGGCGTACAGGTTGTTTCGACGTTGGGCCACTTGGTGGACCGCGTGCGCAAGCGGGGTGCTTGGCGGGCGCCGCCGCAAGAGTCCTCGCGTTCGCCGGATGCGCCGAGCTACACCTGCCGGACATATGGGACAACGTTGAGCTCGAGCCCGGGGTGCCATTGCTCGCGCACGCGCTTAATGGCTTTTCGATGCCATACATCCACGCAGACCCAGACGAAGTGTCGACGGCGATGCGGGCGTGGTGCGGGCGTGGCCCAGGCAGCGTGGCGGACGTTGTCTTGAAGCTCCAAGAGTCGCCTGCAGCACTTAACATGCTATTGCAATCGGTCGACCCACAGGAGGCAAGAACGTGCGGTAATAACGCCGCTTATCAGGCATTTTCTGCGCTAAATGCCGTTCCTCTTTTTGCGGGGCTGGCAGGGGGGGATGACGATTTTCAAAGTTTAGCCAACGCCGCGCAGGCTGGAAAGAGCGTCTGTGCCGCTCGCTTGATCACTGGGAGGGCGAGCGAGCGAATTGCTCAGTTCGAGCGCGAGGTGGGGGCCGCCGAAACTCCGGTAACGCGGGGCGTACAGGTCGAGTATTTGCATCGGGTTGCGGCTGCCGTTAGCGCGCGCCTGCCGGAACAACTCGCTAGCCGGCTGTTTGCGGTACTGCCGGACGAGGCGCTCGTGCCCTCCGGAAGTCACGTGCATCGCGCTTGCGCTCGGTCCGATCATGATGCCTTTATCAATTGTTTAGCCGTCGATTGTGATGCCGTACTTCGCGGCGAGCGACCAGACTTGCTCGTGGACGCCTTGGTTAGCGCACCGGGTGTGCGCACAGTGTGGCAGGAGCGTCTATTGGCGTGCGTGGATCGAGAGTGGGATGCGTTGCAAGTGACGGCGCCCGGTGAGTCGAGGGACGAGATGTTTACTAGGCTGGCAAAGCAGCAAACGCGCGGTGCCGAGAAGATATCAGACGATCTCATGAGCCCTGTCGCCGACATAGGCAGCGCGGAATTTGACGACATTTGCAAACGTGTCAAATCGCAGCGTGAGATTGTTGCGGGATCGTTTTGTAACTGCTTGACAAAAACGATCGTCGAAAACGCGCCTTCCTTCTTGAGCGAGCCTTGGGCAACTAGAAGTGCTGTCGCCAGCGCGTTGCGGGGGCGCTCGATCAAGAAGGCGACTACGATTCCATGGGCGCCAAATTCTCATTCGGCAGCACGGATGCCGCCCAAGAGCGTAACCCGTACACCGTTTCGGTAGCAGTGCTGCGGTGGCCTGCGAAACTACGTTGCCGTTAATTCATTGAAAGTGACCTTCCCCGGGCTACTGGGATTGGAATGCGATTTGAAACGCCGCGAGGGGTATTAGGTGGCGTCGACTGCACCATTGTGTCGGATGCAGGTGCTCTGTTGGCGGCTGGCGCTTGAGAGCCGCAGCGTGGGTTGACAGTATCGGCAGGTTCCTTTCTGTCACCTCGACGGAAATCGGGGCCCGTATCGCTTCCCGCGCAATCCGACGCCGCGGTGTCGGTGACATGAGGTTGATCCTGGTGAACTGGCACGGGGGCGTTCACGTCCGACGCTCGTTGACCATGCGTGTCGACATCCGGCGCTTGCAGTGTTGGACGCGCGTCACGACTTTCGCGGATGGTTTCCTGCGAGCCGACCGACAAGGCAGCGCCCGCGCCGTTATTGTTCGCAGCCTCCTGGTTGTCCATTGCTGACGCGGCCACCGAGGGCTGGTCGGGCCGGACCGCGGCCGGGGCCCCAAACACATGTTCAAGTTCGACGGCGGAAGGCGCGGGCCGCGATGCCGAGGTCTGGTTTTGAGGTCCGAACCATTGCGCTGGCACGTCGCGCGGCATGCCGATAGGCAGCGCGTCGAGGCTTGAATGTGGAGCAAACGGATCGCGTGGATCCACGCGCGTGTCCCTTCCTATCCCGAGAATCGATGGCGGCGCCGAAGGCGTAGGTACGGCGGGAAGATTGAGTACACGATCCGAGGGCGGTTGCATCTCGGGGCGCGGTATGACGGTGTGCGACTCGGCGACGTGCTCGGTGGATGGCGATAGCAAATGCGGCGGCGACGGCGGAACATTGGAGAAACGCGCTGATACGTTCGGATCCTGTTGTGTCGGTCCGACATGAATGATTGGGGCCGGGGCGCCCAGAGGGATTCGCCGCGTTGGCGGTGGGTTCGACAGTTCCACCTGCCGATGGTCGGCCGTTGGAGTTGTCGGGGCAGCCGCTGTCCGCGCGGGGATTGACTGGGGGCTATGCACCGGGGTATTGCGAGGGGTAGCGACCGTAGCCGAAGCAACATGTTTGGCGACCGGCTCCGCGCCCTTGACGGGCTTGGGCTTGTTGTAGCTATGCTTGCCGACTTCCGCACGAGTGGTCACATTCCCTGGCCCAGTCAGCACGCTAGTTGCGACATTCCCGAACGTGCTCACCACATTGCCCGCCGTCGCGCCGATGGCATCCCCACCCAATGAAACTAAATCCCCAAGGGTTCCTCCTGGAAGAACGTTGGATCCGAAAATCAACTCCCACCACTTGCCCTTCATTCCTTCTTTCTTTTCTTGACGGAAGGCGTCGCCAAACGACCTGCGATATTCCGGCGCCATCTTCTTGGCCATGCTGACAAATCGACGTCCGCTCGATTTTTGGAGCCTGCCAACGTTACGCTTACGCGTCTCGGCGTCGGCGCGGATTCCGATCGTTTGCTTGCCGCTGTCGTCTTTCTTCTTCTCCAGCTTGATGCCCAGCAAAGGCGCCGCGGATCGCTCGCCCTTCCTGCCGTGCAGCATCTTGCTGGCGACCTGCATGGCCCCATTGGTCGGCGGTCCGATGACGGCGGAAACTGCGGGAAGAATGAGGCCGCCAAACAAGGTCATGAATCCAGGGGCCGCGCCGGCTGCTTGCATCCCGAGTTTGGCGCCGCCGCCTACCGCCTTGACCGCGCCTCGTGGTCCCGTGCGGAAGGCCAAATCGGCTAGGGTCTCCTTGCCGACCGCTTGCCATAGTCCTTTCGACGAACACACGCTCCAGAACCGCCCCCGGCCTTGCGATTCGTCGTTGACCTTTGCGTCAACCTTGCCGGCAGCGTTGAGCGCATGCACGGACCACTTATAGGCTGTGTATAACCCGACGCCGAGTCCGACGGCCATGGTCGGCAGAGGGCCGAGGATCGGCGTGAGTAGAAAGCTCACGGCTAACATCGCCCCACTCATGGGGAGATAAGCCACCGCGTTGCTCAGCGTCTTCTGGAAGAAAGTCGTACCGAGGTCCGCACGCCACGCCTTGTCGGCATATTTCTCGACCGCGTCGGCCGACCAGCCGTCTTGCGCGAAGCCGCGCGCGCAGTCATTGATGGCTTCGTCGAGCTGGCCGTTCAGCTCTTGGAGTTGCTGCGGGGTGTATTCCTCGGGCTTTCCACCTTGCGAGCGCAAGAACACGTCAAGGTTGCCGACCTTGCTTCGAATGACGGAGGCGATCGCGTCGACGTGTGGGTCGCCGGTCAGTTTTCCGGCAGAAAAGGTGTGGTCGTATGAGAGGGGGGCACCAGGCGTTGCATTGAACGAATTGCCCAACGTGCCTGTCCGACCGTCACTTCCGTACGGGAATGGCCAGCCGACGTCGCTGTCCTTGCGCGACTTCAGCAGCGCTGCGGTGATCGGCTCTTGATGGGCCGTGTCCGTTTTACGTGGCATTGCCCCGTCCTTCTTACGGAAAGCGAATTGCTCGGGAAGTGCCTGAATTGCTCCACTACTTGCGATTGAGTCTATTGATGCGGCATATACCGATGGCCTACTTCCTTGGGTAATTTCATCTCTTTTGCCGTAAACCCCTAGACACGTTCGCTTCAGTTCCTGTAAGGCATTTGATCGACCCGCCTTGGTAACTTTGCGTGCGGTAACAGGTGAGCGCCGCGTCGCCATCCGGCGGCTATGCGCTAGGCGTTGGTAGAAATACCGAGAGATTGCTTCTGCATAGACTGAGGAGGGTGCATGTCCAGTGCGATCACGCGAGGTCTTGTAGCCGGCGCCATTGCGGGCGGCATTGCGTTTCTTGCAGGCATGCCGTTGATGGCACCGGTGGCGATGCTGTTGATAGGTGGGGCCGCTTGGGCGAGAGAGTCTGAGAAAAAAAGAAAACGCACCGCCGACGATGCGAAGGAAAAGAAACCGGCGGACGGCGATACCGCATCATCACATGGCGTACCTCCTCAGCAAACCATCGTTCTGGCCGCGCAGTCACCGTCTTCTGGATCCATCGCAAACGGCGGGGCGGCGCCGCAAGACGCATCGGCTCGTACAAGCGATGGCGGTGCGCCCCGAAGTGCCCCAGCGTTGCCCGATGCCTCGCCTGTCGGGCCGGGCAGGAGCGGGTGAGGACTGCTGTTTGCACTCTTGCCTCTCCCAAAAGGTGGCGTGCGTTTAGTGAAGCGGCCGCGCGCTCTCGGGCTTGCCAATGACATACAAAGTGCGCACCAACATTCGCCTCATATTTACCGGTTGGTATAGCCTGCGCGTGCTCCGCTATTGGCGGGGCTCGACTAGCTATGAACACAACCATATCAATATCTGTGAGGCGACTGATGCGTTTGAAAAGAATGGCAATTGCACTAGTGATTCAAAGCGCTATCGCTGTCGGCGTTCATGCCCAGGAGGCAAACACATTGGACCGAATCGCTGCGACAGGCGGGATTTCGCTGGGTCATCGTGAATCGTCGATTCCGTTCTCATACTATGACCAGAGCCAGCAGGTTGTCGGCTATTCGCGCGACTTCCAAATGAAGATCGTCGACGCGGTGAAGAAGAAGCTGAACATGCCGAATCTGCAAGTGCGCAACATCCCCGTCACGTCGCAGAATCGCATCCCGCTGGTACAAAACGGTACGGTCGACATCGAGTGCGGTTCGACGACCAACAACCTGGAACGCCAAAAGCAGGCCGCCTTCTCGGATACGATTTTCGTGATCGGGACGCGCCTGATGACGAAGAAGGGCTCGGGCATTCAGGATTTCGCAGACCTCAAGGGCAAGACCGTCGTGACGACGGCGGGCACCACGTCCGAACGCTTGCTGCGAGCCATGAACAACGACAAGCAGCTCGGCATGACGATCATTAGCGCGAAGGATCACGGCGATGCATTCCAGACGCTCGAGACTGGCCGAGCGGTCGCGTTCATGATGGACGACGCCTTGCTTGCCGGCGAGCGTGCAAAATCGAAGCAGCCTGGCGAATGGGAGATCGTCGGGACGCCTCAGTCGCAAGAGGCGTACGGCTGCATGATGCGAAAGGATGATCCGGCGTTTAAGAAGGTCGTTGACGATGCGATCGTCGAGGTCGAAAAGTCGGGCGAAGCCGCGAAAATTTACGCCAAGTGGTTTGAAAGCCCGATCCCGCCGAAGGGCTTGAACCTCAACTTCCCGCTTTCCGAGGCGATGAAGAAGCTCTATGCGAACCCGAACGATCAGGCGCTCGACTGATCGCTTATGCGTTGAAGCGTAGTTGACGTTGACGAAACGGAAGAGACCGCACCTCTTCCGTTTCTTTTTGCTGGAGTCTTGTCCATGTCATACCACTGGAACTGGGGCATTCTTCTGAGCCCCGTTTCGACCGGTGAGCCCACGACCTATCTCGGATGGCTGATGTCCGGGTTTTGCGTAACGATCGAACTGTCGCTCGCCGCATGGGTCATCGCACTGATCGTTGGCTCCTTGTTCGGCGTACTGCGCACCGTCCAGAATCAATGGCTAGCTGCGATCGGGACGGTCTATGTATCGGTATTCCGCAATATTCCGCTGATTGTGCAATTCTTTATTTGGTATCTAGTCATGCCCGAATTGCTGCCGCCATCGATCGGAACCTGGATCAAGCAGCTGCCGCCGAGCACGCAGTTCTTCACCTCCTCGATCGTCTGCCTCGGTCTCTTTACGGGCGCGCGGGTGTGCGAGCAGGTGCGCTCGGGCATCAACGCGTTGCCGAAGGGGCAGCGTGCCGCTGGCCTTGCGATGGGCTTCACGCAATGGCAGACGTATCGCTATGTGCTGCTGCCGGTGGCATACCGGATCATCGTGCCGCCGATCACCTCCGAGTTCCTGAACATTTTTAAAAACTCGGCGGTGGCCTCGACGATCGGCCTGCTCGATCTGTCCGCACAGGCGCGTCAGCTGGTCGATTACACCGCGCAGACGTACGAATCGTTTATTGTGGTCACGCTTGCATACGTGACGATCAATTTCGCTGTGATGGCATTGATGCGCTGGGTTGAACGCCGCTCTCGGCTGCCAGGCTATATCGGAGGCAAGTGATGTATCGGTTCGATTGGAGCAGTATCCCCCTCGCTTTGCCGACGCTGTTATCCGGCGCAGTGATTACCTTTAAGATCACGCTGATTGCAATCGTTGTCGGAATCGTGTGGGGCACATTACTGGCGCTGATGCGGCTCTCACCGGTGAAGCCCCTCTCCTGGTTCGCGCAAGGCTACGTGACCATCTTTCGCTCAGTTCCGCTCGTGATGGTGCTGCTGTGGTTCTTCCTGGTCGTCCCGCAGCTGCTTCAGGGCGTGCTGGGGCTGTCGCCGGCGATCGATATCCGTCTTGCGTCCGCCATGGTGGCGTTTTCAATGTTCGAGGCTGCGTATTACTCTGAAATCATTCGCGCGGGCATACAGGCGGTTCCTCGTGGGCAAGTGAACGCAGCCGCCGCGCTCGGAATGACCTATGGGCAGGCGATGCGCCTCGTGATTCTGCCTCAAGCGTTCCGCGCGATGGTGCCGCTGCTGCTCACTCAGGCGATCGTGCTGTTCCAAGATACGTCGCTTGTTTACGTGATCAGCCTGGCGGATTTCTTCCGCACGGCCGCAAACATCGGCGATCGCGACGGCACTAGCGTGGAGATGATCCTATTCGCGGGTGCCTGCTATTTCATCGTTTGCTCGATCGCGTCCGTCTTCGTAAAAAGTTTTCAGAAAAAGGTCACGAGATGATTTCCATCAACAATGTTTCGAAGTGGTATGGTCAGTTTCAGGTGCTTGGCGAATGCACGACGGAAGTAAAGAAGGGCGAGGTGGTGGTGGTGTGCGGTCCTTCCGGATCGGGGAAGTCGACGCTGATTAAAACGGTGAATGGCCTGGAGCCGTTCCAGCAGGGCGAGATTCTCGTCAACGGCCAGTCTGTCGGCGATAAGAAGACGAATTTGTCGAAGCTACGTTCGAAGGTCGGCATGGTGTTTCAGCACTTCGAGCTGTTTCCGCATCTGTCGATTACGGAGAACCTGACGCTCGCGCAAGTCAAGGTGCTGGGGCGCGGCAAGGACGAGGCGACCGAGAAGGGCATGAAGTTGCTAGATCGAGTCGGGCTGAAGGCGCACGCGCACAAATACCCGGGCCAACTATCGGGTGGCCAGCAACAGCGGGTGGCGATTGCACGAGCATTGTCGATGGATCCGATCGCCATGCTGTTCGACGAACCGACCTCGGCGCTCGATCCCGAGATGATCAACGAAGTGCTCGACGTGATGGTTGAGCTCGCGAAGGAAGGCATGACGATGATGGTCGTGACGCATGAGATGGGCTTCGCGAAGAAAGTTGCCCATCGCGTCATCTTTATGGATAAGGGCGTGATCGTCGAGGACGACCGCAAAGAAGACTTCTTCGCGAATCCGAAGTCGGCCCGGGCGAAGGATTTTCTCATGCGGGTTTTGCATTAAGCGTCGCTGGATAAAAGCAAATGCCGTTACCGAAAACGGCGATTGAGTTCCGGCCCAGCGGACATCGGCCGGAATTCGATATTCGTATGGAAACCGTTAAGGCTTTCCCGATCACAGCCATGATGTCGGGCTTACACTAAGCGCCCGCCTCCACTCCAACTTGCATATGACAGCGGCGACTATATCCGATCCGTGGCTGGCCGCTTCGCAAGGCGACGTGCAGGCGCTGCTGGCGCTGCATGAGCGGGGTGTCGACGTTGCCGCCGGCGACGAAGAGGGATACACCCCGGCGCATCTGGCTGCCAAGTTTGGTCACGCGGAGGTCTTGCGGGCTTTGTTTCGGCTAGAGAGTGCCGCTCGAGCTTCCGTGTCTTGCTGCGCGAGGCCATATGGATACGCCCCCGCGCATCTTGCGGCGAGGGCCGGCCAAGTTGACGTTTTGCGAGCGTTGTATGAGCTTGGCGGTGCGGCGCGCGATTCGCTGCATGCACCGTCTATTCAGCATGAGTACACGCCTGCCTATCTGGCAGCGGAGGCGGGACGGCTTGATGTTCTGCTAGCCTTGCATGGATTCGGGGGCGCCGCGCGCCAGTCGTTGCATTCGCCGGTCGGCCCGCACCGGTTCACCCTAGCGCATCTTGCCGCGCAGGTCGATCAAGTTTCAGTCTTGCGACTGCTTAGTCGTTTTGGCGGCGATGCCAGAGAGGCTCTGCGTGCGCAGGCTGGTCCACATGACTTCATGCCGGCGCATGTCGCGGCGTATCTAAACAATGTCGCGGTTCTGCAGGCGTTGCATGGTTTCGGCGGCGCCGCTCAAGCCTCGTTGCACATGCCCGTTGGACACGAAGAGTACACACCGGCACACGTTGCCGCGCAGGCCGGCAATGTGGACGTTCTGCGAGTGCTGTCCGAATTCGGTGGGGCTGCGCTAGCGTCGTTATACGGCCATACCGGTCCACACGGGTTTGCGCCCGCGCACGTTGCCGCAATGGCGGGCCAAAACGAAGTCTTGCAGTTCCTATATGAACTTGGTGGAGAGGCGCGAGCGTCGCTTCATGCGCCGGCTGGGCGGCGCTGACGGCCCCGCGCGTCTCGAGTCTCGGCAAGCCGCAGGCCGGCGGCTAGCCTTTTCCTTGCGACAAGGGCGTGGGTCGGGGGATCGACATCCGCGGGCGGCTATGCGCGTCCGCGCGAGCGGGCGCCTGAGCGAGTGTTTGAGCGGGAACGATCGCCTGATTGGTGAATCCCTTCAGCAAGGCTTCAGTCTTTTGGTTGCCAGCCTGGGCTGCGAGAACCGTTGGCGTGCGTTGGAAAGTGTGGTGCGGATCCAAGCCAGCGCCCACTAGGGTCGAGGGCCACGAATCAGATGGCGATGTAATGCGGTCCATGATGGCTTTGTGAATCACTAAACAGCTGTTGAGAACGAAGCGTACGTGATCAACATAAGCGTTATACCTATACAGTTCGCATACGAGTTTTGGGGAGCCTATCGGTGCCGGCCTCTCGGGGGAGGAATCGGCATGCGCTGCCCCGGATGGCCGCTGCAAACGTCTAAGTCGAGCGGGGGTGGACGCCTGCTGGGCGGTCTAAATGTTACTTTCACCGCATCTGTATCGCTTTTGCGAGTGACCTGCGCCGCATGCGGCGATTGCGGTGGCGCAGGCGCTGCATCCTTCGAGTACACGATCTCGTGTAGTTGAAGGATCCGAGCAACGTCATGGTGGTGGCCGCTCAGTGCCGCTGTCTTTGCCTTGGTCACATACTCCTCGAACCCGTTGGGATCCAGCTCGCGCAATCGCACCGCGGCCTTTCCGGCTTGGCGGGCTCTTCCGTCGCGTGCCTCCTTGAGTAGCTCGTTCCTTGCTTTGAAAATGTCGGAGTCGCTGTTCGAAATCGGAAGCTGTTGATCCGAAGCGATGATGAGCGGCCGAATTGGTTCGTGACGTTTGATGGTCAGCCCCCGCCGAGTGCTCTACCGGTTCGTGGTGCGATAGGGGTGCTCACGCGCGGACGGCCGAATGCCGAAGGGGAGTCGCTCGTCGGCAGGGCACGGGGCGCGGTGGTTGAACTGGGATCGGGAGAGAATTGAGCGGTCCCCAACGCGGCCCGCTGGGCGTTCGGTCGAGCGACGCTCGATCCGTCAACTGACGGGGGGGCCGAATGAATCCGCGGCAATTCACCGGACGGCTGGTACGGATTGCGGGGAAGAGGATCTCGCGGGGTCCACGGGGATGACCGTGCTGCACTCAACAAAGCAGACTCAGCGCTCAGTGCGACCTCCGGCACGTATCTAACGGACGGGCTATCCATCCCCCGAAGAGGACTTTGCAAAGGTCCAAAAGGTGTGCCAGAGCGCCACTGCGGCGCGATACCGGCACCGTACTGACGGACATCGTATTGCCGCTGATACGGCGTAAGCTCGGGACTTGGCGTTTCGCTCCTTCCATGCGGAATTCCGAAGGGCGTACCCGGCCTGGACGATGGTGGTGTGGCGTGAACTTGGCTTGGGTTGCTGCGGAGCGGCTCTTGCATGGGCCAGACAAATGACGACGCTTGCCCCGAAAGTGGGTCGGCCCAGGGCGCGATTGTCCCCGCCGCTTGCCCCGACCACCATTTTTGGGTTTCGACGGCGGGGTGACTCGGAATCGAAGGCCGAGTGTGTTCAGCGCTCGCCGGCGCGCTCGGTGAAACGCGGTAGTCCTTCTGCGGAAACAACTTGTTCCGTAGTTTCGCGATCCACGAGTGGTTCGAGAAGTGGGGGTCGTTGACTTTCATGGCGTTGCTCCGTCCGAAACACCGGAATGCGGACGACTAACGAACGCAGCCGCTGGCGCATGTGGTTCTTGCTCGCGGCGTGCGCTCCAAATCGCACGGTGCTTGGCGCACTGTATAGTCGTTTGCACAACGGCGGAGGCGGCGCGAGAGTACAGGTATGCGATCAGTAGGTCATCTGACAGGCTCCCCCCAGCTCAAGCCGTACGATGCCAGCTCGATGCCACGAGCGAGGCGAATGCGGTCTGCTCCGCGGGGGATAGGCCGTTTGCGCCGCGGGCGGCGTCCCGAACGACGCCGTCGCTTGGATCATCAGCACGACCGAATGGTCTACGGATGACATGGCAGCATCGATTGTCTGGATCTGATGCATGTGCTGCGTTGACTCAGAATAAAACGATACCGAAGGGGCAAATCATTGCCTCATAACTGAGGCTACCGAAGGAGCTTTCGTTGGATAGTATCGCGTAGCTCGAACGGATGGAGAGCCTCTTGTTGGCGGCCCGGACGCTCCTTGGTAGCCTCATCGACGTCGGGGTGATCAAGCAGGCGTTGCACGGGAGTGGAAAGACAAATAAGACAAACGCAAATCGCCGTGGGGCAGCGTTGGGTTGTCGATTGTTTGTAAGCGATCGGATGGGCAATGGGAGCGATAGTTACCTTTTAATCCCCATTTGAGGTTAGCGAATGCCTGCCGCTCAGGAGTTGCTTGTTCAGGCCACCGAAAACTATCGGCAAGCCCGGGGGGTTCCCAACGTTGCGGGCCAGCATCTGCTTCGGGCCGAGGCTTTCCGCGGAACGCGGGAGGCGCTTGAGGCAGTCATGGCGGAAGTCGGAGCGACGGCACACTTAGCTGCGGGCTTTGAGGAGGATGCAAGGGCCCGGTATGCCAGGTACCAGGGACAGGATTTTGCCGAGGCGTTCAGGCGTAGCGTTGGCGCCTCGCGCGCCTTCGCCGCGGCAGCAGAGGTGCCCGGGGCGCCGGCCGCTTTGGTTGCTGAGGCGCGAGGAAACATGTACATGTCGCGGGGCATGGCGAGCTTCTATCGTGGTGAGGGGGCAGATAAAAACGGTACTCCCGGGGAAGCGGCCACCTCCTTCGGCCGGTCGAAGCAGGCCTTCGAGAAAGCGGCGGCAGTAGCCGGTGCGCCGGCTTCGGTAACTGGCGTTGCGCCGGCGAATGCGCACCAGTCGCGCGGCTATGAGGCCGATGCTCGCGGTCGCGATGCTATGACGCGCAGGCAGTATGGCGCGGCGGCCGAGTTCTTCGATGAAGCGCAACGTGCTTTTGCTGCCGCCTCAGGAGGTCGGGGCCCCGTTGATTTCATTGCCAGGAATCGGGCGCTAATGCATCTTTCCCGCGGGAAGGCTGCGAGAGAGCGCGGTCAGGCCGCAGTTAAAAGACAGGGGTACGCAGACGCGGCAACCTTCTTTGGCGAGGCGCAACGAGCCTTCGAGGCAGCGGCAGCAGTAGCGGACGCACCGGATTGGCTGACTGCAGCTGCGAGGACGTCTGCGCACGAGTCACATGGCCGTGGGGCCGATGTTCGCGGTGAGGTTGCCGCGGGCCGCGGGCAGCTTGACGCTGCGGCCGCGTGCTTTGAGGAATCGCGCCTTGCGTATTCTGCAGTCGCAGAACGCGGGGGCGACCCCGGATCTGTCGCCGAGGCTCAGACGCGGATGCACAGGGCCAGCGGGGCGGCTGCCGACGCGCAGGGTCGGGCCGCATCGATAAAGGGGGAACACGCAGAAGCAGCCACCTTCTTCGGCGCGGCGCGACAAGCCTGCGAGGCGGCGGCAGCAGTAGCCGGTGCGCCGGGTTGGCTGACTGCGCCTGCGATGGCGATCGCGCAACACTTACATGGCGAAGAGGCCAGCGCTCGCGGTCGCGATGCTGTGACCCGCGGGCAGCATGGCGCGGCGGCCGAGTGCTTCGATGAGGCGCAAAGTGCTTTTGCTGCCTCTGCAGCCGGTCTGGGCAACGGCAATCCTAAATTTATCGTCGGGGCTAAGGCGCGCACGCGCGAGGCTGTCGGGTCTGCGGCCGACGCACGCGGCAGGGCCGCATTTGACAAAGGGGACCATGCGGGAGCGGTTACGCACTTTGGTATAGCGGTGCGAGCCTATGAGGACGTCGCAGGAATGGAGGGAGTGGCTCCTGAGTACGTCGCTCGTGCGTTACAGCTGAAAAACAAGGTTCAGGAATTCTCGCGGTCCGGCCTGGGCGCGGCAGCCATCGAGGCCATGCAACGCGATGCGGGTCCCGGTGGCGAGCCTCCCCTGTCTTCGACCAAATCCGCGGGCTCTTTGAATGGGACGCGGGGCGTCGACGCGGCACTTCCGCCCACGCCAGCAGCTGATGAGCAACAGCTTGGCTCGACCAGCGCCAACCAGAAGCGCGGCAGGGAATGGGAATCCGCGGCAGGGCACGATACACCTGAGGCGACACCTGCAAAGCAGTCTCGAACGGGCTCATCCCCTCGTGTCGTTACGCCACCTGTTTCCCCCAATCGATCGCGAGGTATTGGACGATGACGTTTGTCTACATCAGGTACCAGTAAAGGTGTTGCGCTTTCTTCGTGTACATGATTTTCGCCGACACTCGTGATACAAGCCGCAGTTTCGGCGCCCGCCCGGCAGTGGAAAAGGCGAAATGCAATTGCCGTGCCGTTGCCGCGGCAAGCCGCGCAGATGTAGATGATCCGTGGGTGCGAACATGTTCTTGTTCAATCGTTGGCGCAACGATTAAGGGCCCTCGAGGCCTGCCGCCCCCAGCTTTCTCGCACCAGCGTTCGAACACGGATCTCTGGCGCGACTAGTAGTGAAAGTGAATGATGATTCATAGCGCTGGCCGTGTATCGCACTCGGCTCGAAAACGTAAGGAGGACACAGGCTATGCCCTTTGATTGGTCGTTGGTCGAGGATGCCGCTTTTCAACTGGGCCAGTCTCATAGAGGAATCGGAGACTCGCCCGAAGCGCAGTCTGCGGTGAAGGCGCACCTTGATGGGCTCGAGGCGCATCTAACCAAAGGCGATGCCGCCGGCCGCGTCACGAATGAAGAGGTGAAGGCAGCGGGCGAGGCGTTCCGCAAAGCCTATATGCGAGGTCTTGAAGGAACCTCCTTAGCCGAAGCACACGAGGGTGGGCCTGGTGGCCCGGACGTACACGCGCCGGCGGCGCCAGACGCGCACTTGCAAGCCGCGAACTCGGAGGCTGCCAAAGGAGTCTTTGCGCGAGTTTTGAACCATATCAGGGACTTCGCGGCGAAGCTAAAGCTCACCGGGCGCCACGCCGATGACGCTACCTCGCCGCACGAGCATAGCCAGGACGCTAAACTGCGGCAGCCGCCGAAGCTTCCCAACGCAGCGGGAGTGTTCAAGCTGGAGGGCACGCAGTTTTCCGCTCTGGAAAAACTGCCGGGCGCCGACCAGAAAAAGGCCGCTGCCGCAAACATCGGGGCTGCATCCGCTGCTCAGCCGAACGCGGCGCCTGCGCAGGAACAGCATGCGCCACGCACCATACCGACGGGTACCTCTCCCAGCGCGCAGGCAGCACCAGCAAAGACCGCCGCGATGACCGTTGGAGCCAAAAGATTTGCTGAGCCAGCCCCGTCCAATCCCAATCGGATGCCGGCGGGGGCGGTGAGCGCAGCCCGAAGCGCTTAGCGCGTCCTACGCAGGCCATGCACCGCCTTTTGTCTCAGCACCACCGTCAGCACTCATGAGCAACGACAATCCCGTCCTCATTCCCTATTGCGACCGCCGCATCGCATACGATCGGTCGCCCGTGTGGCTCGTGAATCTACCGGTGTTGCTGCGCGATATCGTGATCCTGTTGTTGATGGTCGCCGCCGCGGCATTCGCTGCGGCGCGGCCGCGCCCCTTACCCTGGGTCGTCTCTCTCTCGTTCGTCGCCGCCTTGATTTGGATCCTGTCGACGCTGGCTTATCGGATCGTCGGCACGGCCTGCACCCGCATCATCATCGACAACGAGCGTTTGACGTGGCGCGAGGGGATTCTCGAACGCAGAGTCGTGAGCATCGAACTCTTTCGAATTCAAAACGTAGAGGCGAGGATGGCTTGGTGGCAGCGCCTAGCCGGATTCGGGACGCTGATTATCGAAAGCAGCGACGCCGCTTATCCGACATGGGTGCTGCCCGGCATGCTAGACGCTGAACACTTGCGAGAGGCCCTCATCCGGTACTCTATTGCAATGCGCGACATGAAGGGCGTGCGAGAGATCAACACAGGCAAGGTGTGAAACTTAGCCGAGGGTAACGCCGTCGACGAAGTCGAGACGGGGCAAGACTTCCTCCAGTACAGAAATCACGGTCGATGCGGACGGCGAGAGCGTGGCCCCTTTTCTAGTGAACAGATAGACATCGCGATGCAGATTCAACTCGTCGATCAACCGAAACGGCATAGCGCGCGCCGCAGGGTGAGATGCTGCTAACGCCGACAGGATGCACGCTCCCACGCCTTCGCGGACCAAATTGATCTGGAGATCGAGGTTCGTCACCGTGATGCCGCTGGTCAACGACGACCATACAGTCGGCATGTTCTTACGCATCGATGTGGCGATGCTCGAGTCCTCGACGTCCCTCATGATCGGATACTTATCGAGTTCCGATGTCGAGACCTGAGCAGGCACATGGGCATAGCCGGCCGGAAATAGGACACCGAGGCGCGCTCGCAGCAATCGCCGGACACCGAGTACGTCTTGCGCCGCACCGACGTACGAGCCAATGCCGATGTCAACCTCGCCTGCGCTGATACGTCGAATGATGCCGCCGCTGGTATCGTCCGTCAGCGACACCGAGATATTTGGGTTGCGCGTACGCAGCTCCCGAATCACCCGCGGCAAGACAGTCGACGAGAATGCCAGACCACCGGCGATACGTACTGTTCCGGATTGGCCGCGCGACTGAGCACGCAAGTCAGTGAGCGTCAGGTCGAAATCGTTGAGCAAGCGAACCGCGTTCGGGAAGAAGTACTGTCCCGTTGGCGTGAGCGAGGTCTGTCGCGTCGTTCGCTCGAATAGCGGCATGTTGATCTCGCGCTCCAAGTCCAGGATCGTCTTCGTAAGAGCCGATTGACTGAGGCTCAGCATGGAGGCCGCGGCAGTGAAATTTCCGGCTCGGGCGATCGCTACGAACGCCTTTAGGTGCCGCAGGGAAACGTTCATCTTACTCACCTACAACTACCCACATACAGATGAATCCGCATCAAATTGGTCGTTAGGGGGCGCACCGAGCCGCGCCTGATCGTTAGGGGCGGCGTGACACGCCGATGGTGCTTCGAAGGCCGGCGGTGAGATTACCCTGGCCCACGCCGCAAGTGTCGCGATGCTATACGAATGTATGAGGACTTCGTCTTATCGTATAGGAGATTCCCTCTGTTCATCGTCGCTCATGAGTTTCTTGATAGCGGGTAACAGCAGAAACAACAATGTTCCGACGGCGAAAAGGCCAGCGGCAATTGCGCCGTAGAGCCACGTGAGACGGCTCGGGGAAGGGAGATAGAAGCCCGCGAGATATCCAGCGAGCTTATAGCCGAATGAACTGCCGAAGAACCACAGGCCCATTGTGAGCCCTACCAGTCGTGGTGGCGTGAACTGGGTCACTAGATTCAGGCCGATAGGGCTAAGGCACAGCTCACCGAACACGTCGAACAGATACAGGCCTGCTAGCCAGATGGGGCTAATCTTGTCGCCAAGTTTGAGCGACGAGCACAAGAGCGAGAAGGCCGCGTATCCAACCCCGATCAACAGAGGAGCAAGCATCATCTTAGAAAGCGTGGACGGTTGACGGCGGCCGAGTCGAGTCCATAGCGCCGCGAACACCGGTACCAGGAGAATCACATACAACGCGGTTAGCGATTGGAGCCATGACGCCGGCATCTCGAAGCCGCCGATGTCCCGACGAACCAAATCTCTTGCCAACAGGCTCAGACTGCATCCCTTCTGCTCATAGGCGCACCAGAACGCGGTACTGACGAGAAAGAAGAGCGCCATTGCTCCGAGGCGTTTCCACTCGGCGATAGATAGCTGCTCCTGACGGCCTATGATGATGACGAGCGCCAATGCATCGAACGCCACAAGAAAGGGCAGGACATTTCGCCAGTCGCTACCGGCGAGCCACGCGCCGATCATGGTGAGTGCCGCAAGCGCCGCGTAAATCGCCATTCGCCCCGTCGCTCGTTGAGATTTCCGTGTCGTTTCGTTGGTCTTGCGGTCGGCTGCGCGGATTGTGTCCGGGACACGATCCCTTTGTCGCCAGAACAGCACGAGGCCGATCAGCATACCGACACCTGCGGCGGTGAAGCCAAAGCGCCAGCAAGCGTTGGGATCGATGCCCAATGATTGAAGCAGCTTTTTGAACCCAGCGGCTTCGGCGAGATAGCCGCAGATCAGCGGCGCGATGAACGCGCCGATGTTGATGCCCATGTAGAAGAGGGAGAATCCGTTGTCGCGCCGCGGGTCGTTGCGCGAATAGAGATTCCCGACTAACGCGCTGACATTCGGCTTCAGTAGCCCGGTGCCGCACGCTATTAGCGCCAGACCCAGATAAAAGGTGGTGGTTGCCGGCGCCGCCATCACGAAGTGACCCACCGCAATCAGCAAGCCGCCAAGCAACACGGCCAGACGCGTGCCGAGAATCCGATCCGCAACGATGCCGCCCGGCAGCGAAAGCAAATAGGCAGCGGTCAAGTAGGTGCCGTAGATCGCGGTGGCATGCGGCGTATCCAATCCTAGGCCGCCTGCCGTCGGGCTCGCCACCATGTACAAGACCAGGATGGCCTTCATACCGTAAAAGCTGAAGCGCTCCCACATCTCCGTGAAAAACAGCGTCGCCAAGCCACGAGGATGCCCTGCGAATCCAGCCGAGTCCTCCAATCGTCGCGATGAAGCGCCCCCAATTCGATCGGCCGCACTAGTCATTTATGGTCCCCACTATCATTATTTTGTACCCGAAAATTAAGGATTTCCTTATGCTGTTTGGTAAGGATTTCCTTACGAGAGCTTGCTTATAAGCGTGATTATCGCTCTCGCCTTGTTGGCAAATAGAAAGAAAATGTTCAATATTTGGGCGTATTGCCCGTGCGACGCGAGAGCCCAATATACCGTGCAAAGTGGGCGCTAACCCCGCCCCAAGGCTGAGGGTTTGCACTGTGTATGGCGGCTACAACGTGCGATTACACGCTTCGGAAGTCGGTTTTGGGATGGCCTCCATCGCAACAACTAGCTTCGGCGTTGGTTCTGGAGGGCGGATCCATGAACAGGGGGAATCGATTTATGAATATATGCCAATTTACGCCAATTGCATTGAGCGAAATAATCGGCTCCAAGACCATACCTCCGTCGCCGTTGCTGGCAATCTGGGGAAACAACGACGATCGAGCCACCGTGTATTTGAGTGGAACGATGAATAAGTATGAAGATTGGCTATGCGCGAGTTTCGACCGAGGATCAGCATCTAGATCTGCAATTGTCGGCCCTTAAGGCCCATGGTTGCGATGCGATCTTTTACGACCACGGGGCGTCGGGTTCGAGGTTCGACCGTGAGGGCTTTTTAGAGGCGCTGCGCACGGCGCAACGCGGCGACACGCTCGTGGTCTGGCGCCTCGATCGGCTCGGCCGCTCGTTGGGACATTTGGTGAAAGTCATAAGCGGCCTTGAGAAGCGCGGCGTCGAATTCGCTTCGTTGACGGAAAGCATCGACACCAAGAGCCCCACAGGCATGTTGATGTTTCACATGATCGCGGCGCTAGCCGAGTTCGAACGGTCGCTCATCAGCGAGCGAACGCGCGCCGGCATGGCGGAGGCGAGAAGGCGCGGTTCCAAGCTGGGCCGCCCCCGAGCGCAAGATTTCACTGGGAGCGAGCGTGATTATTTACTGGCTCCGGATCCGGCCGTTCGTGTCGCATCCGAAATCGGAGCGCTAGTCGGCCACCCCGAAGCGGAGCATGCCGACTGCTGTGGCTTCCTTCGCTGCGAGCTGCTGCCTGGCTTCGATAATTTGTCCGGGCGCTGTGCTGGCTGCCCTTCAGCGGCCCCAAGATCTGCTCCAGATGTCATCGCTCGCACAAAAAAGCGCAATGATCTCAAGCGAGTAGGAAGGTCTTCTCGGTTCGCCATGCCGTTTATCAACGGTGAGCTTGTATGCGAGTGATGTGAACTACCGCCCGAGCGACTTAGGTCCCGGGGATGTGCAAGGGCTCCTCACGGCGGGTGGGTTACCGCGCGCCGATCGGGACGAATCGAGAACCGAGCGATGCGCGCTCGCGGTGGTGTGAGTGCTGTATTGAGCGCGTGCGAATGGTGGCGATGGTGATATCACGCCCGCCAAGTATTGCTCGACTTTCTCTGTCGCGCTCATGACCTCGTCTGGGAGACGAACGCTGCCTCGCCCGAATACGCCGCGCGACATTGCCGCCTGCGTGGGCCCACGCGACGGAGCCTCGAGTCCGCCGATGACGTCGATCGCTAAGGCGACGATCGGGGAGGGCTGGCCCCTAAGCATGGCCCATAACATGGATGTACGGTTTGTTGCATCGACGAGGTGCTTGCGCTGCACGCGTGGATCGGATGCGCTCCTCGCTCGCATGACCGATGCAAGCGCCATCATCGCTTGCATCTCTCCCGAAAGCAGTTGCCTATCGGTTGCCCATATTCGCGATACGGCTGCTGCCACGCGGGTGTCGTCGGCGGCAGCGTCGAACCATTTGGCAGCGCTTTCGGGATCTCTATCGGCGAGTCGCATTGCTGTGGCGAGCACCTCGGTTCGCCGCTTAAGCGCTAGGCCAATCGTTTCCCCCATCTCGCTATAGAGAGCGTTGATGGCGTTCGGATCGCGAGCATTTAAAATTTCGCGATACGTCCGTTCGAGTGCGAGACGATCATGACGCCGTACGGCATTTCCTGAGGCTGCCGATCGATGTAAAGGTGAGGGCTGTGCCGCACTCTCATGATGTTTATCCGCGGGGTTCGACTCTCCGCGATCCGCTTCCGGCGAAGAAGAGTTTCGCGTGGTGCTTCCGGTCAGGCTTCGCTGAGTTGGCATCCACTCATCCTCTAAGCATTTATCGCTGCGTTATTCAATCGCGTTTGGCCTATTGATTCACCACGGTTTGATCGTCGAAGTCTATCTTGGGCTAGACACGACAAATCTTTTCTCACCTTTCGAAGGACAGGCGCCCATTTTCCGAATTCCTCCTGGCGGTACAGCGTCGTACTTGGATACCAGGGGCTATCGGTTCGCCCAAGCAGCCAAGGCCAATGCGGATTCACGTCCAAAAGCACCCATGTCGGCCGGCCGAGCGCGCCGCTCAGGTGGGCCACCGATGTGCAGACGGTAATGACCAAGTCGAGCGAGCTCACAAACGCGGCGGTATCGTCGAACGTTTTGAACTCGTCTGCATAGCTCATGAGCTCGAATCCGGCTCGCCATGCCGCATCGACATCGTCTGTCGCTCCCGGTTGCAGCGAGTAGAACGCTACGCCGTCGATGTCCTTGAGCATTTGCGCACAGAGTTCCAATGCGACGCGCCGGTACGGGTTGCGTTGGTGAGTTAGGCTACCTGTCCACGCAAGCCCGACCTTGAGCCGCGTTTCGTCCGCGAGACGCGCATTCCAGCGCTCAGTCCGTTCGCGGTCAGCGCGCAAGTAAGGGGCAGCGGGGATCGTCTCCTCGCGCAAGTTGAGCACGAGTGGAACGCTTAGGAGCGGCAGATGGTAGTCGAAGCGTGGAAGCGACTCGATTCCGCCCCCCAACGTGAGCCCGTCGACATACGCGCCGAGACTGCGTTCGAGCAGGTGGCCCATTTGAGGAAACGAATTCCATTCGATGCGGCCGTTTTCGCCGTGGACTCGCTCGGCCAGACTTGGTAACAAACGGCAAAATTGCAGCACGTCGCCCATGCCCTGCTCGCCCCACACCAGCAATGTCTTTCCGTCTAGCGGCTCACCGTTCCACTGCGGGCCGGGCAGCGCTGGTAGTCGCTCGCGCAGCTCATGCGAACCAGCCCATCGCGATTCGTGCTCGGGCCAGCCTTGCGCGTAGTTGCCGCGCGCTAAATATAAAAGCGATAGGTTGTGATGAAAGGTAGCGTCACCTGGCGCAACTTCCGTGGCCGCTCGTGCGTATACCTCGGCGTCGTCCCAACGGCCGGCTTCTTTTAGAGCGAGCGCGTAGTTGTTGCATGCCAGCGGATTCGATGGCGCGAGTTCCACGGCTCGCTGGCCAGCCGCTAGTGCGCCGGCTAAGTCGACTGCAGCACAGCGGGCTGAGATGAGGTTGATCCACGCGTTGCTGTCGCTCGCGTCGACCTCGACGGCCTGCTCTAGCAGTATGAGCGCCTCGTCTGGATCGCCGCCCGATACCCGGATCGCAGCCGCCAGATTGTTGCGAAGCTGTGGGTAATCGGGCTCATGTGTCATCGCTTGCGAGTAGGGCACGAGGGCGTCGCCATGACGTCCCGCCATCTGCAAAACATAGCCGAACTGAAAACATGCGGCGGCACTATCCGGGCACAACTGTGACCACACCTCGGCCACGGCGAGCGCCTCCGGCAACGACTGTTGCTGGAGCAAGGTATGTATAAGCGCCGCGAGCGCAGCATCATCTATTGGGTGTAGGTGCTCGGCAGCCTTGAGCCAGGTTGCTCGCGCTTCGGGACAAACATCGTGCGATGCGTGACGAAGATATGCCACGAATGGGGGTAACTGGGCAGGGATGAGCGGCGCGAGGCAGGTGGACATACAGTTCCTCAATGTTAATCAAGAGGCTACGCGGCCAAGCGTGAGCGCACGAACTGGGATCATGGTCCGACGATCGTGATCGAGGTGCGGAATCGACGCAAATCAACAATTCTTTTCGTGTTTTTTACAACGATCACCAAGAGTGGCGGAGATGGCGGTCGCACCCCGCTTGATGAATCACGAGGGCACATCGAGATGTGCATCGATCTCGACACGTCGTAGTGTTCATCCATGTAGAAACGAATAATCAGAAGGTTATAAAGAATATGTATGTCATGCGTATGTGCGTCGAATAGCGAGTGGATCGACTTCTATTTGATTCATTCGTAGCAAATTTCCATTAAATCATGATGTTACTTTCAATGTCGTGATCCATATCGTTCGTGAGACGCTAGGTCGTTGCGTCGAGGTCTTCAGCAAGATGCGACAAATCCCTTTCGCGAATCATATGGAGTCAACAATGGACAGAGTCAATGCAGAGGTATTGGAAAACCCCGCGCGCATCGAGGCGCTTGCTCATGGGGTAGGCCAAGACAAATTGAATTCGAGGCTCGACAGGGTCGAGCGGTTACCATTTACCATCCGTATCGCTGACGACGAAGAAAGTTTGCTCAAGGCGGTCGAGATGCGTCGCGCGGCATACGGGCGTCATCTGCCGGAGTTTGCCGAGACGATGTCGATTGAGTCCTCCGATCGCGCGACGGATACTGCGGTGTTGCTGGCTGAATCGCGCCTCGACGGTCGAGCCCTTGGCACCATGCGGATTCAGACCAACGTGGATCGGCCGCTTGCTGTCGAGCAGTCGGTGTGTCTGCCTGAATGGCTTGCGAATGTGCGTCTGGCCGAGGCCACGCGCCTCGGGGTCGCTGGCGGCACGATCGGGCGCATGGCTAAGGTCGCGCTGTGCAAGGCGCTGTTCGCCTATTGTGCGCATCAGGAAGTCGACTGGATGGTGATCACCGCGCGTTCTCCGCTCGATCGCGAATACGAGGCAATGCTGTTCAGCGATGTGTTTGGTAAGAACGAATTCCTACCAATGTCGCATGTGGGTGGCATGCCGCATCGGGTGCTGGCGAAACCTGTTGCAGTCGCGCAGCAACGTTGGGCGCAGGTAAAACATCCTCTGTACAAATTCGTATTCGAAACGGATCATCCGGATATCGACGTCGTTCGGAGGTGATGGGATATCTAATTCGAAGTGGTCGTATCCATAAAAATACCCATCCTGATGGCGCTCGCGTAAGATCGGAAGAGCATCTAGGATTAGCTTGTCTTTTATAGCGATGGGCCTGTCACCGCGGCGGGCCCGTCATTCGTTGGTTTGGTTGCGGCGGGGGAGTCGGGGAATGACGCGCGTTAAATCATTTCGACTAGCAAATTCCATACAAGTCGAAAATTTAGTCGAGTGCATGCTTTACATGTTTTCGATTTACTTGATCCCTATTCTGATAGCGATTGGAACCTTGACCGTGCTTATCTGGGCTCCTGTTCAGTTGGGGACTGTACCCTCGAATCCGTTGCGCTTCCGGGCGCTACAAGACGAAGGGTTATCGCTTCCGATCGACGCCGCACGGAGCGCGTTGCAGGACGCGGCTGTCACGGAAAATTTCGGCACCCATCTGTCCGAGGCACCGGTTTGGTTCGTTGTCGATCCGCACACGAGTGTCAAGCAGCGCAGTACGTATATCGAATTCCCGTCCCGCCATGCAAAAGCCATCACGTGTTGGTCTGCCGATTCCAAGACGTGGCTAGGACAAGCGGACCGTATCGGAGTCAGCGGCAGCTTTATCGCGGTGAAGGCTGGCTTCGCGCTTAGGCTTGACGCTAACAGCTCTCGCGAGCCGGTGCTTTGCCGGGCAACGTTCTCGGGGCCGGCCTATCTCACGGCGTCTGTGACAGATGGACGGGCGTTGTCATCATCGGCGCTTCAGTTCGAGCGGAATGCCTCGCTCATTACAGGTGGGTTGCTCACGCTGTCTGTCTTTGTATTCGTTACGGCGATTATCAATCGCGAGTGGACGTATGTGGTCTTTGCCGCCTGGCTCATCGGGAACCTGCGCCTGAGCGCGAATGCGCTGGGTTTCGACATGGGGTGGATGGGACGCCATATCCGGCCGGAATACTTAGATTTTGTCCGTCAACTGACATTTGCGGCTTACTATCTGCTGACTACCACGCTGTTCGGAAAATTGTTTCGTCGCGAACTACACGCTGTCCGCCTGCGGGGCGCACTGCGCGCCGTTCAATGCGGTGGGGCGCTCCTACTCATTGCGGCCTTTGCGCTGAGGTATTCGCAGTTCATTCCGGTATTGTGGACGCTGAGCAGCATCGCCATGTTGACTCTGATCTTTCTGCTGGTGCAACTGGTGAGAAAAGCGCGTTCGCGCACCGTATTGTGGTACGTCGCGTCGATGGCCATTGTGTTGTTTGCGATTCTGTCTGAGGTGTTGTCGGCCGCATTTGGGACACGCATGTTGTTTGGCGGCGTCAACCCTGTCGTCACGGCGCTGTCGTCTAGCATGATGGCGGCGTTCGCCATCGCGGAACAAATGCGAGCGGAGCGAGAGTACCGGCGCCGAATGCAGATCGAGTTCCGTAATACATACGACCTAGCGCCGATCGGCCTTTTCACGCTCGACAGTGAGGGGCGTGTCGTTCGCGCGAATCCTGCGTTACATGCGATGCTTGGCGTGCGTCGGGGCGATTTTAAAAGCCGGCGGTTATGCGATTACTTCGAAAACGGCACGTGGAGCAAACTCGTCGCGCTTGCGCGGCGCGGCCGCACGGCGTCGATGGAAATACATGGCTTGTGTGCGGAGGGCGGTGCATCGCCCCGGTATTCTCTAAGAGCAATTCTGTCGAACGATCTGATCGAAGGTGCGCTGGAGGATGTCACTGAAAGATCGATGGCGGTAGATCGCCTGCATTTCCTCGTCAATCATGATCCGCTAACAGGTTCGCTGAACCGGCGCGGTATCGAGAAGGCCATTACGCGTCTGCGTGAAGAGGCCCGTCCTTGGTCGCTCGTCTACATCGATCTCGATCGATTCAAATTGATTAACGACTTATTCGGGCATCCTGCGGGCGACGAGGTCCTAAGGCTCGTCGCCGCGCGACTGTCAGAGCGTCTGGCGGGACAATTTCCAGTCGGCCGCATTGGCGGCGATGAGTTTGTGTGCGTGTTGGGCGACGTGGCTATCGACGACGCCGCCACGCGATGCCAGGAATTGATTGTTGCGCTTGGCGCGACGTCATATCAGGTCGGTTTGCGATCGTTCCAAGTCAAGGCGTCGATCGGTGTCGTCGAATGCTCGCCGGCAGACCGGGTGCAGGATGCGCTCGCACACGCGGATCGCGCATGCCGAGAGTCGAAGCGAACCAGGCATGGCCGGCTTGTCGTCTATCGCAAAGGTGCGGCTGCGTTCGAGGAGCGGGCTCGCGAGATCAGCTTGGTCGACACGTTGGGTCGCAGTGGGCTGCCCGATGGTCTTTTCCTGGTAATGCAGCCGATCATGTCGATGGCCGACCCATTCGGTTCACTAGATTTTGAGGTGCTGCTGCGTTTGCGGGCGGCGGACGGCTCCGTTACCCCCGCGGGGCGATTGATTGCGGCGGCCGAAGATTCCGGGAGTATCGCGGCAATCGATCGATGGGTGCTGAAGTCGGTGCTTGAATGGATCTCCATCAATCGGGCGGCACTCGGCACAACGCGGTTCATTTGCGTGAATCTGAGCGGCGGCTCCCTCAATGACGAACAGTTCATCGAGGATATCTTCGAGCTGCTGGGCCGTTACGTTGCCGTCGCTCACTATCTTTGTTTGGAGATTACTGAAAGTGTCGCACTGCATGATCTTGAGAATACTCAGCGCTTTATCGCGAGGGCGCACGACCTTGGCGCGCGGATCGCGCTCGACGACTTTGGCGCCGGTCACACATCGTTCAAGTATCTGAAGGAACTCTCCGTTGATGCGCTCAAAATTGACGGCGCATTTGTGCGGACCATGTGCGAGCATCCGGCCGACACGGCCATCGTTGAAGCTATCGTTTCGCTGGCGCACAATCTCGGCATGCGCAGCATTGCGGAGTGGGTCGAGGATGTTGACACATTGCGTGCGCTAAAGGAGGTTGGGGTCGATTATGTGCAGGGCTTTGCCATCGCAAAGCCCCAGCCAAGCGAGGCGATACTGGAAGCGTCGTCGGCGGCGAGCTTCGTCGCTCGAGACGATGTTTCGACCTTTCTTGACGAAGGTTGGGCAATGAGCCGCCTAGCGCATAGCGGTCACGATAGTTGAGTCGGGGAATGCCCGAACAGGCAATTGAGCGCGCCGTGATCTGCACGTCGCGTCGAGCCTCGCTCGGCGCTATTTGTTGCGCGCCACGCTGCAAAGCGTGAGCACGGCTAGTGCGCCGGCGGTCGTCGCGGAGAATAGGTAGAGCCCTGCGGGGCCGGCCATGGCCATTGCTGCGCAAGCAAGCGCGGGTCCGCCACTGGCGCCCAACGAGAAGATCAGCAGCAGGCCCGCGCTGACGGCGATACGTTGGTCATCAGGTGTATGGTCGTTCACGTACGAGGTAATCACCCCGTACATCGAGAACGCCGCGCCAACGTACAGATACCCGCACGCTTCCATCAGCACGCCAGGTTTTAGCGAGGCGAGTAACATGCTGAGCGCTTCCGAGGCAACAGCTAGAAGGAACAAAACCTGACGGCGATCCCATCGATCGGCCAGTCGAGCGGTAGGCCATTGCGACAGCAGAGCCGCCAGCAGCGCGAAGCCCATGAAGTCCGAAACCTTTGCCAAAGGATAGTCGAGTAGCCGCAGAAACGCCGGCTGCATCGAGCAAAACGCGCTATTGAACAAGCCAGCGGCTAAACACGCGACGACCGCAAGCGGCGCTCGTCGATAGACCGCCTGCACGCCGAACAGCCCGTACATAAATTGCGATCGATGAGTTGCGCTGTCGGCACAGCGGCTTGAAAGGCGGCGTCGGGCTTGGTCTGTCAACGCGACTGGGATGATGGACACCGCGAAAAGCACAGTTGCGCCGCCGAATAGTCCGAAGCGTGCGGGATCGGCGACCGAGGCGAGCAACTGTCCGACGCCGAGACCGAGATAGTTAATGATCATATATGCCGAGAATATCCGGCACCGCCGTGAATTACTCGACGCCTGATGCAGCCAGCTCTCCATCGCCGTGAAAACGACCATGAGACTGAATCCCATTAGGAGGCGCAGGGCGAACCAGAGCGATGGTTCGCTGCAAACAGGATAAACGGGTACACAGCACGCCGATATGGCAGCGAACATGACAAACGCGCGATGGTGCCCGATGCGCCGTATCAAGGACCCGCCAAACATCGCGCCCAAGACGAAGCCTACGTAGTAGGCTGATTGAACGGCGCCCGCCACAAGAGGGGACGCATGCTGCTGGATAAGGCGAAGAGCGATCAGTATGCAAAGCAATCCATTGCCGGTGATAAGCAGCGCGTAACCGGCTAGGAGGGGTAACGTCGACTGTAGCGGGCGGTCGAAAGATTCGATCTCACTGTCGAGAACGGTTTCGCCGGTGCTCATGGGGTTCCGCTCGCGCTACCAATCCGAATGCTGACGATAGCCTGTGCGCTCCTCGACGTTTAGGTGCGCTTCGATCGCCGTGCCTGCCTCCCGGTGAATCGCCAGGACGCAGAATTCGCTTTCGGTCAACCCTACCGTGGTGGCGGCGCGCCGCATACGATTGAAATTGTCCCTATGCATCAGAATGGTTATAGCGACGGGTTCGTGATCTGTCTGGCTCATGGTGTGGCTCGCAAAATGGTGAGGCGATCGTTTTGATCGCCGGTCGGTGTGATCGCTCCTAAAAGCACGTTACGCTTGAGCTTGCCGCGTATACGTGCCTGTACGGTTCCAATAAATCCAACGGCCGGGTTGCGTATTCAAGAAAGCTCGTCAACAGAAAACAAGCTCATGTCGAAATCGACGCCGGTTTCCATATACCGCTGCCGGCGCAGTCTCAACTGCGCGTCGGGTAAGACTAATTCTGCGGTGATATCCGCGTTGCCGGTCGATTTTGGCAGTACCGCTACCAACGCGTGGGGTTCCCACTCTTCGGTATCGATTACCAAGATGGGGGCGCTATCTCGATCGGAGGGCCAGTTGCCGCTTGCCGGTTGTGCGGTCAGTAGAGAGATCGCGCCGCGTATCATCTGTAAGCCGACTTCCCACTGTCCGTTATCGGCGCGTGTCAGCCAGCGGACCACGCCAAGCGACGTCTCCGCTTCGAAGATGCCGGTTACACGCGCGAGCATGCCGATACTCAACGGCTGCGCGGGCGCCAACAGGCGGCATCCCTGCGTGCTCCGATCACGTAGCATGCAAAGCTGCTCGGGCCCTGCCACATCAGCCCCATTTGCGCCGGCGAGTAGCTTCCCGTAGCCGAATATTGCGCGAACCGAACGTACGACTTGCGTGCGCTCGCCTAGCCGCACCAGCTTTCGTCGCTGGCGTCCGATAACGGTGCGGGAAATCTGTTCGAGAACGTCGCGGACGTCTGTTGCAACGGGCGTCGTCGTTTCCAACACGGCGCTCATTCGCTCGCGCATGCGCGTGAGTGGCGCATATCGCAGGCGCTGCTTGCGTTGGTGCGTAAGCGCTTCGCGTTCTAACATAACGTGTCCCGTGTCGAGATTGACGATTTCGTCGTCTTCCCGCACGGTGATCGGGCTCAACGACAAGTCCTCGCGGCAATTTTCGATTAGGCGCTCCACGAGAAAGTACGCGGAGGGAGAAAGGGCAAAAGGGCTAATCCACTGAGCGAACAGCAGGCTGAGATATTCCTGCTCGATGCTGGTGGGGATCGCTGCGGCGCCGACTGTGGTTAGGGCAGCGAGCCCTTGTGCATGCTCGCCCGTTTCGTAGGTGTATGCGGCTAATGCCCATAGTTCCGGCGATACGCGCTCGTAGCCCAACCAAGCCCAGCGAGCCGCCCATCGCACCATACAAATCAGTCGGACGAGCGTGGCAGCCCAGGAAGGGGGCGGTTGATGCGGCAAACGGCCCTCTAGCGCCCGTAGCGGGCGCGCGAGTTCAGGCGCAATCTTCGCGCTGAGCCGGCGCGCTTGTATCGCGATGTCTTCGCGCTGGGCTGCATCGTTCGGATCGTTGAGCGCCTCGCAGTGGCGCCACAAGAACGCCAACGCGTCGAGCGCGCTATCGGCGAGCGTGATCAACGTGAGGTCGTCGACCGATTCAATGGGAGCCTCGTACTGGCGTAGCATCGCCAGCGCGTGCTCGAGCTCGCCACATGCTTCGTTCGGCGAGGAGAGAAACGAGGTTGGGGCATCGAGCTCTTCGCCCCGGCGTTCGTCGCTCAGCATAGTGATTTGAGTCCTTGCGTATAAACCACAGATTGACGGGCGCAGACATGCCCACACTCGGTCACTGTCGTTGCCCCGCAAAACCTCCGTTCTGATTCATCTTCCACGGACGAAGCCTACCGTGTGCTGAATTGTCGGATTCAACCAGGAACTTATATAGTCGCGGGCAAAAAGGCGCAAACGACGTTTGGCAATACGTAGGTCATTCGATAGGAGCGCGATTGAGCTGGACATCCAGCGCGCGGCCGGCCTCGTTGAACAGTACGCGAGTGAGTACGCGACGATCGGCGGTTGTCGACGCCGCGTTTCGTGCTACCAGCCTTACGATGGAGTTCCTTGGCGAAGGCGAATAAGGCGTGCGTCGCGTTGACTAGTGTTCGCTTCGAAACGCGTCGTTGACGACTTCGGCAAGCGCGACATCTGGGATCGCTTGCAGTGCGGTATCGATTAGCTCGAGCGCTCGCACGGAAATGCGTCCGTTGGTTAACAGGGTGCGCAATTCGATCGAGTCGGCGAAACCCCTGCGCGCTGCTTCGTCGAGCAAGGCGTCGGCCAACCGCATGGTCTGGGTTGGGGCGGGCGCGTTGCTGTCGAAGTGAGACGTGTATGTTGTCAAACCAGTCGCAATCAGTGCGTGCCTTGCCATGGCTCGCAGATCGGCAGTGCGGCTGGCTCCCAGATGTTTTTTATGTGAATGAGCGCCTGTCTTCATCTAATGTTCCTTTATTTCGTGTGTGACGTTTTTATGATGAAAATGATAAGAGATCGTTTGAGTGCCGCCATTGAAGATTAATTTGCATTTCTAATGACATACTTTTGACCGAAAAGTTTTTATGATTATTTTTTGAATGAAAGGAATGACGACAGAGAAGCTGGTGGAGGGCGATCGGTATGGTAACCGTAGAGAGGGCGTACGCCGGCGTTGAGATGTGTTGCGATGGCGCTGCACGGCGGGGATGAATTTCGAAGATTTCTGGCGCCGTGCCGTCGATGGGGAGAAGAGAGGGGGGAAGGTCCCGCGAGGCATTTGATCGAGGAGGGAGACGTCTTTTTCCGTGAGCGGAGATCATTCAGGGCCATCATGGGACGGAAAAGAGCCCCCCCAATTCCGATGTGATTTGTGCCTTAACTGGCTCGTTAGCGAAATCACTGCAAGTCTGCAGTTCATTATTGCGCTCGTAAGCGGTTGTGATTGGATCGAATGCGCCAAACGCATCGAAACTGCGGATCGAGGAATAGGCTTGTTTTGCTGCTGGGCAAACGGGCCCTCCGTCCCGTCCCTGCAGATTGCCGGCAAGGCAAAGCTCTTGAGTGCAGGTGTCGACCGCTTGGGCGCGGGCCGGGTGCGGGGTGAGCATGATCGCAAGCGCAATCGAGAGTCCTGCGCAGGTGCTGGGCGAAGCGGAGCCGAGCTTGGGTTTTCTCGCGGCAGTATTCATTTTCCCTCCTGCTTTTTGCATGTGTGGTCAAAATACATGCGCATCCTTTGAATCGGTCTTCATCCCCTGGGCCGCGGGCGGCGTCGCTGCTGGGCTCGATGCTGAAATCGGCGCGGGGGTCGGCGCCGCCGACGATTCCGGGACGACCAAGGCGGGCACCACCGGAATCGGCACGGCGTGCATATCTGCCGCCGCGGCCGCAACGACTTTTTGCACATAGCTGTGGGCCAATGGAGCGCGCACTTGTCCGTTGTAATAGCAAGACACTGCCGTGCGTAGCGCTACCTGTTGATCGTTCGATTGACGTTGCGCACCTTCGAAGCAGTGGCCCAAAATCTTGGCACCCATGGCAAGATTCGTGCAAGGATCGAAGGCCGTTTCAAGCGGCAGGCCGCTCGCCGTAACGTTGGCTCGCTCGATTTGAGCGAGGCCAACGCTGTACCGATACCCTTGCTTGTCCAGCGACCGCGCAGTGGCGACGGCCTCGGGTAAGTTTTGCGGTTGGCGCGCGAGCCGCGCATTGACTACGCCGATCGCCAACGGATTGAAACCCGATTCCACACGCACGATAGCGGCCATCGTGTGGGGATCTACAGAAGGGGCGCATTGCTGCGCAAGCGTGACGAAGTCCAACATACTTAGCCTTTACACGTACGACGTTCAACTATGCGTGAGGCACTCACGATAGATGACCGTCGTACCATCTGCCGGCGCCACGCCAAGGAGGATGGAGAACATGTCGCGGCACCGGCGATACACCCCCACGGCCTCCGTATAGCGTCCGGCTTTTTGATAGCAACGCATCAGTTGCCGATAGAGCTCCTCAGCGAGAGGATCGCTTTCGAGGGCTCGGTGATAGAGCGTGATCGCGAGATCCATCTGGTTCTTTTGCATCAACATCTGACCCACGCCGGTCACGAAGCGCAGCCACTGGCTGCGCAGTTTGTCTCGCGCGATGATCGTCCACGGCTGCGGTTCTTCCTGGATCAAAAAATCGGCCCGATAGAGATCCAGCACCCGATGAGTGAGCACAACGAGCGATTCGGGCGTGGGTGGGGGACAAGACGGAACGAGCCAATCCAGCCCGATCCTGACAAGGCGAGAAAATTCGATCGCATCGACCCAAACATGACTCGCATTGAGGGAGACTTTACGATCGGCGACGAGCACCGAGTCCGCCGACCGTAGCAACTTTCGCAACCGGTGCAGCGTAATGTCAAAAGAGGACTGCGCCGCATCACCGTTAGCCTCGGGCCAGATCATCGATGCCAATAACGGTACATCGACGCTTCGACCACCGTAGGCGATGATCGCCTTCAGCAGTTCCAATACCTTGCGTTGCGCCTTGCCGGACACCTCTTCGTGAACACCGTCGAACTGTAAGCCGAAGGTGCCGAAGGTCAGCGCCTTGACTGGCCAAGGCCAGTGCGACGTGCAGCGACCGCTCGGCGCACGCAGGTCATGGCGGCGAATGATCGACGTTGCGACTGTCTTCTCGACGTTGTATTCGAGTGCGTCCAAGCAGAGCTCGCTCACCACAGCCGGCGCCCAGAAGGGGGGGGTAACTCGCAAGCGTTCGCGGCGAGCGGACTGCAGCGAGGTCGTAAGCGCCACTCTCAGTTTGCCGAGGTCACCTACGGTATGTTGCATCAACGCTTCATGCATGAATGCAAAGCCGGTCAGTACATGCCGGCCTTGGGTTTGCGCGTCGTGACGTATGCTTTCCCCTAGGAAACGCGCTGCGTCGATATTTCCGTCTTGCCACAGTGCATACGCTTGTGTCATCGAGACGAAAAAGCGCAGCAATGGCGTGAAGGGCCCGGACGCTCGAGACGCCAATTCGGTTGCAACGCGGGTATAGGCCAGCGCTGCTCCGCAGTGCGCTTCCCGCAAGGCGAGCCAAGCATGAGCAAGCTCGCCGGCAAGCTGCTCGGAAATCGGCGTACGCCGCTTATGTCGACGTGCCTCCCAGGCTCGAAGCGATTCGCGCGCATGCGTCACGTTCCCCGCTGCGAGCGTGGCTGTAAAGCGCATCAGCTGTGTGCAGCGAAGCAACCGCGCCTGCCCAGGCGGAAAAGACGCTACGTCAAAGCAGGCATTCAGGCATCCTGGTTCGAGATCCTCGTCGCCCACTAGCAGCAACAGGCCGCAGGCGAACGCCCATCCTGTGCGCAGCCATCCCGGAAAGCTCTCTTCGGGTGGAAGCTCAATGCGCTCGAGGAGCACTCGCGCGCGCTCGAGCGCTCCACGCATCGTGAGCGCGATAACGGCGGCGATCGCGGCTTGAATGCGAAGTACGGGATCGCGCTCGTTGGGAAGGACTTCCTCGAGGCAAGCGATCGCTCGCGACAGCGTATGCGGCCTGATCTCCCATCCGAGCCATGCGCCGTAAAGATAGACAGTGCAAAGCTCCGCGCTTTCACGGCCTTGCATCTTTCGCCATGAATGTGGCTGGAGCGTGTGCCACGCGTCTAGGGCAGCCTGCGGAGGCGCGCGGAGCAATATTGCCGCCGTTGCCATTAAGGGCGCGAGGCACGCAATTCTGAGTGCGGAATGGCCCTCACCCAATGCTCGTTGTACGCCAGTATCGAGGACTCGAAGCGCTGCGCGAGGGTTTTGCTGTTGCACGCAGCGTCCCTCTAGGTAGCAGATCGCCGGATTGCTCCGCCGAAGCTCGAACGGAAGTCGCTGAAGCAGTTCGTGAAGCAGGGCATGGCGTCCACGGTCCAGCCATCCGCTCGCGTGATTGACCAGCATCTCAATCGCAGGCGACCATTGCTCAGCGTCTATAAGCAAGCCGATGGCTTCATCCGCTAGACCGTGATGTTCGAGCAAATCCGCCGTCGAATGCTCGAGCCGATGCAAGTGCGCTTCTACGAAGAATTGCCGCGCACGCTCTTGGAGCCCGTGACGCACCCGGGGGACCCATGAGTATCGAGCCGCATCGCCCGCAGCCTGCTGCTCACATAGATGATGGTTGTGCAGCCATGTCAGTAGGACCGGGGCGTCTCTGCGTCCGCTGAGTTCCTCGGCGATCGGCACCGTCAGCGTAGGCGCGAAGGATAGACGCAGCAATGTCTCATCCGGTATGTGTGGATTCGTGCTTTCCGGGTGCCTGTCCATAATCGGTTTCGCGGCCATCGTCACTGTTACTCCGCGCCAGAGCGCCAGAGCGCATTCTCACCACTGCAAACGGTGGGCGAATGCTGTAATTTCCGCTTGGCTTCCCGTCGCTTATACAAAGCGGCCTCGGACATTTGCCCCCCGACGATCTTCTGACTGCTGTACGCACCGCAAGCGGGGGAAGCCCGATTCGGTGCGATCGACGTAAGCAGTAGAGCTGACACCTAACAACAGTGAGGCGATCGTCGCCGAACCATCGTTGAGACACAAATCAACAATTTTCACGGCGTGATGGCCGAAGCTGTTTACTTACTGATTGCGGTCACTTGAGCACGCAGGGGAAGATGCGCGGACTGCGCACAGTGGGGACGGGGGGGCGAAACATCTAGAATTTTAGCCGCGGCGGCGGGTGGTGCCGGCGAGTGCTGGTGGCTGCCGGAAGACGCGTCGGGGTTCGGAAATGCCTGTGCATTCAACGTCGGCATACGTTCTACCGATTGGTCATCACGGCGCGCTTCGGGGTTCAAGGCGTTGAGGTGACGATGAACGAAACCAGAGAGGTTCTGCGCTACCTCGCCCATGAGATCAAGTGCCGTTGCGCATTCTCCGCGGCCAAAAGCGGACCGTGCGCGCGCCAACAGATGATCGACCTGGTGGCCAGACCATCGGGACGATGGCGTTTGATCGACAGGGTTCCAAGCACCGTCCCGTTCGTTCGCGAGATCAGATCGTTGGTCACTGCCTCGGAGGCTATCTCGCGCGCACCCCGCGATCCGTATTCCCGAGGCTCGCGCTTCTTCTGCGCACGCATAGGCCTTCTCTGCGATTCCGTGAAGCTGCACAGTGTGTTCGCTAGGGGCGGATGCCGCTCCCGTGATGGCATGCCATGCGATGCCGCAGTAAATGTATGCCGACGCCAAGAAATGAGTGGCTGCCAAGGTTAGACGCTGCCCGTATTCGGGACTGCCGGTTTGGCCGGACTCGCGCAACGCGTTTGCATGATCTTCATGTTCGGTCGCGGCCTCTATGAGGTCCCGCGTGTGAATCGTGAGTTCTCTAAGCTCGTGCATGTGGCCCGCTCTATCGTGGTTGCGTCGCGGCTCCGCGCGAAAAAAAGCCACGCACAAGGGCGTGGCGAAAAGCCAAAACGATGCGAGCCGAGGGTCCCGCATTTGGCGCTTCCACCGGCGCGGGGACATCTGGCCGGCAGAGTTCACATCGTCACCGAAGCGCCGGGTGAACGCAAATCAACAAATGTCCCGATGTGGCGGTTGCTAAGACCTCTCAGTGTGCGTCGCCATCCGCGCCGCCGGGCTCGCTAACGGCATCGTCGGGAACGGCATTGCGAAGATACCCAATACAAGGCTCGTTTCGTAGTGGTCGATCGAAGAAGCAGCGGGTCCCTAGCGATTCGGTGGTATGAAACGCGGTGGGGTTTCGCTGACGTAGCTCGGCGACGACCTTGTCCAGGTTGCTCTTCTTTGCCGCTTGCAGCGACTCCCGTTGTTCGTATGTGAGCAGAAATTTCACTTTGTCCTCTCGATCTCTGTACCCAGCACGGTGGCCTTCATCGATGGCGGTGCATGACGGCAGGCACCGCGCCACGCAGTGGCGTTGATGCAATCGATCCGCAACCGTGGTGGCAACTAAAGCTACCGTTCACGATGTTTCAGATGGCTTACAGGCGGCAATAAAATTTGCTCGTCGATTTTTCTTTGAAATCCCGCAGCCGCTTGGTCAATCGCGTCTTCGCGAAATCGGTATGGCGTTTGTTAGTTGCCCATCCATAGGATCGGGTCATCTCGTACGCGTTGCACACGATGTGCTCGGGGATGTCTCAGTGCTTGGTTTGCGCTGCATCACAGTGACGGGGGTCTTGATTATGGAGGGGTGTGATGAGAACCGAAACGGAAGTTCGATGCGGGCAGCGTGCTGCAAAGGCCGCACATCTGGTGTTTTGCGCTTGCGCTTTGCTGTTCTTTAGTGGCTTCGCGAACGCAGCGGCGAACTTCACGCAGCTTGACTCGACGATGTTGACCGTCGTGAGCACACTGCAAGGCGCTGGCATTGCCGTTGTCACCGTGGCGATCATTTGGGCGGGCTACAAAATGATTTTCCAGCATGCGCGCTGGACGGATGTTGCGACGGTTGTGCTGGGCGCAGTGCTGATCGGCGCTGCGACCACCATCGCGAACTGGCTGATTCCGGCTATGGGTTGAAGCAACCTACGTGCTGGTCGGACGCAGAGGCATAACTCATATATTTATCGGGGGGGGAGCATGGATAGCACGATTCGACGAGAGCTTCGAGATCCTGTTTTCAAAGGATGTACTCGGCCCGCGATGGCCCTGGGTGTTCCAATGGTCCCGCTGGTTGTGGTGGGTGGCGTATGCCTGCTTCTGGCAATGTGGGGATTGCTGGTTTCACCATGGCTTGCGTTCGGCTCGGTTGTGCTTGCCATCGTGTTGGTCGTCCTCATGCGGCAAATCACGCATTACGACGACCAGCGATTGAGCCAGTGGCTGCTCCGCGTCGAGCTGAGGCTGGCGCATCGCACGACTCGTTTCTGGGGCGCACCTTCCTATTGCGCCAATTCGTATCTGCGGCGCTAGCACTATGTTCGCTCAACCCCAATTCGCTCACATCGCCCGCGCGGAAGTGCCGGTCTCCAAATACGTGCCGTTTTCGTCGCACGTCACGGATCATGTCATTCGAACCACGGAAGGGGATTACCTGCGCACCTGGAAGGTGCGGGGAATCAGCTTCGAGACGGTTGATCCAGAGGACATCCTCGCGCGTCACAACGGTTTCAATCAGTTTGTTCGCAGCCTGAGCGACGGCGATGTGTCGATTTGGGTGCATCGGCTGCGTCGGCGGGTTACGGATCGTTTCAACGCGGACTACCCCGACACGTTCTCTCAAGACTTGAGCGATCGCTATTACGAGCAGTTCTCGAACTACGCGATGATGGCGAACGAGCTTTACCTCACGCTTGTGTATAGGCCCCGCCGCGAGCGCATCGAGCGGCTGTTCAGGCGAAGCGTGCGTCGCGGCGCCGATGAAATCGCACGCGCTGAGAAAGAGGCCATCGCCGCGATGAACGATTTGGCTTCGCGCGCGGAGTCGAGCATGCGTCGATATGGGTTCGAGGCGCTGGGCGAGTACGATCGCGGCGGTCAAAAATATTCGCAGGTGCTCGAGTTTTTAGGCTTCGTGCTGAATGGCGTGTGGGAGCATGTGCCGATGCGACGTTCCTCGATCGCCGGCTATCTCCCTACCTCGCGCCTTTTCTTCGGATGCGAGAACATTGAGATTCGAACCGCCACCGACATCCGTTACGGCGCGCTGCTGGATCTGAAGGATTACCCGCCGTATTCGGAGCCGGGCATTCTCAATCCGATCCTCTACGACGGTTACGAGTACCTGGAGACGCAAAGCTTCTCGATCTTGAACAAGCGCGACGCGATGAACGCGCTGACGTTGCAGCGCAACCAGCTCATGGCGTCGCAGGATGCGGGCACGAGCCAAATCGAGGAGATGGACGAAGCCAGCGATCGCCTCATCAACGGCGAGTTCGTGATGGGCGAGTATCACTACTCGCTTGCCGTGTTTGGCGAATCGCTCGAAGACGTGGCGAAACATGTAGCGAAAGCGCGCGCGGCTCTGCAAGACGCCGGCTTTCAGACGGCATTGGTAGACGTCGTACCAGATGGCGCGTGGTTTGCTCAGTTGCCGGCGAACTGGCGGTACCGCCCGCGTGCGGCCAAGATTACCTCGCGCAATTTCTGCGGGCTGGCCAGTTTGCATAATTTCGACGCCGGCAAGCGCGATGGCAATCCCTGGGGCGAAGCGGTCACGATCCTGAAAACGCCGAGTGGTCAACCGTACTACTTTAATTTCCACGTCTCGCCGGAACAAGAAGAGGCAATGGACCGAAAGCTTCCCGCCAACACGATGGTGATTGGGCAAACGGGCTCAGGCAAGACGGTACTCACGCTCTTCTTGCTGTGTCAGGCGTTGAAGTACGGGCCTACTGTAGTATATTTCGACAAAGACCGCGGCGCGGAAATCGCGATTCGTGCGATAGGCGGAGCCTATTTGACGCTTGCGCACGGTCAACCTACGGGGCTCAATCCGTTCCAACTGGAACCGACGGAAGCCAACATCCTATTCTGGGATGCGCTGATTCGGCAGCTCGTCTTTCATCCGTCTCTTCCGCTTACGCCGCGTGACGAAGAGGACATCGCGCACGCTGTACGTACTGTCGCGCGTATGCCCGCGAATCTGCGTCGCTTGTCCGCCGTACGGCAGAACCTGTTGAACACGGAAATGAACAGCCTCAGCGCCCGCCTGAAAAAATGGTGTTGGGGCGAGCCGCTCGGCTGGCTCCTGGATAACGCTGTCGATCAGTTGGACCTTGCGAGCCATCGCATTTACGGATTCGACTACACGGATTTCTTGGACGATCCCGTCACGCGAACGCCGGTCATGATGTACCTGTTGTACCGGACCGAGGCGTTAATCGATGGCCGCCGGTTCATGTACTTCATGGCGGAATTTTGGAAGCCATTGTCCGACCCTGTGTTTGCTGGCTTCGCAAAGGACAAGCAGAAGACGATCCGCAAGCAGAACGGTTTCGGCGTGTTCGATACCCAATCGCCTGCCGATATCCTGCTCAGCCCGGTGGCGCGCACTATGGTCGAGCAGACTGCGACGTACATTTTGCTGCCCAATCCAAGAGCGGATAGGGAAGATTACGTCGACGGATTGAAGCTGACGGAAGCGGAGTTCGAGGCTATCAAGAACCTAGGCGAGAGCAGCCGGCTATTTCTCGTCAAGCAAGGGCACCGCTCTGCGCTAGCGCGGCTGGATTTGGGGCAAATGGGCGACGCCCTGACGGTGCTGTCGGGTACGACCGACAACGTGGCGTTGCTCGAAGAGATCCGCGCGGAGGTGGGGGATAGCGCGGACGCTTGGTTGCCGATCTTTCTTGAGCGTGTGGCGCAGCGGCAAGCGCCCCGGAAATCATAAACGCCGCCGTCGCATTGAAGCACTCGGGGAAAACAATATGGCAGGTACTTTCTTTGCCGATTTAGGCAACACGATTACGTCACAGGCGAATGGGATGGCCGATACGGTGGCGGCCAATCTTGCCTCGGCGATCGTCCCGTTGTTTGTCAGCGCCGGCGCATTGATGATCTTCTTCCATGGGCTGTCCGTGATTCGCGGCGATTCCCAACAACCTTTTATGGGATTGCTGTGGAAGATTTTCAAGCTGGGAATGATCATCGCCGTCATCGCGTCGTACCAAGGATTCGGCGTCGTTGACGTGGTGCTCAGCATTCAAAGCGGCTTGGTTCAAGCGATCGCTGGCGCCAACAACGCCTTTCAAGTGATCGACCAGACGTACGGCCCTCTCATCGGTTTTTTCGCCGGCCTAGTCATATTTGGCATGTCGATGTTCACCGACGGCTCGATGGGCACGATCACGATCGGTTTGCTCGTGTTCTTTTTCATCATCATGGGCGGGGCGGTGCTGGCGCTTGCGCTGTTCTACGCGTTGCTGTCGACGCTCGGATTGTTGATCGTGCTCGGGCTCGGGCCACTTTTCATTGCGGGCTTGGCATTCGGGCCCACTGCACGGTACTTCGACGGCTGGCTATCGAGTGTTTTGAGCTTTTCGCTCCTCGGTGCGGTTTCCTCCGTCGTACTGACATTCGTGTCAAAGACAGAAATCTCGGTCGTTGGGCAAGCGTTTCCCAACATCATCTCGGGTGCTATTGAGGTGACGATCGTCAGCTTCGTGTTTCTGCTGTTCATGCTCGAAGTTCCAAGACTCGTTGGGCATTTGACGAGCGGTGCGGATGCCACCGGTGGCGTGGTCGGATTCGCTCAAATGCGAGGCGTGTACGGGGCCCCGTGGTTTGGGAAGCGCGCCGCGGGGAACGCGGCGTCTAAGGCAGCGAAGTTCCAGTCGCTTCCGGGTAAATAACGCAACGAATGAATACGCTGTAGGCGCCATCGGGCAACGAACGGGGTGGCGATTCGGTCGCGATATCGGGGTGACCGAATTAATCATAAATGAGGAGGCCAAAAATGAAATCAATGAAGTTTGCATTGCTGGCGCTGGCGATCTGTTTTGGTTCGGTTAAGTACGCGCATGCTCAGTACAGTGGTGGCGTAATGGTTTCTGATGAGGGCGTCGGTGCGGATGTAATGGCGACGCGTGCCTCGATTATCGATAACGGCACTGCCGCACACACGGACTCGTTGGCTGAAAAAGCCACATTGGTGGGTACGCCGGCTTTAGTTGGGACTGCTCCCGTTGGAACGCTGCAATCCACGGCCGTAGATGCGTGCGATTCGGCCATGGCAGCGGGAGGCGCCATTGTGATGGCGAGTGCGGCGCCGGCGCTTGCCGCATGCCAGGCGGCACTCGCCAGCGGCGAAATGGGCGTGGAAACAACGAATGACGGCACCTTGGACGGCGATCAAGCCGCGGCGGTAGCCGCGAGAGACGCGGCCGCGGCAAGGGTTGGTTCTGCCGCGACTGAATACGAGGCGACGGAGGCGGCGAGCGCCGCCACGATGGCGGCTAATGACGCGCAATTAGTGGCAAACAACGAACAGGCAGAAGCTAGCCGGCGGGACCGGGTAAAGAAAGCGCTGCAGACTGCGGGAAAAGTGGCGGTTTTGGTCATGCTGGCCGACATGATCGTGCAGTGACGGTCATGTGTATCACGGGGAAATGTCGATGAAAAAAGTAGTCTCAATCGTGGCGTGCATCGGAATGCTTACGGCCTGCACAGCACCCAAGCCTGTCATGCCGGATGGCCAATACCGGGTGCCGGTCAATCAAACCATTCAAACCCCCGGGGCGAGTTCATGATGGGTAAGACTGCTTCGGAGAGCACCGCCAGCGTGCCGACGAACGACGCGCGCTATTACGAAGATGCGCGTAGTTGGGAGGAATCCCGAGTGCTGATGATCGAGCGCTCGGAGCGCCGCGCGTGGCGGGTGGCGGCGGGGGCTTCGATCGTTGCGGTGTTGGCCGCCGTGGCGATAGCGTTGATGATGCCGCTCAAGCGCGCCGTGCCGTTCTTGATCTCTGTTGATCGGCTAACGGGGGATACGCAAGTGCGCGAAGCCATGAATGCGCGCGTGCAATACACCGAGATCATCGACAAGCATTGGCTGCTGCAATACGTGACGTCTCGCGAACGTTACTACTGGCACCTGCTGCAGTCTGACTACGACCGTACGATGGCCCTGAGCGACACGGTGCCCGCGCGCGAATACAACCACCAATTCGATGGGCCCGATGCGCTGTATAAGCGGCTAGGGCAGAATCGCGAGTACGCGGTCAGGATTATTTCGGTGACGGTGATGCCGCACGCGCCTGGCGCCTCGGGCGTCGCGACTGTCCGTTTCGAAAAGACGCTGCGAAGCCTAACAAGCGATCAGCCCGGCGAGACCGCGCACTACGTGGCGACGATAGCGTATGAATACCGCTCGTCGGCTCTGACCTCCGAGAAAACGCTGATTCTGAATCCGCTCGGTTTTACCGTAACAGCGTATCGCGTGGATCCCGAACTGACAGAGATGGTTCCGAGCGGTCCTGCATTGCCGAGCGCTGCCTCGCAGGCAGCTGCGGGAGTTACCCAACCTCAACCCGCGGCCGCCGCGCAGGCCGGAGGCGCACAATGAAATCAATTTACGCACTCGGCTCTTCCGTCATATTCCTTGCGTTCGTCGGATCCTCCGCAGCGATTGCCGCCGACCAAGATGCCCGGTTGCGCACCGTCGTATTCGACGAAGGGCGCGTGGTGCCTGTGAATGTGCAAGAGGGATTTGCTGTCCAGATCGTTTTAGGCAGCAACGAACAAATTGAAGCCGCTGGCACGGGCGCCGATTCGCATTGCGATGATGCCGCGGCAAAGTGGTGCGTCGTTGCGCGCCGAGGGGAGCACGACGTTTATATCAATGTGCATCCTGGAGCAACGAGGACGAACCTATTCGTCCAGACGGATCGACGCAACTACAGCTTCGACTTGAATGTCGTGCCTGCAACGGGCGCCGGCCATAGCCGGTACGTTTATCGCGTGAAGTTTACCTATCCCGATGACATCGCTAAGCAAACCTTGGCGCTAGAGTCGGCACGGCTCGCCGCCCAACAAGCGGAACGCGAACGCAAGTTGCTCGCGGAGCGTCTCGCGCAAGCGCCCGTCGCGCGAAATTGGAATTACACGATGCAGGTTTTGCCTGGTAGCGACGGTATCGCACCGACCATGATGTACGACGATGGCCGGTTTACCTATCTGAGATTCCCGAACAATCGCGAGGTGCCTTCGATCTACATGGTGGCAGATGACGGTTCCGAGAGCCTCGTGCAGTGGCACGTCGATAGCGACGTCATGGTGGTTCATCGGGTCGCGAAACGTTTTGTGCTGCGCAATGGCGCTGCAGTGGTAGGCCTGTGGAATGAAGCTTATGACATGGATGGCGTTCCGCCTCACGATGGCGTGACTGTACCCGGCCTGAAGCGAGTCATTAACGAGAGCACAGGAGGGCAGCAAGGCAGTTCCTCCGGCGTATCAGACGTTTCCACCCGGCCTGTGACCGCGGCATCGGCCGAACCCGCGATGGCGGCAGTGCGTTCGACGGCAAGCGGGCGCGTTATGGCTGAGCCTGTTACGCCGACGATCCGAGCGCCGTTCCTTCGATCGGAAGGAGCACAGTCGCCCGCAGGGCGTTCACAAGATTCTTCGGGGAATTAGAGATCATGAATCTTCCGGAATCTAACGGGCGCGGGCTGCCGAGCGTCAACGAGAGCCGCGTGCGCCGCGTGCGCCTTTTGCAATGGCTGTTGGTGTTGGGGGCATTCGGTGTCGTCGCGCTCGGCGTGGTCTGGCTTGCCCATAGCCTTCGCGCGAGTTGGCGCGGTCATACCACGGACGCCACGCAGGCGAACGCGATGGCTAATGGTTGGAACAAGCGCATGTTCGAACTGCCGCCCGTTGCGGCGCCGGCGCCGCCCAAGCCCGTTGCCGCCGTGCCAGCGGTTGAACCCGTACCGGCTCGTGCCGAGCCCGCAATGCGAGGGTCGTCGGGTGCGCCCAACGCTGCTGCCAAGCAGGGCGATCAGATGATGCTGACGGGGGGAGACGGTGGACGCCCCACGCAGTCTCAATTGAGCGCGAGAACGAGCCAAAATGGCGTCTCCCCAGTCTCCGTGCAACGCGACGCTGGCCGTGATAGCGGGCCGCTGCAAGGCCTGCTGTCGGGTACGCATACCGAACGGGCACGGGCCGGGCTGCTCGGTGATCGGAATATGATTCTCGCCAAGGGATCGAATTTCGACTGCATTTTGAACACCAAGCTGGTGTCGACGGTCTCGGGCATGGTCAGTTGCACAGTGCCGCGCAATGTTTACTCCGACAACGGAAAGGTGGTCCTTATCGAGCGCGGGTCGATGGTGACGGGCGAATACCGATCGGACCTGCAAACGGGCCGCGAGCGCATCTTCGTGCTATGGGATCGCATAAAGACAGTCGATGGCGTCGTGATCGATTTGAATTCGCCGGCTACCGATGCCCTTGGAGAGGCGGGCGTAGGCGGATACGTCGACAACCACTGGTTTCAACGGATCGGGGCGTCGGTCTTGTTGAGCCTCGTCGAAGACGCGTTTGCCTATAAGACAGCTCAAGAGTCGCGCTCGGGCAGTGGCAATTCGGTGGTCTTGCTGCCGAGCACGTCGCAAGAGACACAGACACTTGCCGGCAAGATTCTGGACAACACCATCAACATTCCGCCCACGCTCACGCGTAATCAGGGGGAGAAGGTGAGCGTGTTCGTGGCGCGCGATCTGGATTTCGGCAGCGTCTATGAGCTACGCACGGAGTGAAGCGACGCCAGATATGGGCCTCCCCGACGACGCGTCGGTGGGGCAACTGCTGGCGCCGTTGCTTCCTTTCCTAGAGACGCCGGGAGTGACCGAGGTTTGTGTGAACGAACCGTGCGTCGTGTTCGTCGAGCGCGACGCGCAGTGGTATCGCAACGAGGTCCCGGCGCTAACGTTCGAGCATTGTTTGTCGCTGGCGGTGGCGATTGCTTCGTACACTAATCAGGACATTTCTCCCGAGCGACCGCTGTTGTCGGCCACATTGCCCGGTGGTCAACGCATTCAAGTCGTGATTCCACCAGCGAGCGCCCGCGATCGAGTGTCGATCACGATCCGGATGCCGTCCCGCGTGATCAAGAGCCTCGACGAGTTCGAAGCCGAAGGGATGTTTGATCATGTGCTCTGGCGGGGGCGTGATTCTTACGCTACCTCTCGCGAACGTGTAGCGCGCCTCGATGATAACGATCAGCGCTTGCTGCGTTGTCTCGAGGACGGACGCTACCGAGCGTTTTTCGATGAAGCGGTCCGCGCGCGCAAAAACATTGCGATTGTGGGCGATACCGGCTCGGGTAAGACCACGTTCATGAAGACGATCTGTCAGAGCATTCCCGTGAGCGATCGAATCGTGACGATCGAGGATGTGCGGGAGCTGTTCTTGCCGAACCACCCCAACTGCGTGCATTTGCTGTATAGCAAGGACGGGCAGGGGCTCGCGAACGTCACGCCGGCATCGCTCATCGCCTGCACGCTGCGGATGAAGCCGGACCGAGTATTGCTGGCCGAATTGCGCGGCGCCGAGGCGTTCGATTTCTTGAAGCTGCTGACGACGGGCCACGCCGGTTCGGTTACCAGCTATCACGCGCAATCCTGTTCGCTTGCGATCGAGCGGTTCGTGTTGATGACGCGAGAGCATGCGCAAGCGAGCCGGAGCGATGACGCTGCGCTCTATCGATTGCTCTATCTGACTGTAGACGTCATCGCACACGCCACGCGTGAGGGGGGGCGCCGCTATATTTCGGAAGTCTATTTCGATCCTTTCAATAAACTCGATCAGGGGCGCGACAAGGCTCGAGAGGCGCTTAACAATTGAGCGTGTGTTTAGGTAAGCAGTGGCTTGTGGAAGTATGGGACGCACCGGGAGACGATCTATGCGGCTGTTGCTGAAAATCCTGTTCTGCGCAATGGTCGCCTCGGTACTGGTGGCGCCTGCCGTTCTCTTCCTGGCTGGCGCTATCTACTTGATAGAGATCAAACTTCCGATTAGTGGCGTAGCGCTCAAGACTTGGTACCAGTATTGGTATTGGTACCGCGGTGATGCTGTACAGGCCATGCAGCTCTATGGGGCCCTGGCCAAGGCGGTTTTTCTCATCGGCGTCTTGGCGTTTTTCCTGATCCTGGCTGCGACACGGAAACAGCAGTCTTTGTATGGAGACGCGCGCTTCGCAACCCGATCGGAGATCCAAAGATCGGGACTCTTCGGAACCCGCGGGATTCTTGTCGGGAAGTACGGCAGCAAATTCCTGACGTTCGCCGGTCAACAATTTGTGCTCGTGGCGGCGCCGACGCGTTCCGGGAAGGGGGTCGGCATCGTCGTGCCGAATCTCTTGAACTTTTCGGATTCGGTTGTGGTGCTCGATATCAAACAAGAAAACTTCGACCTTACCGCCGGCTATCGGTCGGAGCATGGGCAGGAAGTCTTCCTGTTCAATCCGTTTGCGGCCGACGGCCGTACACATAGATACAACCCGCTCACCTATATCAGCGACGATCCACATTTGCGTATCCGCGACATCCTCGCGATCGGTACCATCCTCTTCCCTCCAGAAGGAAAGGACGGCACCGGAAAAGACGCTTTCTGGTACGACGCGGCGCGAAATTTGTTTTTAGGCCTTACATTGCTAGTGTGCGAAACGCCTGAGCTGCCGCGCACGTTGGGCGAAGTCATGCGGCAGGCGTCCGGTTATGGACGGAAACTTCCCGATCATCTAAACGCTGTGATTCAGGGGCGTTGGTCCGAGGGTAGACCGTTGTCGTCGGCTTGCGTGGACGCTTTATACCGTGTCCTGGACAATGCCGAGATCACCTTCGCGAGTATTGTGTCGACCTTCAATACCGCATTGACGAATTGGGCCAATCCGCTGTTCGACGCCGCGACGAGCGACAGCGATTTTTTGCTGACCGACGTGCGGCGCAAGCGGATGAGCATTTACGTGGGCATCACGCCGGATCATCTGCCCGATGCCGGCTCTCTGCTCAACGTGTTCTTCTCTCAGCTCGTCAATCTGAACCTACGCGAGCTGCCGCAAACGAATCCTGAGCTGCGGTATCAATGTCTTTTGGTGATGGACGAGTTCACCGCGGTGGGGAAGGTCAACATCATCGCGAAAGCAATTGGCTTTATGGCGGGCTATAACTTGCGATTGCTGCCGATCATTCAGTCTGTGGCGCAGCTTACTGCGGTCTACGGGCAACAAGACGCACGCACGTTTATCACCAACCACGCGTTGCAAGTCATCTTTGCGCCGCGAGAGCAGCAGGATGCGAACGAGTACTCGGAGATGCTTGGTTACGTGACGCACAAGAGCAAAAGCCTGTCGCGGCCGTCGGGTTTCAGCTTCGAGAAGCAGTCGTCGCGCAGCGATACGACGTCCGATCAGAAGCGCGCATTGATGTTGCCACAGGAACTGAAGGAGCTTGGGCAAGATCGTGAAATCATCTTGCTCGAGAATTCCAAGCCGATTTTGGCTGAAAAGGTTCGCTATTACTTGGATCCAGTGTTCAAGCAGCGGCTGCTTTCGGCGCCGTTGATATCCAGGATCGATATGAACGACTATGCAGCGCAAGTCGCCAAGTGCCGCGAGCTGATGATGCGATATGTGTTCAATGCGGCGCCCCCAGAGGCGGGGTAAGAGGGCGGAGGCGGCGATGCGCCGGCGGCGGTTGGGCCGCAAGCGGCGGCGAAAAACGCGCCGTCACTGGATCGATAGCAGGATCGAGGCGCGGGGGCGGCTGCGCCGATATTTCGAATCGGTAAGCCAAAGGCAATCCCAACGCCCATAAGGTACACCTTGCCGCAGATGGCGAACATTTCTATTGGTCTGGGACATATCCGAGGGTGCAGCAATTGAACCGAAAAGTTAATGGTGCGAGCCGCGTTAAACGGTATGTGGAGCGGGTGCTAACGTTGCAGTTCGGTTTGGGTGGCTGTTCACTGCTCATGGCGACAACCTGCAGGGCTGATGGCGGCGGTGCGCTTCCGCAGTTTGCGGACACGATCGAAAGAGTGTTGAGTGTGCTCCAGGCGGCGGGCGTTGTCGTTGCTGCGGTGGCGATTACCTGGGCTGGCTACAAAATACTGTTTCAACATGCGCGCTGGACGGATATTGCCATGCTCGTGATCGGCGGGGTGTTTATCGGGGCTGCACCGAGCCTGGCCATCATGCTCTTGTACGGGGGCACAACATCTAGCGGGTCGGCGACGGTCAGCGCCGCGGCATCGTATAAGCAACCCGTTGATGCAGTGCTGGAGCGAGGCGACATTGTTCAGTTTTCGAGCCGAGAGGCGGGAACATGCGATTCGGCCGAGGCGGATAAGGCGCTAGTCATGTCGAGCGCGCCCTTCAACCGTCGCGGACGGGTGCTGCTGGTGCCGCTTCAGCCCAGTTCCGCTTCCGGGCGCGAGAGGGGCTTTACGGTGCGTCTGGCCGATACGGACGCCTCGGATGTGGCCCAGGTCGATTCGATGTGTACCGCCGATTGGCACCCTCATTACTCGCAAGTCATCGGCCGCGCTTCGGCGCGTGGCGTCGCGGTCGTCGCCTCGTGTATGCAGGCGCTTGCACAAGGGATGTATTCGTGCGGGGCAAGGCGGTAGCGGCCTCTGGCGATGCTTAGGCGCAAACAGCGAATCTGCTTTCACTCTGCCGAATCATTCGTGAAAGCGAATGTACTAGCGATCCGCCATACTCCGATATGTAAGTCTTCCTTTGGCTACTGCGTAGTACCTTAAAAATTTGTTAGGAGGAGTGACTTTGATACGGTTTGCTTCATTACGGGCTTCGCGCGATCGCGCGATAACACCGCGGAAGGATGGGTCGGATGTCGAATCGGACCATAAGCTAGAGCGCCACCTCGCGTATCAGCCATCGATACCTTTCGATCAAACTGCGAGCGGGTACAACGGCCGCCTAAATTCTTCCCCGGCCACACAGGCTAGCGCGCTTGCCGAGTACGGCAATGAGTTAGAGCGCGACCGCGCGTATCAGCCGGCTATACCTTACTATCACGCGGCCACCGAGCACCCTGCCTTCCAACGTCTTTCGCCGGCTGCGCAGGCTAGCGCGCTCATCGGCCTGGGCCATGCGGTAGGGGGCACTCCCTCCCATCGAGACTACGCATGGGCTATCGATGCATATAAGCGAGGCATTAATCACGCTGGCTTTTTGGTTCTTCCTCCTGGTAGGCAAGCTGGTGCGTATGTCGGACTGGGCCGCGCGTACCGGGGTGCCGTCAAGTTTGACGACTCGATAGCCACCTACCAGTTCGGCATAAATCATCGCGGGTTCAAAGACCTTTCTCCAGATTGGCAGGCCGACGTATATATCGGCCTCGGGCAAGCATTAGAACGGGCTGGCCGACCTAAATGGGAAGCAATGTTGGCCTATCGGGACGGTATTGCGCACTCTGGGTTCCAAACGCTGCCTCCAGAGAGGAGGGCTCATGCGAATTTCTTGCTCGGGCACGCGTTAGTGCGCGACAGGGACTATTCGTCTGCGATCGCCGCTTATTCGGACGGGCTCCAACATTGCGGATACCAGAACCTTTCTCCAGCAGAAGGTGGGAAAGTGTTCGCGGGCCTCGCTTGCGCCAAACGTGGATTAAACGAAGCCAAGCACGGCGCGGCTGCCACGGCCGACAGCTTGTCGCCCCGACGTCCGCCGTCAGTGCCTAAGGGCGCTCGCGGGATGGGTCGATGAGGAGGAATGTACGCCGTGTGCTGCCCGGCCGCCTACACGGGAAGCGAACCGGTTGGTGAGAGGCAAAGCACGCAAACCGTTCGAATTCACCGTGAAGGTAGCGATGCATGCTATCCGCACAGTTCATTCACGCACGATTCGTCATCGAACTAGTGTGCGAATACCCTGCAGGAGCCTCTGGTCATGCCTACGGAAAAATTTAAGTCTGAACAATATGCCCAGCTCCAAGGGGTTTTGAACGAGGATGTGCAGCATTGCATACGCCGCTATGAGTTCGCCGAATCCTCAGTTCGGGAAGCAGTGATGGAAAGCCGCAAGTCCTTAGGCGCGGCGGCAAAAAACTACTGCGAAGCGGATTACGACAAGGCTGTGATCGATTTCGACAATGCTGCGGCGTCGATGCAGCGTGCGACGAAAATTGCGTCGAATCCGTTTCACGCGGAGCGCGGCCTGCTTGATGCGGAGACGAATGCATTCCGAGCGCTTGGAGCGTGGATGCGTACGCGGGCAGCTGCCGGCACCGACCCGGATCGTATGCAAGGTTACGCAGAGGAGGCGAGGGAGCTGACATTGGCAGCCTTGAGCGAGCGGGACGCGCGTAATTCGAATGTCGTCGGCTGGGCGAAGGTGCTCGCCGAAGCGTGGGCAGACCGCCCCTCCGCTAGAGACGAGACAAGAGCGCCCCTGATCCACGATTCTCTTCAAAGGCTCGGGGTCGTGAGCAGAATGGAGAGGATTAGAGTGTATCTGAAGAGTATGCCTATGCCGCGCTCCGCTGCCCCGCTTCCGTCGGGGAGAGAAGCCAGGGCAAGGTGACTGCTTGCTCGCACGAAAAATCGGCAATCGATCACTGATATGGACCGGCCAGGGTTTCATAGACACTCACGAGCCGCTTAGCGCATAGCGCCGCTCAAACTCTACAGGCGACAGGTCGCCAACGAAACTGTGTCGGCGGATCGGGTTGTAGAACATCTCAATG
>Ga0157369_10000207_pt1 | contig 81678 bp, 81 predicted proteins | sample C25metaG_FD_113461 | JGI IMG/M metagenome (GOLD analysis project Ga0157369, IMG submission 113461) | Corn rhizosphere microbial communities from Kellogg Biological Station, Michigan, USA - C2-5 metaG | ecosystem: Host-associated > Plants > Roots > Rhizosphere > Soil | place: USA: Michigan... | reverse complement strand
TTGCTTTCCGCCCGTGCGCAGGACTGCGAACATTGGCTCTCTTCTTCTCTAATAGCTGACCGCGCGGGATCGGCCGAAGCCGCCGCGCCGGAAAGCGCCGCGCCTATGGCAGCGACGCTAAGCTGTCAATGCCGATGCTCGGTGCGAAGCCGGTACCGCCCGTGATCGAACGCATCGAACATGGTCGGGATCGCCGGGTGCTCGACCGGCTCGTCGCTGTCGTCGTGGACCAGGTTCTGCTGGCTGACGTAGGCGACGTAGCTCGCTTCCGCATTCTCCGCGAGCAAGTGATAGAAGGGCTGGTCCTTCGGCGGACGCATCGTCTCGGGAATGGCCTCGTACCATTCCTCGCTGTTCGCGAATTCCGGGTCGACGTCGAAGATAACGCCGCGGAAGTCGAGCAGCCGGTGCCGCACGACGTCTCCGATCGTGAAGCGCGCCAGCGCCACTTCGTCCAGTGTTCGGCCGGTCATTTCCGGAAAACGCTTCATCTGCCCCATGGCTGCAATTTAAAGGAGCGTCCGCCTTAAACAAGGCCCGGAGCCGCAACGTCGGCTTGCCGACGTAACGCTCGCTCCCTATTCGGTAGATTCAAAATCACTGGGGGCTGCAATGACTGTTTCCGTAGCAATCGATCGCAAAGTTTCCAAACGCGCGATGCTTCAGCATCCGTTCTACCAGGCCTGGACCGAAGGACGGCTGAGCCTCGAAACATTGCGCGCCTATGCTCGCCAGTATTTCCACCACGTCGAGGCTTTTCCGCGGGCGGTGAGCGCGGTCCACAGCGCCTGCCCGGACCGCGACGGCCGCCGAATGCTTGCGGAGAATCTCGCCGAAGAGGAGGGCGTTGGAACCGGCAAGCAGGATCACGCGACCTTGTGGCTGATGTTCGCCTGCGGCCTCGGGGAGAATGAGCGCGGAGTTCGCAACCAGGAGCTGAACCGGGAGACGGAGGCGCTGATCGAAACCTTCCGCCGCCTGTCGCACAAATCCTTCGCGTCGGGCCTTGGAGCGCTCTACGCGTATGAAAGCCAGTTCCCTGGCGTCGCTTCAGCCAAGATCGAAGGCCTCGTCGACCGCTACGGGATTGCCGACGAGGAGACGCTCCGCTTCTTTCGTGTGCACAAGAGCGCAGATGTGGAGCACAGCGCCGTCTGCCGGGCCCTTCTCGACAATTTGCCGGAAGCCGAGCGCGGCGAAGCAATCGCTGCCGGCGACGAGCTAGCCGCCGCTCTCTGGAACTTTCTGTCGGGAGTCGAAGCGACCGCGTCGCTGAACTAAGGGCCTTCCGACCGGCAGCCGGTGACGTCCGCAGGGCCCTGCGATCGCAGTGTGCAGGCGGGGTTGCCGCTGAAGGTCAGCGTGACTGGCCCTTCCGCGTCGATCTTCACCGCGTTGGTTGCGGTCAGCTTGAGCGCTGCAGTTCCCTGCGCGCCGATAGTCGCATCCTTCGCGGTCAGCGCAGACCCGTCGAAGGTCGAGGCGCCGAACAGGTTCGCGGTCAGCTGTGGCGCCGATCCTGCGATCGTGACATCTCCGCTTCCGGAGATTCCGACCTTCAGCGTGTCGACCGCGATAGTGCCGACGGACGCCGACCCGGCGCCCTGCACAGTCATTTGAAACGACGGGGCTTTCACATGATCGATGGAAAGGCTTCCGGAGCCATTGAGCCACGCGGCGGAGAGATCGTGCGTTCCGATGCTGATCGTCACCAGTCCTGAGTCCCGTCCGGGAAAGCTGCTCCAGCTCGACGCGTTCTGCTGGACGACGAGGGTTCGGCCTTCGACCTCGACAGAGACATCATCGATGGCATCCATCCCGCCTGTCGCTTTTGCGAAGGGCGCCACTCCGGTCACCAGCTGGACCTTGAACGGCCCCGTCACCCGGATTCGGTCGAAATCCTGGATCCCGAAGTTGCGGGTTGCCGCGGTGGCGGGTGCGGAGAGCGCAAGCGCGGCGAACGCGAGAAGTCGAAGATGCATGGTCACACCTTCGCCGCTTATGGTTAACACCGGGTTAGGAGCACCGCGCGTCGCCGGAGCCCACCTTCGAGACGGTGCATTTCGCGCCGCCGGTCAGGGTTACATCGCCGGATCCCATGATGCTGACGTTGGCAGTTCCAGAAACCTGCCCGCTCACGTCTCCGGAGCCTGCGACGCTCACATTTGCGTTTTGTGCACTGACAGCGCCGGCATCGATCCCGCCCGATCCAGCGATGTCATATTCCGCGGCAGCCACCTTGCCAGACCGTGCGAGGATATCGCCCGATCCGCCGATCGAGAGTTTGAGGCTTTGCACCGACACCTGGCCCAGGTTCAGGTCCCCGGAGCCCGCAATATTGCCTTCGAACGAATTGCCATGGACCTTGTCGACCTGCAGCCCGCCGGAGCCGGCAAGGGTTGCCGCGCTCAAGACTGGAACTGTCACATGTACCTTTACGGATCCATTCCATCCGCCAGTGGTGAAGAACCCGTGGGATTCCGGACGGATCAGAAGCTTGTCTCCATTCACCTCGACCACCAGCCGGTCGATTGCGTTTTTCGGACCGCTCGCGGTCACCGACGGCGCGCTGCCGGTGGTGGCCTGGACGTCATAGGGACCCGCGACCTCGATCTGCTCGAAGGGGCCGACCTGGTACGACCGCTGAACCGTGGGGCCGCCATCGCCTTGACCGTGCGCGTCGCCACAACCTGAAAGCGCCAGCGCCGCCGAAGCAATCACTCCGATTCCGATCGCCCTCATCCTCGCCTCCATGACTGTATTGTGTGAGCAATACAGATAAGAGCGATAGGAACGCAAGCGCAAAGAAAAGGGCGCCCGGTGAGGGGCGCCCCGTTTCTTCCGTCGCTTGGCGCGGGGAAAAGCTTACGCGAGCTCTTTGGGCTTGTGGTGGATCACCGCCGCCTTGTTCAGGATCTCGAGGATCTTGGCGAGAGCGCCCTTTTCGTCGGTCTCCTCCATCGCTCCAAGCTCACGCGCCAGGCGCGACGACGCAGCCTCGAAAATCTGCCGCTCGGAATAGCTCTGCTCCGGGGCATCGTCCGGGCGGAACAGGTCGCGGACCACCTCGGCGATCGAGGTAAGGTCACCGGAATTGATCTTCGCCTCATATTCCTGGGCTCGGCGCGACCACATGGTGCGCTTGACCTTCGGCTTGCCCTTCAGGGTCTCGAGCGCGTCCTTCATCGTCTTGTCGGACGACAGCTTGCGCATGCCCACCGAGTCCGCCTTGTTGACGGGCACTCGAAGCGTCATTTTTTCCTTTTCGAAACGAAGGACATAAAGATCGAGACGAGCTCCGGCGATTTCCGTGCTCTGGAGTTCGACGACTCGGCCGACACCGTGCTTGGGGTAAACAACATAATCGCCGACATCGAAGCTCAAAGCCTTGGCAGCCATTCGCACACCTTTCTAAATCGATGGCAGTCAGAGCCGGCGTGCCGCGCATCGCCCCCCAAAACGACAACTCGTCGTGGCTCTTCCGCCTCTCTCGGGTTCCTGCAAAACGGGCCGCTGCCGAAGCGCGGCGGCCTCTGTGACAATTTTATATCACAACGGACTTCAAATTGCCAGTCCAAGCTGGAGGGGGTCATCGTTAACCCCTTCACTTAAGTTATGAAGTCCCAAGCCAAGCAGCCTGATCCCCCTTTTTAGCGGGTGGAGCGCGGCAAGTAAGGCCTGTCCGGCCGCCGAAAAGGCAGCAAGATCGGGAACGGCCGATGGAAAACTCCGCGACCGGGTGATGATGGTGAAATCGCCGTACTTCACCTTCAGAGTGACGGTCCGGCCGGTCACTTCCGCCCGCTCGACCCGTGCCCACGCATAGCCGGCGATTCGCTCCAGCTCGGCCGCGAGTCGCTTCGGATCCGTCAGGTCTTCGTCGAAAGTCCGTTCGGCGCTCACCGACTTGTACGGCCGGTCAGGCTTCACCTCGCGCTCGTCGATCCCTCGGCAGATGTTGAAATACCAGCGGCCGCTCGACCCGAACCGCCCCTCAAGCTCAGGCAGGCTCCAGCGCTGCAGGTCGGCGCCGGTCAGGATCCCGAGCTGCTCCATCTTCCGCGCGGTCACCGGGCCGACGCCGTGAAAGCTGGAAACCGGAAGTGCCGCGACGAAAGCCTCTCCCTGGTCGGGCCGGATCACCGTCAGCCCGTCCGGCTTGCGGTAATCGGAAGCCAGCTTGGCGATGAACTTGCAGTAGGAAACGCCTGCCGACGCGGTGAGGCCCGTCTCCTCGCGAATCCGGCGGCGAATGTCCTGGGCGATTGCCCTCGCGCTGCCGAGCCCGTGCCGGTCCTCGGTCACGTCGAGATAGGCTTCGTCGAGGCTGAGCGGTTCGACAAGGTCCGTGTAATCGAGAAAGATTGAGCGGATCTGCTGTGAAACCGAGCGGTAGACGTCAAAGCGGGTCTTGACGAAGATCAGCTCGGGGCAACGCCGTTTTGCGGTCACCGCGGGCATGGCGGAGCGGATTCCGAACTTCCGAGCCTCGTAGCTCGCCGCCATGACCACGCCGCGATGGCCACCGCCTACGGCTAGCGGTTTGCCCCGAAGCTCGGGATCGTCGCGCTGTTCGACCGACGCGTAGAAGGCGTCCATGTCGACATGGATGATCTTCCTCGTTCTGCCCTTCTCCCCGTCGCGGGAGCGGGGGTTGGGGTGAGGGGGACGAGTCGGCCACGGTGCGATTTTTCTGTCCTACAGCGCCGGCCCGAGTCTAGCGAGGAATCTGTGCTTGATTCCGCGTATCCCGTCAGGTTCGAAGGTGACAAAGTGGAGGAAGTGGAAGGAGCCCCGGGACGGCCACTTTCAGGGTGACAGTTTTGCATCGCGCCAGCCAATCTGCTTAAGGGCGCGGCCATGAACATCCACGAATATCAAGCCAAGGAATTGCTGGCGAAGTTCGGCGTTCCAGTTCCCGCCGGCTTCCCGGCGATGAGTGTCGAAGAGGCGGTCGAGGCGGCAAGGAAGTTGCCCGGACCGCTGTGGGTGGTGAAGGCGCAGATCCACGCCGGCGGTCGCGGCAAGGGCAAGTTCAAGGAGCTTCCCGAGGGCTCAAAAGGGGGTGTTCGCCTCGCCCATTCGGTTGACGAGGTGCGCGAGCACGCAGCCGAAATGCTGGGAAAGACCCTAGTCACTGTCCAGACCGGTCCGGCCGGCAAGGAAGTGCAGCGGCTCTACATCACCGACGGAGTCGACATCGACAAGGAATTCTACCTTGCGCTCCTCGTCGACCGCGAATCGAGCCGGGTGGCGATCGTCGCCTCGACCGAAGGCGGCGTGGAGATCGAGAAGGTCGCCCACGAAACGCCCGAGAAGATCCACACGCTGAGCATCGATCCTGCGACGGGTCTGATGCCGCATCATGGCCGCGAAGTCGCCTCGGCGCTCGGCCTCAAGGGCGATCTCGCCAAGCAGGCGCAGAAATTGGTCGCGAAGCTGTACGACGCCTTCCTCGGCACCGATGCTTCGCAGATCGAAGTCAATCCGCTTGCCGTCACGGACAAGGGGCAGTTGCTCGTCCTCGATGCCAAGGTCGGCTTCGATAATAATGCCGAGTTCCGTCACCCCGAGCTCCAGCAGCTCCGGGATGTGACCGAGGAAGACCCGATGGAGCTCGAGGCGTCGAAATACGACCTCAGCTACATCAAGCTCGATGGGGACATCGGGTGCATGGTCAACGGCGCCGGCCTCGCCATGGCGACAATGGACATCATCAAGCTCAACGGCGCCGAGCCCGCCAACTTCCTTGATGTCGGCGGCGGCGCTTCCAAGGAAAAGGTCACAGCTGCGTTCAAGATCATCCTCTCCGATCCGGCGGTCAAAGGAATCCTCGTCAACATCTTCGGCGGGATCATGCGCTGCGACATCATTGCCGAAGGAATCGTTGCCGCGGCGCGCGAGGTTCAGCTCGGCGTTCCGCTGGTGGTTCGGCTTGAAGGCACGAACGTGCAGCAGGGCAAGGAGATATTGGCGAAGAGCGGCCTTCCGATCATTCCGGCCAACGATCTCGGCGATGCCGCCCGAAAGATCGTCGCGGAGGTGAAGGAGCAGGTGGCGGCATGAGCCAGAACCGTCGCCCCGGCCTTGAGCCAGGGTCCGCCTTTTCTTTCAGAAGTAGAGAAAAGGCAGGCGGGCCGGATCAAGTCCGGCATGACGAAGAAAGGTGAAGAATGAAAATCCTCGTCGCGGTCAAACGCGTCATCGATTACAACATCAGGCCGCGGGTGAAGATGGACGGCTCGGGGGTCGACCTCGCCAACGTCAAGATGAGCATGAACCCGTTCGACGAGATCGCCGTCGAGGAAGCGATCCGACTCAAGGAAAAGGGTATCGCGAGCGAGATCGTCACAGTCTCGATCGGGCCGCAAAAGGCGCAGGAGACCCTTCGTACCGCTCTGGCGATGGGCGCCGACCGGGCCATCCTCGTCCAGACCGATGAGGAGGTCGAGCCACTTGCCGTCGCCAAAATCCTCGCGAAAATCGCCGCCGACGAGCAGCCGGGAATGATCATCCTCGGCAAGCAGGCGATCGACGACGATAGCAACCAGACGGGCCAGATGCTCGCCAGCCTGCTCGGCTGGCCGCAGGGCACCTTCGCAAGCAAGATCGACCCGGGTGGGGACAAGCTCACCGTGACCCGCGAGGTCGATGGCGGCCTGGAAACGGTAGAGCTCAAGCTTCCGGCCGTCGTCACCACCGATCTTCGCCTCAACGAGCCGCGCTACGCCTCCCTGCCCAACATCATGAAAGCTAAGTCGAAGCCGCTGGCGACGAAGAGCCCGGAGGAGCTGGGCGTCGGTATCATCCGGAGGCTCGAAACCCTGAAAGTAGCGGAACCGCCCAAGCGTCAGGCCGGGATCAAGGTCGGAAGCGTCGATGAACTGGTCGAGCGGCTGCACGGATTGGGGATTGCGAAATGAGCGTTCTGGTCCTGGTCGAGCACGATGGAAGCAGTATCAAGGATTCCACTCTCGCCACCGTCACCGCTGCGTCGAGGCTGGGCGAGGTTCATGCGCTGGTCGCCGGAGCAAATGTTGCCTCGATCGCCGAGCAGGCGGCGAAGATCGCTGGCGTGGCCAAGGTGCACGTCGCGGATGCGCCGCATCTCGATCACCAGCTTGCGGAAGAAGTCGCGCCGGTCGCCGCCAGGCTGATGGACGGCTATGACGCCTTCGTCGCCCCTGCCTCCACCTTCGGCAAGAATATCGCTCCGCGGGTCGCGGCCTTGCTCGACGTGATGCAATTGAGCGACATCCTCTCGGTCGAGAGCCCGGACACCTTCACCCGGCCCATCTATGCGGGCAATGCGATCGCCACGGTGAGGTCCGGCGATGCGAAGAAGGTGATCACCGTCCGAACCACAGTGTTCGACAAGGCGGCGGCCGAGGGCGGCAACGCCTCGATCGAGCCGGTCGATGCGGGACAACCCGCCGGCCTCAGCCGCTTCGTCAGCCTCGACGCGTCCGAGAGCGAACGGCCTGAGCTCACCAGTGCCAAGGTTGTCATCTCGGGCGGCCGCGCCTTCGGCTCGGCCGAGCAGTTCCACGGCTTGCTCGACCCGCTCGCCGTTAAGCTCGGCGCAGCGGTCGGCGCCTCTCGCGCCGCGGTCGATGCCGGCTATGCGCCCAACGATTATCAGGTCGGTCAGACGGGCAAGATCGTCGCTCCGGACGTCTACATCGCGATCGGGATTTCCGGCGCGATCCAGCACCTCGCCGGGATCAAGGACGCCAAGACCATCGTCGCCATCAACAAGGACGAGGACGCGCCGGTTTTTCAGGTCGCGGACATCGGCCTCGTCGGCGACCTCTTCAAAATCGTACCGGAGCTGACGGAGAAGCTTTAACTGGACGTGGCGGTCCCTCCTCGCTTAGCCTGAGCGGGCTCGGCGGACTGGGGGTTCTCTCGTGCGTTTCAGATTGATCATGCTTTGCGCGGCCATCGCGCCGCTGCTTATGGCCGGAGCTCCGGAGCCTGTGCGGCTTCAGCCCTCCAGCCCGTGGGACGTCGACTACGGCGAAAACAGCTGTCGTTTGATGCGCATTTTCGGCGAAGGGCAGGACAAGACCTCCCTGCTATTTGAAAGCCCCGCGCCGGATCACATGACGATGCTGGTGGTCGGCCAGCCGCTAAGGACCGGGTTGAGGGAAGTTTCAGCCAAATTCATTCCGGCCAATGGCGAACCCATGACAGGACGTCTGGCAGAGTCTTCGCAGGAGCGCGCTCCAGCCATTCTGTGGTCGGGCGTCGATCTGGAGCCGGACTCCATCGTCAAGCGGCAGCACGAGGAGCGCCGATACGAGAAAGAACACAAATATGTTCGTCCGCCGCCATTCGATCTCGTGCAGCGCGCCGCTGATCGGGCAGCCCGCCAGGCGTTCGCTTCGTCTGTGACGGGAATCCAGATCGACGTGCGTCATGACAAGTCAGTCGTCCTAGAGACTGGTCCGCTGGGAGACGCGATCAAAATCTTCGACGTGTGCATGCGGGATGCGCTGAAGGACTGGGGAGTAAATCCAGACGTCGAAGACAAGATCGTTCGGCCGGTGTGGGCACCCGAACCCTGGCGCTGGCTTGTTGGGGAGGATTATCCGGACGACATGATTATGCGGGGTCAGGAATCGGAGGTTTCCGCTCGCTTGTTGGTCGATGCCGCGGGGAAGCCGACGAGCTGCACGAGTCTCAGCTATTTCAGGGAGCCGGAATTCAACAAAACTGTCTGCACCAAGTTGATGGCGCGTGCAAAGTTTTGGCCGGCCGAGCTGGCTGACGGAACCAGGGTCGCGAGCTACTACACGGTGCATGTAATCTTCAACGTAGGCCACTAAAGGGCTTCGACCGGTCACTTAGCAGAAAACTACGCTAGCCACTCCGGGACGCGCTCGGCGGCGAAAATGGTTTCAGGCAGGATTCGGTCGGCGACGACTGCAAACTTGTCGCCATCGACCAGCACCTCGGCGATGAAGCCGCGGCTGTTGTAGCTCGACGCCATGGTTGCTCCATAGGCGCCCGCTGTCCTGAAAATCGCGAGCTCGCCCGCCGCCACCGCGTCGCATTCGCGGTCGCGGGCGAAGGTATCACCGGTCTCGCAAATCGGCCCGACGATATTGGCGGTCATTCGCGTGCCGGTCGGCCGAACCGCCTCGAAATCGTGCCACGCGCCGTAGAGCGCCGGACGGGCGAGGTCGTTCATCGCCGCGTCGACCACCACGAAAGGCGGGCCGTTGCCGCCGCGCTTGACCCGGATGACTCGGGTCAGGAGTACGCCGGCGTTGCCAGAGATGACCCGTCCCGGCTCGAATATCAGCCGAACATTCCAGCCTCGGGTGATCCGAGTGACCATCGCTCCGTAATCGGCGGGACTGGGGAGCACGTCGCCTGCCTTGTACGGCACTCCGAGGCCTCCGCCGAGATCAGCGTGGGTGATCGTGCGCCCTTGGCCGCGCAGCGCTTCGATCAGCTTGCCGAGGCGCGAAAAAGCTTCCTCGAACGGCTCGAGGCTGGAGAGCTGGCTGCCGATATGAAGAGCAACCCCGCGAAGGTTGAGACCGCCACGCTCGGACAGTTTGGCGAACAATTCCTCGGCGCGCGAGATCGGCACGCCGAACTTGTTCTCCGCCTTGCCGGTGGAGATTTTCTCGTGAGTCCCCGCATCGACGTCTGGATTGACCCGAAGCGCGCAGTCGGCGCGAACGCCTCGTGCTTCGGCAATGTGGGCGAGATCGAGGGCCTCTTCTTCGGACTCCAGGTTGAACTGGCCGATCCCGGAATCGAGACCCGCGACGAGTTCGGCGTGTGTCTTGCCGACCCCCGAGAACACGATCTTCTCCGGTTCGACCCCGGCAGCAAGCGCGCGCGCCAACTCACCGCCCGAGACGACGTCGGCGCCGAAGCCCTGCCGCTGAAGCACCTTCACCACCGCAAGGTTCGGATTCGATTTCAGCGCGAAGGCGATCCATGGGTTGTCCAGGCCGGAAAGCGCCTCGGTGAAAACCTGTGCGTGCCGCTCGAGGGTTGCCCGCGAATAGACGTAGACCGGCGTGCCGACCGCCTCGGCGATAGCCGCCAAGGGCACGTCCTCGCAATAAAGCTCGCCGTCCCGAATGTGGAAATGGTCCATGGGAGGGCCGCTTAGGGAGACGGGACCGATATGAAAAGGGCCAGCCACCGGTGCCGCGGCAGGCCCAATCAGTGGTTCAGTCGTGAAAGCTCTACTTCGACTTCACGTGCTCGGGCTTCCCCTTGCGCGGCGTCGACGCCATTTTCTTCAATTCTTTCTCGCTCATCGAAGACATGCTCTTCGATGCTCCGTGAAGCGAGCTCTTCGGCTTCTTGCCTTCCTTGACGGCCAAGGCGATTCCGGCGGCTTCCTGCTGAGCCTTGGATTTGGCTGGCATGATCTTTCTCCTCTCTATTCGAGGATGAAACGCTCCAGCGCGGCGAACGCTTCGTCATCGGTAACCTGTTCGGGCGGATGCTTGCAGAAATAAGCGGCTGCGGGCTTGATCGGGCCGGAAAGCCCGCGGTCCCTGGCGATCCGCGCGCAGCGGATGAGGTCGATCGCGACTCCGGCGCTGTTCGGGGAATCCTCAACCGAAAGGCGAAGCTCCAGGTTCATCGGCACGCCGCCGAACAGCTGGCCCTCCATCCTCAGGAAGCAGACCTTGTTGTCGTTCTGCCACGCGACATAATCCGAAGGGCCCACGTGGATATTCTCAGGGTCGAGCCGATGCTCCGCGACGGACTGTACCGCTTCCGTCTTGCTCACCTTCTTCGAGGCGAGGCGGGATCGTTCGAGCATATTGAGGAAGTCGGTATTGCCGCCGGTGTTGAGCTGGTAGGTTCGGTCGAGACGAACGCCGCGCTTGTGGAACAGGTCGGTTAGCACACGGTGGACAATCGTGGCGCCAAGCTGCGCCTTGATGTCGTCGCCGATCACAGGCACTCCGGCTTCCTCGAACCTCTTGGCCCAATGTTCGTCGCTGCCGATGAAGACCGGCATGCAATTAACGAAGGCGACGCGGGCTTCGAGCGCGCACTCGGCGTAGAATTCCGTCGCCTGCTGAGATCCGACCGGGCAGTAATTGATCATCACATCGGTGCGCGTTTCGCGAAGCACCTCGACGACCTCCTGCTGGTCCGGCTCCGGGGCATCGGCGAGCATGAACCGGCGGTCGTCCGGGAAGGGCTCCATATGATCGGAATAGCCGTCGAGGATTTTGCCCATCCGCACCGTGGCGCCAGTCTCGCCCAAGTGGTCGCAGAAGACCTGCGTGCAATTGGGCTTGGCGAAGATTGCCTCGGCCACATCATGTCCAACCTTGCGCTTGTCCACGTCCCAGGCAGCCACGACGCGGATGTCCTTCGGCCGGTAGCCGCCGAAATCCCAGTGCATCAGCCCGATCTGCTCGTTGGCTCCGCCATTGGAATAGTAAGCGATGCCCTGGACCAGGGAGCTTGCGCAATTCCCGACGCCCACAATTGCGAGGTTGATGTCCGTTGAGCGGGGGGTTGGGTCGTGAAGGCTCATGTCGCACTCCGTTCCGCCGCGAGGCGTTCGTCGCGATTGAAATGCAGAGGGGTGAGCTCTGGTGCTCGCACGTGCATCCGGGTGGGAAGCTCCGGCCGTTCCAAGTTACGCGGGTGCCTTGCTCCCGGCGCATAGCGATCGATCATCCATGCGCAGAAGTCGGCGAATTCCTGCGGATCGCGCGCCGGGCTGGTGTGGTGCGGCGAGACACCAAGATGTTCGGGAGTGAAGCAAAAGGTCACGGTTACCTCGAAGTCGGCGAGCGCCTCCATCATCCGGTCGAACCAATCGACGGCGTTGGGCCGGAAGCTGTCGGCCCAAGACAGGCCGGTGCGGATCCGGCGAGTGCCGAGCCGTTTCATCCACTGAACCGCTTCATTGAGCCGAGGATCGTCGAAGTGGAACCACTGCATCAGCCCGACCTCGCTCGCGTGGCGGGCGTAGACGTCGAGCGCCGGCTTTGGCGTGCCGTCCTCCCGGATCAGCCCGAGGTAGAAATGCCTATAGTAGGACGAGCCTTCGGCCTCGCGGTGACGGGTCTCCGCGCCCCACGACTGCGGAAGGTCGAACAGCGAATACCAGAACACTCGCGGCACTCGGGCGCTGCGCAGAAGCTCGATTGTCCGTTCCAGGCCAAACACCTGAACCTCTTCAGCGCCGAAGCTGCTGACTCCCACCTCCGTAACCCACACGGGCTTGTCCGTTACCCTCCGAATTTCGGCAATCCTGTCGGGCCACGCATTCAGCGGCCACAGATTCCAGTCCAACGGGAAGCCGTGAACGGCGACGACGTCGACCCCATCGAGAGCGCCATGTGCTTCGATTTGCCGAAGCCAATGCGGGTCGATCGGCGACATTCCGCCGAGCACCCGGGTCATGGCTGGATTGACCTCGCGGATCGCCTTTCCGGCGGCAAGCACATGATCGGAAAACAGCCGCCAGTCGGGATCGAGGCCCAAGTCCCAATGCGACTTGTTGTTGGGCTCGTTCCAGATCATTGCCGCTTCGATCATTCGCCTGCCCCCTTCGCCGGATAGACGACACCCGGATCCCATTCGCCATACGGCCGGCGGGCAACGCGGCAGAGATAGACTTCGTCCTCGATCCTTTGCTCGATGGAAAAGCCGGAGGAGCGGAGCATCGCTTCGGCGCAGGCCCGGTTCGGGACCCACCAATTGGTCCAGTCTCCCGCATACCGGTTCTCGACGAAGTGCAGAGCTGGGTAGGAGGATTCGAAGAAGAGATCCGTCTCCGAAAAATCGTAATCCTCATCGAGCTTCAGAACGTTCTTCGAGCCGCGCTGCATCGACTGGAACAGCATCAGATCCCTCGCGACATGCTCGCGGATCAGGTCCAGCGCCAGAAGGGGATGACGGAGGTGGTAAAGAACCCCCATGAAGATCACGAGGTCGAACTTCTCGCCGATTGTACCGACGTTGTAGACGTCGAGCTTGCGAAACTCGATGTCGTCGAAGCCGAGAACCTCGCTCGCCAGCCTCGCCTGATCCAGATAGCGGTCGTCGAAATCGATCGCGAGCACCCGATCCGCGCCTCGGCGCTTCATCTCGACCGAATAGAAGCCGGCGTTGCAGCCGATATCCAGGACCGATTTGCCCTTCAGGCTTTTTGGCAGGTGCGGAGCGAACCGCTCGAACTTGCTGGCCGGATAGTCGCCGAGGAAGTGATCGGGGGCTGTCCAGACGCCGCCGAGATTCATGTTGTGAAACCACGGCTTCAACTCGTCGATCCGGCGCTGAAGCCCGGGGTCGCGAACGCGACCGATCGTTCTTTCCGCTAGATTCACTGATAAAGCCTTTCGTTGATGCTTCGAACGCGCGCTCCCCAGCGCCCAAGCTCGATGGAGGAAATGGACGCCGGGTCGATGTCGAAACGAAGAAGATTATCGAGCGGCATCCCAAGATAGCGGGCCAACACTCCCCGGATGATGTCGCAATGAGTAACTGCAGCCACCGTTTGCCCATCGTGTTCGGAAGCGATCACCTCCAGCGCGGACGCTGCACGCTCCACCGCCTCCGCCATAGACTCTCCGCCGGGAGTGCGGCCTGTGCTCCGCGCCTCGTTCCAGCGCTGCCAATCTTCGTCGCCCTCAAGATCGGTAAATGGACGGCCGGTCCATTGTCCGAAATCAATTTCGTCGAGCGTCTCGCGAACCTTCACCTCCAGCTCGTGCGGTTCGGCGATGTCGCACGCGGTGTACCAGGCGCGCTCGCGCGGGCTGGAGTAGACCGCCGCAATCGGCAGAGTGCCAAGCAGGTCGCCCACGATGGCGGCTTGCTCCAGTCCGTCGCTGCTCAACGCCACATCGCTCCTTCGTCCGCTGAGGACCTTCCCCAACTCCACGTGAGCGGCATGACGGACCAGAAATAGCGTCGCGCTCACCGTCGGGAGGCCGAAATTCCAAGCATCTACAAAGATGAATGTGCCAATTCGTCCAAGGTTCCCGCGGGTCGATAGATTTGCGTAACGAGACCAGGCCGGAACAATCAGTCGGCGGATGGGTTGAAGAAGAAGATCCTGTCGGGATTATTTCTGATAATCTATGTTAGTTCGGCGTGAATATGCGATTGTGGAATAATAAAAGTCAAGGCGCGACCGTTTCGTGTGCAAAATGATTGAGGTATTTCGATCTGTTTGCCATGGAACATCATTAACTTTGTCCTGAGGGGTGTTGGGTTTGTCCGAGGCGATATTAGTGACAGGCGGCGCAGGGTTCATAGGCTGCGCCGTTACTAAGGAGCTACTTCAACGCGGCAACGAGGTGAGGGTGCTCGACAGCATGATCGAGCAGGTTCACGGCGACCGGGAACGACCTGAGGGCCTTCCGGCTGAAGTCGAGCTTTTGCGCGGGGACATCCGCAACAAGGACATCGTCACGCGCGCGCTGGAAGGTGTCGACAGCGTCATCCATCTCGCCGCCGAGGTGGGTGTGGGCCAGTCGATGTATGCGGTCGAGCGCTACACGTCGGTTAATGAAACCGGGAGCGCTGTGCTGTTCGAGCAGTTGATCGATAATCCGGTCCGGCGGGTCGTCACTGCTTCCTCAATGAGCATCTACGGCGAGGGTCTCTATCGCGACGCCGACGGTAATCTCGTTGAGGATGCTGAGCGCCAAGCGCGCCAGTCCAGCGGCGACAGCTGGGATCCGGTCGATGCAGAAGGGCGGTCGCTGCAACCGGTCGCGACGCCCGAATGGAAGCGGCCCAGCCTCGCGTCGATCTATGCCCTCGGTAAGTATGTGCAGGAGCGCCAGACGCTGATCATGACAAACGCGTACGGCATGGAGGGCGTGTGCCTCCGACTATTCAACGTCTACGGCCCTGGCCAGGCGCTTTCCAACCCCTACACCGGAGTCCTCGCCATCTTTTCATCGCGGCTGCTCAATGGCCAGCGGCCAATGATCTTCGAGGACGGGGAGCAGCGACGGGATTTCGTCTATGTCGGCGACGTCGCCCGCGCCTTCGCCGAAGCGCTTACCGCACCCGACATCGACGGAGAGGTGTTCAACATCGGCTCCGGCCATGACCGAAGCGTTTCCGATGTCGCGCGTGAGCTGGCGCGGGCGATGGGGCGCGACGGTGTGGAGCCGGAGATCGCCGGAAAGTCGCGGACGGGCGACATTCGCCACTGCTTCTGCGACGGCAGCAAGGCCGCCAAAAAGCTGGGCTTCCGGGCCGAAAAGGATTTTCAGGAAGGATTGGCCGAGCTTTCCGAATGGGTCGCCAGCCAGACTGCCGACGATCGTGTCGAAGAGGCACGGGCCGAGCTGGAAGCGCGGGGCCTTGTCGCATGATCGGGCGCGACGATCGTCCGATACTGGTCACAGGCGGCGCCGGCTTCATCGGCTGCAACATCGCCGACCGCTTCGCGGGTGAGGGCCATGAGGTCCTGATCTACGACGCGCTGTCGCGGCCGGGTGTCGAGCGGAACCTGCAATGGCTGAAAGACCGCCACGGCAGCCGGATCAGCGAAGTCATTGCCGACACGCGAGATGAGGACGAGGTGGTGCGGGCCGCCGCCGACGTGAAAGCGGTGTTCCACATGGCCGCGCAGGTTGCCGTGACCACCAGTCTGGTCGATCCCCGCGAGGATTTTGAAATCAACGTCAAGGGCACGATCAATGTCCTCGACGCAGTGCGGCTGCGCGGCGAGCCGGTGCCCGTGATCTTCGCTTCGACCAACAAGGTGTACGGCGATCTCGGCGATCTCCAGTTCGACCGTGTCGCCGACCGCTACGTTCCGAAAAGCGAGATCGCCAACCGCGGCATGAGTGAAGCGCGCTCGCTCGACTTCCACACGCCCTACGGCTGCTCGAAGGGATCGGCAGATCAATATGTGCTCGATTATGCGCGGAGCTTCGGAGTTCCGACAGCGGTGTTCCGGATGAGCTGCATCTACGGACACCGACAAATGGGGACGGAGGACCAGGGCTGGGTCGCTCACTTCCTGATCCGGGCGCTCGCGAATGAGCCAATTACAATTTACGGCGACGGGCGGCAGGTCCGGGATATTTTGGACGTCTCCGACGCCGTCGACGCGTACGCCCGCGCACTTGAGCGGATCGAAACGGTGAAGGGTCGCGCCTTCAATCTCGGCGGCGGCCCCGACAATGCGATTAGCCTGCTGCAACTGATCGGCGAGATTGAGACGATTATCGGCCGCAAGGCCGAGCTTCGTTTCGAGGATTGGCGGCGGGGCGATCAGCGCTGGTATGTTTCCGATACCAGCGCCGCGACCCAAGCGCTTGGGCTCGGCCGGCCACTGCCCTGGCGCAGGGGTGTAGCCTCTCTTGCGGAGTGGCTGGCGAGCGAGCGCGGAGCCCAGCTTGATACCGAGCACGCATTTGCGAGCGCAGCCGAATGAGAAGCGGCACGCGCCTGATGCTGGTCACGGATGCGGTCGGCGGCGTCTGGACCTACAGCCTCGATCTCGCCCGCGCGCTTCGCGAATGGGATGTGGAGGCGTTCCTCGTGGCCACTGGCCCTTCGCCGTCCGCCGAGCAGCGCGCGGAAGCGAGCGGATTCGAACTGATCGACACCGGTTTCCCGCTGGACTGGACGGCCAAGCGTCCCGACCTGATCCGTCGCGCCGGCTGTGGGCTTGCCGAATTGGCAGCCAAAGAAGGTGCCGACCTTGTGCAGGTCAACAGCGCCGCGCTTTTAGCCGATTGTGAATTCGACCGGCCGGTGATTGCGGTCCAGCACAGCTGCGTCGCCAGTTGGTGGGCGACCGTCAAGGGCACTCCGCTTCCAGCAGATTTCCGCTGGCGGCGCGATCTCATCGAATGCGGGTTCAACCGGGCCGCGGCGGCGGTCGCGCCAAGTGCAGCTTTCGCGGCGCTCACGGCCCGAACCTACGCCCTCACTCGGCCGGTGCACGCGGTGCACAACGGCCGTCGAGCGCTGTCGATGAAGCGTCGGCCGATGGAGGATTATGTTTTCACCGCTGGGCGGCTGTGGGACGAGGGAAAGAATGTTCAGACGGTGGACGAAGCGGCAGCCAGGCTTAGCGTCCCGGTAGAGGCTGCTGGACCGCTTCAGGGGCCAAACGGTGCGACCGTTTCATTCGACAAGCTCATCTGTCTCGGCGAATTGCCTCCGGCGGGGATCGCCGAACGATTGGCGGCTCGGCCGATCTTCGCTTCGGCCGCTGTCTATGAGCCATTCGGTCTCTCAGTCCTCGAAGCGGCCCAGGCCGGATGCGCGCTTGTCCTGTCCGACATCCCCAGTTTCCGGGAGCTGTGGAGCGGCTGTGCAACCTTCGTGCCGGCCAGCGACGCAAGCGCCTTCAGCGACGCGATCGAAGAGCTGCTGTCCAGTCCGGGCCGGCGAACCGATCTCGGCGTCGCCGCGCGGATGCATGCGCTTCGCTACACGCCCGACCTTATGGCCCGGAGAATGGTGCAGATCTACGAGCACCTGCTTCCCGAACCGCTTTCTCATCTCGTGCGCACCTCTGGCGCAGGCGAGTTGGTGGGTGCGGCATGAGGATCGCCTACTTCACGCATTCCCTGCGCTCCTGCTGGAACCACGGCAACGCGCATTTCCTGCGCGGCGTGCTGCGGGAGCTGATCGTGCTCGGACATGATGTCCAAGCCTTCGAACCCGAGGGTGCGTGGAGCGTCCAGAATCTCCTCGCCGATCACGGCCGGAAGGCGCTCGACAGATTCGCAATCGATTATCCCGAGCTAAGCTCGACAGTTTACCGCGCCGATGCCGATCCCGCAGAACTGGTCGATGACGCGGACCTGGTGATCGTTCACGAATGGAACGATCCAGAACTCGTGGCGACACTTGGGCGCATGCGAGCGCGAGGTGCGAATTTCACCCTGCTGTTTCACGACACCCACCATCGCGCCGTTTCCGCCCCCGAGCAGATGCGCGCCTACGATCTCGACGGCTACGACGGTGTACTCGCGTTCGGGTGGACATTGGCCGAGGTGTACCGGAAGTGGGGCTGGCGCGATCGCGTCTTCGTCTGGCACGAAGCGGCCGATACGCACCGCTTCCATCCCCCGCGCGAAGAGCAGCGGCGCGAAGGCGCGGTCTGGATCGGCAATTGGGGCGACGGCGAGCGAAGTGAAGAGTTGCTCGAATTGCTGCTCCAGCCCGCACAGTGGGCGAATATCCCGCTCGCCATTTACGGCGTCCGCTATCCCGCCGAAGCCAAGGACATGTTGTGGCGATACGGCGCTCGTTACCACGGCTGGGTAGCGAATGCCGCCGCGCCGGAGCTGTTCGCGCGCCACATGGCGACCGTTCATGTGCCGCGCCGATTTTACCGCGAAGCCCTTCCGGGAATCCCGACGATCCGGGTGTTCGAGGCGCTGGCGTGCGGGATTCCGCTCGTCTCGGCCCCGTGGGACGACAGCGAAGGACTGTTCCGCGTCGGAGAAGATTTCCTGATGGTCGAAAAGGGAGAAGATATGATCGCTGCGCTGACGCAGCTGAAGAAGGAGCCGGAGCTTCGAGAGTCTCTGGCGGAGAGCGGCCTCGAAACGATCCGTGCCGGGCATACCTGCGCGCACCGGGCGCGGGAGCTAATGAGAATCTTGGAAAAGCTGCGGCAGCCGGCGCTGGAGACCGCTGCATGAAGATCGCCTTCTACGGATCGAGCCTGCTGTCATCGTGGTGGAATGGCGCAGCGACTTACTATCGTGGGCTCCTGCGCGATCTGGCGTCGCGTGGGCATGAGATCAGTTTCTACGAACCCGATGCGTACGATCGGCAACAGCACCGCGACATGGAGCCGCAGCCGTGGACGAAATCTGTGGTGTATCCGGCGACGGAGGACGGGCTTCGCTCCGTGCTGGCGCAAGCGCGCAACGCTGATGTAGTCGTCAAGGCGAGCGGCGTCGGGGTCTTCGACACGGAGTTGATCGACGGAATTATCGCCAACAGCGGGGAAGATGCGCTTCGAATTTTCTGGGATGTCGACGCTGCCGCTACGCTCGACGAAATGCGGGAGGACGAGGATCACCCCGTCCGGCGCAACCTCCAGTCGCTCGACCTGGTGCTAACCTATGGTGGAGGGCCGCCCGTCGTCGAAGCCTATGAGGGATTCGGCGCAGCGCGCTGCGTCCCGATCTACAACGCGCTCGATCCGCAAACCCATCATCCGGTTGCGTCCGATGCTCGCTTCGCAGCCGACTTGTCGTTCCTCGGAAACAGGCTCCCAGACCGCGAAGCGCGGGTCGAGTCTTTCTTCCTCGCCGCTGCCGAGGCCCTCCCGGAGCGGCAGTTCCTCATCGGAGGCAATGGCTGGGACTCCAAGCCGCTTCCGGAGAATGTCCGAAACGTCGGCCACGTATTCACGCCCGAGCATAACGCCTTCAACTGTACCCCGCTGGCGGTGCTCAACATCGCCCGCGACAGCATGGCGAATATCGGCTTCTCACCCGCCACCCGCGTGTTTGAAGCCGCCGGCGCGGCGGCCTGCCTGATCACTGACGCGTGGGAAGGAATCGAGCTGTTCCTCGAGCCTGACGAGGAAGTACTGGTGGCTCGGGACGGCCGCGATGTCGCCGATCATGTTGCCAGTCTCACATCCCGACGAGCACGGGAGATCGGTCAGGCGGCGCTCAAGCGTGTTCTCTCCGAACACACCTACGCTCATCGCGGCGCGGAGGTGGATCGTATTCTGCGACGGGAGGCAGCGGTGAAGCGCGAGCCTGTCGTGGAGGCGGCGGAATGAAGCTCGTCGTCCTCGGCCTCAGCCTGTCCTCGTCGTGGGGCAACGGCCACGCGACGACCTATCGCGCGCTTTTGAAGTCGTTTTCGCAGCGTGGGCATGAGGTGCTGTTCCTCGAACGCGACGTGCCCTGGTATCGCGACAATCGCGATTGTCCGAGGCCGGATTATTGCCGGCTCGAATTCTACCGCTCGCTGGATGATCTCGAGAGCTGGCGCGGCGAGATCGAACGCGCCGATGCGGTGATCGTCGGCTCCTACGTGCCTGACGGCGTCGAAGTTGGCCGCTTTGCCCAGGAGCACGCGTGCGGCATCACCGCTTTCTACGATATCGACACACCGGTGACCCTCGCGAAGCTGGAGCGGGGCCATTTCGAATATCTCTCACCCGAATTGATCCCGCATTTCGACCTGTACCTGTCGTTCACCGGCGGTCCGACTCTGGACCGGATCGAAAGCCAGTATGGGTCGCCGGCAGCCCGCGCACTCTATTGCTCGATTGACGCCGAAGCTTACGCTCCGAGGCATCTGCCGAAGAAATGGGATCTCAGCTATCTCGGCACCTACAGCCTCGATCGGCAGCCGACGCTCGAGAAGCTCCTGATCGAACCCGCTCGGCGGCTTCCACAGCTCAAGTTCGTCGTCGCTGGTCCCCAGTATCCGGATGAGATCGACTGGCCGGCCAACGTGGAGCGGATCGACCATGTTCCGCCGGACGAACATGCCGACTTCTACGCGGCGTCGCGGTTCACGCTGAACGTCACACGGGCCGATATGATCGCGGCGGGCTGGTCGCCCTCGGTCCGGCTGTTCGAGGCTGCCGCCTGTGCAACGCCCGTCATTTCCGACCGCTGGGACGGACTCGACCGGTTGTTCGAGCCCGGCCACGAGATCTACCTCGCCGACAGCAGCGATGATGTCGTGAAACTGCTCCAGGATCCTCAATCGAACGACGAGGTAGGCAATGCCGCCCGGCGCCGCGTGCTCGCCGAGGATTCGTCGGAGCACCGCGCATCACAGCTCGAGCGCTATCTTCACGAGGCCGCCGATCGCCGCTTTCGGCGCACTTCAACCAATCCGAGGGAGTTACGAGTGAAACGAGGAACGGAGCGGGTTGCGCTTGTCACCGGCGGTGCGGGTTTCATCGGATCGCAACTTTGCGACCGGCTTATCGAAAGTGGCGCGCGGGTCGTCTGTCTCGATAACTTCCTCACTGGCCGGCCCAGCAATATCGCGCATCTGGAAGACGAGAGCCGGTTCGAGCTTGTGGACCATGACGTGATCGAGGATTTGCCGCCGCAGCTCCGGCGGGTGGGTTTCACCCACATCTATCACCTCGCCTGCGCCGCCTCACCGCCGCATTACCAGGCCGACCCCGAGCACACGATGCTGACCAATGTGGTGGGTACCAGCAATCTGCTTCGTCTCGCGGAAGAGTCGGGCGCGCGTCTGCTGCTCACTTCGACGAGTGAAGTGTACGGCGATCCTGAGGTTCATCCGCAGCCGGAGGACTATCGCGGCTGGGTCAACTGCACCGGCCCGCGTGCCTGTTACGATGAGGGTAAACGGGCGGCCGAGACTCTTGCTTTCGATTACCGCCGGAGCGGGCGGGCGCAAGTTCGGGTTGCGCGGATCTTCAACACCTTCGGACCGCGCATGCGATCGGACGACGGCCGCGTCGTTTCCAATGTCATTTGCCAAGCCCTCGCTGGCGACGACATCACCATTTATGGCGATGGCTCACAGACGCGCAGTTTCTGCTTCGTCGACGATCTCGTTCGCGGTCTGATGCTGCTGATGGATTCCCAGAGTGCCGATGGCATGCCGGTGAACCTCGGCAACCCCACCGAGATGACGGTGCGGGAGCTAGTGTCGCTGGTGAAGGACATGACCGGATCCAACTCGCGTCTGGTGAAGCGCCCATTGCCGGAGGACGATCCGCAGCGCCGCAAGCCTATCATTTCAAGGGCAAAGGAACTGCTTGGATGGGAGCCGGAGGTCGGGCTTCGCGACGGACTGGAACAGACGATTCGCTGGTTCGACGAGGAGCGGCGATCGAAGCGGGTCCCATGGCGCGGAGTCGCCCCATCCGAGGCGGAAGCGCCGCTGATCCAGGCGGCCGAGTAGAGGAGCAAGATGAGCGGAAGCGAAAGCGGCGAAAGCCGCTCGACCATGCGCGCGGCAGTGGTGACCGCGCCCGGCAAGGTAGAAATCCACAAAGTGCCGAAGCCGGAGCCCGGACCGGGTCAGGTCCGGGTGCGGCTTGAAGGATCTGGGGTCTGCGCATCCAACCTGACGCCTTGGGAAGGGTCGGAGTGGATGACGTTCCCCACGCAGCCCGGAGACTTGGGCCATGAAGGCTGGGGCGTGATCGATGCAGTGGGGGAAGATGTCAGGGATCTAAAAGTCGGGGATCGAGTCACGACACTCGGATCGAAAGCCTACGCCGAATTTGACGTTGCGGACGCCTCAGCCGTTGCCGGAATCCCCGAAGACCTGGCCGACGTGCCATTCCCCGGCGAGCCGTTCGGCTGCGCAATGAACATCTTCCGCCGCAGCGATGTCCGGCACGGCCAGACGGTCGCAGTCGTCGGGATCGGATTCCTCGGCGCGATCCTGGTGAGGCTCGCGTCAAATGCGGGGGCCCGGGTCATCGCGATTTCAAGACGGCAAAGCTCGCTCGATCTCGCCCTGAAGATGGGGGCGGCCGAGACAATCCCGATGGATGACCACTACGCCATCATCGAGCGTGTGAAGCAGCTGACCGGCGGCAAGTGCTGCGAGCGTGTGATCGAGGCTGTCGGCAAGCAATGGCCACTCGATCTCGCGGCCGAGCTGACCGGCGAGGGCGGGCGGCTGATCATTGCCGGCTATCATCAGGATGGGCCGCGGCAGGTCAACATGCAGCTATGGAATTGGCGGGGCTTCGACGTCGTCAACGCGCATGAGCGAGATCCTAACGTGGCGGTGCAAGGGGTGAAGGATGCGATCGAGGCGGTTCGGTCGGGTCTGCTCGATCCGGCCGATGTGATCACTCACCGGTATCCGCTCGAAAAGCTGGACGAAGCGCTGAACGCGACGCGGGACCGGCCGGGAAATTTCGTCAAAGCGGTGGTGACGCCGTGACCGTGAGGCTCGGCTTTCTCGGCGTCGGCTGGATCGGCCGGAACCGCATGGAAGCGATGCTCGCGACCGGAAAAGCTGAAGCAATCGCGATCTGCGATCCCAATCCGGAAATGGCCGATGAGGCGCAGAAGCTCGCGCCTGGTGCAAGGGCGGTCGCCTCGCTGGACGACTTGCTCGCGCTTGAACCTGACGGAGTCGTCATCGCTACGCCGAGCGCGCTTCACGCGGAGCAGTCCATCCAGGTACTCCGAAGCGGAGCGGCAGTGTTCTGCCAGAAGCCGCTCGGGCGAAATGCCGGTGAAGTCGAAGCGGTGCTTGATGCGGCGAGGAAAGCCGACCGGCTGCTCGGTGTCGACCTTTCCTACCGCCGCACCGCAGCCATGCAGGCGATCCGTGACCTGATTCGCTCGGGTGAGCTGGGGCAGGTTTTCGCGGCCGACCTGGTGTTCCATAATGCCTACGGTCCCGGGAACGCATGGTTCTACGATCCCAAGCTGTCGGGCGGCGGCTGCCTGATCGATCTCGGCGTGCACCTTGTCGACCTTGCCCTCTGGCTGTTCGATTTTCCCGAGGTGGTTGCGGCACACGGCCGAACCCTGAAGCAAGGTCGCGCCCCGGCTGCCGATGAGGTGGAGGATTTCGCGCTCGGCGAAATCGAACTCGCCAACGGCGTTTCGGTTCAGATCGCCTGCTCCTGGAACCTCTCCGCTGGTCAGGATGCCGACATCCGCGCCAGCTTTTATGGCACCGGCGGCGGCGCGGAAATGCGCAATGAGAACGGCTCCTTCTTCGATTTCGTCGCCAATCGCTTCAGCGGCCGTGATCGCGAGGGCATCGCTGGCTATCCCGACGAATGGAGCGGGCGAGCCGCAGCCGACTGGGTCGAAAGGCTGGCGCGAGGTGAGCGATTTGGCGGCACGACGTCCGGCCTGCTGCAGACCGCGGAGGTACTGGACAGCCTCTATGGCCGCTAAATCTCTTCCTTGATCTGAGCAAAGGTAAAGAGTGCAAAGAGGCCGGTCCCGCCAACAATGTTGCCGATGACGGCAGGAATGACGAAGCCGTAAATGGGCCAAAGCGGCGGTGCATTTCCCGTCAGCGCCAGCAAATAAGCCCCTGCGGCGCTGGCGATTGCGTGGGCAAATCCGCCGATAGCGATGACATAAGTCAACAGCAGGACAATCCAGAAGTGTCCGCTTTTCGTGGCGATGATCAGCCATGCGATTGCGGCAATCAGAAAGCCCGCAGGGATAGCCTGCATTAGTGTGTGGAGAAAATCGCGTTCCACCATCTTGCGGCTGACGTCGACCATCGCCGCCGTCAATTCGGGAGAGGTGACCTTGAGGACTACGCAAGACAGTGCCGCGAGAAAAGCGCCCAGCTGGTTGGTCAGGAAGACGATCGTCCACAGCCGCGCCAGCTTCTGAACATTGGCAAAGGTCGGCGATCCGATCGCTGGCATCACTGCGACGACGGTGTGCTCGGTGAACAGCTGAAGCCGTCCCAGGATGACGATCAGGAATCCGACGGAATAGCCGAATCCGGTTACCAGCTCGCGCCACGGCGCGTCAGGTAAATATTGGTGAAGAGCGCCCTCCGCAACGAGCGAATTGCTGACCGCCATCCCTGCTGCCAGCCCCGACCAGAAGAGCGATGTTGCGGGACGCCCGAGCTCGTGCTCACCCTTCAGGACCACCGCCTGGTAGAGGACAAGCGATTCCGGCCCGGATCGCTTTTCCGCTTCCTTTCGCTCCGCAGCTTTAAGGCTGGTCTGCTCGCTCGCCTCGACCATTGCCGCTCAACGGTCGCTCATCAGGAACGTTTCGTTCATTCCACGATCAGCCGCGCGATTTTAGTAAGAGGACATGCTTGACCGACGTCGATTGCTCCAACTTATCGGTGTCGCCGGTCCGGTGTTCGTTTTGGCGCGCACCGCTCCAGTTTCGGCCGCTGGCTTCGAGGTGAATCACAGCCCCGATGAATGGCGACGGCTTCTCGGTCCGCAGCGCTTCGCCATCCTGCGAGAAGCTGGCACTGAACCCGCCTGGTCCAGCCCGTTGTTGAAAGAGCATCGCAGAGGAATTTTTGTCTGTGCGGGTTGTGCGCTGCCGCTGTTCAGTTCGACGACGAAATTCGAAAGCGGAACGGGCTGGCCGAGCTTTTACGCGCCGCTCCGGCAAGCAATCATCACCCGGTCGGATCACAGCTTGGTTATGGTTAGGACGGAAGTGCTGTGCCGTCGCTGCGGCGGCCATCTCGGCCACGTGTTCGATGACGGACCGCGGCCAACGGGGCTGCGCTATTGCATGGATGGACTGGCACTCCAGTTCCGGCCCGCATGAGGAGAAGACGATGAGATTGATGGCCGCGACGTTCGCCGCAGCACTGATACTGACCGCTGGATGTTCGGCGGCCGCGCCGGCATCGCAGCTGCAAACCGCAGTCCTTGCGGGCGGCTGCTACTGGGGCATGGATTCGGTGTTCGATCATGTGAAAGGTGTCCGCAACGTCGTTTCCGGCTGGGCTGGCGGAAGTGCGGCCACGCCACACGCGGAAGCGGTGCAGATCCATTTCGATCCGAGCCAGATCAGCTACGCCCAGCTGCTGCAAATCTATTTTACGGTGGCGCACGATCCGACGCAGGTGAACAGGCAGGGGCCGGACGTTGGCCAGAATTATCGTTCAGCCATTTTTCCGCAGAATGCGGAGCAGCGAGCGATTGCTGATCGTGCAATCGCCGACCTCAAGCGATCCAAACCGGTCGCCACGCATCTCGAAAGCGGACCCTTCGAAGCCGCCCCGCCGGACCAGCAGGACTTTGCTCGCAAGCACCCGACCTTTCCGTATATTGTGGTCAATGACGAGCCGAAGCTGGTGAGGCTGAAGCACGATTATCCCCAGTGGTGGAAAGCCTGATCAGCCGCTAGGAGCCGCCCGTTCGGCAGCGGGGGCTATATATGGCGAAATCGATTGAAACGGTGGCGCTGATCGGCCTCGGGCTGATCGGTTCCTCGATTGCTCGCGGAGTGCGCGAGGCGCTGCCAGACGTAAAGCTCAACGGCTACGATGCCGATCCGGCGGTGCGTGTCCGTGCTCGTGAATTATCATTAGCAGATCACATTCCCGACCACGCCTCCGAAGCGGTTGCCGGTGCCGACCTCGTAATCCTGTGCGTGCCAGTTGGCGCGATGGAAGCGGCAGGTCGGGCCATCGGGCCGGGGCTGAAGCCGGACGCAATCGTCAGCGATGTCGGGTCGTGCAAGGCGCCGGTTCTCCGCGCTTTGCGCTGCGTTCTACCGGACGCACTGATCATTCCCGGCCATCCGATCGCCGGTACCGAGAAGAGCGGCCCCGACGCGGGTTTCGCGGCTCTATTCCACCGCCGCTGGTGTATCCTGACACCGGAAGAGGGAGCGGACGTCGGAGCGGTCGAGCGGCTCGCCGCCTTCTGGAAGGCGCTTGGGGCGAAGGTCGAGATCATGGATCCCGAGCGGCACGACCTTGTGCTCGCGGTAACGAGCCACCTTCCGCACCTCATCGCCTTCACCATCGTCGGGACCGCTTCGCATCTCGAGGAAGTGACCGAAGGCGAAGTCATCAAATATTCGGCCGGCGGCTTTCGCGACTTCACCCGTATTGCCGCGTCAGACCCGACGATGTGGCGTGACGTCTTCCTCGCCAACAGCGAGGCTGTCCTGGAGGTCCTGCGACATTTCCAGGACGACCTCCAAGGGCTGGTAGACTCCATCCGCTCCGGCGACGGCGCCTCGCTGTTCGACTGGTTCAGCCGGACTCGCGATATTCGCCGGGCGATCGTCTACGAAGGCCAGGACGTGGCTGCGCCCGATTTCGGGCGCAACACCTAGGCTCCCTTGATCGCGGTGATTTCCGAGCCGTCAGGTGGTTCCACCTGACTTGAAGTCACTCTAGCGCCGCCGCATCGTCGAGAAGCGGTAGACGATCCGATCCATGTAGACCTGGCCAGGGTTCAAACGGGCCGATCCGAGCTTCGGCTGATTCGGAGTATCCGGGAACACCTGCGGCTCAAGCGCCAGCGCGTCGCCCTGCCGGTAAAGGTGCCCATTCTTTCCGGCGATGGCGGCATTGAGGAAGTTGCCGGTATAGAATTGCACGCCCGGCTGGTTGCTGAGCAACTCCATCACTCGACCGCTCGATGGATCCTCGACTCTCGCCATCAAGTGAAGGTCGGCAGTCGGAGCCTTCATGACAACGAAGTTGTGATCGTAGCCGTGGCCTTTGGCGAGCTGGTCGTCATGTCCGTCGCGAATACGCTCGCCGATGATGTGCGGAGTCCGGAAATCGAACGGCGTACCTGCGACCGGGCGAAATTCGCCGGTCGGGATCAGAGTCGCGTTCACCGGAGTGATCGATTCCGCCGGGATCGTCAGCCATTCCTCGGTGATCGGGTGGTTGGAACCCTCGCCCGCGAGGTTGAAGTAGCTGTGGTTGGTGAGATTGACGATCGTCGGCTTGTCCGTCGTTGCCCGATATTCGAGGATCAGCTCGTTCTTCTCGTTGAGGCTGTACGTCGCGGTGGTGGTCAGCGTGCCGGGATATCCCTCGTCACCATCGGGGCTGACATAGGTCATCGAAACACTGGCGACGGGGCCGCTCTTGACGCTGTTGATCGTCCACAGATGCTTTTCGAAGCCCATCACGCCGCCGTGGAGGGCATTCGGGCCATCGTTCTTCGCCAGCTGGTAGGTCTTGCCGTCGAGCGTGAACTGCCCGTTTGCAATCCGGTTGGCATAGCGTCCGACGCTGGCGCCGAAGTGAGCGGTCTGGTGGACGTACCCATTGAGGTCATCGAAGCCGAGGACGACGTCTGCGGGATGGCCGTTGCGATCCGGCACGATCAGCGATTGAAGCGTCGCCCCGAAAGCCAAAATTCGAGCCTTCACGCCGTGCGAATTGGCCAGCGTGATCGCCTGAACTGTCTCCCCGTTTTGCAGCTTTCCGAAGTCGCTTCTGGTCGCAGTCGCCGCCAGGGCCGAAGTCGAACTCGCCATCGCAACTACAACCGTCATCCAACCAAATAGACGCATCCCTCTTCCTCCCGAATACTCACACAAAAAGCGTTCTATGCGCCGTTGCGGTGGAGGTCCAGTGAGAGGTGGCATCTAGACGACGAGTCGTCGGGAAGTATGGTGCCCAGGGGCGGGATCGAACCACCGACACCGTGATTTTCAGTCACGTGCTCTACCAACTGAGCTACCTGGGCATCTCGCAATGGCCGGATGGCCGTCTGGAGCGGGTGCGGGCTCTAACCCTCGTGATCCGCGCTGTCCAGTGACTCGGGGTCGGCTGGCGGGCCCGGAATCCGGTACCCCTCGCCAAGCCACTGCAGAAGGTCCCGATCCTTGCACCCGCGCGAGCAGAAGGGCGCGTGTTCGCCGGATGGCGGCTTGCCGCAGACCGGGCAGGGCTTGGGATCAGAGTTTCTCGGCATAGGCGCCGGAAATGGGCAGTGCGGCATCCGCGCGCAAGGCGACGGCGCCGCCGATCTGCCGTGCGAGCGCTTCAAGCCAATCGGACTTGCTCTCCAGCATCGCAATAACAGCTGGATGCGCCGCCAGTCGCTTCGCTCCGGATGCCTCGAACGCTGCCCGCCGGAGCAGGGCACGCGCTTCGAAGGCAGCACGGTCCTGCGCCAACTCGACCAGCGAAGCTCGGCAGCGCGGCCGGACGATCTGGACGAACCCGAAGCCGTTGACTCCGGTTCGTTCGAACGGCTGCGGGAGGTTTGCATCGATTGCCGATCCAATCTCCTGCCGCTGCGCTTTTCCGCTGACCGTCGGCAGGTCGATTCCGATCGAGCCGCCGATGTCGAACCGGAGGATGGATCTTGCCGCGGCCCTGGCTCCGGCGATGGCGAGTTCGAACGGAGCCACATGGCCATCGACATCGATCAGGGTCATCGCCGGCGTTGGCGAGATGCGAAGCTCGCCGCCCGGAAAGCGGACAACTCCGCTGCGCGCCTCCTCCAGCAGGTCCCACCAGCCAGCGTGCCCGAGCTCGTCGTTGGGTGCGGGAAACGGAATGGTTCTTGCGTCGAAGGTTGGCGGAAGGCTGGAAACTTCACTGGCGACGGTCGCCAGTGGGCGCTTCCACGGCTCCGCCCCGGGGATTGCCTCGCGCGTCACCTCGATGGTGAGCGTCGCGCCTTGGGTTACGGTGGGGGCTCCTTTCGGCAACAAATATTCCTGCCCGTCGACTTCGGCCACCGCCGGTCGGCCGACTGTTTTAAGCCTGGCGAGGAGGCGCGTTCCAGCACGAGCCGAATTTTCCAGGAGGATCCGCGCTTCGACAATCTCATCGCCTTCGATCCGGGCTGTACGGGATTCGCCGATCCCGTGCTCGACGATCCATTCAGGCAATCGGATACCCAGCGGCTTTCAGCAGGTTGCGGGTTTCGGCGAGCGGGAGGCCGACGACGTTGGAATAGCTTCCGGCGATGTGGCGGACGTAGACCTCGCCATAGCCCTGAAGCGCATAGCCTCCAGCCTTGCCGCGCCATTCACCGTGGGAGGCGTAAAAATCGATCTCGGCGTCCGACAGGCGCTTCATTGCGATCATCGTCTCGACCAGGCGGGTGCGCAGCGGCTGCCCCGGCGCGGCGAGAGCGACCCCTGTCATCACGCGATGGCGACGGCCGGATAGCAACTTCATGCAGGCGCGAAGAGTCGCCTCGTCGTCCACCTTCGGCAGGATCCGGCGACCGACCGCGACTACCGTATCGGCAGCCAGGACGAGGGCATCGGGCTCCCTTGCCGCGACAGCCTGAGCTTTCTCGATCGCTAGCCGGAGCGCGTGATCGCGCGGAAGCTCGCCCTTTGGCACACTCTCGTCGATATCGGCGGGCAGCACCGTGTCCGGCACCACGCCGATGCGGGCGAGCAGGTCGAGACGGCGCGGGCTCGCCGAGGCGAGGATTAGCCGCACGAAACGAGTCAGCCCGTGTAGCCGGGCGGGCCTCCGCGGCCGGGCATGAAGCGATAGGTGATGCGGCCCTTGGTGAGGTCGTACGGCGTCAGTTCGACGAGTACGTCATCGCCGGTCAGAACCCTGATCCGGTTCTTGCGCATCTTGCCGGCAGTGTGCCCGAGGATTTCGTGGCCGTTCTCGAGGCGGACGCGGAACATCGCATTGGGCAACAGCTCGACCACTTTGCCGCGCATCTCGAGAAGTTCTTCCTTGGCCAAACGATACCTCTTCTGTTCTTGCAAAAAGTCGCGGTGCCTTAGCGGTAGAGTTGCGGAAAGTGAAGGCGCGCAGCCTCAAACCGTGAGGATGGTCGAACCGGTGGTCTGGCGAGCCTCGAGGGCGCGATGCGCCTCGGCTGCGTCCTTGAGCGGAAAGCGTTGCTTGACCTCGACCTTCACCTTGCCCGAGCCGACGACGTCGAACAGGTCGGCGGCAGCTTGCTCGAGCTCCTGCCGAGTGCCGATGTAGTCGAACAGCGTGGGTCTGGTGAGGAACAGCGAACCCTTTTGGGCGAGCACTCCGGGAGCGAAGGGTTGCACCGGCCCGGAGGAATTGCCGAACAGCACCATCAAGCCGCGCTTCTTCAGGCAATCGAGCGATTTCGCGAACGTGGTCCGGCCGACGGAATCATAGACGACCGGGAGCATCTCCCCGCCGGTGAGCTTCTTCACCTCGGCCACGAAATCCTGGTGCGTGTAGAGGATCGGATGGTTACAGCCGTGTGCCCGAGCGAGTTCGGCCTTCTCCTCGTTGGATACGGTCCCGATCACCGTCGCGCCAAGCGCCGCCGCCCACTGGCAGAGGATCAGACCGACTCCGCCCGCAGCGGCATGGATCAGGATCGTGTCGCCCTGTTGGACCGGGAAGACGGCCCGAACCAGCATTCGCGCTGTCATGCCCTGAAGCATGATCGCCGCCGCCTGATCGAATGAGATATCGTCAGGCAGCTTCACCAGCCGGTCGGCAGGAACGAGCCGTTCCTCCGCATAGCCGCCGATCGGGCCGGCGTAGGCGACGCGGTCGCCCGCCTTAAGATGCTCAACGCCCGAGCCGACTGCTTCCACGGTTCCGGCGCCTTCGACCCCCGGGGTGAAGGGCAGCCGCTGCTTGTAGAGGCCGCTCCGGTGATAGACGTCGATGAAGTTAAGCCCGACCGCTGACTGGCGGATTCGCGCCTGTCCGGGGGCGGGTTCGCCAACTTCGACCTCCTCCCATTGCAAGACTTCAGGAGCGCCAGTTGCATGGATTCGGATTGCGTGAGTCATGCCGCCGCTTCAACGCGCTTGGGAGGCAAAAGAAAAGCCCCGCCACAGCTATGCCGGGCGGGGCTCCTCATTTTTTCGAGCAGTGGGCGCCTTACCCGGCGTGGCCCGCAAGCGCCGCGAGCAGAAGCAAAGCGACAATGTTGGTGATCTTGATCATCGGGTTCACGGCCGGTCCTGCGGTGTCCTTGTAAGGATCGCCGACGGTGTCACCAGTCACGGCTGCCTTGTGGGCTTCCGAGCCCTTGCCGCCGTAATTGCCATCCTCGATGTACTTCTTGGCATTGTCCCATGCGCCACCACCCGAGGTCATCGAGATGGCGACGAACAGGCCGGAGACGATCACGCCGATGAGAAGAGCGCCAAGCGAGGCGAAGCCCTGCTCCGGGCCCGCGACGGCGCGGACGATGAAGAAGATCACGATCGGGGCGAACACCGGAAGAAGCGACGGGATGATCATCTCGCGGATCGCGGCCTTGGTCACCAGGTCAACCGTGCGCGCGTAATCCGGACGAGACGAGCCGTCCATGATGCCTGGATTGTCGCGGAATTGAGCACGGACTTCCTCGACGACAGCGCCGCCCGCGCGGCCGACCGCCATCATTCCCAAAGCGCCGAACAGGTAGGGCAACAGAGCGCCGATCAGCAGGCCGACGATAACATAGGGATTGGCCAGGCTGAAATTGATGTTGGCGTAAGACACGCCAAGGTCGCCCGCAAAGCGATTGAGATCGGTCGTGTACGCCGAGAACAGCACCAGAGCGCCCAGGCCCGCAGACGCGATTGCATAGCCCTTCGTCACTGCCTTGGTGGTGTTGCCCACCGCATCGAGCGCGTCGGTGCGGGTGCGGACATCCTCTTCGAGACCTGACATTTCAGCGATTCCGCCGGCGTTGTCGGTCACCGGACCGTAGGCGTCGAGAGCGACGATCATGCCCGCGAGCGACAGAAGCGCGGTCGCAGCGAAGCCGATGCCGATCAAGCCCGCGAGACTGTAGGCAACGATGATTCCGATGCAGATGACGATCGCCGGAAGTGCGGTCGCTTCCATGCTGACCGCGAGGCCCTGGATGATGTTGGTGGCATGGCCGGTCTGCGACGAGCGAGCAACCGCCTGCACGGGGCGGTGATTTGTGCCGGTGTAATATTCGGTGATCCAGACGATCAGGCCCGTGACCACGAGGCCGACCAGCATCGCGTAATAGAGATCCCAGCCGGTAAAGCTGACGGTGGTGCCGGAGACTGCGGTGGTCGTGCCAGCAACGGCGTTCATGTCGCCGAGGACCCAGGTGGAGACGCCGTATAGGGCAGGGATCGACAGAACCGCGGTCACCAGGAAGCCCTTGTAGAGAGCGCCCATGATCGAGCCGCGGCCCAGCCGTACGAAATAGGTACCGATGATCGACGTGATGATGCAGGCGCCGCCGACGAGCAGCGGCAAGGTCATCAGCGCCATCAGATTGGCTCCGGCAGCAACCAGGAGCGCCAGAAGAACCATCGTCGCTCCGACTGTGACAACGTAGGTCTCGAACAGATCGGCGGCCATTCCGGCGCAGTCGCCGACATTGTCGCCGACGTTATCCGCGATGACGGCCGGGTTGCGTGGATCGTCCTCCGGAATTCCGGCTTCGATCTTGCCGACGAGGTCGGCGCCGACATCGGCGGCCTTGGTGAAGATGCCCCCGCCAAGACGGGCGAAGATCGAGATCAGCGAAGCTCCAAATGCCAGCGCAACGAGAGCGTCGATCACTTCCCGGTCATTGGGAGCAAGCTTGAGTGGTCCGGTCAGGACATAGAAGAAGACGGAGATGGCGAGCAGCGCCAGCCCGGCGACGAGCATTCCCGTGACGGCGCCCGAACGAAAGGCGACGGTGAGCCCGTTCTGAAGGCTCTTGCGAGCGGCTTCGGCGGTGCGGACGTTGGCACGGACCGAGATGTTCATTCCGATATAGCCGGCCGCTCCAGAGAGCACCGACCCGAGCACGAATCCGGCAGCCTGGATGTGGCCGATCAGGAAGAAGACCAGCACCGCGACCACAACGCCGACGATTCCGATGGTCGTATATTGGCGGCCGAGATAGGCGCGCGCGCCTTCCTGGATTGCCGCGGACACTTCCCGCATCCGCTCGTTGCCGGCCGGTGCGCCGAGCACCTGGGTGGTTGTAAAGATGCCGTAGATCAGTGCGATCACGCCACAGGCGACCGCGACCAGGATGAGATTCATGAGCTTCCCCGTTGGGCAAATCTTAGCGGCCGGCGTGCGACGCAGCCGGCTGGATTGCCGCCCTTTATGGTCCGATTAAGCTGCTGGCAACCGGGGACTAATGAAGCAGCAGGGCCGCGGCCATTCCGCAGGCGAGGCCGCTAAGACCGATCGCCCATTGGCGGAAGCTGAGTGCGATGTTCATAGCCGAGCGACTCCGGTAGCGGCGCCGGTCCGTCCCCATCATGGAGCGTGATTTCGCTTCCGGCGACAAGGCGGCCGATTGGAGTCAAAGTCGGCTGTTGAGGTAAAGAAAGGCTTAACGGATCGAGGGCGGGCGGGAGCGAGGCGAGCAGCGCGTAATCATCGCCGCCGGTCGCTGCGAACAATCGCGCAGTCCGGTCCTGCCCGCGCTCGGCGATAAAAGCGCGGGACAGCGGCAGCGAATCGAGATCGATTTCTGCCCCGCAGCCGCTGGCGGCGCACAGCCGCTCGAGATCCAGCAGCAGTCCGTCCGAAACATCCATCATCGCGGTTGCGAGCGGAGCCAGCGCTTGACCCATTTGCAACAGCGGTATGGGGCGGCGGTAGGTTTCGACCAGCTGCCCGCTGGCTGCTGCGTTGTCCTGCAGAAGTTCAAGGCCAAGCGCCGCATCCCCGACTGACCCGGCCAGCCATAACCGGTCGCCATGGCCGCCCCCAGATCGATCCGGGGTGGCCGAGCCCGCGCGGCCGATCGCGGTAAGGCCGTACACCCGCGATGCGCCCTCGGGCAGGGCGATGGTGTCGCCGCCGATAAGCGGCAGCCCGTAGCTCTCGCAAGCCGCTTCCACTCCGTCGAGAAAAGCTCGGTCCCAATCGCCTTCGGAGAGCGCGAGCGACAAGAGCGCACCAACTGGCTCGGCACCCTTCGCGGCAAGGTCGGAAAGATTGGAGGTGACCAGCTTCCAGCCGACGCTGGCGGGCGGGTCGAACGGAAGGAAGTGAACGCCCTCCGCAATGCTGTCGTGCGTGATCACCAACCCGTCGAGCACCGCCGCATCATCGCGCAGGTCTCGTGCGCCGGGATGAGTGGCAAGCCGCCGCAGCCGCTCGATAACTTCGGCTTCGTTCATTTTTTCTCCTCCCCCTGGATGGGGGAGGCCGGGAGGGGGTGACGGTCGGGCCAAATTATCATCGACATCACACTATGCCGAAGATCACCCCACCCCAACCCCTCCCCATCAAGGGGAGGGAAGATTCAGCGCAACCTTAGCGGCGCACATCCTTGGCGACGGCGTCGAGAAGCCCATTCACGAAGCCGCTCTCGCGCTTGTCGTAGAAGGCATGGGCGACATCCAGATATTCGGAGATGACGGAGCCCACCGGGACGTCTGGACGTGCGATCAGCTCATAGGCTCCGGCACGAAGAATCGCGCGCATGGGCCGGTCCAACCGCTCCAGCGACCACCCAGCTGCGAGCTTGGCGGAGATTGCAGAGTCGGTATCGGCGCGACGCGCAATGGCACCCGTGACGATATCGTCGAAGAAATCGCGCTCGGCCTCGTGATATTCCGTTTCCTCGATCGTCGCACCGAGCCGATGGTCGTGGAATTCCTTCAGCAGCTGTGGAAGCGGCGTTCCTTCCATGTCCTGCTGGTAGAGCGCCTGCACGGCGGCAAGACGCGCAGCGGAACGGGATCGGGAGCGGTTCGAAAAGGGCATCGGCGCGCGTGTAGCGGCGCGACGGTGTTATGGGTAGCTCACCGTCAGCGGCACTTCGGGAAGCGGGATGAATTCGTCTTGGTCGTCGGGCGGAAGCGCGAACTCGCCTGCCCTCCACGCGCGTTTCGCTTCGTTAATCCTGTCGCGGCTTGAAGAGACGAAATTCCACCATACGTGCCGCTCGCCGTCCATCGGCGCTCCGCCGCACAGCATCAGCCGAGCGCCTCCATTGGAACGCAGCAGCGGCCGGTGCCCGGGAGCAAGCACCACGAGGTTCTGCGGCTGGAGAGCGATTCCGTCGACCGTCGCGTCACCGTCGAGCAGGTAAAGCGCGCGCTCGTCAGCTTCATGCTCGATCTGGAAACGCGATCCCGGTGACATCAGCAGCGAGGCATAGATGGTCGGCGAATGGCAAGTCACTGGCGACGTCTCGCCCCAGCCTTCGCCCATGATCAGCCGTACCTCGACTCCGTCGGCATCGATCAGCGGCAGATCATCGGCGGCGCTGTGCTCGAACGCGGCTGCCATCTCTTCCTTCGCCTTCGGAAGCGCCAGCCAGGTCTGGATTCCATTGAGATGCGCGCCTGTGGCCCGCTCGTCGTGCGGAGATCGCTCGCTATGCGTGATGCCGCGTCCCGCGGTCATCAGATTGACCGCTCCGGGTTCAATTCGCTGGTGCGTGCCCAGACTGTCACGGTGCTCAATGGCTCCGGCAAAGAGGTAAGTAACGGTCGCCAAATTGATGTGTGGATGCGGCCGAACGTCGATGCCCTCGCCCGTTGCAAGCCGCGCCGGGCCCATCTGGTCGAAGAAAATGAACGGTCCGACCATCGTGCGCTCTTTGTGTGGCAGCGTCCGGTGAACCTTGAACCCGCCCAGGTCGTGCGTGACTGGGGCGAGGGTCTGCAGGACGGGATCGTCGCTCATTCGCCCGGCGCCTTCGCACGGATCGACAGCGCGTGAACTCGGTTGCCGACTAGGTCGCCGAGCGCCTGATGCACCATCCGCTGGCGCTCCACCCGCGATTTGCCGACGAAGGCGGCGCTTTCGATCAACAAGGTGAAGTGGCTCTCGCCTGCCGGATTGTGGCCCCCGTGGCCGCGATGCTTCTCGCTGTCGTCGATCAGCTCGATGCTAATGGGGCTCAGCGAATCCAACCGCTGAAGCATTTGGGTTGCAACCGGGCCGGTAGCGAGTGCGTCCATGCAGCCTATATAGGGGAGTTGAAGCAGCGAGGAAGTGAGTGGCGTCGAAACCCAAATCCAATCCAAGAATGCACGGGCGAGTCGAAGGCGCGACGGGCCGCTGTGCCGCGCCCGGCTGCCGCAACCGCGGCGAGTACAAGGCACCCGCGCGGCCAGCTGATTTCGATGGGCCGGGCGACTGGCAGATGCTGTGCCTCGATCACGTCCGTGAGCACAATTCCAGATACAATTTCTTCGAGGGGATGAGCCCGGACGAGATCACCGAGGCGCAGGGGCCGTACGGTGGCTGGGAGCGGCCCAGCCGGCGTTTCCGCCCGGTCGGCTCCGATCCGCCGCCGGCGTGGAGCGACTTCGCCGACCCGCTCGATGCCATCGGAGCTCGCTTCCGCGGCATCCGCGGCGATCAGCAGCCTTCACGTTTCACCAAGGACGAGCGGCGAGCACTAAGCGCGCTGGGACTGGGTGAGGAGAGCGACCTGCACGCGGTACGCAGGCGCTACTCGCAACTCGTCCGCCGCTATCACCCCGACCGCAACGGCGGCGACCGAAGCCAGGAGAAAAGGTTGGGCGAAGTGATCGACGCCTGGCAGCTGCTCAGGAAGGCGAAGGGGTTCGGCTGAATCCTAAAGCAGCGGATAAAGCAACTCGCGCTCCCGGGCGATGGTTTCGCGCCAAAGGTGGCGGACTTCCGCGCTGGATCGGCAATAACCTGCCCAGTCTTCCTGCGCCTGGGAGTGAGTCCATGTCGCCAGATGATGTTTGGCAAGCTGTCTCAGTTCAAGGTGCATTCGCTCGAGGGTGTCCAACGAGCGGGCAGTCAAAGGACTCGGGTGCCTCGACAAGGCCAACGCGATCTTGTGGAAGGCGGCCCGGCTTTCGGTGCCGGCCCGCGTAATTCTGAGGCGGGTGTGACTCAAGCGCAGCTGCTTGGGTGGATCTCCCTGGGCAAGTTCATCCATCGCCGCGAGTGCTGCGAGCATTTGATCGTGCGCGTATTTGTAACCTGTCACCGAAGCCCGGCTGACAGGACATTCCTCCGGATCGCGAGTCGGGGAAAATGCGACATAACCGGCCATTGATTGAAGGCTCCTGCTTGGAAGCCGAATCTACGAGGACCTTGGTTGCCCCGACTCTAATGGAGCTGCCGTTATGGAGGTTTTCGGGCGGCCTCTGAACTTCGATGGGCGGCTCTCAATCGCGATCGGGTGCGCCGAGTGGGAAATAGGCGCGGTAGGGGCGAGCGTCCTCGACGCAGCGGGACGTCGCTGGATGCGCGAGCAGCCGCGCTCGGTAAGCGGAGAGCTTCGGGCGGCAGTCGCCGATTTCCTCCACCCAGTCGGCATAGAAAAGGGCCGGCCCCGCGGCGCAATCGGCAAGCGTGAAGCTGTCACCGGCTGCCCAGCCCTCATCCGGCAGGTTCGCCTCGAGCCAGTCGTAGGCAATCAGCAAATTCTTGCGCCCCTGCTCCGCGCCATAAGCATCCCCTTGGCCCTCCGGCCGAAGCGCGTGGTTCACCGCCGGCTGCATGTTGCCTTGGACGTAAAGGTCGAAAAAGCGGTCGAGAAACCGCACCCGCTCGCCAAGCTCGCCTTCGGGAATCCATTCGTTGGGACCCCGGTGATGCGTCTGCAGATGCTCGATGATGCAAGTCGTCTCGGTAACCGGTTTGCCGTCATCGACCAGCACCGGAAACTTGCCAAACGGCCAGATGCGCTTGAGTTCGGCGTAATTCTCCTGGTTCTCGGGAACCTGGCGGAATTCAAACTCCGTCTCGTCTGCGTAGAGCGGGATCAGCACCTTCCACGTGTAGGAAGAGAAGGGGTGTCCAAAGAGCGTCAGGTCGGTCCTGAGAGAGGTCGAGGGGCTCAAGAATCATACTCCAGCTTGGGGTACCAGGTGGCCGGCCTCCCTCGAGGCGTCATATCGAGAATATTCCACAGAGGCGTCGGGTCCGGCGCCAGATGCGGATCGAAGCCGGGATCCGCCGTCTCTGGACCGCCTTCGGCCGCCCAGGACAGGCGAACCTTGTCGCCTTCGCGAGTCCACACGCCAACCATTGCCCCTTCGCTTCCGTCCTCCTGGAGGATCCGGTAATCGCGTGCGAAATCGTCGCCGACGGTCTGGTAAAAGGCCAGGTTCGACCAGCCGCGCTCGCGGGCGAACTGCAACTGCCGGGAAACCGGCGATCGGGAGAGGATCGCCACCGCCACTTGTTGCTCGATATCCGGCGCAGGAATGTCCAGCGATCCGACGAATGATGTGCACATCGGGCACGGCCGCTCTCGCTCGGGACCGTACATCCAAAAATAAGCGAACAAAGTGTCATGCCTCCCGAAGAGATCAGCGAAGCTGAGCTCCTTCCCGTCCGAATCCAGAAAACGGTAATCCTTCGCCTCGCCGCCCGGCGGAAGCGCCCGGCGCGCCTGCGCGACACGCTGGATGTGCCTTCGAAGCTCGATCTCCTCGGCAAGGAGCTTGGTTCGAGCTTCGTGATATTCCGGGCTTTCGTTGGGGAACGGGCGGCGGCCATGTTTCGCCATTTCCTCTGCCGGCTTGAGCTCCGAGGCCGGTTGCAGCTCTGCTATCGTCATGCGTCTTCCTTTGCCCATTTTTTTCGCCGCTCGAGCTCGGCTTCGCTTGGCTCCTTGGTGACGAATGAACCGGTCGGGACTTCGCCCGCGGGTTCGTAGATCGTGAAGACGACGCCTTTGTTCGACACGAAATGGTTGACCAGCCACAGCGCTGCGGAGCCTTGCGAGCCGTCGAAAATGGTCTTTCCACGCCCAAGCAGGACCGGGAAGGTCATCATGACCAGCCTGTCGATCAGGCCGGCTGCGAGCAGCGGCGGATAGAGGGTGCTGCTCCCCTGGATCAGAAGGTCTCGCCCTTCGGTCTGCTTAAGCTCGGCGACCGCTGCCGCGGTGTTGCCAGATAGCCTGTGGCTGTTCTCCCAATCCAGCTGCTCGTCCGAATGGGTCAGCACGTACTTGTTGATGTGCTGGAATTTCTCCCCGATTGGATTGTCCCGGTTGTAGGGCCAATAAGCGGCGAAGATGTCGTAGGTCCGTCGCGCGAGCAGAAGGTCGAACTCCGCCCCCAACAGCTTTCCCATCGGCTCGTTCGCGCTCTCGTCGAAGAAGGGAAAGCTCCAGCCGCCGAATTTGAAGCCGCCGGTCGGGTCTTCCTCGGGCCCTCCCGGCGCCTGCATAATGCCGTCAAGCGACTGGAACACCGCCCCGGTGAGCTTACGCATCAACGCCCTCCACAGCCGCGTCGAGCGTGGCGATGTCGATCTTCTTCATCGTCATCATCGCGTTGAACGCAGCCTTGGATTTGGCGGGATCCTTCTCCGCCATCAGATCGGTCAGACGCTTCGGGACGATCTGCCAGCGAAGGCCGAAACGATCCTTGCACCAGCTGCAGGCGATCTCTTCACCGCCACCCTCGACGATCGCGTTCCAGTAGCGGTCTGTCTCCGCCTGATCGTCGGTAAACACCTGAAAAGACACGGCATCGGTCAAGGGGTGGCCGGGGCCGCCATTCAAACCCATAAATTGCATTCCGCAGACAGCGAATTCCACTGTCAGCACGTTTCCTTCCTTGCCGGCCGGGTAATCGCCGGGAGCACGATGGACGGCGGCAATTTTGCTGTCCGGAAAGACGGTGGCGTAGAAGTTGGCTGCCTCCTCCGCCTGCCCGTCAAACCACACGCAAGGCACAATCTTGTTGGGCATCTTTGCCTCCTACTCGCCGCCGACGAGCGCGAATTCCGCGCCCTGTGGGTCCGTTCCGCCAATGACCCAGTCGCCCGTAGGCACCTGCATTGGGCCCATAGCGACCGAGCCGCCCTTCTTCTCGATCACGTCTTTTGCCTTCGCGATCGACGGCACGCGGAAGTAGAAGCGCCAGCGCGGCTGACCATCGGGCGTGTTGAACACGGCGCCGATCCCCTCGCCTTGAAGGTCGAAGAAGCGATATTCGCCCATTTCGCCCATTGGCATGAAGTTGTCGCTGGTCCAGCCGAACTGCTGGCCGTAGAATTGGCTGGCCGCCTTTTCGTCGATCGTCAGAAGCTCATTCCAGCCGCAGCGCTGCACCGCGCTCCGCGAGAAAACGTCGCTGCGCATGTCCGGTTTATCGGCCGGCGGGATCGGCTTCATCACGTAAAATGGCGCCCCCTGCGGGTCTGCCGCCATCGCGATTCGGCCGATTCCGGGAATGTCAAAAGGCGGCATCCAGATTTTGCCGCCGGCGCTTTCGATGGACGCGGCTGCATGATCTACGTCCTCCACGTTGATATAGCCCAGCCATCCGGACTTCGCGCCGTTCTGCTGCATATCGGGAGTGATCGGGAGCACGCCTCCGGCCGACCCGCCGTCGCTGCGGCCGATCATCCGGTAGCCGTTGAACTCCTGCGTCGCTTCGCCGACTGTCCAACCGACGACGGCCTCGTAAAAGGCCTTCGCACCCTCTGCATCGGTCGTCATCAGTTCGTACCAGATGAAGTCGCCCGGCGGGTTCGGCTGGTTTGCGGCGGCCGCTGTCGGTGCGTCCTGAAGTTGCACGTCGCTCATCTTCGCTCTCCTCGAATTGGGTTGAGGTTACGCATTTACTGTTTCGGCTGCTTTGGCTTGCGCCGTGTCGATAATCACGTCGAACCCGCCCCAGAACATGCGCTTACCGTCGAACGGCATTTCGCCCTGCGGCCGATTGCTCTCGTCCTCCATGATGGACTTCCAGGCCCCGTCGCGCGTGGTTTTGTCAGGCCATTCTATGAACGAGAAGACGACGCCTTCGCCGTCCTCTGCGTTCACCGCGCGAAAGTAATCGGTGACTTCGCCGTGGGAGAGGTCATCGCCGAAGGCCTCGACGACGCGGACTGCACCATGTTGCCGGAACACCCCGGCCATTTTCTCGGCCAACTCGCGATAGGCGTCGCGCTTGCCTTCGCGGACCGGGACTACAAAACCATCGATATAGCTTCCGGTGCTTGAGCCTTGCTCCACAATCGCCTCGAAGCCGCCCAGGATCATCCGCTTCCCGTCGAAGGGCGGCGGCGGCATTTCAGCCATCCGCGGATCGCTCCGGAATTTCTCGTTCGCAGCGTCGCGAGCGGCTTTCGACGGATATTCGAACCAGGCGAAGACGACCGTTTCATCTTCCTTTGCGTCCACAGCGCGGTAAAAGTCCGTCGCCTTGCCGTGCGGCACATCGGATGCCCAGGCCTCTACCTGGCGGCTAATGCCAAAGCTTTGAGTGCTGCCGGCCATCTGCTCTGCATGTTCGCGGAACGCGTCCCGGTTGGCGGCGGGAACCGGGACCACAAATCCTTCGAGATAAGTCATGCCGCCACTCCTTCAGGCTGGTGAGCGTCATATTCGGCGAACTGGCTGGCGAGCGCTCTCTGGAGCGCCGGCCGCGCTTCGCCGCGCTGGACAAAGGCTTCAAGATTCGAACCGATTTCGATCAAGCCGCCGATCTTCGCCATTCGAAGCACGGTGATCATGACCAGGTCACCGATCGTGAAACGGTCGCCCTCGAGCCACTGCTTGTCACCGAGCCAGTCGGACACCCGCCTCAGCTTATTGCGGGCGAATTCGTCGGCGCCCGGTTTGCGCAGCTTCGCCCATTCCTGGTCGGCATAGAAGGCGTCGAGAAGCACCCGATGCTGAACCCCGGGCTCGACGCTGTTGAGCGCCGCATAGGTCCACTGGATCGCGCGATACTTTCCCTGCGGATCGCGTGGGAGCAGAGCTTCGCTCTTCTCGCCGATATACTGGACGATCGCTCCGCTCTCGAAAATCTGGACGGTACCATCGTTGAAGCAAGGCACCTGGTCGAACGGCTGCTCTTTCAGATAATCGGCCGGCCGCTGCTGGTCGAGCAGCCGCACCCGGTAATCGAGCTCCGCCTCCTCCAGCGCCCAGCGCACCCGAAGGTCGCGAACCAGGCCGCGGGCGAAGTCAGGCACCCATTTGAAGCCGGTGATTTCGATTTCAGCGTTGGGATTGATTGGCATTCGTACCTCCTGTTTGCCGAGCAAATTGGCGGAATTTTGGGGTTACGCTGCTACATGCTCAACCGGCGCTTCGCCGGTGGCGACCTTCGGATCCATCCACAAAGGCTCCCAGATGTGCCCGTCGGGATCCTCGAAGCTTCGGCCGTACATGAAGCCATGGTCCTGAGTCGGGTTCGGGTCTGCCTTTCCGCCATTCTGCGACGCGGCATCCACGATTGCGTTGACGTCGGCGCGGCTGTCGCGGCTGATCGCCAGCATCACTTGGGCGGTTGCCTTCGCGTCGGGAATCGATTTGCTGGTGAAGGTTCTCCAGAATTCGTGTGTCAGCAGCATGACCATGATCTGGTCAGACCACACCATCGCCGCTGCGTTCTCGTTGGTGAACTGCGGATTGTTGGCGAAGCCGATCGCCTCGTAGAATGCCTTCGATTTCGGCAGGTCCGTGACCGGCAGGTTCACGAAAATCATCTTGGCCATTGTCAATTTCCTCTCGTGGCGACTCGATTCGGTTGCTTTTTTTGGTCGCGTTCGTTATATATTGCAACCATGAAGTTAGAAAAAGTAACCAGCCTGTCATCTCCGGAGAAGAAGAGGCGCTACGAGGACGCCTGCGGACTGGCGCACGCGCTTGATTTACTGGGCGAGCGCTGGACGATGCTCGTGCTGCGGGAGCTGGCCTACGGTCCCCGGCGGTTCTCCGGACTGAAAGCCGATCTCCCCGGAATCAGTGCCAATGTGCTGGCCCAACGACTGACGGAGCTCGAACAACGGCGCCTCGTCCGCAGGATAAAGCTGCCTCCGCCGGCCTTGGTCCAGGTCTATGAGGCGACCGAATGGGGCCTTGAAGCGATCCCCGTCATTGCCGCGCTCGGTAAATGGGCTGCGCGCAGCCCGCTGCACGATCCGACCCTGCAGATGAGCCACGTCTCCGTGATGATGTCGCTGCAGACGCTGCTTTCACCCGAAAGGGCCGACGGCATTGACGCGCGGGTCGGGTTCAGGCTTGGCGATGTGGGCTATGTCGCGACTCTGCACGACGGCCGAATCGACATCTCACGCGGCGAGATTGAAGCATGCGAGCTGACGTTCACGGGCACGCCCAGCCAGATTGCCGCCGTAATCCACGGGGGCGCACCCTTTGAAATGATCGATGTTCAGGGAGACATGGAGCTTGCAAAGCGTTTTCGGACGCTCTTCCCGCTTCCGCCCAAAATCGGCTGAATATTGAGGCGCTGCCGCGCTTATCCTAAGGCGAGTTCCGATGAACGAGATATCCAATGTGAATCCGGAAAGCCGAAGCGCGACCGTGATGGCCGCGCCCGACCGCATGGTGAAAGTGCGGGAGGCATTCGGAGTCGACTCCGACATGGAAGTGCCCGCTTTCAGCGAGGCGGACGAGCGCGTTCCCGATCTCGATCCCAGCTACGTTTTCGATCCCAACACCACGCTCGCGATCTGCGCCGGGTTTGGCAAGAACCGCCGGGTGATGGTCCAGGGCTATCACGGCACCGGCAAGTCGACACATATCGAGCAGGTGGCGGCGCGGCTGAATTGGCCGCTGATCCGGATCAACCTCGATGCGCATATCAGCCGGATCGACCTCGTCGGACGCGACGCGATCGTTCTGCGCGACGGGCAACAGGTAACAGAGTTCCGGGAGGGTCTTCTGCCGTGGGCGCTCCAGCATCCGGTTGCGCTTGTGTTCGACGAATATGATGCTGGGCGCCCGGATGTGATGTTCGTGATCCAGCGCGTTCTCGAGACGGAGGGCAAGCTGACCCTTCTCGACCAGAACCGCGTGATCCGGCCCAACCCATGGTTTCGGCTGTTCGCGACCACCAACACCGTCGGCCTCGGCGACACCACCGGCCTCTATCACGGCACGCAGACGATCAACCAGGGCCAGATGGACCGCTGGAACATCGTCACCACCCTCAACTACCTGCCGGCGCAGGTGGAGGCGCAAATCGTGCTCGCTAAATCCGGCGAATATGACAGTCCACACGGCAAAGAGACGGTCGAAAAGATGATCAAGGTCGCCGACCTTTCGCGGCAGGGTTTCATCAACGGCGACATCTCGACCGTGATGAGCCCGCGAACGGTGATCAGCTGGGCGCAGAATGCGCTCATCTTCGGCGATGTTGGCTTCGCCTTCCGGGTGTCGTTCCTCAACAAGTGCGACGAAGCGGAGCGCACAACTGTCGCCGAATATTATCAGCGCGTGTTCGGCACCGATCTTCCGGAAAGCGTCGTCGGCGCCGCCGGCTGACGCGGATTGCGGTGACCCAGGCGGAAATCCTCTGTCCTACATCTGCCGGAATGTGGCAGCCCTCCCAAGTGTTTGGGGGTCAGCCAGTTCGCCGCACCTGTTCACCCGTTTCCGGAGGCTGGAATAGCGCGCGCACGCGTAGGCTTGTGGCGTTCGTGAACTTTCGCCCGCTTTGGGACAGCATGAATGGCTGAAAGAATCGACCAGTTTCGGCGAGCTCTGGCCGGTGCGGCGCGAGCGCTGGCCCGAGACAACCAAATGGAGGTGGCGTTCGCCTCCGACTCCGGATCCGTTTCCGGAAAGATGGCGCGCGTTCCCTCGCCCGGAGCGGCGCTCGAACCGAAGCTGGTGGGGGAGGCGCGGGGCGCAGCCGATTCGGCGGCGCTGCGGCTGCGCTACCATAATGAGCGGATCCACGCGCTTCAGGCGCCACTCGATCCGGAAGCGCGAGCGGTGTTCGATGCCCTGGAAACGGCGCGGGTCGAGGCGCTCGGCGCTCGTTCCATGGCCGGAGTTCGAAACAACCTCGCGGAGCTGGCGGAAGCTCGGGTTCGCGGCGACTCGATTACGCGCGCGCGTAACGCGGATGAAGTGCCGCTCGCGACTGCCGTCGGCCTGCTGGCTCGCGAACGTCTGACTGGGGCGCCGCCGCCCAGGGCTGCCCAGGCGGGCCTGGAGCTGGTCGCGGCCGAGATCGAAGGCAAGGCCGCGGCCGCGCTGGATGCACTTGCGCTGACGCTTGACGATCAGGCCGCCTTTGCGCGCCTGTCCCGTCAGCTTCTCGAAGACCTCGATCTCGCAGCCGCGCCGGACGAGCTTGAGCAAGAGGAGCCCGAGTCGGAAGGCGAGGACGAGGGCGAAGAAGGCGCCGACCAGGAGTCGCAGGGAGAGAGCGGCGAGGGCGCCCCGCAGCCGCGCGAAACCGAAATGCGCGCCGAGCAGACCGAGACCGGCGATAGCGAGCAGGAAAGCGACGGCGAATATGAGATTGAGGATGACCAATCCGGTGAGGAGCTGGCCGATAGCGGCCGGCCCGGGCAGACTCGCCGCAACTCGGAGCTAGCTCCGCCGAGCGATTACAAGCCGTTCACCACCCGGTTCGATGAAATCATCGAATCGAGCGAATTGTGCGATGAAGCGGAGCTTGGCCGGCTTCGCTCCTATCTCGATCAGCAGATGGGCGGACTTCAGAATGTCGTCACCCGCCTCGCCAACCGGCTTCAGCGGCGGCTGATGGCGCAGCAGGCGCGGAGCTGGGATTTCGACCAGGAAGAGGGTCTTCTCGACGCAGCACGCCTGGCGCGTGTGGTCGTCAGTCCGACCCACTCGCTGAGCTACAAGATCGAGAAGGAAACCGAATTCCGCGACACGGTGGTGTCGCTATTGATCGACAATTCCGGATCGATGCGCGGTCGACCGATCGCCATCGCCGCGATCTGCGCCGATATCTTGGCGCGCACCCTCGAGCGGTGCGGGGTCACCAGTGAGATCCTCGGATTTACCACTCGCGCCTGGAAAGGCGGACAGAGTCGCGAAGCCTGGCTTGCTGCGGGGCGGCCGCCGCATCCGGGTCGGCTCAATGACCTTCGGCACATCATCTACAAGCGCGCCGACGAGCCCTATCGCCACGCCAGGCGCAACCTCGGACTGATGATGCGCGAGGGTCTGCTCAAGGAGAACATCGACGGCGAGGCGCTGCTTTGGGCCCACAACCGGCTGATCGCCCGGCCCGAGGAGCGCCGGATCCTGATGGTCATTTCCGACGGCGCCCCAGTCGACGATTCCACCGCCTCCGCAAACGGCGGCACCTATCTCGAACGGCACCTTCGGCAGGTGATCGGCTGGATCGAGCAGCGCTCGACGGTCGAACTCACGGCCATCGGTATCGGCCATGACGTGACCCGATATTACAGCCGTGCGGTCACCATCATGGACGCCGAGCAGCTCGGCGGGGCGATGGTCGAGCAGTTGGCCAGTCTGTTCGAAACACCCTGACGAAAGAGCCCGGCGAGCGGGCTCACCGGGCTCCCTCCTTGCGGAGGCAATGCGGAGCTATCCGCACCATGGCGGCGGGAAGGGGGAGGGGGGTCCCGCCTGCGGGGGCTTATGTCGCCGAGGCGACAACCCAGGATGAATCGGGGATGCAGCTGAGGTTAAGAAACAGGTTGGGCCCGAAGCAATCACTCGCTCCGGGCCCCCCTCGTTACACGACGCGAGGGAAGTTAGGGCGCGAATGACGCCGCGCCTATGTTAGGGCCAGGAAAAGGGGGAAACCCAGCCACATCAGCGGCTTATGTCTAATCAGTGGTCAATGGAAACTGAACCGGCAGTGCAGCCGAAGTTCAGGAATCAGGGCAAGCCAAAGGGTGCTAGGACGGGAGGCGCCCTCGCTGTCGCCGTGCTTCGATTAAGTCAGGCTGCGGCGGCTTCGCCGGCCTTCTTCGCGATTTCGCGCTTCAGCTTGCGCACCTTGAGCGACAGCTGCTCGTCGCTCGCCTTGGCAAGCCAATTGTCGAGGCCGCCGACGTGTTCGACCGAACGAAGCGCGTGAGTCGACACGCGCAGCTTCACGCTGCGCTCGAGCGCGTCGGAAATCAGCGTGACGTTCTGCAGGTTGGGAAGGAAAACCCGCTTGGTCTTGTTGTTGGCGTGGGAAACATTGTGTCCCACCTGCCGGCTCTTGCCGGTCAGCTCGCATACCCGCGACATAATCTTGATCCTGAGTGTTTGCCGGGCCTGACGACCCCTAAAAGCGGAGGGTCCGTTAGCGTGCGCCCGGTTTCCAGTCAACTTGACGCGCAACCACGGCTGAATCTTTGCGTTTGCGAGTTGAATAGGCGACACAGGCGAAACGAATATGCGGATTATCCTGTTCATCCTGATCCTTGCGGTCGCCGCGCTCCTGCTCGCGGTCGGTACCGGCTTCGTCCGAATTCCGATGACTCGTTCGGCGGAGCCGCCCAAGGTCAGCGTCAATGGCAAGGGCGTTTCCGTGAAGGGCGGCCAGACACCCACCTTCGACATTGAAACGGGCTCGGTTGCGGTTGGAACCAAGACCAGCAATGTGTCGGTGCCGATGGTGAAAGTCGTGCCGCCGGGACAGCAGGTGAACGCGGTCAATCAAGCGGGCTGATCGAGAGGATATGAGCTTTCCACTCCCGCCGCCCATGCGCCGGGCCCTGGACCTTGCTGCTGAGGCCTCCGCCGCTAACGAGGTGCCAGTGGGAGCGGTCGTCACCCGGGCCGGCGAAATCGTCTCAGAGGCGCGAAATGCCATCCGCGGCTCACTCGACCCAACTTCGCATGCCGAGATTGTCGCAATGCGTCGCGCCGCGGAAGCACTCGGGCAATCGCGGCTCGACGGCTGCACGCTGTGGGTCACTTTGGAGCCGTGTCCAATGTGCGCGGCGGCGGCGGCGGTTGCCCGCGTCGAGGCAATCCGCTTCGGAGCCGAAGATCCCAAGGGCGGCGGGGTCGTTCACGGCGCCCGAATATTCGCTCAACCCACCTGTCATCACAAACCCGACGTCCTCGGCGGGATCGGCGAAGAGGAGTCGGCTGAACTGCTGCGCGACTTCTTCCGCGAGCGGCGCTGACACAGGCCCGCTTGCCGTCCGTTCAAATTTAAGGAAAGACATTCCGACCGCCGATGCGCGACCAGCTTCTCCCGTTCCCCTGGATCGATCTCGTCATCATCCTTGCGCTGATCGCCCTGAACGGCGTTCTGGCAATGGCGGAGATGGCGATCGTCTCCTCTCGCGAAGCCCGGCTGAAGGCCATGGCCCGCCGTGGGAGCAGGGGCGCCGAATGCGCTCTCGGATTGGCGTCGGAGCCGGGGCGGTTCCTGTCGACGGTGCAGACCGGGATTACGCTCATCGCTATCCTCTCCGGCGCATTCTCGGGCGAAAACTTTGGCACACCTGCCGCTCAACGGCTCCAGCTTGCGGGTGTCGATCCGCACACGGCGCACATCCTCGGCTATGGACTGGTCATTGTCGCGGTCACCTTCATCACGCTGGTCGTTGGCGAAGTGGTCCCCAAGCAGATTGCCCTTCGCTCGCCGGAACCGCTGGCGATCGTCGTGGCCCGCCCGATGCTGTGGCTTTCACGGATCGTCGTTCCTTTTGTGTGGTTGCTGGACCGCACCAGCTCGATGGTGCTGAAGCTGCTGGGGCTCAGCGGCGAATCGGAAAACTCCGTAACAGCCGAAGAGCTTCATCTGGTGGTCGCCGAGGCGCAGACGGCCGGTGTCCTTGAGGAGAGCGAGCGGGCGATCATCTCGGGCGTGGTCCGGCTGGCGGACCGACCAGTACGCGAAGTGATGACGCCCCGAACCGAGGTGGACTGGATCGACATTTCCGCTTCGACCTCGGAGCTTCGGGAACTGCTGAAGGAAACGCCCCACAGTCGGATTCCGGTCGCCGAGGGTTCGGTCGATAACATTGTCGGGGTTATTCTGACTCGGGATCTTCTAGAGGCGTCGCTCGACTGCCGTGAGCTGGACTTCAAGAAGCTCGCACGGACAGCTCCGGTCATCCCCGACCTGATGGACGCGATGGATGCATTGGCCGTGCTGCGTGGGGCGGAAGTGCCGCTGGCGCTCGTCCGTGACGAATATGGCCATTTCGATGGCATCGTGACGCCGGGCAGCATCCTGACTGCACTGGCCGGTGTCTTTCGCAACGACGTCGAGGAAGGCGAAGAGCCAGAGCTGGTGGAGCGCGAGGACGGAAGCTGGCTGGTTTCGGGCTCAGCAAGCGCCGATCTGCTCGCGGACCGATTCGGGATTCAGTTGCCCGGGGATCGCGACTTCTCGACCATCGCCGGATTCGCGCTTTGGGTGCTTAAGCATCTGCCGGAGACAGGCGAGCGCTTCGAGCACGACGGCTGGTCGTTCGAAATCGTCGACATGGACGGCCGCAAGATCGACAAGCTGATTGCCGTGCCGCCAGACAGTCGACCTCACTCTGAGCCACCGGTCGCGGCCAAATATGGCAGCTAGAGCTTGCCGAACCTCTGCTCAAAGCCGTCCTGGTCGCCGCGGGCGAGATACTCGGCCTGAAGCGGGATCTGGTCGCGCCGGAGGCGGCCCGCGAACGGCCCGAGCTGCGCGTCGAGCGATTCAATATCCGTGTCGCTGAGGCGAGCGAGCTGATCGAATCGAATGATCCTCAGATCGTTCAGCATCGCCGCGAACTTGGGCCCGACGCCCTTCAACCGTTGCAGGTCGTCCGGTGGACCCGAGGCGCCAGGGAGGTTGGCGTGCACCGGAGCTTCGAGGAACTGTCCCGTGATATCGCTCGCAGCAGCGGCGGCCTCCGCCGCCAGGCCGCGCCTTTCATGATCCGACCGCTGCTGCATGTGCGGACGAACGGGAGCGTCCTGCTGGCTTAGCTGCACCCGCTGTTTGGGCCGAAGCAGAAGGAAAGCTAGGATCGCCAGAACGACAATCGCGACGAGGATCCACGGCCAATAATCACCGATTTGCATGAATCACCAACTCCATTGAGCATTGTAGCGGCGATGAAGCGCCACGAGATAAGCAAGCAACAGTCCGACGCCGAAGCCGACAAGGCAGACTGCAATTCCTTCGACGATTAGCGGGATTCCGCCGCCGGGTCCCCAGGTTGTCGCTTGGACTCCGGGAAGCTGGTCCATGTAGCGGACCAGTTCGCTTCGCTGGAAATCGTCGGCCGGGCCAGCAAGCAGGATCTGCCGCGTCAAGGGACCGCGATGCAGGTGAGCCTGCACCTGCGTCATTTCGTACCGCACCAGAACCGCATTCGCGGCTCGGTTGATGCGCGTAGCGAAGCGGTCGGCTCCGCCCAATGGCCCGTGCCAGAGCCCGGCGGCAACTACGGTCGCGGCGATCCCGATCAAGATCGGTCGCGTCCAGCTAGTCAGCGGCTTGAGCCTGTAGGTGAGGATACCGGTGATGACGCCGATCATCAGGCCGGCACCGAACAGCGGCCAGAAATAGGCCCAGAAGGCGTTCATGCCTCGGCGCGCTCGAGTTCGCGCCAGCCGATATCGCGACGATGAAAGCCGTCGGCGAAATCGATCTGGTCGACAGCACGGTAGGCGCGGGCACGGGCCTCGGCGAAGCTGTCGCCGGTTGCCGTTACGGCCAGCACCCGGCCGCCGTTCGCGACCAGCGCGCCATCGCTTTGCGCAGTTCCAGCATGAAAGACGACGACTCCTTCAACCTGCTCGGCGGCCTCAATGGCTCGGATCGCGCCGCCGCTAACGGGCGTTCCCGGGTAGCCCTTTGCGGCGACGATCACCGTCACGGCCGATTGAACTGACAGCCGGGGCTCGATTTCACGGAGCCTGCCGTTCGCGACGGCCATCAGAAGCTCTGCGAAATCCCCATCGATCAGCGGCATGATCGCCTCGCATTCGGGATCGCCGAAGCGGACATTATATTCAATCAGCTTTGGACCTTCGGACGTGAGCATCAGTCCGGCATAAAGAACGCCGCTGAACGGGGTTCCCGCCGCAGCCATGGCCCGGGCGGTCGGCCGCACGATCTCGTCCATGGCTTGACGCTCGAGTTCCTGCGTCAGGACTGGGGCGGGAGTGTACGCGCCCATCCCGCCAGTGTTTGGGCCAATATCGCCTTCGCCGACCCGCTTGTGATCCTGTGCCGAGGCGAGGACGACAGCGGTTTCGCCATCGACCAGGGCGAAAAGACTCGCTTCCTCGCCTTCCAGGAACTCCTCGATCACCAGCGGCGAGTCTCCGGCAGCGGCGATCGCCTCTTCCGCTTCTTCGCGGCTGGTCGCGATCGTCACGCCCTTTCCGGCAGCAAGACCGTCCGCCTTAATTACGACCGGGATACCAAATGCATCCAGCGCGCGCCGCGCTTCGTCGGCCGTTTCCACCTTGGCGTACCGCGCCGTTGGAATCCCGTTCGCGTCGCACAGGGCCTTGGTGAAGCTTTTGGAACCTTCAAGTTGCGCTGCCGCCGTGTTTGGCCCGAACACCGCGAAACCTGACTTTCGACAGGCGTCGGCCACGCCAGCCACGAGCGGTGCTTCCGGGCCAACCACGACGAGGTCGATTTTCCGGCTCATTGCAAGATGGACAACCGCATCAGGATCGCACGGATCGACCGCAGCGCATTCGGCCCAGCGCGCAATCCCGGGATTTCCTGGCGCCGCAATCAGCAAATCGCAGCTTGGCGATTGCCTCATGCGCCAGGCGAGCGCATCTTCTCTTCCGCCCGAACCCAGCAGCAGGATGTTCATGGATCTCCCCGACGAAACGCGAAGCGGCCTGTTAGCCGACACTCGCGCGGGCGACAATTCGCCGCCGTTGACGGTTGGCGAGCTCGCCGGATCAGTGAAACGGGTGATCGAGGATTCCTTTGGCCGAGTCCGGGTGCGCGGCGAGATCTCGGGGTTCAAGCGGCACAGCTCCGGGCATTGCTACTTCTCACTGAAGGATGATGCCGCTTGCGTAGATGCCGTGATCTGGCGGTCTGGCGCGGGTGCGCTGGCGTTCCGGCCCGAAGACGGGGCTGACGTCATCGCAACCGGCAAGATGACTACTTATCCGGGCCGCTCCAAATACCAACTTGTTGTCGAACGGCTCGAGCTTGCTGGTGAAGGCGCGCTGATGGCGTTGCTGGAACGGCGCCGCAAGGCGCTCGCGGCGGAAGGTTTGTTCGATGCGAACCGTAAACGCCAGCTTCCATTTCTGCCGCGGTTGATCGGGGTAGTAACTTCTCCCACCGGGGCAGTGATCCGCGACATCCTGCACCGGCTCCAGGACCGCTGTCCTACGAACCTCGTGCTGTGGCCGGTGCCGGTTCAGGGGGAAGGCGCATCAGCAAAAATCGCAGCCGCGATCCGCGGTTTCGCCGTGCTGGACCGCAAGCCAGACCTTTTGATCGTGGCGCGCGGCGGCGGATCGATCGAGGACCTCTGGGCCTTTAATGAGGAGGAGGTGGTGCGCGCCGCTGCAGAATCGCCCATTCCGCTGATTTCCGCCGTCGGTCATGAGACCGACACGACGCTAATCGATCATGCCGCCGACCTGCGGGCGCCGACTCCAACAGCGGCGGCCGAGATTGCGGTTCCGGTCAGGACGGAGTTGCTGGCGGGAATCGGCGAGTTGGGCAGGCGCGCGCAGCACTGCGTTGCGCGAAAGACGGACCATTCGCGCGAACGGCTGGAATTGACGGTTTGCCGCTGGCCGCAGCCGCAGGCGCTGTTCGCACCGGCGGCTCGGCGAGTCGATGAAGTCGGGAGCCGGTTGCCCCGGGCGCTTTCCTCACGCGCCTCGCACGCGCGCGCGGACCTCAATAGTGTTGTCCCGCGTTTGCGGCCCGCGCTGCTCAGCGAGCGCGTGATCCGCGCATCGGAAAAGCTGTCGTCGCTGTGGCGGCTCGCTGAGATGGCGCACCCCGAACGGCCGCTGACCCGCGGGTTCGTCCGGGTGACGGACCGGAAAGGTGCGACGCTAACGAAATCGGCCGATGCGATCACTGCGGGCAAGCTGTTGCTGCACTTTGGCGATGGAACGGTCGAAGCGACTGCGGGTTCGAAACCCGGGCACGCGCAGCCGGTTGAGCGTAAACACCGGCCTTCTTATGTTCCACGTCAGCCAGGCCTGTTCGACGGATCGGGCGAGTAGGAGATTACCCGATGCTCATGAGCGGAAGCGGGGCGCCAGCCCGGGTTCGCTACCTACCCGGCACCTTCCGGGTGCTTAGCAACGGGGATCACGTGATTTGCGCCGTCACCGGGACTCGAATCCCGCTTCATGAGCTCAAATATTGGAGCGTCGAGCGGCAGGAGCCATACGCTGACCCCGAGGCGAGCCTCGAAGCCGAACGCCGCGCCGGGGGCGTGTAGTTCCGCCTACAGCAGGACTCACTTCAACAAATTGGATACAAATTCGTAACGGGAACGTAATTTGTCTGAGTAGAGGCAAGCAACCCTGCTAGTGCAAGAATGCACAATCAACTTACCTTTACCCGGTAAGATTGTATCCCATTGCGCGAAAATCGCGAGTTTCGCTGTACAATCCGGCTGTTGCAAATTTGATACAGCAGATTGACATCTTTGCCCCAATCCCGCTGCGAGCGTTGCCACAGCTTTCTGGTTGCTCCTAGAAACTCATTCAGTCGGCAGCCCGCCTGCCGCACCATGGCGGCTGTGCTCCCCCGCACAGCTTGAAAAGGGGAAGTAATTTATGAAGCTCGATTTCCGTCAGCGCTTGCTCGCTTCGACGCTCCTCGTGGGCGCAAGCGTTCTCGCCGCGTCGCCCGCGTTTGCGCAGGACACTGGCCAGTCGACCGTTCCTGATCAGAATCAGGCAACCAATCCTGGCGCGGCCCCGCCCACAGGTCCGGTCGAGTCGACTCCGACTCCAACCGTGTCTGCAACCGGCCAGGCGGTCCAGCAGCCGCAGGAAATCGTAGTCACCGGCTCGCGCATTCCGCAGCCGAACCTCACTTCGGCAGCACCCGTAACGGTCGTCACCAATCAAGACGTGAAGCTCTCGGGTGCAACCCGCGTCGAGGACGTTCTCGCCCAACTCCCCTCGGCAGCGGCCGATCAGAGCTCCGGCCTCTCGAATGGCGCTTCCGGTACCGCGGAAGTCGACCTTCGCTACCTGGGTTCGAAGCGAACGCTAACGTTGATCAACGGTCGCCGAATGACTCCGGGCGACCCGAATTCCACTACTCAAGCCGGCGACATCAACCTGATCCCCGCGGCGCTGATCAAGCGCGTTGAAGTGCTAACGGGCGGTGCGTCATCGGTTTACGGCGCGGATGCGGTTGCGGGCGTCGTAAACTTCATCATGGACACGGATTTCGAGGGCGTCCGCTTCGATGGCACCTGGGCCAGTTACGAGCACCACAACAATTGCCCGTCGGTGCTTGCGGGGCAGACGGTTTGCGACTTGAATCAGGCGAAGGGCTTCCCCTATGCCACCGGCACCAGGTGGGACGGTCGTTCGATCGACGGAACGGTTTCGATCGGCGCCGGCTTCGACGACGGCCGTGGCCATGTGGTCGGCTATTTCGGTTATCGTAAGGTCAATGCGGTTGTGGGAGCGCAGCGGGATTACAGCTCCTGCTCGATCACCGAGAATAGCTCGCATACGAAGAACAGCTGCGGCGGCTCTGCGTTCGCCGATCCCGCCAACGTGCTCTACTGGGTCCCGGGACAAACAAGCACGTCGACCATAGGCTCGCTTGGACCGGGAACCATCACTCGCGGCGGCGAGAACATCTTCAACTATGGACCGCTGAACTATTACCAGCGGCCTGACGAGCGCTACACCGCCGGTGTCTTCGCGAATTACGAGATCACCCCGGCGATCAAGCCATATCTCGAGTTCATGTTCATGGACGATCACACGCTGGCGCAAATCGCGCCGTCGGGTGACTTCGGCAACACCTTTACGATTAACTGCGACAACCCGCTGATGAGCGCGGCGCAGCAAGCGGAGCTTTGCAACAGCGCCAACCTCATCAACGGTTTTGTTGGAAACTTCCCGCTCGCGACCGGCGCTGGTTACAATCCCATCCCGATGACTCTGCCGGAGGGAGTGGGAGGGTGTACCGACCCGCTGGGCTGCCCGAATCCGGCTTCGCCTGCAGCCATCAAGTTCTTCGATGCGCGCGGCAACACCTACAACGAAGCCTACATGCAGGTGCTTCGCCGCAACGTTGAGGGCGGCGATCGTATAGATGACCTCACCCACACCAGCTATCGCGGCGTGATCGGCACGCGCGGCGACCTGAGCAATGTCTTCTCGTACGATGCTTACTACCAATATGGCCGAAGCATTCTATCAGAGGTCTACCATAACGAATTTTCGCAGCGGCGGCTGGTCAATGCGCTGAATGTCGTGAACGTGGATCCGGCGACAGGTGCGGTGGTTCCGGTCGGAACGGCGGGTTCGGTCACCGAATGCCGCTCCGTGCTCGACAATTCGGATCCGAACTGCGTGCCGTACGACATTTTCGGCGCGAACGGACCGTCGGCCGCCGCAGTCAATTATCTGAACGTCTATGGCGTCGATAATGGCCATACCTCAGAACAGATTGCCGACATCAACTTCACCGGTGACATGGGCCAGATGGGCTGGACCAGCCCGTGGGCGACCGATGGGATCGGTATCAACGTGGGTTATGAATACCGGAAAGAGTCGCTGGTTCTGAATCCGGACGAGGAATATCAAACGGGCGATCTCACCGGCCAGGGATCGCCGACTCCGCCCGTGGACGGCAGCTTCCATGTCAACGAACTGTTCGGCGAAGTTCAGATTCCGATCGTTCAGCACAGCATCTTTGATGCGCTGACGTTAGATGCCGGCTACCGTAAGTCATGGTACGGGACGAGCGCGGGGAACAAATTCTCGACCGACACTTACAAGCTGTCGGTGGAGTTTGCTCCGGTGCGCGACATCAAGTTCCGTGCCGCGTATAATCGCGCAGTACGCGCTCCGAATATTCAGGAGCTCTTCGTACCGCAGCACGTAGCTCTCGACGGCGGTACCGATCCTTGTGCGGGCGCCACGATCGCGGCGACGGATTACGGCTGCATCGCTCAAGGCATGAGGGTAGGCTCGGGGACTCCGAAGAACCCGGCAGGGCAGTACAACGGATTTATCGGCGGCAATCCGGACCTGAACCCGGAGAAGGCCACGACGAAGACGGTCGGTGTGGTGTTACAACCGCGCTTCGTCCCCCGTCTGGCGGTCACAGTCGATTACTGGAACATCGACCTAAAGAAGGCGATCCAGGGATTCGGCGCCGACGCGATTCTTGCGGACTGCGTTGCGAACACCACTGCTACTACGACGGCAGCGTCATGCGGTCTCGTTCATCGCGATCCTTCCGGATCCATCTGGCTGTCGCCAGGCGGCTTCGTCACCGATCTTCCGCACAATGTTGGCGGCGACAAGACGGACGGCGTCGATGTTTCCGCTGCGTATGGTCACCGGCTCGGCGGCCTCGGCGATCTTTCGATGTCGTTCCAGGGGACTTGGGTCCGCAAATTCATCGTCGATAATGGCCTGACCCAACCGTTCGATTGCGTAAACTACTTTGGCAGCACCTGCTTCAACGCGACTGCCGGGTTAATCCCGAAATGGCGACACAAGGCCCGTGCGACCCTGCAGATGCCATTCGGCCTCGGTGTCTCGCTCCAGTGGCGCCATCTCTCGCACGTCACTTTCGAGGGATTCAGCAACAATCCATCGCAGGCGGGCGTACATTACGCTCTCGGCGGTCACATTCCGGCGTACGACTATTTCGATTTGTCGGCGACCTACTCGCTGTTCAACAACGGGTTGAATCTGCGGGCTGGCGTGAACAACATCTTCGATCGCCACCCGCCGCTCGTTTCGAACGGCGGCGATATCTGCCCGACCGGACCTTGCAACAACAACACGTGGGTCACCGCGTACGATGCCTTGGGTCGGTACGTCTATGCAGGCTTCACTTTGGACTTCCTGCATCACGCGCCGCCTCCGCCTCCGCCGCCACCACCGCCGCCTCCGCCGCCGCCTCCTCCGGCAGCTCCGGCGACGATTACTTGCCCAGACGGCCTGGTGATCCTGGCGAACGAGACGTGCCCGACTCCGCCGCCGCCTCCGCCTCCGCCGCCACCGGCTCCGGAGCGTGGCTGAGTTCTGGAATAAATAGGGGAGAGATTGGGGCGGCGGGTTTCGACCCGCCGCCCCTTTCTTGTGAGTGGGATGATGTTTAAGTTCGCTAGCTCTCCGGCACCTTCGATAACTTCTGAGCACCCATGGCCTCCGCACCTGCTCTTGATGAACAGACGATCGTAACCATCCGCCGCTCGCTGGCCGCGGCCGGTGGCGGGCGAATGGAGGAAGCGTGCCAAATCGCCAGCGAGGCACTCAGCGGCGGTGGCGACGCCGCTGCCCTGAACGCGCTTCTAGGGTCGCTTTACCTTGGACGGGGTGATGCCGACGCGGCCTTTCCCCATCTCCGCGAAGCGCATGCTCTTCGCCCTTCGGATGCGGTGGTCGCGCTCAATCTGGCTTCGATCTTGGCCGCTCGCAGTGAATATCAAGAGGCCGCAAAGGTACTTCCTGTCCAAGTCGGGAATGGAGATGCGGCACTTCGGCTGGAGCGCCTGCGCGGCTACATTGCCCAAGGGGTCGATGACTTCGCAGGGGCGGCAGAAGCGTACGAGCGGGTAGTTGCGGCAGCTCCGCGGGATTGGGAAAGCTGGAACAACCTGGGAAACGCCCGGCGTTGCGCGGGCGATTTCGATGGAGCCGTTGAGGCACTCCGACGAGCGACGGGCATCGTTCCTGATGCGGCGCCCGTTCGCCTGAATCTCGCCAATGCTTTGATCGAGGGCGGAAAGGGTACCGAGGCCGAAGCCGAGCTCAGGGCGATGGCGCGCGACTTCCCCGACGATTGGCGGTGCTTGCGCGAGCTTCACCTCCTGATGCGTGCACAGGCCCGGGAAGAGGAAGCGCTCGGGGCGATTGAAGAGGCGCAACGCCGTAATCCCGAAGACCTGGACTTGCTACTCGCCGTCGCCAGTCAACGGTTGCTCTTGCTCGACAATCTGGGCGCCGAGGCCGCCTATGGAGAGGTAGTCAGGCGGGATCCTCGCAATCCCGGCGGCAACCTCGGACTGGCGGTGGTTTGCGAGCTTTCTAACCGCATCGAAGATCTCGCAGATCTCGTCGGAGAAGCTCGAGGGCGGGGCGTCGACGACGAAGTGATCAGCTTCATCAGCGCATTTGACCACAGGCGGGCCAAGCGCTTCGAAGAAGGCTTGGCCGCGATGGAAGGGGTTTCCGGCGAGCTTGAGACGGCGCGGCAGGCGCAGTTGCGCGGCCAACTAAATGACGGAGCCGGTCATTACGATGACGCGTGGGCCGCCTTCTCGCACATGAACGAGATACAGAGCGAGGATCCGGCGCAGCCTGAGCTGCGCGCGGCAGCTTACCGTCATGCAATATCCGCAAACGTCGAGGCAACCACTCAGGCATGGGCGGATTCGTGGGCCGAAGTCGAGATAGACGACGAGCGGCGAAGCCCGGCATTCCTTGTTGGCTTTCCCAGATCGGGAACGACTTTGCTCGATACAATCCTGATGGGTCATCCACAGGTCGAGGTGCTGGAAGAGGAACCGACATTCCGCCGCGCCGGTGAGTTACTGTCCGACTATCCGAACCTCCCAACCGCTCCTCGGGACGCTGTGCGGGCGGCGCGTGACGCTTATTTCGACGAAGCGGCCAAACACACGCCGCTCCGACCGGACTCACTGCTGATCGACAAGAACCCGCTGCTTGTAAACGGACTGCCGCTGATCCGTCGCATATTCCCAGATGCGAAGATCATTCTTGCGCTTCGCCACCCGTGCGACGTCATTCTGAGTTGCTTCATCACCAACTTCAAACTGAATGACGGCATGTCCAGCTTTCTCAGACTGGACACTAGTGCAGAGCTCTACGACCTCAGCTTTAACTTCTTTCATCGCGTCCAACGGTTGATGCCGATGCGCACCCACACGGTTATGTACGAAAGAGTGGTTGCCGACCGGGAAAGCGAGTTGAAGTCATTATTCGAATTTCTCGAGCTGGAATGGAATCCGGCGGTGCTCGATCATCAGAAGACGGCGCTCGAGCGCGGCCGCATCAAGACCGCCAGCTATTCGCAGGTAGCCGAGCCGATCTACTCGCGCTCATCCGGCCGGTGGCGCAATTACCGCTCACATCTGGCGCCAATTTTTCCGGTGCTGAAGCCCTGGATCGACAAGTTTGGATATGAGCTCTGATGGCGGACTCGGCCGCGCTTGCCTCGCAAGCCGATCGGGCTGCTGCGGCAGGGGATCTGAAAACCGCTGAAAATCTGCTTGAGAAGGCCAGTGAAGCCAGTCCGGACGATTTCGATCTGATCCTCAAGATCGCTGCGCTCCAGCGCGGCACGGGGCGGCCGCAACTGGCGCTTGCGAGCGTTCACCGCGCACTCTCCTTGAGGCCGCTCGATTTCACTGCCTTGCTGCTGCGTGCGACCCTGTTGGAGCGGTTGGGGCAGACCGGCACCGCGGAGGCCTGGTCGAACGCTCTCGCCCAAAGGCCCAAAGGAGAACTCGCACCGCACCTTCGGCAAATCGTCACTGAAGCTGAAGCGCGTGTCGAGAAATGGACCGCCGAACGCGAGTCGAAAATGGCGGCGGCCATGCAGCGGGCGGAGGCCGCCGCGGAGCCGGAAGAGTTGCAGCGGATCCAGCGCTTCAAAACGAACGTGCTGAGACGAACCCGCCCCTACCACAGCGAACCGACGCACTTCCATTTTCCCGGGCTCGTTGAACGAGAATTCTTCCCCCGAAGGCTGTTCCCCTGGATCGAAGCGCTGGAGCAGGAAACCGACGCAATAGCGGCCGAAATGCAAGCGGTGATGGCTGCCGAGCGCGCCGAGCTTGTGCCCTACGTTCAATACGCCGAGCATCTGCCGCTCGATCAGTGGCGGGAATTGAACAACAACCGGGACTGGACGGCCATTCACCTGCTGAGGAATGGAGAGACGGTGGCGGTGAATGCGGCACTGTGTCCGCGGACAATGTCCGTGCTCGCGCAATGCGACCAACCCCGCATCCGCGGCGCCTCACCGAATGCCATGTTTTCGCTGCTCGCCCCGCAGACGAGCATCCCGCCGCACGTAGGAGTGAATAACGCCCGGCTAGTATGCCACTTGCCGTTGGTCGTTCCCGAGGGCTGCTGGTTTCGAGTTGGGGCAGAGAAGCGCCTCTGGAGGCGCGGAGAGGCATTCGTCTTCAACGACACGATCGAGCACGAAGCGCTGAACCCTTCGGATCAGCTGCGCGTCGTTTTCATTTTCGATGTCTGGCAGCCGGAATTGTCCGACGTCGAACGTGAGGCAGTGACCGCTCTTATCGAAGCTGACGGGGTGACGGGCGAAGGTCAGTGAACGGATCGGCGGCCCGCCAATTTGAATCTGCTCTGGCAGCAGCGGAACAGTCGCCAGACGATAGGCCGCTCCTCGAGAAGCTGGCTGAAGTCGCGTTGAAGGGGGGGGAGGAAGAGCGGGCCGTTCCACTCGTTCGCGATGCAGCGGATCGCCTTAGCGACGCACGCCTTTGGCAATGGACCGGGATCCTGCTTCGAGCGCTAGATGAGCACGAGCAAGCGCTAGCCGCGTTCCAGACCGCAGCCGGACTTGATTCGGGCAGTGCGAGCATCGCCCACGGCCACGCTCGAGTTGCCCTCGAGGCGGGAGTCCCGGCGCTGGATCTCTTCCAGAAGGCACTGCAACTTTCGCCCACAAATGGCGAGGTATTGCTCGGCTATGTCGCGGCGATTCTGGCGGGCGGCAGTGGTGAACAGGCGGAAGCGCTCCTTGAGGAGACTGTGGCGCGTTCACCCTTCTGGATCGAAGGGCATGTGCAGCTGGCTCAGCTTCGATCCAAGCTTGGCAAGCGTAACTTGGCCACCCGATCGATTGAGCAGGCTATCGCGTCCAACCCTGATGCAGAGCCGCTTTGGACGACTCTTTTCGGAATCTTATTGAGCGCGCAGGACTTCGGTGGCCTGGAGGAGGCGATTGCCCGGTCGAGCGCCAGCCGAATCTCTTCGCACCTGCACTTGAGCTATGAGGCGATTGCAGCCGCCGAGCTGGGCCAGACCGATCTGGCGGATCGGCTGTTCGGGCAGATGAGCGACGAGGTTGGATTGTCAGTCGAGGTCTGGAGAGTCCGGCATCTACTTCGGACAGGCCGCGTCCCCGAGGCCGTTGCAGCACTGGATAAGGCATTGGAGTCGGGCGGTTCTGCTCACTTCTGGCCCTATGCGTCGGTTGCCTGGCGGCTCGCCGCAGATCCGCGCTGGGAGTGGCTCGAAGGCGAGCTGGACCGGCTGGTGTCCGTTATTGATCTGACGCCCGACGTGCCGGACATGGGGCAGCTGGAAGCCTCGCTTCGTGGGCTTCATCATCTGGAAGGCCAATACCTCGACCAATCCGTACGCGGCGGATCGCAGACCGACGGACCGCTTTTCAGCAGGATCGACTTTTCGATCCGCGCTTTGCGGAGCGCAGTTGTCAACGCGGTAGGGAAGCACACCGAGCAGCTTCCGCCACCAGACGTCCAGCATCCATTGCTTGGCGCTCCACGAAACAGGCGTGTTCGCTTTTCGGGGAGTTGGTCGGTCCTGTTGCGCGATGGCGGCCACCATTCCAATCATGTCCATCCCGAAGGCTGGATCAGTTCGGCCTTTTACGTCGGTCTGCCGGAAATGCAGCCCGATGCGGACCGCCGTGCGGGTTGGCTCACCCTCGGACAGCCCCAAAAGGAGCTTGGGGTGGATCTGCCGCCGTTTCGGCACATTGAGCCGCGCCGCGGCCAGCTGGTGCTGTTTCCATCCTGGATGTGGCACGGGACCGTGCCGTTCACCAAAGGTGAACGTCTGACGGCCGCCTTCGATGTGAGACCGCCCATTTAACGCTTCCGCCGCAACGATTTATCAGGCAGATTGTCCGCTTGATGCCTGCTTCGCAGGCACTCGCAGTGGAGACATCCATGAAGATCGTCATCGCGTCTTTCCTGGCGGCCGCCGCCACCTTGCTGGCGATGCCAGCCTCGGCTCAAACGCAGCAGCAGCAGCCGCAGCAGCAGACCTCAGCGGTACCAGCCGCTCCAGCGGCTGATCCCATCATCTGCGAGAAGGAGGAGGTCACCGGAAGCCGCCTCGCAACGCGCAAGGTGTGCATGAAGCGCTCTCAATGGCAGGATAGCCAACTACAAGACCGCCAAGTGATCGAAAAGGTTCAGGTGCAGCGCCCGATGAACGGTAATTCCGGCGGTTGACCGCAGGCGAGCCGCGTCCAGCTTTACTCGGCAGCTTCCGCGATCTCCTGAATCGGCGTCAGCACCAGCTGGCCGTCGCCTTCATTGACCCGAACGGTGTCGCCATCTTTCACTTTTCCTGAAAGGATCGCATCCGCGAGGGGGTCCTGCAGATATTTCTGCACCGCCCGTTTCAACGGCCTCGCGCCGTATACCGGATCGTAGCCGACGCGGCCCAGCCATTCCCTCGCCGCGGGCGTGAGCTCCAGCGTGATCTTCCGATCCTCGAGCAGCTTCTGAAGCCGCGCGATCTGTATATCAACGATCGGGCCCATGTGCGCGGCGCCGAGGCGGTGGAAGAGGATGATCTCATCCAACCGGTTGAGGAACTCCGGCCGGAAGTGCGCGCGCACCACCTCCATCACCTGCGGCTCGACTTTCTCCACGGGCTCGTCTTCGCCCAGATTGGCGAGGAATTGCGAGCCGAGGTTCGAGGTCAGGATGATGATGGTGTTGGTGAAGTCGACCGTACGGCCCTGGCCGTCGGTGAGGCGGCCGTCATCGAGTACCTGGAGGAGCAGGTTGAACACGTCGCCGTGCGCTTTCTCGACCTCGTCGAACAGCACGACCTGGTAAGGTCGGCGCCGAACCGCCTCGGTCAGCACGCCGCCTTCCTCATAGCCAACATAGCCCGGAGGAGCGCCAATCAGCCGGGCGACGGCGTGCTTCTCCATGAACTCGCTCATGTCGATCCGGACCATGGCGGATGAATCGTCGAACAGGAATTCGGCGAGCGCTTTGGTTAGCTCGGTCTTGCCGACGCCGGTCGGACCCAAAAACAGAAACGAGCCGAGCGGCCGGTTTGGGTCCTGAAGGCCGGCACGAGCACGTCGGACTGCAGCGGAGACGGCCTTCACCGCGTCCTCCTGACCGATCACGCGAGCACCGATCGCAGATTCCATCTGCATCAGCTTCTCGCGTTCGCCCTCCATCATCCGCTCGACCGGGATTCCGGTCCAGCGGCTGACCACTCCGGCGATATCTTCGGCGGTCACTTCCTCGCGAAGCATTGCGCCGCGAGTGACCGATTGCGCGTCGGCAAGCTGCTTCTCAAGTTGCGGGATACGCCCGTACTGGAGCTCGCCCGCTTTCGCCAAATCGCCGCCACGCTGCGCCTGCTCGAGTTCGAGCCGAGCCTGGTCGAGCTGCTCCTTGACCTTGGCCTCGCTGGCGATCTTTTCTTTTTCCGCCTGCCAGCGCTGGGTCAGCTCGCTCGATTGCTGTTCGAGATTGGCGAGCTCCTGTTCGAGCTTCGATAGCCGATCCTTCGAAGCGGTATCCTGTTCCTTCTTGAGAGCCTCGCGTTCGATTTTGAGCTGGATGATACGCCGGTCGAGGTTCTCGATCTCCTCGGGCTTGGATTCGACCTCCATCCGGATCCGGCTCGCCGCCTCGTCCATCAGGTCGATCGCCTTGTCGGGAAGGAAACGGTCGGTGATGTAGCGGTTGGATAGCGTAGCCGCGGCGACGATCGCAGCGTCGGTGATCCGCACTCCGTGGTGAAGCTCGTACTTCTCCTTCAGCCCGCGAAGGATGGAGATCGTGTCGGGAACGCTCGGCTCGCCCACGAACACCGGCTGGAACCTGCGTTCCAGAGCCGCGTCCTTCTCGATATACTTGCGATATTCATCGAGGGTGGTCGCGCCAATGCAGTGCAGCTCGCCGCGAGCAAGCGCCGGCTTCAACAGGTTGCCGGCATCCATCGCGCCTTCGGCCTTGCCGGCGCCCACGAGCGTGTGCATCTCGTCGATGAAGAGGATGATCTCGCCGGCGGCCTGCTTGACCTCGTCGAGGACGCCCTTGAGGCGCTCCTCGAACTCACCACGGTATTTTGCGCCGGCGATCAGCGCGCCCATGTCCAGCGCAAGCAGCTGCCGGTCCTTCAGCCCATCGGGCACGTCGCCGTTGGCGATCCGGATCGCGAGTCCTTCGACAATGGCCGTCTTGCCGACGCCCGGTTCCCCAATCAGCACCGGGTTGTTCTTGGTCCGGCGCGCAAGCACCTGGACTGTGCGGCGTATCTCTTCGTCACGCCCGATCACTGGATCGAGCTTGCCCTGCCGGGCAGCCTCCGTGAGGTCGCGTGCGTAGCGCTTCAGCGCGTCGTAGCGATCTTCCGAGCTTTGCGTATCGGCGGTCCGTCCGCCGCGAAGCTTCTCGATCGCGGCGTTGAGGTTCTGGGCGCGGACCCCCGCATTCTCCAGCGCCTTGGCGACATCGGTCCCCTTGGCCAGAGTCATCGCGAGAAGGATGCGCTCGACCGTCACATATTGGTCGCCGGCCTTCTTCGCCACCTGCTCGGCCTGGTCGAGAATGCGGATCGTGTCGCCGTCGAGCGCCGGCGCCTGGGTTGCGCCGCTGCCGGTGACGGATGGGATTTTGCCGACGAGCGCGTCCACTTCCCGCTGCGCCGCCTTCGCATCTCCGCCCGCCGCCTGGATCAATCCAGCGGCCATCCCCTGATCGTCGTCGAGCAAAGCCTTGAGTAAGTGCGCGGGCGCAATCCGCTGCTGATGCTCCCGAACGGCGATTGTCTGCGCCGCCTGAAGGAAGCCCCGCGCCCTGTCCGTCAGTTTCTCAAAATCCATTCATTCCCCCTTGTCCGTCGGGAGCGATATGGCGTTGCAAATTAGCAACACAAGAGTGCGGCCGGCTAATGTTGCGGCAGCGGCGGCGGTGCCCCCGCTGGTGGAGAAACGGTGGCAGGCGCCGTTGTTTCCGGTACTTGCGATTGGGCAGGTAGCGGTTGGCCGACAGAGGCGACATCGTCCGGGTGGATGAGCGGCGGGCACAGCGCGAGGACCGCAGGATCCATGTTCCAGCGCCGGAACTTGATGCTGTCGACGTGGAAGCGCAGGTAGGCGTAGAAGCCCAGGCCGGCCCCATAAGGTGCTCCGTGAACCGTGTGCACGTCGCAAAGCGATTTGATCAGCACCTCACGGGTGATCGGCTTCAGCGGCACCATGTCGATCGCCGAATCTTCTTTGTGCGCGCTTTCGGGCGCGCCGCCGGCGCATTTGTTGAGGATTGGGTTGCGGTAGACCGAGACCGGTTCCACGGGACCGACGGTCGGAATGACATAATCACGGATGTAGCGGAGCGTCTGGATGATATGGGGCCACTCGCCGGTGGGCGGCACTTCGAACGGCTGGGCGCCGCACTCCTTCCAGGCGGTTGCCGTCCGGAGCAGCTGCCAGGTCGGAACGATCCCACCGACCTCAGCCGATTCGAGATAATCGTTGAACGCCTTGACCTGGAACGCCCGGTTCGGGTCCGCGACATACCAGGAGCGATAGCCGGGCTCGTCCTGTCCCGCGGTGATGTAGGCGGCGGCGGGATCCGCTGGAGCCGCAGACGCCGCGGCTTGCGCATCAGCGGAGACAACGGGGGATGCGGGTTGTGCCGCTGCGGGCGCTCCGGCGATTATTAGCAGCAGGAGGGTGAACAGCATTCGCATTGGCAGGACGATAATCACATCGCGCAGCTTGAAAAGCGCTGAATGGCCGTCCAGACCACAAGAATGACCCAGCCGATCGACGTCGACCTTCCGCACAAACTTGGCAAGGACGAAGCGAAGCGCCGGATTGGCGCCAACATCCACCGGCTCGGCGACATGATCCCCGGCGGGTCGGCGCAGGTGAATTCTCACTGGGACGGCGACACGATGAAGCTAAGCGTTGCCGCGATGGGCGAAGCAATCACCGCCGATCTGACCGTCTACGACGACCGGGTGCACTGCCATTTTTCCTTGCCAAGAATGCTCGGGATGTTCGCCCAGCCGATCGCGGCGATGCTCCGCTCCAAGGGCGGCGAGCTGCTGCTCGAGGACGGGCGCAAGGGCTGATGCGGCATTTCGCCGTCGTCGGGTCGGGGCCGGGGGGCTTCTACACCGCTGAGGCGCTGAACAAGGCGTATGGCGATCAGGCTCGGGTCGATATCATCGATCGCTATCCGGTGCCGTATGGCCTGGTGCGATTTGGGGTCGCACCCGACCATCAATCGCTGAAGGCGGTATCGAAGCGCTACGACAAGGTGGTGGACAGCGCCGGAGTCGACTTCATCGGCAACGTGACGGTGGGGCGTGACGTCTCGATCGGCGAGATGCTGGAGCTCTACGACGCGGTGGTGCTTGCGATCGGTGCTCCGCATGATCGAAAGCTCGGAATCCCGGGCGAAGACCTGCCCGGGGTCATCGGCTCGGCGGCCTTCGTTGGCTGGTACAATGGGCATCCCGATTTCGCGGACCTCAACCCGGACCTGTCCGGAAGTCATGCGGCTGTGATCGGCAACGGCAATGTCGCGCTGGACTGCGCACGGGTGCTGTCGAAGGCGCGCGGCGAATTCGACGGCTCGGATATCGTCGGGCATGCGCTCGAAGCGCTTGAGAACTCCTCGATCCGCACCACCACCATTTTCGGCCGGCGCGGGCCGCTGCAGATCTCGATGACCCCAAAGGAACTGGGCGAATTCGGCCATTTGCAAATCGCCTCGCCGGTTGTCGATCCGGCCGACTTTCCACCCCTGCAAGCGGACGAAGCGCTCGAGCCGGGCCAGCGAAAGTCGGTGTCCATCCTGCGTGAATTCGCCGCGAACGGGCTGAACCAGCCGAAAGAGCGCCGGATCGTCTTCGATTTCTTCGCCCGGCCGGTACGGATCCAAGGCAGGGACCGCCCCGAAACAATCGTCGTCGAACGAACGAAGCTGGACGAGAGCGGCAGAGCGGCAGGAACTGGCGAGATGTACGAAGTGCCGGCGAGTCTCGTCATTTCCTGCATCGGTTATTCCACTCCCCCGCTCGAAGGTGTGCCGTTCGACGAGCGCGGCGGGAAGTTCCTCAACGACGGCGGGAAGATTGCCGACCGGCTTTACTGCGTCGGCTGGGCGCGCCGGGGGCCTACGGGTACGATCGGAACCAACCGGCCCGATGGCTATGAGGTCGCCGAACGGATCGAGGCGGCGATGCCACCGAGGGGCTCGTCCGATCGCGCCGGAGCGCAGGGCCTGAAGGCGCTGTTGGCCAGCCGCAATGTCATGCCGACGGATTACGACGACTGGCGCAGGATCGAGGAGACGGAGACCGGGAATGCGCGTCCCGGCTCCCCGCGCGAGAAGTTCGTTCGGGTCGATCACTGGCTGGAGACGCTCGGCCGCTAATCGCCCCCCTTTGAACGGCTCAGACATGGGTTGCGCTTAACTTCACCCCCTTCTATCTAGCCGCGGCCTTGGCTCCCGCCGCGACCTTCGGGTCAATTTCGCGGGTTCCGGTCGGGGAGTAGCTCAGCCTGGTAGAGCACTGTCTTCGGGAGGCAGGGGCCGGAGGTTCGAATCCTCTCTCCCCGACCATGATTTCTCCGTTACAAGCGGATCGTTAACCATATCGGATTAAACTTCCGGTGTGACCGGACTGTCCGCCCAAGCACGCCGGGTGTTTCGCCTTGGCCCCGCAGCGTGTGCTCTCGCGTGCGCGGCGCCTTCGGCCGCGGCTGATTTCGATCTATTTTCGGCAAATACGTTTGAACTCACCGGCGATGTACGCTTGAGCGCCGCGACTGGGCCGAAAAGCTGGCTCGAAGGCGGGTTCGGCAAGCTCGACACCAGCGGCGACGTCGACCGGTTCAGGGTCGAGCCGCAGCTTGGGGAGGCGAACCTCGTCTGGACTCCGCAGCTCGGCTGGGCATTGTCCGGGGTGGTCGTAGGCACCCTCAACGGCGGCGAACGCACCGAAGCCGGAGTCAGCCAAGCTTATCTCAGCTACCGTCCGATGCGGCGCCAAGGCCTCGCATTCTCCGCACGCGCCGGGCTGCTTTGGCCGCCCGTCAGCCTGGAGCACGAAGGGCTCGACTGGCACGTAGCCGACTCGATCACGCCCTCCGCAATCAACAGCTGGATCGGGGAGGAAGTGCGGCCGGTCGCGCTTGAAGGCAATGTCGACGCCTCGCTGGGCAAGCAGCGGTTCCGGGCCACGGCCGCCGTCATGGCGGCGAACGATACCGCGGGCACGCTTCTGACGTTCCGAGGATGGGCGTTCAACGATCGCAAGACGCTTGCTTTCAACCGCCAGCCGCTGCCTCCGCTTGGATCCGATTTCCAGGAATACCAGGCGCCGTTCACCCACCCGCTGATCGACCTTCATAGCGGGTTTGCGCATCGCCCCGGCTATTATGCGAAGCTGGCGTGGCAGCCGCCTGTGCCAGTTCGGGTCGAGCTCTTCCGGTACGACAACAATGCCAACCCGGAGGATTTCAACCCAGACCTGGAATGGGGCTGGCGCACCTGGTTCAACGATGTGGGAGTGGTGGCGGACCTCGGCGGCGGTACGGAACTCAAGGGGCAAGCGTTTGAGGGCCGCACCCGTATGGGTTTGAGTCAGGACGGCGCGCGCTGGGTCGATAATCGCTTCCACTCGGCATTCGCGCTTTTGACTCACAAGTTGGGACCGATCGGACTCGCCGCTCGGGCCGAGGCTTTCGACACGCGCAATCGCGGCAGCATTATCGACGAGGAATATAACGAGACAGGCTGGTCCGCGATGGTGGCCGCCAAGCGCGAGTGGGGCAGGCTCACCGGCCTGGTTGAGCTGCTTCGAGTCTCCAGTCGACGCGATCAGCTTGAGGAGAGAGGGCTGGCGCCGCGCCAGCGCCAAACCCAGATCCAAGCCGATTTGCGATTTCGCTGGTAACCATAAGCTTTGAACCGGCTGTTTACCTGCAGCGACTAACAGGAAGCCATGTTGCGCCAGCTTCTGATCGGCTCGATCGCCGCGCTTACGGCGGTCCCGCTCGTCGCGGCACCGTTGACCGTGCGCGTGCTCGATCCTCACGGCCATCCCGTCTCGGATGCAGTGGTAACGCTTCGCCCCGACGGCGGAGCCCGACCCGCGCACGTGGGGGGCCCTTATGTCATGGCGCAGCAGAACATGCAGTTTCATCCATTCGTTCTGGTGGTCCCAGTTGGCGCGACCGTCTCCTTCCCCAATCGGGATTCGACCAAGCACGACGTTTATTCATTCTCTCCCGCCAAGCCGTTCGAGCTGAAGCTGTTCGCAAAAGACCAGACCCGTTCGGTTCGGTTCGACAAAGCGGGGATTGTCGCGCTTGGTTGCAATATTCACGACCAGATGACGGCCTTCATCGTCGTCACCGATAGCCAATGGACAGCGAGGACGGACGGACACGGTCTCGTCACCTTTGCAGATGCCCCCAATCAGCCCGCCCGGTTGACGGTGTGGCACCCTTATTTGCGCGCCCCTGGCAATAGCGTCGTGAAGCCAATTCCGGCGGGGGATCGCGGAGAGAGCTTCACCGTCGCGCTCCGGCCGCCGCCGATGCCAATGCCCGCGTACTGACATGCGTTTGACGCCTCACTTCCCGAGCCAACTGTCGGTTAAGCCGTTCCGGTCGCTTAGCACGCGCCTCACCGTCCAGTTCGCAATCGTCTTTGCGGCGGCCATGCTTGCCGTGTCGGCTGCGTTGTGGACCTTCATCGCCGGCGATACCTCGAAGCAGGTCGAGCATCAGCTGCAAACCAGCGGCGCGGTCTACGACCGCTTGTGGGACCAACGTGCGCACGAAATGCAGAATGCCGCGCAGCTGCTCGCTCGGGATTTCGGATTTCGTGCCGCTGTGGCGACCGGGGACACAGCGACGGTTCAATCCGCGTTGGGAAACGCCGCAGCAAGGCTCGGAGTCAGGACTGCGTTCATCGTCGGCCTGGATGGCAAAGTCATCGGCATCGATCCGGGGGTTTCCCAGCAGGAGGCGGATCAGCTCTGGGGTCCGCTCGACGATGGTCAGCTTTCGGGCGTTGCGACTCTTGCCGGCAAGCCGCGCCGGCTGGTTGCTGCCCCCGTCCTCGCGCCGATGCTGATCGGCTGGGTGGTGTTCGCTCCGGAACTCGACAAACATGAAATGCTGTCGCTGGAGCGGCTCTCCGCGATCCCGCTACACGCGGCTGTGTTGGTGGAAAGCAACGGGCGCTGGTCGCAAGCGACGGGGAGCATCGCGCACGTACCGAACCTCCCGCAACAAATGCGTGAGCGCGAGCTTCGGCAGGACACGGCTCTGGATTTCGAGGTGGATGGTCAAAGGTCAATCACCTTGGCCAAGCCGCTCCCGACTTTCTCCGGCGGCGACCGCGCAGTCCTGCTCCTCGCTTATCCGAAGTCCGAAGCGCTTGCTGGCGCGCGCCGGCTCCAGTTAGCGCTCGCGCTGCTGACCTTGCTTGGGCTGGCGCTGGCGGCGCTAGCAACCTGGCGAGCAGCTGCGCGGATTACGCAACCGCTTGCACGACTCGATCACGCAGCCGAAAGCCTGGCGAAGGGCGAGCATGTCGAGGTGCGCGTTCGCGGTCGGGATGAGCTCGCGAGACTTGCGGGCAGCTTCAACTCGATGGTGGCCAAGATCCAGGAGCGCGAGCGCCGGATCGCGCAGCTCGCCTTTAATGATGTCCTCACCGGACTTCCGAACCGCACCATGTTCCAGCAGCAGCTGGAGCACGCGTTCCGCTCCCTGCAGGGTGAAGGCTCGAGGATCGCGCTTCATTGCCTCGATCTCGATCAATTCAAATCGATCAACGATACGCTCGGCCATCCGGCCGGCGACGCGCTGCTCGTCGAGACCGGGCGGCGCCTGACCGAAGTTGCCCGCGGCCATTTCGTCGCCCGCCTCGGCGGTGACGAATTCGTGGTCTTGCAGATCATTCGGGGCGAGCGGAACGCAGCCGAACGCCTCGCCGAAAATCTGATCGACGCTGTCGGACATCGACTGACGATCGACGGGGCACAGCTGGCCCCGTCAACCAGCATCGGTATCGCCATCGCGCCAGGCGACGGAGCCGACGCTGGGACACTGCTCAAGAATGCCGACCTCGCGCTTGACCGCGCAAAGGAGGCTGGACGGGGCACCTACGCTTTCTTCGAGACGGGATTGAACGAACGGGCACAGGAGCGCCGCCAGCTGGAAACCGATCTCCGGCTCGCGCTCGAACGCGGGGAGTTCGAGGTTTATTACCAGCCGCTGTTCGATCTTCAGCACAACCGGATCTGCTCGTTCGAAGCGCTGCTGCGTTGGAACCATCCGAAGCGCGGCCTGGTCTCACCGGTGGAGTTCATTCCGGTCGCGGAAGACACCGGCCTGATCGTCCCAATCGGCAGCTGGGCTCTGCGCGAGGCGTGTCGCGGCGCGGCCGCATGGCCCGAGCAAATCCGGGTGGCTGTCAACGCCTCGTCCGTACAGTTCCATCGCGGAGGATTCCACGAGACGGTGGTGCAGGCGCTCGGCGGATCAGGCCTCGATCCGTCACGGCTGGAAATCGAAATCACCGAATCCATTTTCCTTGAGGGGAGCGACGCGACACTGAAGCTGCTGCATGGGTTGCGCGGTCTCGGCGTCAGGGTTGCGCTCGATGATTTCGGGACTGGTTATTCCTCTTTGAGCTACCTGCAGAGCTTCCCCTTCGACAAATTGAAGATCGACCGAAGCTTCATCCAGAACATCCTCACCCGGCCCGGCGCCAGCGCCATCGTCCGGGCGATCACCGACCTCGCCCGAGCACTCGGAATCGAGACCACCGCCGAGGGCGTCGAGGAGACGGCCCAGCTCAATGAGCTGAGAGCGCACGGCTGCACGTCCGTTCAAGGGTTCCTGTTCGCGCAGCCGATGCCCGAGCGCGAGGTGATCAAGCTGCTTGGGAGCGACATCACGCGGCACGTCGCCTGACGCGAGCCCTCTCCGTTTGTTCACCACCGCCCACGACGGGCGAGCACTCCACGAATGATGAGACTGGCAATGAAGGCGATGACGGCAGCGGCTAGCGCATGATCCCTGCCAGTGATGTTCGCCGGTAGAAGCTTGAGCGCGACATAAACGATCACTCCAACCAGGAACGCCGAAACCCAGCTAATCCGCATCTCCTCCACTCCTCCAGGTTCGTCTGCTGTTCAGCGGTCGAGAGTTCCCGGCCCGATCTCCGATATTTTCGTGCAGCCGGTGAGCGCCATCGCGACTTTCATTTCCGCTTCGATCAATTTGAGGACGTGCGCGACCCCGGCTCCGCCCCGCGCGCCGAGCGCATATGCCCAGGCGCGCCCGAGCAGGACGAAGTCGGCGCCCAGCGCCAGCATCCGGACCACATCCAGCCCGGATCGAACGCCGCCATCGGCGAGCAACGCAATTTTGCCGCCTGCTGCGTCGGCGATGCGCGGCAGAGCATGTGCGGTGGAAGCGACTCCGTCCAGCTGACGACCGCCGTGGTTCGACACCACGATAGCATCGGCGCCGCTCGCAGTCGCCTGCAGCGCATCCTCCGGGTCGAGGACGCCCTTGATGATCAGCGGCCCCTTCCAGCGGTCCCGCACCCAGTCGACTTCTTTCCAGCTGACGCTCGGCTCGAAGTTGGCGTGGATCCAGGCCTGGAAGTGCGTGAGGGGCGCACGCTTGCCGACGACGGACTCCAGATTGCCGAGGCTGATCGGGCGTCCCCTGATCCCGACGTCCCACAGCCAGTGCGGCCGGGCGGTCAGCTCGGCCCATCGCCGCAGGCCGCCTCCAGCCGCGCGGGCGTCCCGGTAGCGCGCACCCGGCACTGGAAGATCGACGGTCAGCACCAGAGCACCGCAGCCCGCCGCCCCGGCGCGATCGATCATGTCCGCGGCAAAACCCTTGTCCTTGACGAAATAGAGCTGAAACCAGGGCACGTGCCCGCTTGCCGCGACCTCCTCCAGCGAACAGGCGCTGACGGTCGAAAGTACGAAAGGGACGCCCATGGCTCCGGCGGCCTTTGCGGCCTGGACTTCGCCCCGCCGTGCGTAGAGGCCTGAGAGGCCGACCGGCCCCAGGCCCACCGGCATCGACCACGACTTGCGGAAAAGCTGGGTCGAGAGGTCGATTGTGGAGACGTCGCGAAGGACGCGCTGTCGGAGGGCGATCGCCTTCAGATCCTCCACGTTTCGCTCGAGGGTCACCTCGTCGTACGATCCACCGTCGATATATTCGAACAGGAAGCGCGGCAGTCGTGCCTTGGCGAGCGCTCGATAATCGCTGACGCTCGCCGCGACCTTCATGCCGGGACTTGCTGATTGTCCGGATGAGCGGCGGCGAACGCCGGCAACGCGGTGGCGTTCGCTTCCGCCCGAAGCAGCGTCGGATAAGCATCAAGGGGAACGTCGAACCGCCGCGCGTTGAACATCTGCGGCACCAGACAGACGTCGGCCATCGTCGGGCCATCGCCGAACAGGAAATTACCCGCCTGCTCCTTCGCCAGCACTTCCAGCGCGGCGAACCCTTCCTCGATCCAGTGCCTGTACCAGCTGTCGCGCGCATCCTGGTCCTCCCCGAACTGGTCGCGCAAGTAGTGGAGCACCCGCAGGTTGTTGAGCGGGTGGATATCGCAGGCGATCGTCAGCGACAGGGCGAGTACATGCGCTCGCGCGGAAACCGATGCGGGGAGCAGCGGCTGGTTGGAGAAGCGGAAATCCAGGTAGGTGATGATAGCCAAGCTCTGCGTCAGCCGCTGGCCGTCGATCTCCAGCATCGGCACGAACCCCTGCGGGTTGAGCTGATGATATTCGCTGCTCTTCTGATCGCCGCCTGCAAGATTGACCTGACGGCTCTCGTACTCGACGCCCTTCAAGTTCAGCGCGATCCGCACCCGATAGGCCGCGGACGAGCGGTAATAATCGTAGAGGATCGGGCGGGTCATCGCCGGCGAAAGTTCACAAAGTTCATGGATGTACGCGTGCGCGTACACGCGCACGAGCGCGCGCGGGGGAGATCAAGCTTTTGACATCGGTGATGCTGGGTCTTCAACACGCGCGAGGGGATGCCACCGAGGACCGGCATAGGACAGCAAAAAAATCCGCGCACGCCGACCGCGGTATCATCGCACCTGCGTCAGCACGAACGCGAACGCCTCTGCAAGCTCGTGCAGGCTTTCCCACCGTCCTGATTTGCCGCCGTGGCCCGCACCCATGTTGATCTTGAGCAGAAGCAAATTGTCGTCGGTCTTGGTGGCGCGGAGCTTGGCCGCCCATTTCGCGGGCTCCCAATAGGTCACGCGCGGGTCATTCAAGCCGCCCGTGATCAGCATCGGCGGATAATCCTGCGCCTTCACATTGTCGTACGGCGAATAGCTCCGGATCAGCTCGAACGCCGCCTTGTCCTTCAGCGGGTTTCCCCATTCGGGCCACTCGCCCGGAGTCAGCGGAAGTGAATCGTCGAGCATCGTGTTGAGTACGTCGACGAAAGGAACGTCGGCGACCACTGCGCCCCACAGTTCCGGGTCGGTGTTGGCGACCACGCCCATCAGCTCCCCACCGGCCGAGCCGCCATTGATCGCGATCCTACCGGCGCGTGTGAACTTCGCCTCGATCAGGCCCTTGGCGGAGTCGACGAAGTCGGTGAAGGCATTGGTCCGCTTGGTCAGCTTGCCTTCGAGATACCAGTTGTAGCCGAGGTCGTCGCCGCCGCGAATGTGGGCGATCGCATAGGCCCAACCGCGATCGAGAAGGCTCATGCGTGCGGTCGAGAAGCCCGGCGGGATCGCGTGGCCGTACGCGCCATAGGCGTAGAGGAACAGCTTGCCGTCGCAGTTCTTCTCGAAGCCCTTTCGGTAGACGACGGAGACCGGCACCTGCTTGCCGTCACGCGCCGGGATCATCAGCCGCTCGGTCGCATATTGCGAGGCATCATAGCCCGACGGGATCTCCTGGACCTTGAGAGTTTCGAGCTCACCAGTCGATGGATGGTAGTCATAGACTGTGCTCGGCGTCACCATCGACGAATAGCCGATGCGGTAGGCTTCGGGCGCGAACTCCGGATTGCCCGCGAAACCGGCGCTGTAGCTCGCCTCCGCAAACGGGATTCGAGTCTCTCCGCCGTCGTAGGTGCGCAGGATCAGCTGGTCGAGGCCATCCACGCGCTGATGCATTGCGATGTGATCGCGATAGGAGGCCGCGCCCATCAGATAGACCCGATCCGATCCGGGGATCACCGTTGTCCACTCGCCGGGATTTGCGGGATCGGCTTCGGCTAGCCGAAAGTTCAAATGGTCGTCGTTGGTGACGATCCAGAGCTTACCGTGCGCCGCATCCGGCGAATATTCGCGGCCCTGCTTGCGAGGCGAGATCAGCACCGGCTCCGCCAGCGGATCGTTCGACGGCACGAACCGCACCTCGGTCGTCGTGTTGTCGCCGGTGGCGATGAAGATCAGGCTGCGGTCCTGACTGTCATCCACACCCACCGAAAAGCCGAGGTCCTCGGTCTCTTCGTAGAGGGTGCGGTCCTCGTCGGTCGAGGAGCCGAGCCGGTGATAGCGGGCGCGATAGCTGCGCCAATTGTCGTTCACTTCGGTGAAGACGAGTCCGCTGCTGTCGCTGGTCCAGACAGGCGAGCCGATGCCGACTTCGGTGATGGTTTCGATGTCCTCGCCGGTTGCGAGGTCGCGAATCCTGAGCACGAAACGCTCGGAGCCGTTGGCATCGACCATCGTCGCCAGAAGCTTGCCGTTGGGGCTGACTTCGAGTGCGCCGAGGCGGAAATATTCCTTACCCTCCGCTTCGGCGGGTTCATCGTAGATGAGTTGGTCATCTGAATTCCCTCCCCCTTGATGGGGGAGGGCCGGGGAGGGGGTGCCGATTGCGACCGACGAGCCGTCTCGGGAGTGATCACCCCACCCCTTCCCCTCCCCATCAAGGGGAGGGGTTGCTTTTCGCCGGTACCAGCTTCGGTATTGCGCGCCGGTCTGGAACTTCCACCAGTAGAGCCAGTCGCCGTCCTTGATCGGGACCGAGCTTTCATCCTCTTTCAGCCGCCCCTTCATTTCCTGGAACAGCTGCTCGATGAGGTCCTTGTTCGGCTCGGCCCATTGCTCGAACCAGGCATTCTCGGCCTTCAGATAGGCGAGCACATCTTCGTCGGTGACGTTGGGGTAGCCCTGATCGCGAAGCCAAGCCCACGGGTCTTCGACCGAGATCCCATGATGTTCGAAGCTGTGCGGACGCTGGTCGGCGCGCGGCGGCGAAAGGTTGGCGGTGCTGCTCATTTGCCGCTCTTAGCGTCCTTCGGCGTCACCGGAAGCTAAAAGAGGGTGAGGGAGCAGCGAGAAACCCTTCACTGATTTTCAACCGTCCGATCACTAACGTAGATTGCAAATTGAAGGGGCAAAAAAATGAACCGAAGCGCGCGCATTTTCATGTATTTCTCGTTCGCAGTGATCGACTTTCTCTTCTTCAGAGGCATCGGAATGCATGCGTTAGGCGTGGTGTTTCTCGTTCTCGGAATTCAGCAAGTAGTCGCCAAGCCCAAATTGAGCTGATCGCTCGCTCTCTTTTGCGGATCAGGCCTGGCCGATCTCGCTCAGAAGCTGAGTGAACCACGCCGCGGAAACGTCGAATTTCTTGCCGCCCTTGATCCTATCGAACTCGATCGCGCGTAGCTCGTCGCCGCGCTCCTCGTCCTGCCCGACAACTCCGGCTTCGCCGCGAAGCGCAGCGTCGACCGCATAGTCGGTGCACTGGCGGATCAGCGCGAGGTCGGCGGCGTTGGCGGCGGCTGAGCGCGAGAAATAGCCGCTCTTCTGAACAAGCACCTTGTCGGCGCCGAGCTCGGCCGCGAACTGCTTTGCGAACCACTGGCCGGGGTTGATCTTGTCGAGCATGACATGCCCGAACGGATCGCGCGGGACTTCCTCGCCCGCCGCTTCCATCGCGGCGACGATCTCGCTGACGCCAGCGCCCTCCGAGATGAAAAGGTTCACGCAATCTTCGCGGTCCATGATCGCCCTCAGCCGCTTGGCCTCCTCGGCGATGTCGAACGGCCTTTCCGGAAGGAAGATACCATGGACGTCCCAGCGGATCGGCGTGTTGTCGAGCCAGCCGGTGAATTGCGCCTGTTGCACCCACTGGTGGTGCGCCAGCGCCGTCGCGGCGGTTAGCCAGCCGCAGTTGCGGCCCATCACCTCGTGAACGATAAGCATGCGCGGGTTGGTCGAATGTTCGGCGATGATGTTGCGGGCGTAGAGAGCGCCCTGCTCGGCTGCGGTCCATGCGCCGAGCGACTGCTTGATCGGGATCACGTCATTGTCGATGGTCTTGGGCAGGCCGACGACCGTCAGCTCGTACGCGTTGTCGCGCAGGTAAGCGGCGAGGTCGGCGGCGGTGCCATTGGTGTCGTCGCCCCCGATCGTGTGCAGGACGTCGACTCCGTCCCGCCGAAGCTGCTCGGCGGCGACATGGAGCGGGTTCTCGCCTTCCTTGACGAGGCCCCGCTTCACGCAATCTTTGACGTTGGTGAGCTTCACCCGGCTGTTGCCGATCGGGCTCCCACCGAATGCGTGCAGCCGGCCGGCTTCGGCCCGGACCTGCTCGGTCACTTCGGCGAAGTCGCCGGTCAGCAGGCCGGCGTAACCGTTCTTGTAGGCGATGATCCGTACGTCGGGCGCAATCTCGGTGTAGCGCTCGATCAATCCGCCGACAGCGGACGAGAGGCAGGGGGCGAGACCGCCGGCGGTGAGCATGGCTACGGTTTTGACTGGCATGGCCGCCCCTTTGCCAAGACTTTTCGGCTGAGACCAGTCCGTTGCCGCGCCGGAACGTAGCGTCTACCTAAGCACAATGAATTATGAGGCAAATCCGCACGATTGGAGCGGCGATGAGAAGCCGCCGCCCGGCTGGAAGCGTTATCGCGAGGCCGCCTGGCTTGCGGCGCGATTCTGGCACAGCTTCGGTCATCTCGGCGCGCGCGGTCCTGTCGACGGCCCACCGGCGCTGGTCATTCCGGGTTTCCTCGCGAACGATCGCACCGCAATGCAGCTTCGGCGAGCGCTCGCCAGTGACGGATGGCGCGTGCACGGCTGGGGCTTTGGCCTCAATCGCGGTGTGAGCGAAGACACGCTGCACCGCCTTCGTGAACGCCTGGATTCAATCTGGGACGGCCGCCCCGTCCTGCTGGTCGGCTGGAGCCTCGGTGGCCTCTTCGCCCGGGAGCTGGCGCGGGAGGTGCCGGACCGCGTCCGTGCAGTCGTCACTCTCGGTTCGCCTTTCTCGGGCAGCCCCCGCCAGAACAACATGTGGCGTCTCTACGAATGGGTCGCAGGCCACAGCGTTGACGAGCCGCCGGTGCCTCATTTTTCGGACAAGCCGCCGGTTCCGACGCTGGCCATCTGGTCGTCGAAAGACGGGATTGTCGCGATCCGGTCCGCTCGCGGGCTTCCGAACGAACGCGACGCTGCGGCGGAGGTCCGGTGCTGCCACATGGCGTTCGGTGTTTCGCGGAAAGCCACTCGTGACGTCGCGCGCGAAATCCGCAAATTTCTTGATAAGGTTGAACGCTAGGGGCTGCTGATCGATTGGTTCAATGCAACCTTGTGCCGCTTGCGCGTTTCTGGTGATGGCAGCACGGCAATGCCGTTGGGGCTCTGCCAAAGTGTGAGGCCGCAGGAGACGAACCATCGCCAACTTCATGTTCGCGACTGGGATCGAGAACAGCATCCCGACGATCAATAACGGCAAGACCCGCGTCGACGAGATGGAGCTCTGCGGCTTCTACAAGCATTGGCGCGAGGACTTCGAATTGGTCGTGGATACGGGAATCCACTACCTCCGCTACGGGCCGCCTATTTATAAGACGTACCTGGGGCCCGGGAAGTATGACTGGGAATTTTCCGATCAGACATTCACCGACCTGAAGCGGCTCGACATCACTCCGATTGTCGATCTGTGCCACTTCGGAGTGCCGGACTGGATCGGCAATTTCCAGAACCCGGATTTCCCCACCTTGTTCGCCGATTATGCTGGCGCGTTCGCCGACCGCTATCCCTGGGTGCAGCTCTACACGCCGGTCAACGAAATGTTCATCTGCGCGATGTTCTCGGCGAAATACGGCTGGTGGAATGAGCAGATGCGCACGGACACCTCGTTCGTCACCGCGCTCAAGCATATCGTCAAGGCGAATGTGCTGGGGATGCTGGCGATCCTGAAGCGCCGAGCCGACGCGATTTTCATTCAGTCCGAGTCTTCGGAATATTTCCACGCCGATAGCCCCAAGGCGATCCATATCGCCGAGCAGCTAAACTCCCGCCGATTCCTGTCGCTCGATCTCAACTATGGTCGGCGGGTCGACAGCGAGATGTACGAGTACCTCATGGATAACGGGATGACGAAGGAGGAATATCACTTCTTCCTCGACAACCGGCTGAAACAGCACTGTATTCTCGGCAACGACTATTACCGAACCAACGAGCATCGGGTGTTCGAAGATGGGCGAACGACTGCATCGGGCGAAGTGTTCGGCTATACCGAGATCACCCGGCAATATTATAATCGTTATCGCCTGCCGGTGATGCACACCGAGACCAACCTGTCGGAAGGACCGGTCGGCGACGAAGCGGTGCAATGGCTGTGGAAGGAATGGGCGAACGTCCTTCGCCTTCGCAACGTCGGCATCCCGACGGTGGGCTTCACCTGGTATTCGCTGACCGACCAGGTGGATTGGGATACTGCTCTTCGCGAGCAGAACGGGCACGTCAATCCGCTCGGGCTTTACGATCTCAATCGCAATATTCGGAATGTGGGACGGGCCTACAAGCGGCTAATCCGCGACTGGCGCGAGGTGCTTCCGGCCTCAAGCCTGTGCCTGACAGTGCCGATCGTGCCTCCATCTCATTACAATACGGAAGGCGCGCGCGAGCAGCAGGAAAAGGCGGAGAAGCGCTTGCAGCACGAACCCGTCGAGTTCCGGTCGGGCGATGGTACGGCCTGAGACGTGGATCAGGTGGATCAGGCGACCCGGCGCATCCGATTGTCTTCGTTGTCTCCGCGGTCGAATGGAATTTTCTCGAGCTTTTGCCGGAGCTCCTCGATCCCGCTGTCGGGCTCGACAACTCCGCCGGTGTAGCGGGCGTCGCATTCCGCTTCTTCGCTCGTCAGCTCGCGAAGGTACGAGATCGTCAGGCGCCGACCGAACACGTCGTCTCCCCGCAGCCTGAGCTCCGGCTCCGCATCCTCCGGCAGATTGTCCCGAACGGTGGTGAGGATGTTGATCAGCGTATCAAGCGACGTGTAGTCGCTGATCTCGATGAAGTCCTTGACACGTCTGGCCATTACCAACCTCCCGGAACCCCGGGGTTCAATATCCGGCGTCGGATTCCCGACGCAACGTCAAATGCATATTTATCCCCAGGGAAGTTTCGCATCCGTGAACAATCCCTTCGCCTGAGGTTCAAATTATGGATCACTCCGTTTCCCTTGCTTCCGGTCCTTTGGCGGTTGAGCTTGTTCCATCAATCGGCGGCGCCATTGCTCGCTTCGATTACATCGACGGGCGCCGAACTTCGGTGCTTCGTCCGGCCCCCAATCCCTTACAGAACATCCGCGAGGCTTCATGTTTCCCGCTGATCCCTTTTGCGAACCGGATTCGCGGCGGATGCTTTCACTTTCGGGGCAGAGAGGTTCGCCTCACGGCGGGGTTTCCCGGCGAGCCGCTTCCGATCCATGGGCAGGGCTGCCTTACCAGCTGGCGCGTCGAATCTGCTTCCGGCGACAAAGCCGTTCTCGCGTTCGATCACGAGGCGGACGAATGGCCCTGGGCTTACGAATCGCGCCAATACTTCGGCCTGGGCGAAGATTATCTGACCGTCCGCCTCACTTGTCGAAACCTGTCATCCGAACAGATGCCCTGCGGTGTTGGTCTTCATCCGAGCTTCAACTGCGGTGCTGCCACCCGAATCCAGACATATGCGGAGGAGGTGCTTACGGTTGACGAGAACTGCCTGCCGGTCGAGCGGCTTCCGGCAACCGGGAGGTACGATATTTCGGACAGCCCGATCTGCTCGCGCGATCTCAATAATGGCTATTGCGGCTGGAGCGGCCGCGCAATTTTCGTCGATCCCGATTGGCCGTTCGAACTAGAATTGTCCTCACCTAACGCGCGCTACCTGCAGATCTATTCGCCCGTCGGTACCGGCTCCTTCGATGCCGAGCCCGTCAGCCACGCAAATGCGGCGTTGAACGAGCCTGACGAGGATTGGCCAGCGCTGGGCATCCAGCTGCTCGAACCGCAGGAGGAGGCGATCTTCGAAATGCGGATTGAGGTCCGAATCAAGTGATTCCTCCCGGTTGAACGGCGGAGATGCCGCCTCTATAGCCTCGCCCTGGTGCTTGTGCTCGGCCTTCCCCCGGAAGGCCTGCGCGCTTCGCATCCGGAGACGTGGGTGAGTGGCTGAAACCAGCGGTTTGCTAAACCGCCGTACGGGGGATTCCCGTACCGAGGGTTCGAA